>Ga0209810_1001334_pt1 | contig 38348 bp, 42 predicted proteins | sample Coa_R1_7_FD_187159 | JGI IMG/M metagenome (GOLD analysis project Ga0209810, IMG submission 187159) | Surface soil microbial communities from Centralia Pennsylvania, which are recovering from an underground coalmine fire - Coalmine... | ecosystem: Environmental > Terrestrial > Soil > Unclassified... | reverse complement strand
GACGTGATGAGCCACGTGGCCCCCGGCGGGGTGGTCTGCCTGACCGGGGTCTCCTCCGGCGGGCGGGAGCTGGGCGTCGACGCCGGCACGCTCAACCGCAACATGGTCCTCGAGAACGAGGCGGTGGTCGGCTCGGTCAACGCCAACCGTCGCCACTACGAGATGGGCGCCGCCGCCCTGGCCAAAGCCGACCGCGACTGGCTGGCGGGCCTGATCACCCGGCGGGTGCCCCTCGAGGACTGGTCCGACGCCCTCGAGCGCCAGCCCGACGACGTGAAGGTCGTCATCGAGGTCAACCAGTGACCGAGGTCCAGCCGGTGGAACCGGTGACCCTCGCCCCCGGCATCCTCCAGATCGACACCCTGCTCGGGGGGTGGGAGCGGGTGACCGCCGGCTATCTGGTGCAGGGGCCCCGGCCGGTGCTGGTCGAGACCGGCAGCCAGAGCTCGGTGGCGGTGCTGCTGGAGTCGCTGACCCGCCTCGGCGTGAGCGCCGGCGAGCTGCCGGCGGTGGTGGTGACCCACATCCACCTCGACCACGCCGGCGGGGTCGGCGACGTGGCCGCCGCCTTTCCCGAGGCCACCGTCTACGTGCACGAGAAGGGGGCGCGCCACCTGGTCGATCCCTCCCGTCTGGTGGCCTCGGCCGCCCAGGTCTACGGGCCGCTGCTCGACTCCCTCTACGGGAGGCTGGACCCCACCCCGGCCGAGCGGGTCAGGGTGCTGGCCGACGGTGAGCAGATCGAGGTCGGCGGAGGCCGGTCTCTCACCTGCATCGACTCGCCCGGCCACGCCAAGCACCACCTCGCCCTGCAGGACTCCGACAGCGGCATCCTCTTCGTAGGCGACGCCGTCGGCGTGCGCCTGCCCGACGCCGGCGTGCTGCGGCCGTCGACCCCGCCGCCCGACTTCGACCTGGAGACGGCGATCGACTCGCTGCACAAGTTCGCGGCCCGCCGGCCCACCGGGGTGGCCCTGGCCCACTACGGGCTGGTCCCCGAGCCGATGGCGACCCTCGAGGAGGCCGAGTCCATCCTGCGGCGCTGGGCCGAGGTGGCCGAGGCCGCCTGGCGGGAGGGCCGCGACATCGCCGAGGCCCTCGACACCACCTTCGGCGCCGAGCTGGCCTCGGTGGACCCGGCCCACCGGGACAAGCTGGAGACGCTCAACGGGGTGCACTCCAACGCCGCCGGCTTCAGGCGCTGGCTCGAGACCAGGCAGAAGGGCGAGGCCCAGCCGTCCCCCTGAGCCCGCCGGTGCGCCCGGGCCCCCGGCCGGGCTGGGTGACGGTGTCGAGTAGCGCCGCCGAACGGCCGGTTGACAGGATGGCCGCCATGCGAAAGGTCGCCCCCCTGCTGCTGTGCGTCGCCGCCCTCGTCCTGGCCGCCTGCGGCGCATCGGTAACCCTTCCCACCGGCACGGGGATACCGGTGCTGCCCCCGGGTCACAACGTGGACGTGGCCCACCTGTCCTTCATCCCCCAGGTCATCAGGATCAAGGCCGGCGAGTCGGTCACCTGGCGCTGGGACGACGGCGTGGTCCCCCACAACGTGACCTTCGGCGACTTCCACAGCCCCACCCAGAGCCGGGGCTTCTTCACCCACACCTTCGACTCCCCCGGCACCTACTACTACGTGTGCACCATCCATCCCCAGATGCACGCCGAGGTGATCGTCACCTCCGGCTGAGGTGGTCCCCCCCCCGACCGGCCACCGGTCGGGCACCGGGTCAGCCGGACTCGGCGTCGTGGCCCCGGTGGGGGCCACCGTGGTGCGGCGGCGGGGGCGGTGGGGCGGGCTCGGTGGTGACAACAACGGCCACGGTGGTGGGGGTGGTGGACGTGGTGGTGGCCGTACGGCCCACCGTCTGGGCCGGCGGGGAGCGGTGGCCGACGAGCAGGCTCGCCAGCACCACCGCGGCGGCCAGGGCGGCCACCAGGGGGTGGGGCCGACCCGGCGGCGCCTCCGGGTGTTCCCGCCCGCCCCTGGTCCTTGGCGCGGCGGCCCGAATCCCCTCCGCCCCCGCTGCCGCCGGGGCCGCCACCAGCACCTGGGTCGCCTCGGGACGGCCGGCCCCGGAGCGCTCCTCGGGATGGCCGGCACCCGAGGTGGCCGCCGGGCCGCCGCCGCCGCCGCCGACCGCAGAGTCCCCGAGGGCGGTCAGGGCCACGGTTGGGGCGTCGGGGCCGGTGCCGGCCACCAGGGTCGGGGCCACCAGGGCCTGGGCCATGAGGGCGGGCGAGGCGAAGCGCTCCTCGGGCCGGCGCTTCATGGCCCGCTCGACCACCCCGGCCAGGGCGGGGGGCACTCCCGCCTCCACCAGGTCGGCGGCCGGTCGGATGTCGGAGTACAGGACCGCCCGGGCCACGTCGAGGGCGGTGCCGCCCTGATCGAACGGACGCCTGCCGGTCAGGGCCTCGTACATGAGCACCCCGGTCGACCAGATGTCCGCCGCCGGGCCGGCCGGGCGGCCCTCCAGCCGCTCGGGGGCGATGTAGGCCGGGGTGCCGACGACCATCTGGGCGGTGGTCCGGTCGGCGGCCGATCCCTCCTCGAGGCCCTTGGCGATGCCGAAGTCGGACACCTTGGCCGAGCCGTCCTCGGCGAAGAGGACGTTGGCCGGCTTGACATCGCGGTGCACGATGCCGGCTCGGTGGGCCGCCGCCAGGGCGGCCAGCACGCCGCCGACCACCTCAACCACCCGCCCGGGCGCCAGCCGCCCCTCGACGGCGAGGAGGTCGGCCAACGAGCCACCGGGGAGGTGCTCCATGACGATGAAGGGCGTGCCACCGTCGTCGCCGGTGTCGTAGACGGCGACCACGTTGGGGTGCGACAGGCGGGCCGCCGCCCGGGCCTCGTCCTCGAACCGGGCGAGGAAGCCGGGGTCGGTGGCCAGCTCCGGGCGCATCACCTTGACCGCCACCGGCCGGCCCAGCCTGGTGTCCAGCCCGGCGTAGACGGTCGACATGCCGCCGCGGCCGATGACGGAGTCGAGGCGGTAGCGGCCGGCCACCAGCCCGGTGGGGGCGAGCGTCACCCCCCAGTAATACCCGCTCGGACGCTCAGCCGATCGGGGGGACCCGCCAGCGCCGCTCGGCGCCGGCCCGGAACCAGATGACCAGGGCGGTCGGAGCCGCCAGGGCGGCGGCCGCCAGCGCGGCCACCTGGCCGTGGATCCCACCCTGGATGAGCATCAGGGTGCCCAGGCCCAGGGTGGCCAGCACCCCGGCCAGGCGGATGAGGCCCGACACTTCCATGACAGATCCCGAATGCCCGCCCCTGGCCAGCCTCAAACCGCCCCTAGGGGCGGGGTCCGGGCCGGCGCCACCTCCCTCGGCGACGGTAGGGGCCGCCGGGGGAGGGGCAGCGGCGAAGGACCCGCGCCGGGCTGCTCAGCTGGTGAGCGGCGACCACAGGGCCGACACCGCCGGCCGGGCCAGCCGATCGGCGGTGGTGCAGGCGCCGATGTCGAAGGCCGGCAGGTCGGCGTCCACCGCCAGAACGCGCAGGCCGGCGGCCAGTGGGCTCTGGCTGGCGACCCGCTCGGGGACCACGCCGATCCCGCAGCCGCCCGGCGCCGACTGCGGGGCGGCGATGTCCGACTTCGAGTCCCATCCCCTGCATGGGGTGCTGGAGACGTCGCACGCTTCCGGCCGTCGGTGGACATCGCCGGGGCGTGAGCACGGTCACGGATCGGGCGCGGCCAGGCGCGACTCGACGGCTTCCAGCTCCGCCCGGCCGGCGGCGAGCTCCTCGCGCAGCTGGTGGGCCCGCTCCTCGGCCTCGGCGAGGGCCCGCTGGAGGCGCTCCTGCTGGCGGGTGAGCCGGTCCCGCTCGGCGGTCAGCGCCCGCCGTTCGGCCTCCCGCCGGCGGCCGTCGGCTCCCGTGGGCGACCCTGGAGCGGCGTCCCGCCGCGACGGTGCGGCCCGGGCCGGGCCGACCGCCCCGCCGGCGCCGTCGGCGGCCTGGGGCGCCGGCTGGGGTGCCGGGGAGCTGGCCGGTCCCGTCTCCCCGGCGGCACCAGGGGGGACCAGGCCGAACCCGGAGGCGTCCATGTCAGTCTCCAGCACCCCGCGGGAGACCAGGTCGGCCACGGCCGGGTCCATCACCGCGGCCCGCAGGGTGTCGCCCAGCTTGCGGCGGGCGGCGTCGGTCGCCCTGGCTCCGAGGAACTCGACGGCGGCGTCCACCGTCGCCCGGACGGCCGCCCGCTCCGCCGCCTGGGCCTCAGCCAGCCCGGAGCGGTCACCGCCCACGGCGGCCGCGCTGGCCTGGCGCAGGCGCCCGCCGGCGGCGGCGAGGGCCTCGAGGAGGTCGGGCCGGCGGCGGGCCACCTGGTTGAGGGCCCAGGCGGTGGGCGTGGGCCGGCGCCGGCGGGACACCTCGGCCGCCTCCTCGGCCCGCCCCTCGGCCTTGAGCCGCTTGGCCATGGCGTTGCGGGCGGCGGTGAACTCCGCCGGCTCGACGGCGTAGAGCTCGGCCGGATCGGCCGCCTCCTGGTCGGCCACCGGCTCAGCCGGAGGTGGCGAAGCCGAGCGATCCCTCGCCCGGCCGGACGGCCTCGATCGGGTCGCGCAGATCGTCGATGTAGCCGAGGGCGTAGGCGCCGCGGGCGTAGCCCATGAGCCTGAGGAGGTCGGTGGGCAGGGTCGCCGCCACCTCGCGGGGCACCGACAGGTACTGGTTCTCCTCCTGGCGCAGCCAGGCCAGGCAGTAGGTGATGTTGAGGCCGACGCGGACGTCCTGGGTCCGGTTGGCCCCGCCGCCGTGGTACACGCTGCCGGAGTAGACGAGGACCGAGCCCCGTTCCATCTCCGCCGGCACGGTGTCCTCGGCGGTGAAGGACAGCCGGTCCTCGGCCTTGTTGCTGCCGGGGACGACCCGGGTCGCCCCGTTGGCCTCGGTGAAGTCGGTGAGGGCCCAGAGGGTGTTGCACTGCACCTCGTAGCCGGACGGGAAGCGGAAGAAGTCGAAGGCCCACTGGTCGCGGTGGATGGGCTGGGCCGGGGAGTCGGGGCCGATGGCGATGGCCTGGGTCAGGTGGAGCTGGAAGTTGGTGGCGTGGCCGAGGAACACACCGGCGGTGCCGAGGATCAACGGGTGGGTGACCAGCTGGCGGGCCGTCGGTGAGCGGGCGATGAGGGCGCCGGTGCGGCGGGTGTTGCGGCCGCTGAAGTCGTCGGGCCCGGTCGGGGTGGCCCTCATCGAAGGCTCGAGCTCGCCGGCGATGCGGTCCAGCTGGTCGTGGGGGGCGACGTCGTCGACGATCACCGCCCCATCGGAGGACAGCGCCTCCGCCACCGCTTCCGGTCCGCTGTCGGGGGGTAGGTGCTTTATGGTCACCGGCGCCTCCAGGGTCGCTGGACGGTAGCGCCCCCGGCGGCCGGCGGCTCAGTCGACCCGCAGGGCCAGTGCCGGCGAGAGCCGCAGCGAGCGCCGGATGGGAGGCACCGAGGCGGCCAGGGCGGCCACCGCGCTCACCACCGCCACCACCGGCACGAACGACCACGGGTAGGGCGACGGACTGCGAACCGCCAGGGTGGAGAGGGTGGCATCGTCGACGATGCCGTTGAGCAGGGCCGCCAGGACGAGGGAGAGCACGAACGCCGCTCCGCACAGCGTCGCCGTCTCGGTGAGGACCATCAGCCCGATGCCGCGGCGGTCGGTGCCCAGCGCCTGCAGCAGGCCGATCTCGCGGGTGCGGGAGATCACCGACATCACCAGGGTGTTGGCCAGGCCGAGCAGGCCGATGCCGCCGGCCACCCCCAGGACGGCCATCAGCATGCCGGCGATGGCGTTGATGTTCTGGTCGACCATGGCCCGCAGCTGGGCCATCGTCTGCCAGCCGATGCCGTAGCCGACCCGGTCGATCATCTTCTGGTTGAGCGTCGACGCCAGGACGGCGACGTTGGTGCCCGGCTGCACGACGGCGTCGACCTCGCTGATGCCGGAGGCGTTGTAGTACGTCTGGCCCTCGGCGTAGGAGAGGACGAGGCCGGGGGAGTTGATCTGGCTGATGAAGACGCCGCCCACCACGAACGGCCGGGGTCCCAGTGCCGTCTCCAGCTCGATGGGCGACCCGGCCTGCAGGTTGAGCAGGTGGGCTATCGAGGTGGGCACCAGGACACCGTTGCCCGCCTGGAGAGCGGCTCTGGCGCTCCGGGCGTCGCCGGAGGTGAAGGCGAAGCCGCCGGCGCTGAAGTAGGTGGTCGGGTCGATCAGCTGCATAAAGCTGGACTGGGTCGGCCGGGCGGCCAGGTAGTCGCCGGAGGGGACCCGGTAGATGGCCGTGGACGCGGCCACGCCGGGGGTCTGGCGCACGAGGGCCAGACCGGCCGGGGTCTGTATGCCGAAGATGCGGACGTCGGCCACCAGCTGCGCCCGGGCCTCGCGGTCGAGCACCGACCGGATCGAGGTCACCCCGCTCGCCACCGCCAACGCCATGGCCATGACCACCATTACCAGGGAGAGGGTGTAGGCCGACCGGTTGCGCTCCCGCGACAGGTGCAGCACGGCGATGGACCCGATGACGGGGGAGGCCCGTCGGGTGAGCCGTCCGACCACCGTGGCCAGCGGGCGCAGCAGGGCCGGCACCACCAGCACGGCGCCCAGGAGGATCAGGCCCACCGCCAGTAGGACGATGCTGGGGTGCAGCCCGGCCTCGGGGCGCAGGGCCAGGCCGGCGGCGATGACCGCCGCACCGGCGATCCACCACGGCGAGCGGCGGCGGTCGGGCTCGTGGTCCGCCTTCAGGGCCTCGACGGGGCTGAGGCGGCCCGCCCGCCGGGCGGGCACCAGCGCGCCGATGACGACCATCCCCAGCCCGGCCAGGATGGAGAGCGGGATCTGCACCAGCGGCACGGTGGTGTGGTTGGGGACCGAGCCGATCAGGTTCGGCGTCATGTGGACCAGGCCCGCCCCCACGGCGAAGCCGACGAGTACGCCGATGGCGCTGCCGACCAGACCGATGGCCACCGCTTCGGCCAGCACCATGCCAACCACCTGGCGGCGGGAGGTGCCCAGGGCGTACATGAGGCCCAGGGTGCGGGTGCGCTCGAGCACCCGGGTGGACATGGTCAGGTACACGAGGAACATGCCCACGAACAGGGCCACGCCCGCCGTCCCGTCCAGCGCCCCGCCCAGGGCCCTGAGGGTGTCGGCCGAGTCGGAGTAGGCGTTGGCCGACACCACCGCTTGCACCCCCGGGCCGAGCTCGCCCGAGTGGCGGTGCACCCAGGTGGTGGGATCGACGCCCGAGGCCAGACCCACCTGGATGTCGGCCAGGCCGGTGGACGGGCCACCCAGCGCCCGGGCGGGCGCCATGGGGGCGAAGGCGGTGTAGCCCGGATCGGCCAGCTCCGGCCCGCCGCCCCCGGCCAGGCCGACCACCGTCATCCGGGCCGTGCTGGTCATGAAGTGCACGACCACGGGGGTGCCGACCGAAACGCCGATGCGGGCGGCGGCGGCGCTGGGCAGCACGATCTCCTCGGCCCCGGTGGAGGGCAGGCGCCCGGCCACCAGCGGGATGCTGTCCAGGGTGGTCGAGCCCCAGTCGGCCCCCCGCAGCTCCTCGCCCAAGCCCCTTGGCACTCCGATGGGGCCTGGCGCGGGGTTGTCCACCTCCACCGCCAGCTGCATCTCCGGCTGGATGGCGTTGACCCCGGCCAGCCTTTCGATGCGGGGCGCCAGCGCCGGATCGAGGCCGGCCCGATCTGTGCTCAGGGGTCGCACCAGCACCTGCGAGTTGCCGGCCAGGGCCTGGGTGAGCGAGTGGACCATGGCAGTCGTGCTGGCGTTGGCGATGGAGACGCCGAAGTTGATGGCCACGCCGAGGGCGACCCCGGCCATGATGGCGGCCGAACGCCCCCGCTGGCGGCCGAGGCTGCGCACTGCGACCAGCCCGGCGAGGGGCCAGGCGGTCGGCCGGCTCACTCCGGCTCCCCGTCGGCCAGCCAGGAGACGATGCGGTCCACGGGTCGGCGGGCCCGGCCCCGGCGCAGGTCCAGCCGCCCGGCCACCTGGCCGTCGCGCAGGTTGAGGACCTCATCCCCGGTGGCGGCCACCTTGGGGTCGTGGGTGACCATGACAACGGTGCAGTCCAGCTCCTTCTGGGCCTCCCGCATCATGCGCAGCACCGACTGGCCGGTGGCCGAGTCGAGGTTGCCGGTGGGCTCGTCGGCCAGGAGCACCCGGGGCCGGCCCACTAGAGCCCGGGCGATGGCGGTGCGCTGCTGCTCGCCACCCGACATCTGCGACGGCAGCCGGCCGGCCTTTTCGGCCAGGCCGCACACCTCGAGGGCCTCCCGCACGGCGGCGTCGACCTTGGGACCCCGGCGGCCCCCGATCATCAGGGGAAGGGCCACGTTCTCCGCCGCCGTCAGGACCGGCACCAGGTTGTAGGCCTGGAACACGACCCCGACCACCCGGCGGCGCACCTCGGCCAGCTCGGAGTCCTTGAGGGTGTCCAGCCGCTGGCCCTCGAGGATGACCTGACCGCCGCTGGGGCGGTCGAGACCGCCGATCAGGTGCAGGAGGGTCGACTTGCCCGAGCCCGAGGGTCCCATGATCGACAGGAACCGTCCCCGCCCCACCGCCAGCGAGACCCCGGCCAGGGCCGGCCGCACGTCGGCGCCGTAGCGCTTCTCGAGATCGACGGTCACCACTACCGGCTCCACCGGAGCCTGCGCTTCCACCCCCACCGGCGCCGTCATCTCCTTCACCAGGCCAGCCATTCGCCGCCCTCCCCAGCGTCCCCTGCATACGCAGTACGTAAGTCGTCACTATGTACCTACCGAGTAGGTATAGTCAAGCGGTGCTTCGCTACGCCCTTCTCGCCCTGCTCAGCCAGGGCGACCGGCACGGCTACGAGCTCAAGGTGGCCTTCGAGGATCTCCTCGCCGGCATGTGGTCCCTCAACATCGGCCAGGTGTACACGACCCTCGCCCGCCTCGAACGGGACGGTCTGGTGATCCACCGCCTCGAGCCCCAGGAGATCCATCCCGACCGCAAGACCTACTCCCTGACCGAAGCGGGGCGGGAGGAGCTGGTCACCTGGCTGTCGCGGCCGGAGGAGGAGATCGTGAGGCTCAAGGACGAGTCGGTGCTCAAGGTCCTCCTGCACGGGGTGACCGACGCGGGCGACGTCCGCCAGCTCCTGTGGGCCCAGCGCGACCGCTGCCTCGAGGCCTTGGCCGACCTGGCCGACCTGCGCGACTCCGCCGAGACGCCGGTGGTCACCCGGCTGGCGGTGGAGGCGGCCATGCTCCACGTGGAGGCCGACCTGCGCTGGCTAGACACGGTCGAGGAGGCCGCCGCCGACCTGGCCGGCGGCGGCGACTGACCGCTTAGACGGCCGGGTGCCGGGCGAAGTCGGCGATGCTCACCGCCGCGTCGCGGCTGATCTCCGGACACATGACCGGGAAGATTTCGGTGCCGTGGATGGTGCCCATCACCTGACGGCACCGGGCCGGCACGCCCGCCCGGACGAGCAGGCGGTAGAAGTTGATGCCCTCGTCCCGCAACGGGTCGCACTCGTTCACGCTGATCACCGTGGGCACCAGGCCGCGGACGTCGTCCTCGGTGGCGAAGCCGGGCCAGGCCAGCGGGTCGCGGCGTTCGAGGGCCTCGATCCCGTAGCCGACCGCCCCCCGGTTGTTGTGCAGGTCCAGCAGGATGCCGTTGTTCTCCGTCGAGGACGGGTTCTCCGGCAGGGGCCAGCGGCCGGCGATGTAGGGGCAGAGGGCGTAGAGGCCCTTGATCAGCCCGAGCTCCCCGGTGCGCTTGAGCATCAGGGCGGTGGCGATGGTCAGGTTGCCGCCCCCGCTCTCCCCGGCGACCACGACCCGGTCGGGGTCGATGCCGAGGCGCTCGTGGTTCTCGATCACCCACTTGAGGCCGGACACGCAGTCGTTGAGCCCGGCGGGAAACGGCGCCACCTCCTCGACCGACGAGGGTGACACGGCGTTGCGGAAGTCGACCATGGCGACTGCCACGCCCTGGTGGGCGATCATCTTGCCCCAGGCCCGGTAGTTCCCGTCGTAGCAGGAGAGGCTGGCCATCCCGCCTCCGTGGATGTAGTACACGCAGGGCAGCGCCGTGTCGCTCTCCGGTCGGATGAGGCGAAGGTTGATCCGATTGCCGTCGGGCTGGGACTCGACGGTGTGGTCGGTGATGTCCAGCCCGGCGGAGGGGGCGAGCTCCTCGGAGTCGATGGTGTCGAGGAAGGCGGTGAACATCTTGCGCCGCAGGATGGCCTCCTCGGTGCTGACCTCGTCGAGGAGCTGCTGGCGGTCGACGGCATCACCGGGCGGGGGCGGGGGGTCGAGGGCCCCGAACAGCGCCTTGATGCGCGGGTCGATGCGCGGGTCGTCGGTGATCTTCGGGTTCGGCATGGTGTCCCCCCAGTGGCGCCTGAAGGGCCCGATGTTAGGTGGGGACGGTCGGGACCGTCACGTGCTGGGGCTGGTTGACCTGGGTGACCGACACCGCCATGGACACGTCGGTGCCGGCGTTGGGTCCCAGGCTGGCCCGCAGGACCGGCAGGGCCGCCGGCCGGAAGACCAGCTCCACCCAGAAGAACTGGAGCAGGTGGTCGCTCACCCCGTAGCGGAGCGAGAAGCTCCCCGAGGTGAGGTTCTTGCGCAGCACCGAGGCCGAGTCGCCGCTGACCGTGTGGAGCCGGCTGGTGGTGACCGACACCTCGTTGGCCAGGGCCACGATGCCGTTGATCGCCGCCACCGGGTCGGCGGCGGCGGTGAGCCGCACCGCCCCGTTGGCCCGGGTCGTCTTGATCGGGGGCACCCCCCAGGAGGCCACCCCCAGGGCGCCCAGGCCGACCAGGTCGGCGTTGGTGGGGTCGCCCATCTGCCGCAGGGCCTTCCCCGTCACCGGGTACACCACCCCGCCCCGCTCGACGACGACCCGGGTCCCGTCGGAGACGAGGGTGCTCGAGTTGGACCCGCCACCGATGCCCGACACGCTCAGGTCGGCCACCGGCGGGCCCCCGGCCTTCACCGGCTCGGCGAAGGAGCCGTACAGGTTGAACCCCCCGCCCCCCGCCCCCGGTCCTCCCACGTAGAGGGCCTCCACCTGGAGCACACCGCTGTGGATGGTGTGCAGCCCGTTCACCGCTTTCGCCAGCGTCGGGTTCGGACCCCCGCCGCCGCAGGCGGCCAGCAGGAGGCCGAATCCGGCGATGGAGGCGGGCAGGGCGGCGGTCCGCCGGCGGGCGAGGGCTCGTAGGTCTCGGAACATGTCGATGGGTCCAGTTGGTGGGGGCGGTTCTCGGCCCAGGAGTCCATCACAAGCGCGGCCCCGCCGTCCCGTCGAGGCCGGCGGCGCGCGCTCGGGTGAAGGTCCTCATCCCGGGGTTGGCGCCGTCGATATAGGGCCTGAGGTAGGACTCCAAGGGGGCGATGGCCATGGCGATGTCGTTGGGGGCTCTGAGGTCCAGGCGGGCACGGGAGCATGGGAAGGCGCCGTCGTACCTGATGCCTCCCGTCGAGGCCCAGCTCCGCTTCGCCGCCGGCCTCCGCACGGCCGCCCAGCTCTCCGCCCCCGGGGCGGACGGCGCCGAGGCCAGACCGGGCGAGGGCCGGCCCTAGTCCTGACCCCCCTGCGGCCGGCGAGGGCCGGCGACGGGCCGAGCCGCGGTCCCTCACGCCAGCCAGGCGCCAGCGGTGGCCAGGATGGACCACCTCCGGACCGCCCACGTCCCCGACCCCCAACGACCCAGGCCCAGCGTGGCCACCAGGCAGGCCCGTCCGCCGACCGTCCCCGGCGACCCACGTCGGCCGGCGGTCGCTGCCATCGGGGAGCGGCCGTGCCATCATCGCCGCAATGGAACCGGCACCGCTCGATTTCGACTGCCCCCGGTGCGCCCGGCCGGCCTCCGGGGCCACCTACGGGCCCTGTGCCGACTGTCGCGACGAGCTGCGGGCCCTCTTCGCCGGGGAGGGGCACCACGTTGAGGCCGCCCGTTACCAACCGAAGATGAACGTGGTGCCCAACCAGGTGGCCAACAAGGAGTGAGGGGGCTCAGCCGGAGCGGGTGGGACCGGCCCGCTCGACCGTCATCCTGATGAGGACCCGCCTCTCCCTCGTCATCGCCGCCCGGTAGTCGTCCCAGTCCGGGTGTTCGCCCGCCGCCAGCCGGTAGTACTCCATCAGGCCGGCCATGGCCTCGGGCAGGCTCACTATCTCTGCCGGCCCCTCGGCCTGGGCCCACTGACCGAAGAACCCGTCGTTCATCACGCACAGCCAGGCCCGCGGCTGCCGGCGCAGGTTGTGCACCTTCATGGCCGACTCGCGGCTGCTGATGAGCACACGTCCGTCGCCGTCCACCACCGCCATGACCGGGGACATCTGCGGCCCGCCGTCGCCCCGGAGGGTCGCCAGGACGGCACGGTGGTTGCCTGCGAGGAACTGGAGAACCTCTTTCACATCCATGGCGCCAAGCTATGACCGCCTAGGTGCGGACGCGCCGGCGCTGGATCGGCTGACGCCGGTGGCAGCAGGCAGCGGGCATGACAGCCGTCGGGCGAGTCAGTCGGGCCCGTCGACCTGGCGGGCGACCAGGTGACAGGCGGAGGCGTCGGGGTCCCGCCACCGGATCCCATGGCCCACGTACCCGCTACGGTCCCGACCGTGACACTCAAGGGTTTGCGACCCATGCTCGAGGTCAACGACATGCGGGCGACCATCCGGTACTGGACCGAGTGCCTCGGCTTCACGGTGACAGCGGAACTGACGGGCGGGACGGGGGAACCCCCGGGGTGGTGCAACCTGGCTCGGGACGATGTGTCGATCATGTTCACGTGGGAGCCCGAGCACTCCCATGACGACGGCTCGAGCCATCGCTCCGAGGCCAACCTCGCCGGATCCCTGTACTTCAACACCGACGACGTCGACGCCCTCTACGACGAGCTGCGCCATAGGGACGGCGTGGGGCCGATCGGCGGCCCGATCGACCGGCCCCACGGCATGAGGGAGCTGCACGTGGAGGATCCCAACGGGTTCCAGATCTACTTCGGTCAGCCGCTCTGACCGGTCGGCAGCTGCGCCGCCGAACCGGCCCTTGCCTCAGGACCTCGAAGGGCGACCGCTGGCTCGCTCGTAGGAGCCTGGGACGCCGCCTCGGTCGTCGCTGACGTTCCGAGCAGCGAGGTTTCGTAGCGGAGCCACGATCCGCTTTCCGGGGTCAAGCTGTCAGGTACTTCCAGGGGTCGACCATGACCCTGGACGCGGCAGGACACCGGTCCGATAATGGCCTCGTCGGACCGACATCCCCGGTCGGTCGGGACAGGAGGTGGGTCGATGGCCTGGAGCCTGAAGGGCAGCTACGTGGAGACCTGCTCCTGCGAGCTGATGTGCCCGTGCAACCTGTCCTTCGACCATGGCGCCACCTACGACTTCTGTCGCGTGACCCTGGTGTTCAACGTCCGCGAAGGAGAGGTCGAGGGGACCTCGATAGCCGGGTGCAAGGTCGCCATGATCGCCGACACACCCAAGGTCATGACCGAGGGCAACTGGCGTGTCGGGGTGTTCATCGACGACAGCGCATCAGAGGAGCAGTTCGAGAAGCTGGCTCAGGTCTTCAGTGGCCAGCTGGGCGGGCCCATGGGCGCTCTAACGCCCCTCGTGGGCGAGATGCTCGGGGTTGAGCGGGCGTCCATCGAGGTGGAGGAGGACGGCCTGCGCCACTCCGTCAAGGTCGGCGACGCCATCGACTTCGAGATCCAGGACATCGTCCCGTTCGGTATCGACACGGGTGAGCCCGTCCGCTTCTCCGGGATGTTCCACCCCGTGGGCTCTGACCTGACCATGGCGGAGGCGAAGCGCTCCCGCATCAACGCCTTCGGGATCCAGTACGAAGGAAAGACCGGTCTGTCGAAGTCCGAGTTCTCCTGGGTGGCCTGACTCCATGGCGGTGGCCGGCCCCGCTACCGCGCCGGAGGGGCCCCGGGTGGCGCTCGCCGCTGTCCGGCCGCGACTGGGACTGGTCGGTCTCCTGTACACCCTGGCCGGCATCGGCTGGTGGCGCACCGTGGGTCAGATGCGGGGTATGGACCACGGTCCCTGGAGCGGCCTGGGCACGATCTGGTGGTTCCTCGGAGTGTGGCTCACGATGATGGCGGCCATGATGCTGCCCTCCGTCGCTCCGACCTTGGCCCTGTATTCGAAGATGACCCGGCGCCGCTCTCCTGTTCTGCCGCTCCTCTTCGGCGGCGGCTACCTGCTCACATGGGCGGCGGCGGGCGTCATCGCCGTGACTGTCGGCCGGATCGTTTCGGCGGCCACCGGAAGTGCTCTGGCCTGGGGCCACCTCGGCCGGGTGGTGGCGGGTGGCACCCTCGTCGTGGCCGCCGTGTACCAGCTGACGCCGCTCAAGGACGTCTGCCTCGGCAGGTGCCGAAGTCCGCTGGGTCTCCTCCTCGGCACCTGGCGCGATGGCCCGCTGGGAGCAGTCGAGATGGGAGTGAGGAACGGCGCCTGGTGCCTGGGTTGCTGCTGGGCCCTCATGGCATCGCTGTTCGCCCTCGGCGTGATGAGCGTCATCTGGATGGCAGTGATCGCTGGGCTGGTAGCCGTCGAGAAGACTCTGCCGTGGCGGCGGACCGCGTCGTACTCCACCGCTGCGGTCCTGATGGCCCTGGGGGTCCTCATCCTCTGTGCGCCTCATGCCATACCCGACCTGACGGTGCCGATGAGCCACTCGGGTATGGCCGCGGCGGGCTGAGGCCAAGTCGCGGCGCGAGAAGGGCGCCGGACGGGCGCGGCCGCCACCGGGGGATTCTCCTCGAGCCAGAGGACGCACGGTCGAACTACGGCGCTCGCAACCGGACCCCGTGGCTGTAGCCACCGGCCTGGGGCAAGAAGTCGATGCCGGCAGCGACCAGGGCGTCGACCACCCGCACGACCGTCTCGTACCGGGCCGGAAGGGTCTCCTCGGCTGCCTCGAGCCGTTTGACGGTGATCACCGACACGCCGGCCTCCTCGGCCAGTCGGCTCTGGCTCCAGCCCAGCAGCGCCCTGGCCGCCCGTATCTGGAGATTCGAGATTGACGCCGGCACCCGCCAAAGAGTATCACTACTGAGACTTCTAGTATCACCCTAGTGGGGGACCCGACGTCCATGACCACCGAAACCGCCCCGCCGCTCCAACTCATCGGCACCTCAGCCTGCTTCGTGGTGGAGGACGTCTTCAGCACGGCCGAGTACTACCGGGACGTGCTGGGCTTCTCCTTCGACACGTTCTTCGGCGACCCGCCCAGCTTCGTCATCCTCCGCCGGGACGGCGTGCCCCTGATGCTCAAGCAGCTCCCCGGTGCGAGACCGCAGGCGGCGGAGACCGGTCCGCCGGCATTCCTGGACGCCTACTTCTGGGTCAGCGACCTGGCGGGCCTGGTTGCTGACCTACAGGCCCGAGGTGCTGAGTTCGTCGTGGAGGCGACCGAACGCCCGATCTACGGAGGCCGCGATCTCTACGTGCGGGACTGCGACGGCCGCATTCTCTGCTTCGGGCAGGTGTCGGATCCGGTGGACGGCTCCGACGGGTCGGGCGACGACGTCGCCAGGAGCGAGCGATGAGCGGGCCAGGGCAGGCCGTGGGGAAGATCGGCTTCCTCGCCGACACTCACAGCCGCAAGCCCGACGGGAGCGACCTGCCCGACGCCGTCCTGCGGGCCTTCGAAGATGTGGACTTGATCGTCCATCTGGGCGACATAGGCCACAAGGGCATCCTGACCCGGCTGGCTGCGGCGGCGCCGGTCCTGGTGCCGGCCGGCGCCAACAAGGGCTACGTGCCCCACGCCGGCGGCGGCGAGGCGGTCAAGGTGCTCCAGGTGGGTCGGTGGTCGGTTGGCCTGTGGTTCAACCTTGCCCAGCCCGACAAGAAGATCGTGGTCGGCGAGGACTCCATCGACTTCGGCTCCGAGCCCTTCGACAAGCTGATGAAGCGCCGCTTCGGCGACCGGGTGAGCGTTGTGGCTTTCGCCGGAACGCACCGGCCGCTGGAGCAGCACAACGAAGGGGTCCTGTTCTTCAACCCGGGAAGCCCGACCCTCCCCATGCCGGGCTGTTCTCCCAGCGTGGCCGTTCTGGACGTCAAGGGTCGCTCGCCGAGCGTACGGGTCGTCAGCGTGGGTTAGGTCGTGGGCGCGTGCAGAATGGTCGGCGTGGGCCGCCATGGCGACGATACTGTGAGTTCACCCGTGGAGATACCGAAGGTGGTCTACGAGCGGGTCAGCATGCTGTGCCTAGCGCTGCCCGAGGTGACCGTTCGGGTGGACCCTTCACTGGTCAGGACACGGTCGACGGCGCACTCGTTCGACATCCGCCGCCGGTCCTTCTGCCTGCTGATGGCCATGGAGGGCCCAGCCGGCAAGGCTCTACCCCTGCTGGTGTTGCGGGGCGATCCGGACGAACGTGACGTGCTGCTCTCGATCGGCCATCCGTACTTCGCGCCACGAGCCGGCGGGGGTCGGATCGGGGTGTGGCTCACTGACGTCACCGACTGGACGGAGATCCGCGAACTCGTGACCGAGAGCTATCGGAGGGTCGCACCGAGGAAGCTCAGCTCCCTGCTCGACTAGCGGCGGAGCACCCCCGGGGCGGCCAGCGCCAGCTTCCCCCTGGGCCCTTTCTTGCTGGCCGGCGGGCTCCCCCGAGGTCGAACGCGACGCCGGCCCGCCGGCGTGTCGAGAGTGATGCGGGCCATCTCGTGCGCGTGGGTGTCCTGGAGGGTTCAGGGCATGAAGCGTGGCCTGGGCGTTCATGCGACGACCCAGGCCACGCGCGCGGAGGGAGTGGGATTTGAACCCACGGTGCCCAAAGGACACAACGGTTTTCGAGACCGTCCGATTCGGCCGCTCTCGCATCCCTCCGGGGACGAGCTTACCGGGACCGCTTGCCGGCGAAGAAGGTGGACAGGAGGGCCCCGGCCCGCTCCGCGGCGACTCCCTGACGGACCGCCACCTCGTGGTTGAGCCTGGGGTCGACGCACAGGTTGTACAGGCTGCCGCACGCCCCGGCCTTGGGATCGGGGGCCCCGAACACCAGCCGGGCGACGCGGGCGGCCACCAGGGCCCCGGCGCACATCGGGCAGGGCTCGAGGGTCACAACCAACGTGGCGTCGGAGAGCCGCCAGCCGCCGGCGGCGACGGCGGCGTCGCGCAGGGCGAGCACCTCGGCGTGGGCGGTCGGGTCCCCCTGGAGCTCGCGTTCGTTGTGACGCCGGGCGACCACGGAGCCGGCCACCAGTACCACTGCCCCCACGGGCACGTCGTCATGTCCGACGGCGGCAGCGGCCTCCTCGAGAGCCAGCTCCATGGCGGCCTCGTCGCTCAGCGGAGCCGACGGCGGGGCCGTTCCGGACATGCGGCCACGATAAGCGTTCGTCCGGCAGGGGAAGCGGCCCCGCGCAGCGAATAGTTGCCCAGCCGTATGGGGCGGCTGCGGGTGCGTCCGGGCGGAGCTGGGGCCGTCCGGCCGGACCAGGACCGGCCTCGCCCCTGTGCGCGGCTGCGACCAGGAGCCCGCGGCTGGGACATGCGTCCTCTGGTTTCCTCGTCGGCCCGTCCTCATTCCGCCCCGGCTGGGGCCAGGGCGGGTAGTTGGGCTGACACCGGGGGCGGGACCACAACCCCCAGACGGGCGAACAGGGCGTCGCGCTCGCCGGCGGCATCCGGCTCCACCCGGGTGCCGAGCCCCTCGGAGAGGCGCAGGAGGGCGCTGCGCTGGTCGTTCGGGGGCCTCTCGCTCAGCCCCTTCAGGAAACAGCCCACCGTCAGGGTGGCGGGTCATGACCGCAAGCGCGCACCAGCCAGGTCCCGGCGGAGGACCTGGCTGGTGGCGGGGGGATCACAGGGTCAGGCAGGGGCGGCGGTGGCCGAGCCGGATGCGCTCGATCCACCGGTGCCGGTCGGGTTGGGGGCCGGCGGGGCCCATGTGGCCCGGTTGGCCTGAAGCACGGTCATGTCGGTGATCTGGACGACGTTGGCCGTGCCGTTGGTGACCAGGGCCTGCAGCCTGACCATGTCGCCGGGCTTGATCGAGCCGATGCCGTCGCGCCCGCCGTCCACGCTGGTGGTCGACGTGATGTCGTAGGTCTGGCTGTTGTTGTCGGCGCTGGTGACCGTGATCGTCTGGGGCGACGACGTGGTGTCGACGGCCGCCACCTTGCCGACCTGGAAGTCCATGGTCTCCCAGGTGCTGTTGGGGCCGGGCACGACCACCTGGCCCCGGATGGCACCTCCGAGCCCACCGCCGGGACCGCCCCGGCCGCCACGCCCGGGGAATCCGCCGGCGAAGCCGGGCCCGGGGGGCGGGGTGGCCGCCGACGAGCCGCTTGAGCCTCCCGACGTCGAGCCGGATGAGCCCGTGCTCGGGCTGGACCCGCCGGTGGCGGCGGCGGCGATGCCGGCCCCGCCTACCGCCAGCCCCGCGCCCAGGGCCAGAGCCTGGGCGCCCCGCTTCCAGCGCTGCCGGCGTGGCGGTGAAGGTCTGGGCGCCGGCCCGGGGCCTCCCTCGGTCCAGAAGTCCTCCTGCCATTCCATCGTGGGTGTCTCCTCTCCACTGCCTGGGCCTGTGCTTGGCGCCGCCGATCGGGCTGTAGGGCCTGGGCGGCGACGACCTCAGGCTGCGCCGGGCGTCTGTGGCGGGGCTGGGGTCGCGCTGGGGCCGAGCCCCGAATCGGGCTCGGCGCAGGAGAGAGGACGAGGAGAGAGCTCGGGCGGCGGGACCTACCCCTTCGACCTACCAGGCGTAGGCCTCCGGAGCGGGCCCGCCCGGGCCCGGGAAGATGGAGTCCAGCCGGGTGAGGGCGTCGAGGTCGAGGTTCACCTCGAGGGCCCGAAGGCTGGAGCTGAACTGCTCGAGGGTGCGGGGCCCGATGATGGGAGCGGTGACGGCCGGCTGGGCCAGCAGCCAGGCCAGGGCCACGTCGGCCGGCTCCTCGCCGAGCTCGGCACACAGCTTCTCCCACTGCTCCAGCTGGGGCCGCATGGACTCGATGCGGTGCCGCAGGCGCTCGTCGCTGCGCCGCCCGCCCGAGCCTCCGCCCAACACCCCGCCGAGGATGCCCCCGCCCAGGGGGCTCCACGGGATGACCCCCAGCCCATACCCCTGGCACGCCGGAAGCACCTCGAGCTCCACCGTGCGGGCGGTGAGGTTGTAGAGGCTCTGCTCGGACACCAGTCCCAGCGACCCCCGCCGGCGGGCCGCCTCCACGGCGGCGGCGATGTGCCAGCCGGCGAAGTTTGAGCTGCCCACGTAGATGACCTTGCCCTGGGCCACCAGCAGGTCCATGGCCTGCCACACCTCTTCCCAGGGCGTGTCGCGGTCGACATGGTGCATCTGGTAGAGGTCGATGTGATCGGTCTTCAGGCGCCGAAGGCTGTCCTCGCAGGCGTCGCGTATGTGGCGCGCCGACAGGCGGGACATGTTGGGCCACTCGTCCATCGCCCCGTAGACCTTTGTGGCCAGGATGACCTTTTCGCGCCGCCCGCCTCCCTGGGCGAACCAGCGCCCGATGATGGACTCGGTCTCGGTCCCCCCGTAACGGTTGGCGGTATCGAAGAAGTTCACGCCGGCGTCGATGGCGGCGTCCATGATCCGGAAGCTGTCGGGCTCGGGTGTGCGGGGGCCGAAGTTCATGGTCCCCAGGCACAGGGGGCTGACCCGGAGGCCGGTGCGGCCGAGGCGGCGGTATCTCATGGGGGCAAACTACCCGGGCGTCCGAGCGCCGATCCTTCCGGACAATTGCTTCGGTCCTGCGCCCGGCTGCCGATGACTGTGGCGACCCGTGATGGCCCGCCCACTCCCCGCGCCCGCCCGCCTCCGACGGCCCATGGCCGCCCGCCTGATGGCCGCCCTCCTCCTGGCGGTGGGCATGCTGGCCGCCGGGGTCGGCGCCGGAGGCCCGGGTGCGGGGGCGGCCCCGGTGCGGGTGGGCGGGATGGACATGCCCCAGCCGGTGACGGCCGCCTCGGCCGCCCGGCTGCGCTCCGACGGGATGGACACGGTGTCGCTCTTCGTCGCCTGGTGGGCCGACAGCCAGAGCTCAGACGGCGTCCACCCCGGCTCGGGGACCCAGTCCGACGACCAGGTGGTCGCCTCTATCCAGGCGGCCCGGGCGGCCGGGCTGCGCGTCGTCCTGGCGCCGATCTTCTACTGCGGGGACTGCGAGGGCTACTGGAGGGGGACCATGCAGCCCTCCGATCCCAACGCCTTCTTCGACTCCTACGCCGCCTTCATCGACCACTACGCCGCCATCGCCCAGGCCAACGGGGTGTGGATGCTCTTCGTCGGCAGCGAGATGACCACTCTCGAGAGCTACACCAGCCGCTGGCGCCAGGTGATCGCCGGGGCGCGCTCGGCCTACCAGGGCCTCATCGCCTACGAGGTGAACTGGGACGTGCTCGGGCAGGCCCACTTCCTCGACGCCGTCGACGTCGTGGGGGTGTCGGCCTACTTCCCCCTCGACGACCGCTCCTCGCCGTCGCTGGACCAGCTGGTGTCCGACTGGACCGACAGCCAGGCCTCGGCCACCTCCGGTCGGGACTGGGTGGGGGCCCTGACCCACCTGGCCGCCACCACAGGCAAGCCGATCATCTTCGGCGAGATCGGCTACATGGCCACCACCTACGCCGCCCGCCAGCCGTTCCTGAACTTCGTGGGCCAGCCCGACCCCGCCCTGCAGGCCGACTTGTACCAGGCGCTGTTGCAGAGCTTCGACGGCGCCTCGTGGTGGATGGGCGCCCTGTGGTGGGAGTGGACGGGTACCGACGGCAGCGGTGACCTGCGCACGCCGATGGGACGGCCGGCTGAGTCGCTCATCCAGAGCTGGTACGCCCAGGGCTGGCGTCCGGCCCCGGCCGGGTCGCCAGCGCCGTCCGGCCCCTCCACCGCCACCTCGACCCTCTCCGCCCCGGCCCCAGCGCCGACCGCCGCTCCGACCGGAGCGCCCGCCACCGAAGCCCGTCGCGGTGCCCAGGCCCCCTACGCCAGCCCGACCACCTCGGCGGGTCCCGTGCGTGACGCGCCGCCGCCGACCAGCCCGCTGGGCACGGCGGCGGTGCCGCTGGGCTCGGCGGAGCCGGTGGTGAGCCGGGGGCCGAGCCACCCCCTGGCCATGGGCGCCCTCGCCGCTGGGCGCCCGGTCCGCTCCACGCTGGCCCGGCGACCGCCGGCGGTGATCGCCGCCGTTCTCCTCCTGGCCCTCGTCCTGGCGGCGAGCGCCCTTCTGGCCCGGCGCCCGCTGCGGTCGGCCTGACCTCTCCCGCTCCCGGGATCGTCCCAGCCGGGTCGGAGCAGGCCGGGGTCAGGCGGAGCCGGCCAGGCGCCGGCCGAGCTTGCGCAGCTGAGCCTTGGGGTGGACCTGCTTGATGACGGCCCGCTGGTCGCCCAGGTCCACATGCAGGTCGCAGGCGAGCAGGCCCCGCCTGGCCCGGAACGAGACGATCGAGGCGAGGGCCACGTCGATACGGGCCTTGGGGCCGTCGGCGAAAATCAACCGCCTGTCGGTGATGACCACGAGGCCGCTGTGCCCGTCGAGGAACCCGGTGGCGGCGACAACGACCGGCTCGCCCCGGAGGTGGTCGCTCAAGTGCTCAAGAGAGGAGCGCACCCCGACGCTGCCGCCGATCTGGGTCAGGACCTCGGCGATCAGGGCGTCATCGCCAGCGCTCATATCCTCGGTCGCCAGGCCGGGGACGACCCCCGCCGGCGGAAGGCGTCGGCCAGGTCGAAGTCGTTGAACGGGGGGCGGGCCTCGCCGGTCACGGCGAAGCGGTAGAGGGCGGCGGTGAAGATTCCGGTCAGGGTGGTGCTGACAGCCATCACGGTTCCTACGGCCACCACGCCGAATACGACCGCAGCGGCGGGGGAAACCGTCGCCAGCGCCACGGCGGCCATCAGGGCAACCGCGCCCGCAAGGCCGGTGACCATACCTATGGAGCCGTTGCCCACCAGCTGCTCGCCCTACCGGCGATGGAACAGGTGGGCCGAACGGCGCACGGCGTGCACGGGCCCGACCGGCTCGAAGACGAGCACCGGCACGACCAGGAAGGTCATCACCCCCCAGGCGACGCCGATGACCCGTCCGACCACCGCTCCCACCACCCCGGCCCGCGCCTCGACCGTCCTGAGGACCAGCCCGACCGTGGCCGACAGTCCGGCCCACAGGATCAGCCGGTCAAGCCCAGCCCACGCTGTGCGCAGGCCGGCGACCACGCTGCCCTGCCCGCCACCCAGGCGATCGCTGGCGGCGGCCACGATGGCGGCGTTGAAGAACACGGTCAGGAAGGTGGACACGAAGTAGATGAGGGCGAAGACCAGGTACAGCCCCGTCCTGTCGCTGCCCACCACATCGCTGTGCCAGGTCGGAGCGAGGACGGCGCCGGCGAAGACCAGGATCGACAGCGTCGACGCGACCGACAGCCAGATCAGGCCGGCGTCCTGGCGGAGCACGGACCAGCTGGCCACGGTCAGGTTCCACCCCCTGGCGATCCGGCCCATCAACGCTCCTTCGGTGGCGCGCCGCGATGGCTCCGGCCGGGGCCGGCAGCGGCTGATCATTGTGGAACTCGTCAGGAACCGGCTCCGACTTGAGACGACTCCGGGTTCAGGTCGCCGACGGGTCACGGCCTTGGGGCTTGCCGCCGACGCGACCCCGCGGCGTCGGCTCCTGGGCTGGCGACAGCGTCCGGCTCTCGAGTGAGCGCGACCGCCCAGAGCACCGAGCCTCTGGGTGTCGGCAGGCCCGTGACCGGGCCTTCGAGCGGAGAGGGTGGGATTTGAACCCACGGTCCCTTGCGGGACACACGATTTCCAATCGTGCCGATTCGGCCGCTCTCGCACCCCTCCCGGAGGAGGGAGAGACTAACCTGGTCCTCCCCCGGGCCGTTGCTGGGCGCGACGGCCGGGTCCTGCGCAACGGCGCACCGTGAACCGAGTCAGGGCCGGAAGGCAGCAGCTCTCAGCGGATCGTGCCGTGTGCCGCAGGCAAGCCTGGCCGTCGCGCCGAGCCCCGGCCCGCCGCCGCCCGGCGGCCGGGCGTCCTGGCTCGGGTTGGCCGGCTTCTCTCCGGGGGAGCGGACCAGGGGGCCATTAGGCTCGGCTCCCAGTGTCCGAGGCCCCCTACCAGTCCCTCTACCGGCGCTACCGGCCCCGGCGCTTCGTCGAGGTGAGGGGCCAGGACCACGTCAGCTTGCCCCTGCGCAACTCGGTGCGGGAAGGCACCGTCCACCACGCCTACCTGTTCAGCGGCCCCCGGGGGACGGGAAAGACCTCGACCGCTCGCATCCTCGCCCGCGCCCTCAACTGCCTGGCCCCCGAGGACGGCGAGCCCTGCGGGGCCTGCGACTCGTGCGTGGCCATCGCCGCCGGGGCGTCCCTGGACGTCCACGAGCTGGACGCCGCCTCAAACAACGGGGTCGAGGCGATGAGGGACCTGGTCGCCCGGGCGGCCCTGGGCACCCCGGGCCGGTGGAAGGTCTACATCATCGACGAGGTCCACATGCTGTCCACGGCGGCCTCGAACGCCCTGCTCAAGACGCTGGAGGAGCCCCCGCCGCACGTGGTCTTCGTGCTGGCCACCACCGACCCCCAGAAGGTCCTGCCCACCATCCAGAGCCGCTGCCAGCACTTCGAGTTCCGCCTGCTGGGAGGCGAGCTCCTGTCCGGGCTTCTGCGCGACGTCAGCGCCGACGCCGGCCTCGGCCTGGCCAGCGAGGCCATCGACCTGGCTGTCCGGCGGGGCCACGGCTCCGCCCGCGACGCCCTGTCGGTCCTCGACCAGCTGGCGGCGGCGGGAACCATCGACGACGAGACCGAGGCGCTCGACGACCTGGTGGAGGGCATTGCCGAGCGGGACCCCGGGCTGGTCCTCACCGCCGTGGCCCAGGCCACCGCTGCGGGCCGCGACCCCCAGCGGCTGGCCACGGACCTCATCCAGCAGCTCCGCAACGGCTTTTTGGCCACCATGGCCCCCGATCTGGTCGCCGTGCCGGACGACACCGCCAAGCGCCTGGCCGAGCAGGCCGCCCGGCTGGGTACGGCCACTCTGGTGCGGGCGATCGAGACGCTGGGCGGCGCCCTGGTCGACATGAGGGAGGCCCTCGACGCCCGGGTATGCCTCGAGGTGGCCCTGGTCAGGCTGGCCCGGCCGGAGCTGGACACCTCGTCGGCCGCCCTGGTCGAGCGCATCGAGCGACTGGAGAGGGCAGCCCCCGCCAACCCGGCACCGGCGGAGCCGGCCGGGCCGCCGCCGGCGGGCCCTCCGGCCCCCTCCCGCCCGGCCCGGACCGAAGACGGGCCAGGCGCTGGGGTCGGTGGCTCAACCCGGCCGTCGCCGTCGGCCCCCGCCGGTGGGCCCTCCGAGGCCAGGGCGGCCCTGGGCGCCCTGCGCCAGCGCGGCCAGCCGGGCACCGGGTCCCGTTCCCCCCAGGGCCGGGCCGCCCCGGCCGCCGACCCCGCCGGCGGGCGGCCGTCAGCCGAGCGCCCCCGATCGGCGCCCTCCCCCGCCGGGGCGCCCCCCGGGTCCGGCGGCGCCGACCTGCCCAGCCGCGACCTGATCACCCAGGCCTGGGGCGACACCATCCTGGCCAGCCTCAAGGGCAGGGCCAGGGCCCTCTACCGGGTGGGCCGGTTCGTGTCGGTCTCCGACGGGGCGGTGGCCTTCGCCCTGCCCAACGAGGCCCACCGCCGGATGTGCGACGGGCACCGGGCCGAGGTGGAGCAGGCCCTGGGCACCCACTTCGGCCGCCCGGTCCCGCTCCGGCTCATTGTCGACCCCTCGGGCGAGGTGCCCTCCGACGGGCCCGGTGGCGGTGGCGGCGGAGCCGACGAGGTCGAGGATCTGGCCAGCCTCGACCCCGATGAGCTGACCGAGGCCCCGGCGGCGCCGGCCCATCCGGCCGAACGGCTGCTGCAGGCCTTCCCCGGCGCCCAGGAGGTGGAAGGGTGAGCGACGACCAGCATCCCTCCGAGCCGGAGCCGACGACCCGGTCCGTTCCGGCGGTGCCGCCCGGACCCCTCGGCATCCCCGGCGCCGAGGACCTGGGCGGCCCCCTCGAGGACCTGCTGGGGGTCGAGCTGGGCGACGCCCTCGGCAGCCTGTTCGGGGGTGGGGGCCTGGGAGACCTCCTGCAGCAGGCCCAGCAGGTCCAGAACCGCCTGCTGGAAGCCCAGGCCCGGGCGGCCGAAACCGAGGTGCACGGCTCGGCCGGCGGCGGGATGGTGACCGTCACCGCCTCGGGCGATCTCCAGTTCCGCTCCATCCGCATCGACCCCCAGGTGGTCGACCCGGACGACATAGGGATGCTCGAGGACCTGGTGCTGGCGGCGGTGCGGGAAGCGGTCGCCGCGGCCCGCCGCCTGATGGAGGTCCCCCCGCCCGAGCCGGGGGACGGGCAGTCTTCCTGAGGTGTACCCCGGCCCGGTCCAGGACCTGATCGACGAGCTTGGCCGCCTTCCGGGCATCGGACCGAAGTCGGCCCAGCGGATCGCCTTCTACCTCCTCAAGATCCCGAAGGACGACGCCCTGCGGCTGGCCCGAGCCGTCACCCGGGTGAAGGAGACGATCTCGTTCTGCCGGCGTTGCTACAACGTGTCGGAGACCGAGCTGTGCGAGTACTGCAGCGACGACCGCCGCGACGCCTCGGTCCTGTGCGTGGTGGAGGAGCCCCGCGACATCGTGGCGGTGGAGAAGACCGGGGAGTACCGCGGCCGCTACCACGTGCTGCAGGGGGCCATCAGCCCCATCGAGGGCATCGGGCCCGAGCAGCTCCGGGTCAAGGAGCTGCTGGGGCGGCTGGAGGCGGAGGAGGTCAAGGAGATCATCCTCTGCACCAACCCCAACCTCGAGGGGGAGGCGACCGCCATGTACCTGGCCCGCCTGCTCCGCCCCCTCGGGGTGCGGGTGACCCGGATCGCCAGCGGCCTGCCGGTGGGCGGCGACCTCGAGTACGCCGACGAGCTGACCCTGGGCCGGGCCATCGAGGGCCGGCGCGACGTCGAGGCCTGACTCCGCCCCGGCCGCCGGCCGGGGGGTCTCAGGCGATCGGCGAGGTGGGGCTCAGGCCAGGCTGCGCAGGACGATGGCGTCGCCCTGGCCGCCCCCGCCGCACAGGGCGGCGACGCCGGTGCCCCCGCCCCGGCGCTTGAGCTCGAGCAGCAGGGTGAGGGCCAGGCGGGTGCCCGACATGCCGATCGGGTGGCCGAGCGAGATGGCCCCGCCGTTGACGTTGACGATGTCCTCGGTGATGCCGAGGTCGTCCATCGAGGCGATGCCGACGGCGGCGAAGGCCTCGTTGAACTCGAACAGGTCGACGTCGGAGACGCCCAGGCCGGCCTTCTCCAGCGCCTGGCGCGAGGCGCGGGACGGCTGGGTCAGGAGGGAGGGATCGGGCCCGGCCACCTGGCCGTAGGAGACGACCTCCCCGAGCGGGGTGGTGCCGATCCGCTCGGCAGCGGCCCGCGAGGCCACGATGACCGCCGCCCCGCCGTCGGAGATCTGGCTGGCGTTGCCGGCGGTGATGGTCCCGTCCGCCTCGAAGGCGGGGCGCAGCTGGGACAGGCTCTCGACGGTGGTGCCCGGGCGCACGCCCTCGTCGGTGTCGACGACCACCGGGTCGCCCCGGCGCTGGGGCACGGAGACGGGCACGATCTCCTCGGCCAGCTTGCCCTCCTTCTGGGCGGCGGAGGCCCTCTCGTGGGAGCCGGCGGCCAGGGCGTCCTGACGGGGGCGGGAGATCTCCGCCGCCCGGCTGTAGCGCTCGGTGCCTGCGCCCATGGCGCACACGTCGAAGGCGCAGAACAGTCCGTCGAACATCATGGAGTCCACGATCTTGGAGTCGCCCATGCGGTAGCCGGCGCGGGCCTCGGGCAGCAGGTAGGGCGCCCGGGTCATGGACTCCATACCGCCGGCCACCACGATGTCGGCGTCGCCGGCGGCGATCATCTGGTCGGCCAGGTAGATGGAGTTGAGCCCCGACAGGCAGACCTTGTTCACGGTGGTGGCGGGCACGGTCATGGGGATGCCGGCCTTGACCCCCGCCTGCCTGGCGGTGATCTGGCCCGCCCCGGCCTGCAGGACCTGGCCCATGAACACGTACTGGACCTGTTCCGGGCTCACCCCGGCCCGCTCGAGAGCGGCGGCGATGGCGAAGCCGCCCAGGTCGGCGGCGGCGAAGTCGGCCAGGGCCCCCGACAGCTTGCCGATGGGCGTGCGGGCTCCGGCGAGGATTACCGATCCGGGCATTGACTGACCTCCACCTGTTCTACGGGCGGGCCAGTCTACGGCCGACCGGTTCCGGCCGGCGAGGCCGCCCTTTGGAGGGGCCGGGCCCGCCGGCGGTAGCGTCGCTGCCGTGCAAGCCTTCCTGGAAGCCATCGAGGCTGGGGCGCCGGGTGAGGAGATCGCCAACCTGCCCCTGCCTGAGTCGTACCGGGCCGCTCTCGTCCGCAAGGAGGACGCGGGCATGTTCGAGGGGGTCGACTCCGCCGACAAGGACCCCCGAAAGTCGCTGCGGATCGAGGAGGTGGCGGTCCCCGAGCTGGCCCCCGACGAAGCCTACGTGGCGGTCATGGCCGCCGCCATCAACTTCAACACGGTGTGGACCTCGATCTTCGAGCCCCTCCCCACCTTCGGGTTCCTGGCCCGCCTGGGCAAGGAGTCGCGCTGGGGCGCCCGCCACGACCTGCCCTACCACGTGGTCGGCTCCGACGCCTCGGGGGTGGTGGTCAGGGTCGGCTCGGCCGTGCGCAACTGGAAGCCGGGCGACAAGGTCACCATCCACTGCAACTACGTCGACGACCAGGATCCCACCGCCCACGACGACTCCATGCTGGCCGCGAACCAGCGCATCTGGGGCTTCGAGACCAACTTCGGCGGCCTGGCCGACCTGACGGTGGTCAAGGCGAACCAGCTGATGCCCAAGCCCGCCCACCTCAGCTGGGAGGAGGCGGCCTGCAACGCCCTCACCAACTCGACGTCCTACCGGATGCTGGTCAGCCCCAACGGGGCCTGCATGAAGCAGGGCGACGTCGTCCTCATCTGGGGCGCCACCGGCGGCCTGGGCGGCTACGCCGTGCAGTACGTGCTCAACGGGGGCGGCATTCCGGTCGGGGTGGTGTCGTCGGCGGACAAGGTGAAGCTGCTGGAGGAGATGGGCTGCGAGGCGGTCATCGACCGCAGGGCGGGCAACTACCGGTTCTGGTCCGACGAGCACACCCAGGACGAGACCGAGTGGCGCCGGTTCGGCAAGGACATCCGGGCCCTGGTGGGCGAGGATCCCAACATCGTCTTCGAGCACCCGGGCCGCCAGACCATGGGTGCCTCGGTGTTCGTGTGCGCCCGGGGCGGAACGGTGGTGACCTGCGCCGCCACCACCGGCTACATGATCGAGTACGACAACCGCCACCTGTGGATGCGGCTCAAGACCATCAAGGCGAGCCACTTCGCCAACTACAACGAGGCCTGGGACGCCAACCGGCTCATCTCCCTGGGCAAGATCCAGCCCATCCTGTCGGCGGTCTACCCGCTCACCGACACGGGCGAGGCGGCGTTCCAGATCCACAAGAACCTGCACGAGGGCAAGCTCGGGGTGCTGTGCCTGGCCCCCCGCGAGGGCATGGGCATAGACGACCCCGAGTTCCGGGCCAAGGTGGGCGAGGACAAGATCACCCTGTTCCGCCGCCACGGGGCATGAGCACCGCCGGCGACCACGCCACCGGGGGCGGTTCGGGGCTCCTGACGGAGATCGACCACGTGGCCATCGCCGTGGCCGACCTGGAGGCGGCCATCGCCTACTACTCCGACACCTTCGGGGCCACCGTCGCCCACCGCGAGCGCATCGACTCCGACGGGGTGGAGGAGGCGCTGATCAAGGTGGCCGACTCCTACATCCAGCTGCTCACCCCCACCACGGCGGAGTCCCCGGTGGCCAAGTACCTGGAGCGCAAGGGCGAGGGCATCCACCACGTCGGCTACCGGGTGGCGGACTGCGGCGAGGCCCTGCAGGCGGTCAAGGACTCGGGGGGCCAGGTGATCGACCAGGCCCCCCGGCCGGGCAGCCGGGGCACCACCGTGGCCTTCGTGCACCCCAAGGGCGCCTTCGGCACCCTCATCGAGCTGGTCCAGGAGTAGCACCGCCGGCGGCCCGGCCGGCAGAAGAGCCGGCCGGCGCCGGCGGCCCGCGCCGTGTCGTGCGGTCGTACCATCGCCGCCGTGCCCAGCGACCGGGTCTCCAGTGACGTCGTGCGCATCGCCAACTGCTCCGGCTTCTACGGCGACCGCCTGTCGGCTGCCCGCGAGATGGTCGAGGGCGGCCCGATCGACTACCTGACCGGGGACTACCTGGCCGAGCTGACGATGCTCATCCTGTGGAAGTCCTCCCAGCGCGACCAGGGCACCGGCTACGCCACCACCTTCCTGCGCCAGATGGAGGAGGTGCTCGGCACCTGCGTGGACCGGGGGATCAAGGTGGTGACCAACGCCGGGGGGCTCAATCCCTCGGGCCTGGCCGACAAGCTGCGGGAGCTGTCCCAACGGCTGGGCCTGGCGGTGCGGGTGGCCCACATCGAGGGCGACGACCTGCTGGGCCGGCTGGAGGAGCTGCAGGGGGCCGGGCACCGCCTCGAGCACATGGACACCGGCCGGCCCCTGTCGGAGGCGCCGGCCAAGCCGGTGACGGCGAACGCCTATCTGGGCGCATGGGGCATCGTCGAGGCGCTGTCGAGCGGGGCCGACGTGGTGGTGTGTCCCCGGGTGACCGACGCCTCGCTGGTGGTGGGACCGGCCGCCCACCACTTCGGCTGGGGGCGGCGGGACTGGGACGCCCTGGCCGGGGCGGTGGTCACCGGGCACATCCTCGAGTGCGGGGCCCAGGCCACCGGGGGCAACTACGCCTTCTTCACCGAAATCCCCGACCTCACCAGGCCCGGTTTTCCACTGGCCGAGGTGCGGGCCGACGGCTCGGCGGTCATCACCAAGCACCCCGGTACCGGGGGGGCGGTGTCGGTGGGGACGGTGACGGCCCAGCTGCTCTACGAGATCGGCGGGACCCGTTACGCCAACCCCGACGTGGTCGCCCGCTTCGACACCATCAGGCTGAGCCAGGAGGGACCGGACCGGGTGCTGGTGTCCGGGGTCAAGGGGGAGCCGGCCCCGGCCGAGGCCAAGGTCTGCATCAACTACGTGGGCGGGTTCCGCAACTCGATGACCTTCATGCTCACCGGGCTCGACATCGAGGCCAAGGCCGACCTGGCCCGCCGTTCGCTGTTCGAGCTGCTGGGGGGCGAGGACCGCTTCGCCGAGGTGGACGTGCGCCTGGTCCGCACCGACCGCCCCGACGCCGAGCGCAACGAGGAGGCCACGGCCCAGCTGCGGGTGGTGGTGAAGGACCCCGACCCGACCAGGGTGGGCCGGGCCTTCTCGGGGGCGGCGGTCGAGCTGGCCCTGGCCAACTACCCCGGCTTCTACGTCGCCGGGGGCCCGTCCTCGGAGTCGTCCTACGGGGTGTATTGGCCGGCGCTGGTGCCCGCCGATGTCGTCGACCAGGTGGTGGTGGCGGCCGACGGGCGCAGGCTGGCGGTCGAGCCCACCCCGCCCGAGCCGGCCGGCGAGGTGGCGGTGGCTCCGGTGGCGGCGGCGACCGAGCCCGTCCCGGACGGCCCGAGCCGGGCCGTCCCCCTGGGGGCGGTGTACGGGGCCCGCTCGGGGGACAAGGGCGGCAGCGCCAATGTCGGGCTGTGGGCCCGCACCGATCCGGCGTACGCCTGGCTGGCCGCCAACCTCGACGTCGAGGCCTTCCGCCGGCTGGTGCCTGAGGCGGCCGGGCTCGACATCGCCCGCTACGAGCTGCCCAACATCCGGGCGGTGAACTTCGTGGTCAAGGGCATCCTCGGCGAGGGGGTGGCGTCCTCGGTGCGCCCCGACCCCCAGGCCAAGAGCCTGGGGGAGTTCCTGCGCTCCCGCATGGTCGACCTGCCGGCCAGCCTGCTGGACCAGTAGGGCCGGACGCGGACCGGCCGGCCGCGGCGGGGAGCCGGGCCGGCCGGGGGGTCCGCAGACCGGGCTGGGGCTACCGCAGGGCCACCAGGCCCAGCCGCACCACCGAGTAGCCCAGGGCGGCCAGGGCCAGGGCGGCGGCGGCCAGGAACTCCAGCGGAGCCCCGGTGAAGGGTAGGGAGCCCGAGGCCGGGGTGGCCGGGCCGGGAGCGGCCGGGGCAGGGGCCGGGGCCGGGGAGGGGGCCGGGGTGCTGGCGGCGGCCGAGGTGGCCACGGCGTTGGGATTGCCCTTGGCCCCGGCGGTGAAGGCGCCGACGGGCAGGGGCCCGTTCGAGTAGCCGGAGCCAGGCAGCGGGTTCAGGTTGGCCACCTGGGCCAGCTCCGACCCGTTGCCCCCGGAGACCTGGAGGCAGTCGAGGCCCAGGATGGACGGGATGTCGAAGTTCTTGCACACGTCGCCAGGCTGCTGGTCGGTCAGGATCGGCGAGCCCGCGAGGGACAGGACGTAGGCGCTGCCGGTCCCGTTGGAGCAGGCATCGGCGTGGGCCACGTCGAGGACCTGGGAGCTGCCCGAGTCGACCATGGCCCCGTCGGTGGTGGTGCAGCCCTTGCTGGCGCCGCCCCCGCCGTTGGCGGTGCCGTCGTAGCTGGCCTTGGAGTCCGAGTCACCCACGTACACGGTGATGCCGCTGGCCCCGCCCACGTTGGCCGTGGCCAGGTCGGTGTGGCCCTCGGAGGAGCTGCTGGTCCCGTCGGTGGTGCTGCTGGCCGACCACGGCGCCAGCACCACGTCGACCGGGTTGGAGCCCAGGACCGGGTTGGTGACGGTGGCGGTGTCGAACAGGTTGCCTGACTTGGGCTTGTCGTTGGGCGGGGCGGTGCTGCTGCCGTCGCCGATGTCGACCAGGGTCTTGCCCCCCAGGACGACCTTGGCCACGGTGGCGTGGGAGCTGGCCCCCGAGCCCGAGGCGCTGGCCGAGGTGGTGGAGACCTGAAGCAGGGGGTTGGACGGGTCGCCCACGGTGAGCACGCTGCCCGAGGCGGATCCGGGGGGAGCGGACGAGGCCCACGCTGCCAAGGGGGTGGCCACCCCCAGGACCGCCCCGCATGCCGCCGCCACGATTGTCTTGGTCCTCATCTTGTTTTTGCTGGCCCTTTCGGTCGGTGGAGCTCGGGTGTTGGTGCTGCGCGCTCGGGGACTGGACGACCACCCGCCCCCGCCATGACGCCGAATGACTAGTTATTTCTGGATTCGAACCTCGGCTGTAAACAGAGATTTGAAACCTCTAGCTATAGGTACGACGGGCCGATTCCGAAACCCTCCCTCGGCGGGCGAAATCATCCAATTACGGACACAGCGTCCGGATAGCCGGCCAAGGGGGCAGCCGTCGGCGGCGCCCGGCGCGGCGCCCGGGGTGGCTGTGCCATCCTCGCCCCGTGGCCGCCACCCCTCCGCCCGACCCCGGTGGCGTCCGGGTCCACCTGATCGACGGGACCTACGAGCTGTTCCGCCACCACTTCGGCCAGCTGGCGGCCAGGAGGGGGGCTGACGCCGGCGCCCCCGCCCCCGTCCCGTCGCCCCGGGCGGCCACCCGCGGCGTGCTGTCCAGCCTGATCGGGATGCTGGAGGACGGCGCCACCCACCTGGGGGTGGCCTCCGACCACGTGATCGAGTCGTTCCGCAACCAGCTGTGGGCCGGCTACAAGACCGGCGCCGGGGTGCCCGAGGAGCTGAGCGCCCAGTTCCCGCTGCTCGAGCGGGCGGTGGAGGCCCTGGGGGTCAAGGTGTGGGCCATGGTCGAGCTGGAGGCCGACGACGCCCTCGCCTCCGCCTCCGCCGTCGCCGCCGAGGACCCCTCGGTCGCCCAGGTGCTGATCTGCACCCCCGACAAGGACCTGGGCCAGTGCGTGTCGGGCACCAGGGTGGTGCAGCTGGACCGCCGCAGCGCCGCGGTGGTGGACGAGGACGCCCTCCGGGCCAAATACGGCATCGGCCCGGAGTCGATCGCCGACTGGCTGGCCCTGGTGGGCGACAGCGCCGACGGCTTCCCCGGCATACCGGGCTGGGGGGCCAAGTCGGCCTCGGCCGTGCTGGGCGTCTATGCCCACCTCGAGGAGATCCCCGACGACGGGGCCCGCTGGGACCAGGCCCTGGCCGGCCTGCGGGGACGGGCCAAGCTGGCGGCCAACCTCTCCGCCACCCGGCCGGCGGCCGAGCTGTTCAAGCGGCTGGCGACCCTGGTGGTGGACCGCAGCCTGCTGGCCTCGGTGGGCGATCTGGCCTGGCGGGCCCCCACGGCGGACTTCGCCGCCGTGTGCGCCGAGGTGGGGGCCGAGGCGCTGGTCCCCCGGGCGCAGCGGCTGGCGGAGAGCCGGGCGTGAGCGGGGCCGCGGCCGGGCTCGGCCCCGGCCGGCGGCCGTAGGCTGCCGGCCATGTCCGACCACCCCATGTCCGAGCGGCTGGCCGAGCTCAAGGCCCGCAAGGAGGCCGCCCTCCACGCCGGCTCGGAGCGCCACGTCAAGGCCCAGCACGCCAGGGGCAAGATGACCGCCCGCGAGCGGATCGACTACCTCCTCGACGAGGGCTCCTTCCAGGAGCTCGACATGCTGGCCCGCCACCGGGCCCACGGAATGGGGCTGGAGGACAACCGTCCCTACACCGACGGGGTGATCACCGGCTTCGGGACCATCGACGGGCGCAAGGTCTGCATCTTCAGCCAGGACTTCACCGTCTTCGGCGGCGCCCTGGGCGAGGTCTTCGCCGAGAAGATCCACAAGGTCATGGACCTGGCCCAGTCGGTGGGCGTGCCGATGATCGGCCTCAACGACGGGGCCGGGGCCCGCATCCAGGAGGGGGTGGTGTCCCTCGCCTCCTACGGCGGGATCTTCCACCGCAACGTCCTGTCCTCGGGGGTGATCCCCCAGATCAGCGTGATCCTGGGACCGTGCGCCGGCGGTGCCGTCTACAGCCCGGCCATGACCGACTTCATCTTCATGGTGCGCGAGACCAGCCACATGTTCATCACCGGCCCCGACGTGGTGAAGACGGTGACCGGCGAGGACGTCAGCCTCGAGCAGCTGGGCGGGGCGGTCAGCCACTCAACCAAGTCGGGGGTGGCCACCTTCGTGGCCGGCGACGAGAAGGAGTGCCTCGACGAGGTCCGCTACCTCCTGTCGTTCCTCCCGTCCAACAACCTCGAGGAGCCCCCGCCCGTCCCCACCTCGGACGACCCCCAGCGCCGGACCCCCGAGCTGTCCGACCTGATGCCGGCCAGCCCCAACCAGCCCTACGACATGAAGAAGATCATCGCCGCCGTGGTCGACGACGGCGACTACTTCGAGTACTTCCCCCACTGGGCCATGAACCTGACCTGCGGTTTCGCCCGCATCGACGGCCGGGTGGTCGGCATCGTCGGCAACCAGCCCCAGGTCCTCGCCGGCGTCCTCGACATCGACAGCTCCGAGAAGGGCGCCCGCTTCGTGCGCACCTGCGACGCCTTCAACATCCCCCTGGTCACCTTCGTCGACGTCCCCGGCTTCATGCCCGGCACCGACCAGGAGTACGGGGGCATCATCCGCCACGGGGCCAAGCTCCTCTACGCCTACTGCGAGTCCACCGTGCCCCGGGTGCAGATCATCACCCGCAAGGCCTACGGCGGGGCCTACGTGGTCATGAACTCCAAGTCCATCGGGGCCGACCTGGCCTACGCCTGGCCGTCGGCCGAGCTGGCGGTGATGGGCCCCCAGGGGGCGGTCGAGATCGTCTACCGCCGCGAGCTGGCCGAGGCGCCAGACCCCATCGCCAGGCGCAACGAGCTGGTCGAGGACTACATCGAGCGCTACGCCAACCCCTACGTGGCCGCCGAGCGGGGCTATGTCGACGACGTCATCGACCCGGCCGACACCAGGGCGGTGCTGGTCCGCAGCCTCGAGATCCTGCGGTCCAAGCGGGAGGAGCTACCCCGCCGCAAGCACGGCAACGTGCCCCTGTGACCGCCGCCGCCCCCGACGGGGCCCCCGGGCCCGAGCGCCGCCAGCCGCTGGCCGCCCCCCCGGAGGTGGCCGCCGCCATCGCCGCCGCCGTCGAGGCGGTCTGGCCCCGCCCGGTGGTCGTGGTGGCCGATGAGGCCGGCTCGGCCGCCGACCACTGGCGGCTGTCGGGGCGGTGGTGGGCCAAGCCCCTGGTGGCCAGGCGGGACCGGCCGTGGCGGTGGTGATTCCGGGCGCCGGCGGGCACCGGACCGAGCGCCCGGGCCCATGAGCCCCGGGCCCGATCCGGGCCTGGTGGGGCCGCCGTCGGAGGCCCCCGGCCCCGCCGGGCCCGAGGTCACCACCGTCGGCTACGACGAGGTGGTCATCCACACCCCGGCCGGACCGGACGGATCGGGGGGGTGGAGACCGGCGGAGGCCCACCGCTTCGCCGACCTGGCCCCCGACACCGAGCACCGGCTCATGGGCCTGACCGTGCGCACCCTGCCCCGGCCCCCGGGTGAGCTGCTGGCGGTGGTGGCCACCCTCAACGACCTCCACTTCGGCGAGACCAGGGCCGGCCACATCGAAGGCTCCGACGTTGGGCCGGTGCTTTCGTCGGGGCCGGGCGAGGCCCCCTACCCCCTCACCATGAACGGGGCCGCCGCCGCCGACATAGCCGCCCTGGACCGGTGCCTGCCCACCGGGCTGTTGGGGGCGGTGGTCGCCAAGGGCGACCTCACCGACGCCGGCGCCCGGGCCGACCTCGACGCCTTCGAGGCCTGCTACCGGGCCTTCGGGGACCGGCTGCACGCCATACCGGGCAACCACGACGTGGCCGGCGGCCCGGTCGAGTTCGGCCCCGGCCCCTTCGGGCGCCGGCCGCCGTTCGAGGTGGTCCTCGACGGGGTCATCCTGGCCCTGCTCGACACCACCATCGCCGGCTGGCCCACCGGGCGGGTGTCCCCCGAGCAGATCGAGTGGCTGGACGAGCTGGGGGCCAGGGCCGACCGGCCGGTGCTTGTGCTGGGCCACCACCACGCCTGGGATCCGGGCTACTCCAACCGCTCGCCCACCTACTACGGGATCAACCCCGAGGACTCCGAGGCCCTGGTGGCGGTGGTGGCCCGCCGGCCCCGGCTGGCCGGCTACTTCGCCGGCCACACCCACCGCAACCGGGTGCGCCAATTCGGGCCGACCGGGGCCTTCCCGTGGGTGGAGGTGGCCAGCGTCAAGGAGTTCCCCGGGTGCTGGGCCGAGTACCGCATCCACGAGGGTGGGGCGGTGCAGATCCTGCGCCGGCTGGACGCCCCCGAGGCCCTGGAGTGGAGCGAGCGCACCCGCGCCCTCTACCACGGCCACTACACCGCCTATGCCTTCGGCGCCTCGCCGGCCGACCGCTGCTTCCCGATCCCCTTCGACCGCCCCCTGCCCCGCCGGCACTAGTCACCCCTCCGGCTGGGGAAAACCCTCCGGACAGCCACCGCCCGTGGCCGCCTGGATACTGGACGGTCTGTAGTGTTAGCGGGTCTTAGTCCTATTTAGAGCGGTTAAACTGCTCTGAGCAGGCGGGGGCACCAATCGCTCCTGGCCTTTTACCCAGTTATCCCAAGCCTGTGGACGAAGCTGGGGAAAGCACCGTCTGTGGAAGTCGCCCGCGGCCTGGCTCGGACTGGGAATGTGACGATGCCCGCCCCGGTTCGGCCTAGCCGGACCGGCCGGGCTACCCGGGCGGGGTCAGCAACCCGGGCGGTGGCGGTGGGCCGGACGGGCCCGGCCGGCACCACCCCGAAGGGGGACGCGCCGGCCCACCGGCTCGGGCGGTGGCCCGCCGGTCAGGCGGCGGGGCGGCGGGAGCGGACCAGGGCGGCCATGTCGGCCACGATCTGGCCCAGGCGGAAGTCCTTGGGGGTGTACACGGCGGCCACCCCCAGCTCGGCCAGCTTGGGCTGGTCGGCCTCGGGGATGATCCCCCCCACCACCACCGGGGCGTCCACCCCGGCCTCGGCCAGCAGCCGCATGACCTCGGGCACCAGCTCGAGGTGGCTGCCGGACAGGATCGAGATGCCGACCAGGTCGACGTCCTCGTCGCGGGCAGCGGCGGCGATCTGCTCGGGGGTGAGGCGGATGCCCTGGTAGACGACCTCGAAGCCGGCGTCGCGGGCGGCCACGGCGATCTGCTCGGCCCCGTTGGAGTGCCCGTCGAGGCCGGGCTTGGCCACCAGCAGCCTGGGTGGGCCCCCGGGCATGGTGCGGACCTGGGCCGCCACCTCGGCGATCTCGCCCCGGCGCTCGCCGGCGCCCACCGCCCCGCCCACCCCGGTCGGGGCCCGGTACTCGCCGAACACCTCCCGCAGGGCCCCGGCCCACTCCCCGGTGGTCCCCCCCGCCCGGGCCAGGGCGATGGTCGGGGGCATCATGTTGTCCCCGCCCTCGGCCGCCCGGCGCAGCTCGTCGAGGGCCCGGGTGACGGCGCCGGCGTCGCGCTGGCGGCGCCAGGCGGCCACGTCGGCCCGCATGTCGGCCTCCACCGAGGCGTCCACCTTGAGGAAGTTCTCCTCGCCGGCCAGGGGGGACGGCGCCCCCTCGGTGAAGCAGTTGACCCCCACCACCTTGAGCTCGCCCGACTCGATGCGCCTGACCCGCTCGGCCTGGGAGCGGACCAGCCTGGCCTTGAGCTCGTCGACGGCCTCGAAGGCGCCGCCCAGGGCCAGCACCTCGTCCAGCTCGGCCTGGGCCGACTCGATGAGCTGGTTGGTCTTGGCCTCTACCACGTGGGAGCCGGCGAAGAGGTCCTCGTATTCGAGCAGGTCGGTCTCGAGCGCCAGCACCTGCTGGATGCGCAGGGACCACTGCTGGTCCCACGGCCGGGGCAGGCCCAGGGCCTCGTTCCACGCCGGCAGCTGGATGGCCCGGGCCCGGGCGTCCCTGGACAGGGTCACCCCCAGGGTCTCGAGCACGATGCGCTGGACGTTGTTCTCCGGCTGCTGCTCGGTCAGGCCCAGCGAGTTGACCTGGACCCCGTAGCGGAAGCGGCGCAGCTTGGGGTCGGTCACCCCGTAGCGCTCGGCGCAGATCCGGTCCCACATGGCGGTGAAGGCCCGCATCTTGCAGGTCTCCTCCACGAAGCGGATGCCCGCGTTGCAGAAGAAGCTGATCCGACCGACCACCCGGGCCAGCTCGTCCTCGCCCACCTGGCCCGACTCCCGCACGGCGTCCAGCACGCTGATGGCGTTGGCCAGGGCGTAGGCCAGCTCCTGGGTGGGGGTCGCCCCCGCCTCCTGGAGGTGGTAGCTGCAGACGTTGATGGGGTTCCACCGGGGGACGTGGCGCACCGTGTAGGCGACCATGTCGACGATCAGGCGCCGGCTGG
>Ga0209810_1001333_pt1 | contig 38358 bp, 28 predicted proteins | sample Coa_R1_7_FD_187159 | JGI IMG/M metagenome (GOLD analysis project Ga0209810, IMG submission 187159) | Surface soil microbial communities from Centralia Pennsylvania, which are recovering from an underground coalmine fire - Coalmine... | ecosystem: Environmental > Terrestrial > Soil > Unclassified... | reverse complement strand
GTATGGGCTTCTTCACTGACGCCTATGACCTGTTTATTATCGGGGTTGCGCTGGCAGTTTTGACTCCCATCTGGCACCTGACTTCCCTGGAAATTTCTCTTATCGGCAGCACATCGCTGATCGCCGCCGCACTGGGGTCGGTCCTCTTCGGGCGGCTGGCGGATTATGTGGGGCGGCGGTCGATCTATGGCTATACCTTGATTGTGCTGGCCTGCGGCGCCATTGCCTCGGCCCTCTCTCCCGGCGTCGTCTGGCTCCTGATCTTCCGCTTTATCCTGGGCCTGGGCATCGGCGGCGATTACCCGCTCAGCGCGACCTTGATGAGCGAGTACGCCAACCGGCGAGATCGCGGCAAGCTGATTACCTTCGTCTTCTCGATGCAGGGCGTGGGCCTGATCTGCGGGCCGCTGGTGGCCATTCTCCTGCTGGTGAGCGGGCTGAACCACGATCTGGTCTGGCGTATCATGCTTGGCCTGGGCGCGGTTCCCGCCCTGGCTACCTTCTACCTGCGGCGGCAAATCGCCGAGACGCCGCGCTTCGCCCTCACCATGCAGGGTGACCTTGAGGGCGCCAGCCGCACCATTGATATGGTGACGAAGCAGAACGGCAATGGTAAGAGCAACGGAAGCGCGCAGAAGGTTGCGACGAAGAGCAAGACAAACGGGGGCAAAAAGTCATCGCTTAAGCTCCTGTTCACATCGCGCTACCTGCGCTGGCTGATCGGCGCAGCTGGCGCATGGTTCCTGCTGGACATCGCCTACTACGGCACCACCATTTCCAGCCCGCTGGTCCTCAAGTCGCTCAACCCGCACTCGAACCTCGTGACCAATATGGTCTATACGCTGCTGATCTTTGTGGTTGCCGCGCTGCCCGGCTACATCATTGCCGCCTTCACCATCGACAAACTGGGGCGCAGGTGGATTCAGTGTGTTGGCTTCGCTATGATGGCCCTGGCCTACGGCTCGCTGGCCATCGCTCCGGCGCTGACGACGATCACGCTGCCCTTCCTGCTGATCTACGGCCTGAGCTACTTCTTCACCGAGTTCGGGCCGAACGTGACGACCTTTGTCTACCCGGCGGAAATCTTCCCGGTGATGGTGCGCTCATCGGCACATGGCCTGGCAGCGGCCCTCGGTAAGGTTGGCGCGTTTATCGGCGCCTTCGCCTTTCCCTACCTGCTGGCCACATTCCACCTGCCCGGCGCGATGGCCGCCGCCGCCGTTGTCTCGTTGATTGGCCTGGTGCTGACCTTCTTCACCCTGCCGGAGCCGAACCAGCGTTCCCTCGAAGAGATTTCCGGCGAGCATAAAATCGCCGATGTGAAAGCGGAGCAGGTGCCTGTCTTGCCGTAAATAACCTGCGCTGAGAGACTCGCGCTGACATATCATACAGAGCGGGAGCAAAGTATCCGCGCCAACCTGTCAAGGATGGCCCACATCGGATACTTCGCTCCCGCTCTACGTGACAGGTTTCGAGCTACTTCTTTTTACGGTAATGATGGCGGCGGGGTTGAGGAGGAGGAGCCGCGCTGGAGGCGTTCGATGATCTCTTTGAGGCGGCGGGTCTCCATAGCGTGCTGCATCTGGAGTTGCTCGATCTCGCGTTCCATCTGCTCCTGCATCTCCTCCATGCGGTCTTTCATGTGCAGGATTGCTTCGACGCCGGCGAGATTGACGCCGAGGTCGCGCATCAGGCGGCGGATTTGCACGACGCGCTCGATGTCGCGGTCGGAATAGAGGCGCGGGCTGTGCGGACTCTCGCCTTTGCGGGCAGGCGTGATGAGGCCCAGGCGCTCGTAGTGGCGCAGTGTCTGCTCATGCACCTCGGCTTTCTGAGCCGCCACACTGATGATATACCATGCTCCCTCAGATTTTTCTGGCACCCTTGCTTTCACTCTCCCTTCTCTGGTGAATGAGGCCGTCGCGTCCTGGTCTATGAATGAACTTCACTGCCGCGAGTGCGGGCGAGTTGTTCAAAGAGAGCGCGCTCCTCGCTGGAAAGATGCATGGGTAAAACCACTTTGACACGAGCATAGAGGTTGCCGCTGCCCTCGCCGCGCAGGCGCGGCATACCCTTGCCGCCAAGACGGAAAACCGTTCCGTTCTGCGTCTCCGGCGGAATCTTCAGCGCCAGCTTGCGACCATCCGGCACCGGCACAGCGACCTCACCGCCGAGAATGGCCGTGACCAGCTCAACATCGACATCGGTATAGAGATCATCGCCTTTGCGTTCGTAGAGCGGGTCTGGTTTGACGGTGATGACAAAGTAAAGATCGCCGCGCGGCCCGCCGTTGCTGCCGGGCTGGCCTTCACCGGCAACGCGGATGCGGGAGCCGTTATCCACGCCGGGCGGTATCTTGACCTGGATGCGTTTATTCTTCGGCAACAGGCCCTGCCCCTGGCAGCTTGCGCACGTCCTGCCGACCAGCTCGCCTTTCCCCTGGCAGGCGGTGCAGGGAACCATTGACTGGATGTTGAAGTTGCGGCTCCCTCCGCTGTATGCCTCCTGTAAGCTTACCTCCACCGGCTGTTCAATGTTCTCGCCCGTGCGTGGCCGCCGGAAGCTTTCTTCGCGCATACCGCCCGTATGTGCGCCCGCGCTCGACTGCGCCTGTTGAGCCGCCCGCCCGAAAAGCATCTCGAAGAAATCGGAGAAACCGCTGCCGCCTGCGCCCGCGAAGTCAAAGGGCGAGCCGCCGCGTCCTGCCCGCCCGGCTCCCTGCGCAAACTGCTGCCAGTTGGAACCGAGCAGGTCGTACTGGCGGCGTTTCTGGGGATCGGAAAGAACCTCGTAAGCCTCGTTGATCTCCTTGAACTTCGCTTCCGCTTTCTTATCGCCGGGATTCACGTCGGGGTGATACTTGCGAGCGAGCCTGCGAAATGCCTGTTTGATCTCGTCGGCGCTGGCCCCGCGCGCCACACCCAGGATCTTATAATAATCTTTATATTCCATATCCCAGCTCTTTTCTGGCCTTATTCCTGCGGTTGTGACTCTACAATATTGTTGTTGCCACTGCTGACTTTGACGCGGGCCGGGCGCAGGGTGTCATCGCCCATCAGGTAGCCCTTCTGCACCTCCTCCACGATCGTCCCCTCCGGCTGGTCGCTGTTCTCAACGGCTTCGATAGCCTCATGCAGGTAGGGATTGAAGGGCTGACCAAGGGTGGGAACCGGGGTCAATCCTTCTCCGCGCAGTACCTCGTTCAGTTGCCACTGCATCATGCGCAGCGCCTGCTGTAACCCCTGCTTATCCAGGGTGTCCTGGTAGACCAGCGCCCGCTCAACATTATCGAGAACGCCCAGCAGTTTTTGCAGCAGCGCCTTCTTCTGTTGTAGCACGCGGTCGGCCATCAGCCGCTCCTGGCGCTTACGGAAGTTGTCCATCTCGGCCCGTTCGCGCAGGAAGCGATTCCAGTTGTCCGCGGCCTCCTGGCGGGCCTGCGAAAGCTGTGCCTCCAGCTGGGCAATCAGGGTATCCTTCTCGCTCGTCACGCCAGCAGCCTGCGCCGTTCCATTTTCCTGTCCTGCTTGCTGTGCCTGTTCTATTTGCTGTTCCTGCTGTGCCTGTGTTTCTGTCACTTCCTGAGATTCTTCTGCCATCAGAACGTTTGCTCCTTATCCGCACCACCGGTGATGATACGATTGATTGGTTGACTGAAATGCAATTTCGGTCGGTCTTGCCAGACTTTATGGTCTATCCAGTATAAATGTTGAGTCGCTCCCTGTCAAGATTTCTGGCGACCTGTGGTACCCATTCCCTTATCAGACCACCTGTTCCTGTCGATACAATCAGTGAAGATAAATGGATGAATGAGAAGAGGTTCATCGTAGCAATAGATGAAGATAGAGAGGCAAGTGTGATGCGCTGGCGGCAATGGTTATGGCCAGGATGGGTAATGGTTGTACTGGCAATGATCGTGCTGGCAGGGGAAATCGGAGTGTATCTTGGTATCCGTCAATCGCTGGCCTCGGCCCTGTTGTCGGGATGCGTTGATATTCCTGCCGTTCCCGATTATCGAGCGACGGGCAGCACGCATGATGCGATTGCCGCGCTCAATCACGCGCGCGCGCTGGCGGGGTTGCCGCCGTTGAAGTTGCCGCTGCGCTTTTACCAGTCTGACCCCGCACAGCAGCAATGGGTGCTGGTGAATCTTGAACGCCGGGCGCGCGGGCTTCCCCCGCTGCGCGAGGACGCGAATCTGGCGCAGATGGCGCTCAATTATAGCAGGCAGATGCGCGACCTGCACTTTTTCTCGCACACCAGCCCTATCGGGGGAACGTTTACGCAGCGTCTTGCCGCCAACCCCGCGCTTTCCGGTCACTACCGGCTCGCGGCGGAAAACCTGGCGGGCAACCCGGTGCCGGGCGCGGGAGCCATCTATGAATATATGTACGATGATGCGGCAGAGAACTGTCTTCACCGTGCCACTATCCTCACCCCGGCGCTGACGCTGGTGGGTATTGCTGTGGTGGCGGACAGGGCATATGGCAGCATTTCGGTGCAGGAGTTTCTGGCTCCGGCGCCGTGGAACCCCTACACGGGCGCGCCGCTCGCCACACAGCCCCCGCACCTGCGCCTGACCGTCAGCCGTGACGCCGCTCACCCCTGGCTGTTGCAGGGCCGGGCCTTTGCCGGGAGCAGCGTGGGGGTGGTGCGCCTCACGTGGTTTCTCGATCATCCCGACAACGGGCAGTTGCTCGCCAGCGGTTCCTCTCTTTCGCTCGACCTGCGTTCCCTTGCCCCCGGCGCGCATACGCTGCTGGTCTACGCCGTCGATGGCGCGCAAAACTACAGCATGGCAACTATGCGCTTTTTAGCCGATCCTGCGGGATGAGCGAGAAGACGAGGGTGGTGCGCAGCGTGCCGTCAGGGGCGGGCAGGTGGTTGCGCAAGCGGCCCTCCTGGACGTAGCCGAGGCGGCGGGCGATGGCCGCGCTGGGAGCGTTGCGCTCATCACAGCGAATCTCCACGCGCGCAGCCCCCAGTTCGTTGAAGAGATAGTCGGTCACCAGGCGCGCGGCCTCGGTCATGTAGCCATGACCGGTGGCGCTGGCGCGCAGCCAGTAGCCGATCTCGAAGTAGCGTGTCTCCCAGTTGTGCGGGTGAATGCCGATGCCGCCGAGGAAACGCCCGCTCGTCCGCTCCCAGACACTCAGGGGCAGTTGCTCGCGCAGCAGCCAGTTTGCCTCCTGGTGGATAATCCAGTCCAGACTCTCCTCAACACTCTGATGTTCGTCGGCAAAGGGCAGCCAGGGGCGGATATGATCGCGTGACTCGGCCACCGCCTCGTAAAGCGCCTGTGCATCCTCCTGATGATACGGGCGCACAATGACGCGCTCGCCCCGCAACCCGTCAAAAAGCGGTATCAGTGTCTGAAATCGTGGTTTTTGCATCGTTGCTCCTCCATTATCGTTGTGAGTCAAGGACATTGCAGGCGAAACGGAGCATGGATTCGTACTGGTCGATGGATTGTTCGATGCGGGTGAAGGCGAGGTGACCGGCATCGAACCATTGCACCTCGATGGGCTTGCCCAGTTCCCGCATGCGCGCTTCGTAGGCGTGGATGGGGCGAGCGGGGGTGCGCGTGTCGTTGCGGCCCTGGATGATGAGGACGGGCGCGCTGACCTGCTCGACGTAGGTGATGGGCGAGGCACGGCGGTAGAGGTCAGGCTTCTCCTCTGGCGTGCCGCCGAAGAGGGCAAGCTGGTAGCCGCGCAGGGTGTCCGCCGAATCTTCGTAGGACATGGTCCAGTCGGCGATGGCGATACCGGCCATGCCACCGGCCCAGAGATCGGGGCGTTTGCCGAGACCGAGCAGCGTCAGGTAGCCGCCGTAGGACCAGCCGGTGAGGAAGATCTGGTCGGGCTTCGCGATGCCCTGCTGCACCAGCCAGTCGCGCGCGGCCACCATGTCCTCGATCTCCATATGGCCGAGATCGCCCCAGATTTGCTTCTCAAACTCACGGCCAAAGGTGAGGGAGCCGCGATAATTGATGCTGAGGAAGGCGAAGCCGTGATCGACCCAGAGCTGATTGGCGGGCGAGAAAACTTCGGTCATGACGGCGGTTGGCCCACCATGTGTATGCAAGATGGTCGGGAATGGCCCCTCGCCTTCCGGCAGGCTCAACCAGCCCTGAATGGTTTGCCCATCAGTCGAGGGGAAGGTGATGGAGCGCCAGGGATGGCTGACCGGTACCTCGCCCGCCGCCAGCACGGTACGCGTCCGCTCACCCGTTTCGGCGTCCAGCGCGATCATCTGTGAGGGGTGTATGGCGTCCTGCCAGACGGCAAAAATTTCGTTTTCTGGCCCGAAGAAGGTGCCGCCGAGATAGGAGAAGGTGCCGTTGGAATGGTTGAGTGAGAGAAGCTGCTGCCGCTCAAGGTCGTAGAGGTAGAGACGCTGCACGGCCTGGTGGAACTGCATGAGCAGGATACGCCCACCATCGGCTGACCAGTCGAGGGGGCGAATCTCGCCTTGCAGTTCGTCGAGCGGCAGGTCGCGGCATTCGTCGGTGAGCGGGTTCCAGAGCAGGGGGCGATGGACGCCGCTGTGGTTCGTCGTTGCCAGCAGGCGCGCGTCACTGGCAAGCGGCGAGAAGATGGCGGATTCGATGCTGCTTTCCGGCCCGTCCCATAGTTCGGCTATCTGCCGTCCAGTTGCCGTGTCCAGCGCCAGCAGGCTCATATCCAGGCTACCGGAACGCTCGCTGCTGCCGACCGCTACCATCTCCCCATCATGCGAAAGCGCCAGCCCGCGCATAATGCGCTTGCTCTGATAAAGCTTGCGCGGCGCTCCGGGTCTACCTTCTGCTGAGAAATCCAGCGTATAGAGATGGAAGCCGTCAGCGTTCGCCACGACCATGGCGGCCATGTTGCCGGAGCGGCTGAAGACAAGGCCTGAAGCGGCATAAGGCGGCAGGTCAGGGGTGATGTCTTCGAGTTCGCCACCTTGTAGCGGGACGCGCACATAGTGGCCGATTTCGTTGCCCTGTTCATCATCCAGGTAACAGGCGTAACGGCCATCGGGTGAGAGTACGCCCAGCGGCACGCCCTCGGCCCGGTTCGTCAACTGTGTCAACGCGCCGGTTGGCACATCCCAGGCGTAAAGCTGGTAGGAGTCGCCAGCGTTAGTCATGACGAGGCCGCGTCTCGGCTCATTTGCGGCGATAGTTGCCCAGGGGATAGTGGGGGCGCGAAAACGTTGTTTCCAGGGGGCATTATAGTCGGTTTGCGGATGTTGAAGCATCAGACATATTCTCCTTTTCTCCTTTGCATAAGACGAAGCAACGGTAGAGTATTCATCGTCGCGGCACCATTCGTACAATCAACGAGGAACAGGCGTTTTTTTCGTTCGCGTTCACATTATAGCGTATATTCAGTTTTTGTACTAGAGTTTACTGCCCCTTGACTACTTCCTCATCTTCCCGCGCGCCATCCCCGGTTTCCACACCATCCTCAGACGCTACCAGCCCGATCTCAACGCCTGGCTGATCCTCACCGCCCTGCTCTCGCTGGCAACCGGCATTGCAGGTACCATCAGAGCCATCTTTGCCCTCTCATATGTCGCGAAGGTGAAAGAGATTGAAAGGAAAGTGGAGCAAGAGGTGAAATAGAGGTATTACACAGGTGAACAGGCCACCCGCAAGAGGTGGCCCTCCTATATACGTTCTCTTCGTGGAGCCTGAGGAGGCGTCGTGTATAGGAGGGCCACCTCTTGCGGGTGGCCTGGCGGCTCGCCTATAAGTTACCTATTCCTACACACTCTCACCGCCTCCACAATCAACCGGTGTTCCACTGCCTTAATCCGCTCGTGCAGGCTCTCTTCTGTGTCTCCAGGCTGGATGGCGACCTCTTCGCGGCAGATGACGGGGCCGGCATCGACGGTGGGGGTGACGTAGTGGACGGTACTGCCCGTCGTTGGGATGCTCGCTTGCAGGGCCTGGCGAACGGCGTGGAGGCCGCGAAAGACGGGGATGGTGGTGCCGTCGCGGGTGGTGTAGGTCTCGCCGGTACCGCTATCGGGCAGGAGCGCGGGATGCAGGTTGATGACGCGGCGAGGGAATTGGGCGAGGAAGGGCGCGCTGAGAATGCGCATCCAGCCTGCCAGTACGATGAGATCGACCTGGAAGAGACGCAGGAGGGCGCTGAGCCGCGCCTCGCTCTCGGCCATCTCCGCTGCCCCGGCTGCTGTGGGTTTGTTCCAGGGGAGATAGATGGCGGGCAGGTGGTGGCGCAGTGCGCGCTGCAGGCCAGCCGCGTCGGCTTTGTTGCTGACAACGAGGGCGATTTCGACGCCGGGAAGCTGGCCGCCTTCGATGGCGTCGATGAGGGCCTGCAGGTTGCTGCCGCTGCCGGAGACGAGGACGCCGAGGCGGAAGGGCTTCACAGCTTCTGCACCTCTTCATCCGCCGAGGTCAGTTCCGCGCTCAGGCGCTGTTTGTACTGATCGAGACGCTGGGCTAGCTGCCGGTCGCAGAGGGCCAGCATTTTGGCGGCGAGCAGGGCCGCGCCCTCTGGCTCCAGAATAGTAGGCGTGGCGATGCCGGAGGGCAGCCGCAGCGACGAGAGGATGTCCATGCCGCCGAAGCGTTCGCTGTAGGGCGGGCAGGCGATGACGGGATAGCGCGTGTTGGCATCCACAACGGCAGAAAGCGCGTTGGAACGCCCGGCGATGGTGATGTAGACGAGCGGTTGCTGCCCCGCTGCCGCCTGCCGGTCGTAATCGTGCAGCATTTCCAGCAGCCGCTGCGTCGCCTTGTGCGCCGAGCAGACGCGCATCTCATAAGAGATTTCCAGCGCCTTGAGCGTCTTGCTCACCGCCTGCGCGTGGGAAAGATCGCCTTTGCTGCCCATGATGATGATGATTTGTGATGGCATGTATGTTGTCCTTCCTCTCTATTTTTCCAGTCCTCTGTGTCCGATATCTCTCCGGTAATGCATGCCCTCGAACGAGATGTACGATGCCGCTTCGTAGGCCTTGTCTACAGCTTCTTGCAATGTGGGGCCGTGGGCGGCGACGCTGAGGACGCGGCCCCCGGCGGTGACGAGCTGGCCGTCGCGCAACGCGGTTCCGGCGTGGAAGACGTAGACGCCCGCGACGCGGTTGGCCTCGGAGATGCCGGTGATGGGCAGGCCGGTCTGGTAGGGGCCGGGGTAGCCGCCGGAAGCCAGGGTAAGGCTGACGGCGTAGCCAGGCTGCCAGAGCGTGCTGAGTTTAACGGGCATGGTCTCGGCGAATTCCAGCACGTTGATGAGGTCTTCGCGCAGGAGGAGCATGAGCGCCTGCGTCTCCGGGTCGCCGAAGCGCGTGTTGTGTTCCAGCACCATGGGGCCGCGCGGAGTGAGCATGATATTGGAGTAGAGGACGCCGGAGAAGTCGATGCCGCGCTGCTTGAGGGCTTGCAGCGTGGGGGCGACGATCTGGCGATAGATGTGCGACTCTACGGCTTTGTCGACGAAGGGCAGAGGCGTGTAAGCTCCCATGCCGCCCGTGTTGAGGCCCTGGTCGCCGTCGAGGGCGCGTTTGTGGTCCTGGGTGAGCGCGAGCGGCAGGTAGTGCGTGCCTTTGCAGACGATGGTTGAGCCGATTTCGTCGCCTTGCAGGTAATCCTCAATCACCACCACGTCCCCGGCGGGGCCGAAGACGCGCTCGACCATCATCTGCTGCACGGCCTCGCGTGCGGTCCGCATGTCGAGGGCGACGATGGCTCCCTTGCCTGCCGCGTTGCCGCTGGCCTTGACGACGACGGGCGCGCCGTGTTCTTCAAGATAGGCGAAGGCGGCGCGGGCATCGCTGAAGGTGCGGTGCTGCGCGGTGGGGATGCCTGCCGAGGCCATCAGTTCTTTGGCGAAGGCTTTGCTGCCCTCCAGCGCCGCGCCTGCCGCGCCCGGACCGAAGATGCGCAGGCCACGCTGGCGGAAAAGATCGGCGATGCCCTCGACCAGCGGCACCTCTGGCCCGACGACCGTCAAATCGATGTTGCCGCGTTCGGCAAAGTCGGCCAGCGCCTGTAGCTGCGTGACGGAGATGGGGATGCATTCGGCCTGCTCCGCCATGCCAGGATTGCCCGGCGCGGCATAGAGCGCGCTGACACGCGAACTCTGCGCCAGTTTCCATACCAGCGCATGTTCGCGCGCGCCCGAACCAACAACCAGTACGCGCATAACTGTTCCTCCAGACTCTACACCATTTCCCGCTGTGCGAGTTGTATCAATTGTGCTTGCGCCGGATCAAAAGGCCAGCCGCGTGTCTGCATGCAGCCATAGCAGCATTCGTTGTACAGCAAGCGAGTGGCCGTTGCATCGTCCAGGCCCGGCCCCAGCCCCAGGGTACCCGCGAGGGGTACCCCTACTATACTACCGGCGGATGCGGGCGTGTCCGTAGTATAGTAGGGGTACCCCTCGCGGGTACCCTGGGGCTGGGGCTGCTCGCGGCCCCGCTCGCTATCCTGTTCACTTGCATTAATGGCGTTAAGGGCACGGCCCAGACCGGCGATGCTGAGGTAGCCGAGGCTGTCGACGCCGATGTAGTCGGCGATCTGCTCGTTGCTGCGCCCGGCGGCGATCAGTTCTTGCTCCTGCGGGATGTCGATGCCAAAGTAGCAGGGGTGGCGCAGGGGCGGCGCGCTGGAACGCAGGTGAATTTCTTTGACCCCCGCGTGACGCAGGGCCGCGACCAGCCGCTTCATGGTGTTGCCGCGCACGATGGAGTCATCGACAATGATGAGACGCGCCCCCTGGATTCTGGGCCTGACAAGGTTGAATTTCAGATCGACTTCAAGCTCGCGCAGGCGCTGGTCTGGTTTGATGAAGCTGCGGTCGCTGTAGCGGTTCTTGATAATGGCATGGCCGTAGGGGATGCCGGAAGCGGCGGCGTAGCCCAGGGCCGCCGGGATGGACGAGTCGGGTACGGGAACCACTGAATCGGCCTCGACGGGATGCTCGCGGGCCAGTTCGCGGCCCAGCGCCTCGCGCACGCTATAGACATAGCGCCCGTTGAGCTGGCTGGTGGCATCGGAAAAATAAATGTATTCGAAGACGCAGAGAGCCTGGCGCGGCTCCCGTGCCAGCACTTCAGCATGCAGGCCCTGCTCGTCGATGGTGATGAGTTCGCCCGGCTCAACCTCGCGCACGTAGTCGGCGCTGATGCGTTCCAGCGCGCACGATTCCGAGGCGACGATCCAGATAGTGCCGATGCGCCCCAGGCAGAGCGGGCGCATGCCCCAGGGGTCGCGCATGGCGTAAAGTTTGCCTTCGGCCAGCATGACGAGGCTATAGGCCCCGCGCAGCAGCGGGTAGGTGGCGATCATACGCTCGCGCAGGGTCGGGCCGTTCGCGCGCAGCAGCAAGAGCGCGATGGCCTCGCTGTCGGTGGTGGAAACCAGCAGTTCCGGGGGCAACTGCGCCCGCAGCGACTCACCGTTGACAAGGTTGCCATTATGGGCGACGGCGATGGTATCATAGCATGCCTGTTCCGACAGGCCGGTTTCCGCGCCGACGACGAACGGCCCGGCGTTCTCCACGCAACTGGAGCCGGTGGTGGAGTAGCGCACGTGGCCGATGCCGGTGCGTGTCGGCGGCAGAGCCGTCCCCGTGTCGGAGAAGACTTCGCGCACCTTGCCCATACCGACGCGATGGCAAATTTTCCCGTCCCGGTTGTAGACCGCCATGCCCGCGCTCTCCTGTCCGCGATGTTGCAGGGCAGTCAGCGCCAGCGTGAGGTAGCGGCGCACGTCGATGCTCTCCGCGTGTTCCGGCGCATATATGCCCACAACGCCACAGGCATCATGCAATCTTTCCATGCGCGAAGTCTCCTTTTTTCAATCAATGTCACCCGCTCCATGTCATGCTGAGCGCGAGCGAAGCATATGAACGATGATCTGTTCGAGATGGCTGCCCCAGATGCTTCGCTCGCGCTCAGCATGACATGGAGTGAGCCTTAGTCTTCAGGTAATTGCAGTCTGCCGGTCAGGTCGGCGACGAGGGCGTAGCGGTCGGCAACGGCCTGCAGGTCCTGCGGCGTGACCTGCGGCAAGTTGCGGTAGACCTGCTTGTCGAGCATGCGGTTCCTGTCGCCGCCGGGCCAGAGCCGCCAGCTATCGTTGTCGATCACGTCGGCGACGCGCAGGTGGCCCTGGGAGTCGAGGCCAAATTCGATTTTGAGGTCGACGAGCGTGACATCGACGCTGGCCCAGGCGCGTTCGAGCGTGAGAAAGACGCGGGTTCCCTGCTCGGCCATCCAGTCAAGCATGGCAGGGGTGGCAATGCCCATCTGCACCACCTCTTCCGCCGTCAGCAGCGGGTCGTGGCGCGCGTCGTCTTTGAGGAAGGTTTCGACGACGATCTTCTCAAAGCGCGTCCCCTCGCTGATCTCTGGATGGCGTTTGAGGTAGGAGCCGGTGGCGATGCGCCGCATCACAACCTCTAACGGCACCATCTTACAGCGATAGACCAGTAGCGTGGTATCATTGACCTGTTTGACGAAGGCGGTATCGATATTCTCCTGATTGAGCAGCCGAAAGACGTTGGCGGTGGTGATGGTACTCCAGCGCGCCTTGCCCGCCAGTTCGTCGCGGCGCGTGCCATCGCCCGCCGTGATCTGGTCTTTGCTGACCATATAGGCCAGATTGGGATCGTCCTTATCGGCGTAGATCTTCTTGGTCTTGCCCTCGGCCAGTAGCTGGCCGAGTTGCGGTTCCTGTTCCAGCATATGTATCATCCTTTCGTTTTGTCTGAGCGGCCAGGGCGGAGGCAAGCTACGCCCCTGCTCTAGTTTCCTCTGTTTCATCGTACTTCCACTCCGGCGCCTGTCGTGATGGAGCCGATGGGCAGCAGTTCCGGCAGCAGGCGGCATGCCTGTTCGGCGTCCTCTGGCGCGAGAACCAGCGCCAGGCCGATGCCCATGTTGAAGGCGCGGTACATCTCGGCGCGTTCCACGTTTCCCAGACGAGCGATCAGGGAGAAGAGCGGCGGCACCTCCCACGCGCCCGCCTCGATGATGGCGCGCGCGCCGACGGGCAGGATACGCGCGATGTTGCCCGCGAACCCGCCGCCGGTGATGTGGGCTATGCCCTTGATAGCTCCCGCGTTGCCTGCTTCTCTAAAGGAATCACGCAGCGCCTGCACTTCGGAGAGATAGCAGCGATGGGGACGCAGCAGCGCATCGCTCAGCGGCTCCCGCAGTTCGGGAAAGACGGTATCAAGTGAGTAGGGGGCGAAGACACGGCGCGCCAGCGAGTAGCCGTTGGTGTGCAGCCCGCTTGAGGGCAGGCCCAGCACAACATCGCCTGGTCTGATGCTTGCCCCGTCGATAACCTCGTCCTGCTCAACCACGCCAACGATGGTACCGGCAAGGTCAAAAGCTCCGGGCAGGTAAACGTCCGGCATCTCCGCCGTCTCGCCGCCGAGCAGCGCGCAGCCGACCCCTTTGCAGGCGCTGGCGACGCTCTGCACGATGGCGGCAGCATGCACAGGGTCAAGCCTGCCCATTGCCAGATAATCCATGAAAAACAGCGGGCGCGCTCCCTGCGCCAGCAAATCATTGACAGAATGGTGGACGAGATCGTAGCCGATGCTGTCATAGCGACCGGTCTGCGCTGCCAGCAGCGTCTTGGTTCCCACGCCATCCGTCGAAGCGACCAGCGCGGGTCGGCGCATATTCTGTAAACTGGCGGCGCTGAGGACGCCTGCGAACGCGCCCATACCCGCCAGCACCTCTGGCCCCTGCGCAGCCTGCACAGCCTTATACATCATTGCCTTTGCTCTCTCAGCTACCGCGATATCCACGCCGCTGGCCGCGTAAGCCCCCAGGCCACCCGCAAGCCCACCCCCCAGGCCACCACCCAGACCGTCCCACAGACCGTCCCACAGACCACCACCCAGACCGTCCCACAGACCACCCCGCCACAGGCCACCCCGCCACAGACCACCCCGCCACAGGCCACCCGCAAGGGGTGGCCCTACTATATACGATCCCATTCCCCATCCCCCACGTTCGTCGGGCGTGTCGTGTATAGTAGGGCCACCCCTTGCGGGTGGCCTGGGGGCGGCCGGGCTGGGGGCGGCCGGGCTGGGAGCGGCTGCCCTGGGAACCCTGTTGATTCTTGCATACTCATACGCATTCTTGAAAATGCGCAATCCATCGCCATAGCCGTCCGGCGCGCTATGGCGTTGCGGATGCTGCAAGGCGTGGACGAAGCGTTCGGGGTGGGGCATAAGGCCAAAGACGTTACCCCGCGCATTGCAGATGCCCGCGATATTGCCGGGGGAGCCGTTGGGATTATCGGGATAAAGGACGGTGTCGCTCTGCCCCGATTGTGGGGCATAGGTGAAGACGATCTGGCCGTTATCTTGCAGGCGCGCCAGTTGCGTCTCGTCCGCCAGCACGAACTGGCCCTCGCCGTGCGCGACGGGCAGCTCAATGGGTGTATCTATACCCCGCGTGAAAATACAGGCGCTGTGTTGTGGAGCGAGCCGCACCCAGCGACACTCGAAACGGGCCGAGGCGTTCTCGGTCAGGCTGGCGTACTGCCCGTCTGCCCTGCCTGGCTCATCGTCGATGCCACCAGGGAGCAGACCGGCGCGCACGAGGACCTGGAAGCCGTTGCAGATGCCCAGCACGGGCCGCCCCTCGTCGATGAAACGTTGCAACTGCTGGCCGAGGTGAAGTGTGAGTTGCTTCGCCAGCAGGGTGCCAGCGCCAAGATCATCTCCGTAAGAGAAGCCGCCGGGGATGACGAGGAAAGCGTAATCGAGCAGCCGTTCCGCTTCGCGCACAAGCTGGTTGATGTGCAGCAGGTCGGTGGCGAATCCGGCCAGGCGGCAGGCACGCGCCGTCTCGCGCTCGCAATTAATCCCCGGCGCTCGCAAGACCAGCGCCCGTACAGCCGACTGCATCTCTGCCTGACCTATCATGCTTGCTCTCCCTTCCAGGCCAATTGTAACATTTCTACTGGCATATCGATCAAAGTCTTTTCGTCACGCTTAATGATAAATTGCGAATTATCTGTAACAGTTCCAATGTAATATATGTCCTTTACGCCTTGCTCGCGCATAAAGGTCTCGAACGCCACCTGCTGTTGTGGCGCGATCTCGACCAGGAAACGCGAGGGCGATTCGCTGAAAAGGGCGATGATGTCATTGATATTTTCACCAATCCCATCCACATCGATGTTTATGCCGAGCAGGCCGGCGAGGGACATTTCGGCGGCGGCGAGGGCGAGACCGCCTTCGGAAAGATCGTGGCAGGATTGGACAAGACCCCGGCGAATGGCCTTGCCGAGGGCATTCATGAGGGCGCGGGCGTGAGCCACATCCACATGAGGGACGCGCGTCTGCCGCGCGAGACCGGCGGGCAGGGGCCGGATTTCGGCGTAGTGTGAAGCGGCCAGTTCATTGCGTGTCGTGCCGATCAGGTAAAGCAGGTTGCCGGGCGCCTTGAGCGACATGTCGATGGTGCGCGCCGCGTCATCGATGATGCCAACGGCGGAGATGAGCAGGGTGGGAATGACGGGAATGCGCTGCCCGCCGGAGCGATACTCGTTGTTGAGGCTGTCCTTGCCGGAGATGAAAGGCGTGCCGAAGCCGACGGCGGCATCATAGCAGCCCTGCACAGCGCGTACCAGCATACCCAGTTGTCGCGGGTCGTTGGGATTGCCCCAGCAGAAGTTATCCAGCAGCGCGGCGCGTTCGATATCGCCGCCAACGGCGGTCAGGTTGCGCAACGCTTCATCCACTGCGTTCAGCGCCATCTGGTAGGGGTCAATGCGCCCGTAAAGCGGGTTGATGCCGTTGGAGAGGACGATGCCCGCGCCCCCCGGATCATCCGTGTCCAGATTATCCGCCGTTCCCAGATCGCCCGCGTCCAGATTATGTGTGTCCCCCAGGCCCGCATCCCCCAGGCCCACATCCCCCAGACCCGCCGCATCCCCCAGGCCACCCGCCCCCAGGCCACCCGCCAGGGGTGGCCCTACTATATACGCTCCCATTCCCCATCCTCCACATTCGTCGGGCGCGTCGTGTATAGTAGGGCCACCTCTGGCGGGTGGCCTGGGGGCGGGTGGCCTGCGGGCGCCGGGTCTGCGGGCGGGGGCGTCGAGGGATGCGGCGGGCATGGGGGACGCGCCGGGCATGGGGGCGGGCGGCTGGAGTGGTTCGTCGAGAATGGGTTGCAGCACGGCAGCGTCGCCCGGCCCGTTGCTCGCTCGCCCGACCAGCGGCTTCAGCACCGTCGCCCCCTGCACCTCGTGGTCATAGCGCCGCACCACGTCCTCTTTTGAGGCGATGGTCGGGTGCGCCAGAAGAGCCAGTAGTATCTCGTTCCATGTCATGCTGAGCGGGAGCGAAGCATCTGCATGGAATGGCACCATCGATGAACAAGGTTCAGATGCTTCGCTGCCGCTCAGCATGACATGGCCAGGGGTAAATGGTCGAATGGATGTAGCGTGATCGGTCTGGTTTGTCCACACGGCTTCCAATGTGCGCGCCGGGCGACCGTTGTGCAGGAAGGACATGTCGAGGCTGGCGACGGTGTAGCCGTGATGGGTGACGATGAGGCGGTGGTCGTCCGTGAAGGTTCCCAGGACAGTGGCCTCGACCTCTTCGATGGCGCAGATAGCGCGCAGTGCCTCGATGTGCGCGGGCGGGACGGCCAGCACCATGCGTTCCTGGGCTTCGGAGAGCCAGATTTCCCAGGGGGCCAGCCCGGCATATTTGAGGGGAGCGTTCGCCAGTTCGACCCGTGCGCCGGTATGCGCGGCCATCTCGCCGATGGCCGAGGAGAAGCCGCCCGCGCCGCAATCGGTGATGGCGGTGTAGAGTTTGCGCTCGCGCGCCGCCAGGATGACATCGCTCACCTTCTTTTCGGTGATGGGCGCGCCAATCTGCACGGCGCTGCCAGCCGAGGCCATGACTTCGCTGCTCATCTCGCCCGATGAGAAGGTCGCGCCGTGAATGCCGTCGCGGCCCGTGCGCCCACCGAGGATGACGATGAGGTCGCCGGGCTGCGCCTGCTGCGGATGGCTGCCGTGCGGCAACATGCCCAGGCAGCCGCAAAAGACGAGCGGGTTGTAGATATAGCCCTCATTATAAAGTATCGCGCCGTTGACGGTCGGAATACCCATCTTATTGCCATAGTCGCGCACGCCATTGACGACGCCGTCGGCGACGCGCCGGGGCGAAAGCACCCCGGATGGCAGGCTCTCAAGCGGAGTCTGCGGCGGGCCGAAGCAGAGAATGTCCGTGCAGGCAATGGGCTGCGCGGAGACGCCCAGCACATCGCGAATGACGCCGCCCACGCCCGTGTTGGCCCCGCCAAACGGCTCGATGGCCGAAGGATGATTGTGCGTCTCCACCTTGAAGGCGATGTCCATGTCTTCCGTGAAGCGTATCACCCCCGCGTTATCGCGGAAGGCCGAGACGACCCAGGGACGCCGCACCTGCCCGGTAGCGCGCATCAAATAGTGCTTGAGCAGGCCGGGAATGCGCTCCCGCGCCAGCGTGTTGCCCTCGAAGTCCAACTCGCGGTAGTCGATTGTGGCACGGAACGTCTTGTGAGAGCAGTGTTCAGACCACGTTTGCGCCAGCGTTTCCAGTTCCACATCCGTCGGCTCGCGCCCCTCACGCCGGAAATATGCCTGAATGGCGCGCATCTCATCCAGATTCAGGGCCAGCATCCCCGCTTTGCTCAAAGCAAGCAACTCCTCATCGGACATGTTTGAAAGTGGAAATGTCCGAACGACAGGCGCAATTGCGGGGGATGAGGTATCAGCAGGTTTGGCATGAGAAGAAAGTATACTGGCGGAGCCGACGAGACGTAGTTCGTAATCCTGAATAACAGGGTTATAGAGCAGCGCCTGGGCGATAGCGCACACGACAGGCTCGCTCAGGCTGGCATCGAGCAGGTAACGCTGGCCGGTTTCGACGCGCTGCAGACCGGGAATGCCGAGCAGACGCGCGCCTGAGAGGACGCTTTCCGCCAGCGTATCGGTCACGCCCGCGTGGAAAAATACGTCGACGGTGTGCCACGAAGCAGGGAAAAGCGTGGTATCGGTCCCATCCGTGCTGACAGAAGCTTCCTGCACGACAGGGTCGATGAGCAATTGGGAGATGAGGGTGTCAAGATGGGTGCTGGTGAAGGTTTCGCCGACGCTGAGACGGTAAAGCTGCGCAGTGCGGATGTTGAGAGGTGAGGTGACTGTGGGGGTAACGTTGCCGCCACTGGTTGTGGCAGGGCTGGAACCGGTTAGATGAACGGAACTGAAGGACGTATCGGGAACGGCTGGTGGCGCGGGTAACGCTGTTGACAAAGGCGGCGCTGCCGGTAAAGGCAGGCCAGGGATTGGTAATTGCAATATCTCTCGCGCCAGTTGCCGCGCCCGCACATCGTGCCGCGCCGCCTTCGCGCGTACTTCTATCGTCAGAATGACCACAGTTCCCTCTATCCGGTGTATGACTACATTTCTTTTACGACCTGCAAGATAAACCGAGCAATCAGAAATTCCACTCAACGGAACAAACGTATTGTAGCACGTATTTGATGGGGATGGCAAGGGAATTGATTAGAGGGAACCTGCATGCAAGCAAAATGGCCGCTGCGCAGCGGCCATTTTGCTTGCATGCAGGTTCCCTCTATCCAGCCATAGCTGGCTCTGGTACTTTTGTCGGGCTGAGCGTCATGCGCATGCCGTATTTCGGGCGCAGGGTGACGCGGGGCTGGAAAACGACGGGGAAGTTGGGAACCAGGTCGGGCGTGTAACGCTGGAGGATAGTGGCGAGCAGCAACTTCGTCTCGAGCTGGGCGAAGGGCATGCCGATGCAGATGCGCGGGCCTGCGCCGAAGGGGAAGTAGGCCCCCTGCGGGATTTTCTGCTCGCTGGCCGGGTTCCAGCGTTCCGGGCGGAAGACTTGCGGGTCGCCCCAGATGTCGGGCAGGTTGTGGATGACCCACTGGCTGAGCAGGCCGACGGTTCCGGCGGGGAAGTGATAGCCGTCGAGGTCGAAGGCCTCCAGGGCGCGCCTGCCGAGAATCCAGGCAGGCGGGTAGATGCGCCAGGACTCGTTGATGACCCATTCCAGGTAGGACAGGTGGGGCAGGTCGGCCAGCGTAGGGGCGCGACCGGCCAGGACGCTGTGCAGTTCGCTGAGCAGCTTTGCGCGCACAGTGGGATTCTGCGAAAGCAGGTAGAATGTCCAGCTCATCGTGTTCTGCGCCGTCTCGTGTCCGGCGGCGATGAAGGTCAGTACGTGGTCGTGAATCTGCTTATCCGTCATGGTGACGCCCTCTTCCTCGGCTTGCAGCAGCATGGAGAGGACATCGCCGTAGTCGCGACCCTTCGCGGCGCGGCGCTGAGCGATCAGATCATAGACGAAGGCATCCAGCGTGCGCCGGGCCGCCTCGCGTTTGCCGCCCGCCAGGAAGGGCAGTTTGAGGCGAGGCGGCCTGTAGGTGCGCAGGAACGCGCGACGGGTGTTGTTAATCACGCCGTTGAAGGCATTGCCGAGCAGGACGACCTGTTCCCTGGAGTCCAGGTTGAAGAGCGCCTTGAGGATGATGCGCAGCGTGAGTTGCTGCATGGCCTGAGCAATATCGATCTCCGTACCTGGCTGCCATTCGTCCAGCATCTCCCGCGTGAACTGTACCATGATATCGCCGTATTCTTCCACGCGCTTTTTGTGGAAGGCCGGCTGGACGAGGCGGCGCTGCTGACGGTGGAAATCGCCCTCGGTGGTGAGCAGGCCATCGCCGAGGAACTGGTGCAGGGCGCTGCGCTGGTTGCCCTTGACAAAGTTGCGCGGATGCTCCATCAGGATGTAGCGCACATGCTCCGGGCGAAAGAAGACCACAATGGGGACGTTACCGACATGAATGGTCGCCAGGTTGCCATACGCGCGCTGCACTTCACGCAGAAATTCCAGCGGTCGGCGCTGAAAGTCAACCGCGTTGCCCAGCAGCGGCAGCCCGCGCGGGCCAGGTGGAAACAAAGAAGTGTCTGTCATGGTATGTCTCTCCTGATAAGTGAGACGTGTTTAGGTGATTGATCGATTACGATTCCTCAAACAGTGGTGCGGGCAGGCCACGGCGCAGCAGGAGCAGGGCCTGTTCGGCCATGCCTGCAGGGCCGGGTTCGTCATGCTCGAACCACCAGACGATGCCCTGCGTGATGACGCCGGTGATGAAGCGGGCCAGCAGGGCAATGTCATATCCCTCAAGTAAACCCTGTGTCTGGTATGCTTCGAGCGTGCGCATTAACGACTCTGCCAGCACATTCTGCACGCGAAAGGCGCGCACGTGGGCGAAGAGACCGCCGCCGGTCAGCGCAATCTGGAACAGGTTGCGCTGCTCGTAGGCATGCCGGAAGATGGCCTGCACGATGACGGGCAAGAGCGGCTCGCCCTGCCGCCGCTCTCTGGAAGCCTGCACGGCAGCCGTCACCTGCTCGCGCAACTGCTGGAAACCCTCTTCCAGTAGAGTCGTGAAGGCTTCATCCTTATCGCGAAAGTGCAGGTAGAAGGTGCCAACGCCGACATCGGCCAGTTCTGTGATCTCGGCAATGCTGGCATCGTGGTAGCCGCGAGCCGCGAACACCTGCCGCGCCGCCGCTAACAACTCGGCCCGCGTCCTCGCCCGCCGCCGCGACACCCGCGCCAGCCCCTCTCGCTCTTGTTCCTGCCCGTTTGCCTGTGAATTACTGTTCATAATTGAATGATAATTCATATTCCGGGGAAAGTCAAGGGGCAAGGATACAGCTATATTGCTGAGGTTGCTGAATTGGAGAAAAGATGTTATAGTACCGCTAAGGTTCTTCCTCGACTGTTGAGGAAGAATATATCTCTTTTATCAAAGGAGCATCTTGCTCATGCCAGGTGACCCGTTGGAGGGCCAGGAAGTGCTTCAGCAGGTCGCACATGCGCCTCTGCCTGGCGAGAACGCGCCTGCCGCTTCCAATCCCGCTTTCAGAACGTATTTCGCCTCCACGCCGCAGGATGAGAGCGCGGCACAGCAACGGGCAGAGGAAGCGCAAAAGCTGCTGGCTGCCATTGTCGCCTCTTCAGATGATGCGATTATCAGTAAAACGCTTGATGGCATCATCACCAGCTGGAATAACGGGGCGACCCGGCTCTTTGGCTATAGCGCGCAGGAGGCCATCGGACAGCATATCACGCTTATCGTTCCCCGTGAACTGTGGCCGCAAGAAGATGAGATTCTTGCCAGGCTGCGCAGAGGCATCCACATCGATCATTTTGAGACGTCACGGGTCGCGAAGGATGGACATCTTCTTGATATCTCGCTGAGTATTTCGCCGATCAGAGGTGAAGATGGGACGATTATCGGCGCGGCAACAATTGCGCGCGATATTACCCACCAGAAAGCAATGGCCAGACAACTGCGGGAGAGGGAGGAGCAGGAACGCTTTCTCACTGAGGTCAGCAAAGTGCTTACCTCAACGCTGGATTATCAGGAGACGCTTGCCAATATTGCCCGCCTGATCGTGCCACGCCTTGCCGACTGGTTTGCGGTAGACCTGCTCGATGCCGAGGGGCATTTTCAACTGATCGTGCTTGAGCATCAGAACCCGGAGCAGGTCGAGTGGGCCAGAGCGTTGCGAGAGCGATTCCCCATTGATTATGAGGCCTCTGTCGGCCTTCCCCAGGTGGCGCGCAGCGGTCGTTCCGAACTTTACCCGGAGATTACGGATGAGATGCTGGTAGCAGCCGCTAGAAGTGAAGAGGAACTGGCGATAGCGCGCCAGATTGGCTATAGCTCGCTCATGCTGGTGCCGCTGGTGGCGCGCGGCAAAACCATCGGCGTCGTCACCTTTGTGGCGACCGAATCGGGGAAAAAGTATAATGCCCGTGATCTGGCGCTGGCAGAAGAACTGGGGAGGCACGCGGGAGTCGCGCTGGATAACGCGCGGCTCTACAAAGAAGCGCAGCAGGCGCGCGACCAGCTAGAGATCATCCTGCAAGGTGTTGCCGATGGCATTATCGTTTATGATAAAGGCAGCAGGATTATCTATGCCAATGAGGCGGCGGCGCGCATGACCGGCTATGCCTCGGTGGAGAATCTGCAGCGAGCGCGGCCCCTGGAGCCGACGCGCAGGTTTGAGATCACCGACGAAGAGGGACGGCCCTTTCCGCTCGATCAACTCACGCATAAACGGGTGCTGGCAGGCGAGCGTAAGGCGCAGGCCATTATCGGCTACACGCAAAAAGCGGGTGGCCGCCCCGAACGCTGGTCGCACGTCACATCCAGCCCGGTCTATGACGAACGAGGCGAGATTCTCTTTGTCATTACGATTACTCATGATATCACCGAGCGCGTGCTGGCGGAACGACGCAAGGACGAATTCATCAGTATGGCGAGCCACGAACTGAAAACGCCGGTGACGAGCCTGAAGGGCTTTACCTACGTGCTGCAACGCCGCCTGCGTAACCAGAGCGATGCACAGGTCCTGCACTACCTCGAACGCATGGATGCCCAGCTCGACAAACTGACCAGGCTGGTCAGCGATTTGCTGGACCTCTCGCGCATGCAGGTGGGCAAGCTGGATTTGCAACGCGCCCCTGTTGATCTGGATGCCCTGATCGCCGAAACGGTGGAAAACCTGCAGGCCACGACTCTCACGCACCGCATCACCATCAAGGGAGCAACGCGGGCACAGGTTTTTGGAGATGAAGACCGGCTGGCCCAGGTCTTCATTAATCTCCTCACCAACGCTATCAAATACTCGCCGTCGGCAAACAGGGTCGAGGTGCATCTTGCGCGCGAGCAGAATTGCGCCATCGTGCGCGTGCAGGATTTCGGCATCGGCATCGACGAAGCCCACCAGGAGCAAATCTTTGAGCGTTTCTACCAGGTCACCGACCCGGAAGAAAAGACCTATCCCGGCCTGGGCATCGGCCTGCACATCTCAAAGACCATCGTCGAACGACATCAGGGCCGCATAGAGGTTCACAGCCGCAAGGGCCAGGGCGCAACCTTTTCGGTCTTCCTGCCGATAGGAGAAAGGTCAGGGAAATCTGACCATCAGGCCGAGAGAACAGGCTGAAGAAAAGAGAAATATATGCAAAGCAAGCGTAAGAAGCTGCTGATCGTTGATGATGAACCGGACATCCTCGAATTCCTTCAGGTGATCTTAGAGGAAGAGGGCTATGAGGTTCTCACCTCGACGAAAGGCGAATATCTCGAACAATTGCATAACGGCGGCCTGCCACAGCTCATCCTGCTCGATGTTCTGCTCTCCGGCAAAGACGGGCGCGAAATCGTCAAATACCTCAAAAGCCAGGATGAAACAAAACATATCCCTGTCATCATGTTCTCAGCCCATCCCAGCGCCGAGCAGACCGCCCGCGCCGCCGGGGCCGAAGACTTTATCGCCAAACCCTTCAACATCGATGACCTGCTGGCAAAAATCGCGCAATTGCTCTCGTAACCATTTACCAGATTGTACTAACGACACTATCACCCTTGTCAGAAGTGACGCCAACGTGCTATACTTTAGTTAGTAAAGACTTCCCTTCTCATCCGGGATTGAAAGAGCAAAAGATTTTGTCGACCCCCACAGTTGCGGTGGCGTTGCCGGGGCAGGCAGGCACACTTCTACCGGCAAAGGCTGCAACTCTGGGAAAAGGAGGTGGGACCATATGGACGCTGGCCCTAGTCACCGTAGACATTTTTCTACGGGCCTGGCGGAAATATTCTCTCCTCATCGGGTAGGGGCGCTGGATTGAGCATCGTCCGAAAGGGCTTGCTATCGCTTCCGGGTTGAAATAAGATCAACCATTTTCTTCACCGCCTTACTCGATGAGCCTGCATCAGCCCCTTTTAAGGCGATGTCGAGTAAGAATGTTTCCTCTTCAATAGCCAGTATGTCCTCGTGGCGCCTTTGCGCGCCGTATCAACATTCAGCGGGTCAGGAGCAACTCTACGTATTGAGCCAGAGTGGGTACCGCTACGTGGAGCGTATTGGAGAGCATCTCCCGTAAGATGCTCTTCTCCTGCTGGTTCTCCTGACCCCGTACCTGTCTGTACCTGCACAACAACGCATGGCGCACAGGTGGCACATTGCTGTTTCCAACAGGTGGAGACACAGCGCCTCGTCGTGTGGAGCTTTGTTGTAACTATTGTTACGCACATCGACAGGTTTTCCACTTATCCACAGGTTTGTGGACAAGCTATCAGGGTATGTCATGCTGAGCGGAAAGGGGCCGTTGGCCCTGAGTGGAACGAAGGGGGGAGCATCCACAGCCCATCGGGAGCCAGACAAATTGCCTTAGATACTTCGCTCTCGCTCAGCATGACATGGTTGGTTCTGTTATTCATGAGGAAGGCGGTGATACCCATGATTTTTCTGAGCGCGCTGCTGCGCAAAACTGTTTCTGATATTGAAGGTCGCCGACTCGGCTTGCTGCGTGATCTGAGCGTCTCGCTGACCGAGACCTTTCCTTTTGTGACCGCGATTATTGTGCGCCCGACGGCGGGTACGCACGATCTGATTATTCCCTGGACGCAGGTGCATAGCCTGGAAGAGCCGCACATTTATCTGAATGTAAAGCAATCGCAGATTACGCCATATATACCGGGGCCTGATGAAATCTTATTGAAGCGCGATATTCTGGATAAGCAAATTGTCGATACGCAGGGCGTGAGAGTGGTAAAAGTCAATGATTTAAAGCTGGCGCAAATCAGGAATACCGTGCGACTCGTCGGGGTTGATATTAGCCTGAGCGGGCTGCTGCGGCGACTGGGCATTCTGGGGCCGTTTGAGACGCTCAGCCGCGTGCTGCCCGTGCAGTTTGGGGAAAAGACGGTAACCTGGAACTATGTCGAGCCGATCCAGATGGTCAGAGCAGGGGCCACCGGACAACTGGCCCTGGTCGGGGCCGGTAGCGGGGCGGTCGGCGCGAGCGGCGTAGTGCCGCAGGTGCAGCTGAACGTCAGTTACAACAAGCTGGCCGATCTGCGCCCGGCGGATATCGCCGATATTCTGGAACAACTGGACGTGGAGGACGCCGGTATCCTGCTCGAACACCTGGACACCGAGACGGCAGCCGACGCCCTCAACGAGGTCGAATCACCCCTGCAGGCTGAACTGATCAGCGAACTGAATCCCGAACGCGCCTCTGACCTGCTGGAGGTAATGCCGCCCGATGACGCCGCCGACATCCTGGCCGACATCCCGCAGGCCGAGGCTGAGCATCTGCTTGATCTGATGCCGGCCAGCGAGTCGCGGCCCATTCGCGACCTGCTGCGCTACGAGCCGGAGTCGGCGGGCGGCATCATGACACCGGAGGTGCTTTCGTTACAGGAGAATCTGACGGCGCAGGAGGCGCTGGCCCTGCTGCGCCAGCAGTCCGAACACATGGAGATGATCTACTACCTCTACATCGTCGATGACGAGCATCGCCTGGTAGGCGTCGTCTCCCTGCGCGAACTGGTCGTGGCGCAACCAGACACGCTCTTGAAAGACCTGATGGACACCGACGTGATCAAAGTCAGCACCACCACCGATCAGGAGGAGGTGGCGCGCATCATCGAACGCTACGATCTGCTGGGCGTGCCGGTAGTGGACGAAGAGGACCATCTGGTCGGCATCGTCACGGTGGATGACGTGATCGACGTGATCCGCGAGGAGCAGGTAGAAGACCTCTCCGAGATGGCCGGCGCTAGCGTCGAGGAGTTCGAGGAAGAGGAGCATTTCTCCTGGCGCGCGGCATTCAGCCGCGTGAGCTGGCTGGGCGTGAACGTCGTGGCCGGTTTCCTGCTGGCCCTCATTCTCGATAAATTACTCGGCCCGGCCCTCAGCACGGGTGGCGTCGCCGTCGCGGCCAGCGGCTTCATGCGCGGGCTACGCTCGCCGCTGGCCCTGAGCGGCATTGTCTGCCTGCTGCCTATGCTGCTGCTCGCCAGCGGCAACGCCAGTTCGCAGGCGCTGGGCATTGCCGGCTGGCAACTGCGTTCGGCGGGCGGCGGCGACCTCTGGCGCGGCGTCTTCCGCGAACTGCGCCTGGGGACGCTGGGCGGCGTGCTGGCCTCCATTGTCGTCTGCCTGCTCACCTGGCTCCTCTTCTCTTCACTCGCGCTGGGTATCGCCATCGGCCTGGGCTTCGGCTTTACGCTGCTTGTTGCCACGCTGTGCGGCCTCGCCCTGCCCAACCTCTTCCAGCGCCTGCGCCTGCGCGGCAGCCTGGTCAGCGCCCCCTTGCTCGACCCCATCATCGCCATCATCAGCGTCAGCCTCTTCCTGCTACTCACGCTGGCCCTGATCGATCAGATGCACCTGTAACCGGATATCATACATAAAAAAACCATCGCGGACGTGCCATACTTCGCTGCCGCTCAGCAGGGCCAGTCCGCGATGGTCTGTCATAGCATGCATACTATTGCTAACAGGTCAAAAAATTCATATCATCCGATTTGAAATCGTCGGCGTAGTATGGGATAGAAAGCAGCAACAGCACTATTGCGCGGCGGTTGGGGAAACTGGCCAGAAGGCAAAATGCTGCAATGCTTCCTCTGTGAACAGGTTTCTTCCAGAGCATATCCGTGAGCAATCTGGAAGAGAAAATTTCATTCTGATGAGAGTACGTCAGGATGACAGTAGTGCTATGATAGCACGCAAAAAAGGAGTATGTATTTGCTATGAAGGAAACACAAGAGAAGACTGGAAGCCTGCTGGGAACCATTGAAGGGCGCAAATCGCGCCGTTCCCTCCTCAAAGGAGCCATCGCCGGGGCGGCAGGCGTGACGGGCCTGACGGCGGTTGGCGCGGGCGTGTTCTCCTCGCTGAAGCCGCACGCCGCCTTCGCCACAGCGGCAGGGTTGAGCTGCTCGGATACGGTGCAGAGCATCATCAATATCGCGGCCACTGCCGAGGAACTGGCGGTCGTCTTCTACTCCAACGGCATCAACAAGGCCGCCACGCTGGGCATCAGCGGCCAGAACCTGACCTACCTGCAGGCAGCGGTCGTTGAGGAGCAACTGCACCTGAACCTGCTGCTCAAAGCAGGCGCGCAGCCGCTGACCAACGTTTTCAGCCTGCCGCACAGCTGGAACACCTTCACAGACATCAACCTCTTCATCTCCACGTTGCAGCAGCTTGAGACAGCCTTCGAGTCCGCCTACATCGCGGCAGTCAAGGAATTTGGCGAGATGGGCCAGTTCGACCTTGCCCTGCTCGCCGCGCAGATTGCCACCATCGAGGCCGAACATCGCGCCATCGGTCGCTCCATCATCAACACGAAGGAAGCGGCGAACAACTGGGCCTTCACGCCCGTCTACGTCAGCTCCGTCGGCGACGCCGTGAACGTGCTGAGCCAGGAAGGCTACCTCTCGCCTTCCGGCAAGAATACCTTCACCTATCAGCCCGTCAGCACGCAGAGCAGCCTGGTCAGCCAGCGCACCCCCTACTCTGCCGAGACCTGCTAACTCCATCTCCTTCTTGCAAAGAGAGGCCCTACGCCTTGCCAGTGTAGGGTCTCTCGTCTTTTCTATTCTCCAGAAGCCCGGCAAAAATTCGCCACAAAACGCTTGACGAATCGCAACAGAAGGTGTATACTACAGGCGTCCTCAAGAAGAGGCAGAACAAAGCAAAGGAAACCGTTCCTCGATAGCTCAACGGTAGAGCAACCGGCTGTTAACCGGTGGGTTGCAGGTTCGAATCCTGCTCGAGGAGCCTCATACTTAGTGGTTGCTTTAATCTGCGTCGTGTTGATGTGCCTCGCTGGCTACTATGCGTATCGCATCTGGACGTGGCGGGCGCGCCGCCTCTGGCTCCTCATCATCTTTTAATCGGGTCATACTCAAAAAAGGGGCATTGTTTGGCCGCTATTGCACGTCGCGGCTGAGGGGATGATACTCCTCCTGCTCAATGCCCCAGGAAACGATGTGGGCGGGCCAGAGGCGGATGAAGGCGGGGTCACCACCGGGGCGTATCTGTTCGCCTCCCTCGGAGAATGCCTCGGCTCGCCCGCGAATCTCGATGCCACGAAGGCGGTGAGGCGGCAGGACATCATCTACCACAAACGCCGCTTTGCCCGTCTGCGCGACATCGCGAAACTTACGGCTGGCGCCGAAGCCGCCGCGACTGCCGCCGATATCGATAGTTCCCAGTTCTGCGTTATAGTTGAAACGCACCGGCACCACGTGTAATTCTCCCTGCTCGTTGATTGTTGCCAGCCGACCAGGTATGGGACTCTGAAGGTATGCGATTTCCTTTTCAGTGAATGCGCTCGTATTCGTCCCGTCTCCTCTGTTTTCCGTTGGCTTGCTCAAGCGAACCCTCCTATGAATAGCTTGTATCCCCGAATCTCTTTATCTATGCCTGCTTCATATTATACAGCTACTGTTTCCTCAAGAGACCTTCATGTAGAGACTACACCACCTATCATGAAAACGATGTTTTCAGAGGAGATTGCATAAACAAGCGATCTGAGTAGCGGAAGATGTATTTCTGGGACGGTTCATCTGCCTCTTATAGGAAACCAGCGCAGTCAGTTATGCTCGGAGAAACATGTTGGTATGGGGTGAGGGGCCAGGGCGCAGGCCAGTTGCACCCTGGCTCAATCTCAATCGTCAGCAGGTATGCTTTGCCACAGCGCGCTCGCTTACTCCAGCCCTCTCGCCTTCGATTGCTCCTCGTAGACGGCGCGCCAGAGGCGGAGGGATTCCTGGGTCTGGCCCAGCGATTCGCATATTTCGGCCCGGAGGGTAAGGGTCTCGATGATCTGCTCATGGGCATCGGCTGAGGAGAAGTGAGTATGGGCTACCTCAAGATGAGTGAGGGCTTCTTCAAGCAGAGCTTGTTTGCGCTCGCCTTCGACCTGCCGGGCTTCTGCTCGCACCACTTTTGCGCTCAGCAGAGCGGCCTGCCCGCGGAGCAGCGCATCCGCGTTGCCGCTTATCTCCTGAGCCTGTTGGGCGTATATTCTGGCTTCGCTGAAATTGCGCTGCGTCGTATAGAGACCGATCAGAGCCTCACAATCGAGCATAGCTACCGGCGGATTATTCATACTCGTGGCGATGGAGAGGGCGCGCGTGAAACATTGCTCAGCCTGCTGCGTGTTGTCTTGCAGGAAGGCGATCTGGCCCAGCAGGCGATAGATGCGCTCTTGCGCGTCACGGTCGTCGTCGTGCCGGTAGAGCGCCAGCGCCTTTTCCCCTGCCTGCCATGCCTGCTCTAACTGCCCGGCCAACCGATAGGAATCGCACAGGCTGGCGTAGATACCGGCCTGCTGCTCATCCTCGCCGGTTTCAGAAGACAGGCGCAGCGCCTCGTCGTACTGCTCAATGGCGGCGGTGTAGAGGCCACGTCTGTGGTAGCTGACCCCGAGCGCATAGTTGGCCTGCATACGCAACTGATGATATGCGGGACTCTGGAACGGCCTGTAGCGGAGCGCACGCAGGCAGGAGCGCAGGTGACGTTCCGCGTCTTCATAATGGTCGAGGCTGAGCGCGAGCGCACCCAGACGCAGCAGCAAACGCAAACGGCGCTCGCGCTCGCTGCGTTCCTGCTGGCTGCCTGTACAGGCTTCATCGCCTGCAAAGGGCGCGAGCAGGCGCTCGGCATCTTCCCAGCGTCTGTCGAGGATGTAACACCAGCTCAGGAAATAGTCCTTCTCTTGCTGCTGCTGCTCATTTTCGGGCTGCATGGCCTCCAGTTCGCTCAGGGCCTGCTCCTTTTTTCCCTCCGCGAGCAAGAGGCGAGCGCGGAAAAGCACAAGCGTACTGGTAAACTGCTGCATCTGATAGTGCATCTCTCCATCTATAGGCGTTTTCTTCCCTGCCGCCTGTGGGAGGGAACTTCGCCTCTCCTTTCCTGCTGAAATGAAAAACGACGCGGGTAGAGACTCTCCCTTTATACCGCGTGTTGCTTAGTATAGCGCATAGCTCAAGAGAAAGTAAATAGGCAAATAGAGAAGGGATGCAAGAAGAAGGACATGGAAGTTGTGCCTGAACTATCTACACTTCTCCGCTGAAGCTTCTTCCTGAAAGGCAGCAGCACAGAGTTGCTCTGCGGCTTGCAGCATTCTTGCTTCTGTGCTAGTATACACCTGCTGGTGAACGAGAAAAGCGGTGAAAGCGAAAGGCAAGACTAATGGTAGATGAGCATGAGCCTGCTATTGATTACCGGCATTTCTTTCTCGAACTCTTGCAAGCCGCCTCGTGGCCCGTGCTGATCGTAAACCGCTCGCTGGTGGTGCGCTTCGCCAACGAGTTTGCCATCCGCCTTCTTGAACGGTCGGCGCAGGCCTCTGCTGAACAGTCGAGTTCTTCCGCGCGTGCGGGGATGCAGGCGCTGGTGGGGCAGTCACTGGAACGGCTGGTGCCGGACGAAGCATTTTTGCAACTCGTGCGTGTCGGCATCAACGCGGGCGAGCGATGGCAGAGGGAGTACGAGCGTGCCGGGGCCGTGTGGAGCGTTTCCGTCGTGCCGCTGGCGCACCGCCCGTTCAGGGGAGAGAAGGGGAGCAGGTCGGAGCAAGCGGGAAAGGCCGGGCATCCCTTTGCCTACTTCGCCATCTCGATTGAAGATTTGACGGAATTGCGCCACCTGGAACGGGTGCGACGAGACTTTATCGCCAATATCTCGCACGAACTGCGCACACCGCTGGCCTCCGTGCGACTGCTGGCTGAGACGCTGGAAGAAGTAATCGACACCGACCCGGAGCGGGCGCAGGAGTTTGTAGAAAAAATTGAGAACGAGGTACAGCACCTCAGCGGCCTTGTCTCCGAACTGCTGGAACTGGCGCGCATTGAGTCCGGCCAGATGCCGATGACGATTGAGCCGGTGGGCGCCGAACAACTCGTGCGTGAAGTCATGGCGCGCATGTTACCTCTAGCGCAACGACATCGTGTAACACTTAGAACAGAGATTGCCCAGGGAGAGAGCAGGGTGGCCGCGGACAGCAAACAGATCGCTCGCGTCCTGGTCAATCTGGTTCACAACGCCATCAAATTTACCCCATCGGGCGGCGAGGTCGTCATCGGGACGCGGGCGCAGGAAGAGGGGCGCACGCAGCAATTTTTCGTGCGCGACACCGGCGTAGGTATTCGCCCGGAGGAACTGCCTCGCATCTTCGAGCGTTTTTATAAGGCCGATCGGGCGCGGGCAAAGGCCGATTATATCGGGCCGGGCGGCGGCGGCAGCGGGCTGGGGCTGGCCATTGCCCGCCATGTGGTCGAGGCGCACGGTGGGCGCATCAGTGCGGAGAGTACGCCGGGCCAGGGAAGTATCTTTTTCTTTACACTTCCTGTCGCGGCAAAGCAGTCTCCGGCAGGCGCCGATTGAGCGGCAACACAGGCGTCCATTGAGATAGAGGAGCAAGGGAAACCCTCATGGATACAGAATTCGAGCAGCGTTTGCGCGAGAGTGGGAAAGATACTCTGGTCGAACTGGTGAAGGCGCTGGCCCTTCGTCACCCGGCGCTGCTTGCAGAGATGAACCTGTTGCTGGCCAGTCTCGCCACTTCCAGTGCTAGCAATGGTAACAGGCAGGAGCATAGCTCTAGCGAGTACGAAGAACTGGACGAGGACGAAGAGGAAACGGACGAGTGGGATTTCGGCGGCGATGAGAGCGTCCTGCTCGTAGCGCCCTCAGAGCAGCCCGCGCTTCCCCCTTTTGATCGAGAGGCATCCCGACAGCGCGTTGAGCGTTACGCGGCCCGGCTGGAACAGGGCGAAAGCATCGCGGTTATTACCTCTGACCTGATGGAGCTGTTGAGGGAAGCGGAAGTGCGCGCCCTGCGGCAGGATTACTCTGCCGCCCTCGACCTCTATGCCTTTGTGCTGGATGAACGCTTGAAAGAACGTTGCGCCCTTCTGACAACCATGTTCGACGAGGCCATCGATGCTGCCATGCCGGTGCTGGAGACGCTGCTTATCGAGGCTGGCAGCAATACCATCTTCGATGAGCAGACCATTGCTCTCTCTCCCTTGCTCACCGCCCCGGCGCGGCAGAGCTGGCTGCAGCGCCTCTTCCATCTCTGGCTCAAGCGCATCGATGCGCATAGCATCGATGATGAGCTACCGGAAATGATGCTCAACCTGGCCTGGAAGGAAGATATGCTCCTGCTACGCGCGCTCACCCAGAACGAACTGCAAAAGATTCCCCACAATCCCCACTCCACTATCGTCGATTTCGCGCGCCAGTTCCGCTATCGCGCGCTCGAACGGTTCCTGCGCTACCTCTCTCACCCCTGACAGAGAAAAAATTTTAAGGTAATCTTCACGCCGGACGGCTTGCACTTTGTCAGGTCCTATGGTACCATTGATAGCAGGTACTTATCTCCACCGGGGGAACGTGGGAAGTTGTGCGCGTATCCTTTGCCTGCGTTATTGCCCGGCAGGAACATCTTTCGCGAGAAACAGGGCATGACCCTATTTATAACGAGCGTGTGGGATATTGGGGAGAAGCTGGAAGTGTGGTAATGAGAGAGAGGATGCTCTATGGGAAAACTGGTAATGATCATCGACGATTCGCTCACGGTTCGCAAGATCATGGAGACCAGTCTCAAGCGCGAGGGCTTTGAATCCGTCAGTTATAGCGACGGCATAGAGGCGCTGAAGGCGCTGACGCAACCGGGTGGGCGTATCCCTGATCTGGTTATTCTTGACATCGGCCTGCCCAAGATGAACGGCTATGAAATCGCCCGCCGTTTGAGAACGAAACAGCAGTATAACAACACCGTCATCATCATGCTAACAGGACGCGACGGCGTGCTGGATCGGCTCAAGGGCCGCCTGGCGGGCGCGAAGGATTACATCACCAAGCCGTTTCGCACGCAGGAAGTGATGTCGGTGGTACACTCGCACCTGGGTATCCAGGCTTAAGGGAATGCAACAGGAACCGGTAGCTATTTCTCCATCGTTCGATTATCCACCGGCCCGTCACCTCGCGCAGCTCAGTGACCGCGAGTTCTGGCAACTTGCCTGCGAGCAGGCGACCAGAACAGGGAAAAGCGGCTGCCACGAAGAATATATCGAGTGTACACTGGATAGCAGCGGCCATCGTTGCTGGCTCCCCTTAGAGACCTTGAGCCAGGCGGTGCCGCCGCCGCATCGTCTTGCCCTCTTACCGGCAATGCCTCCCTGGATGGCTGGCCTGGTTGCCTGGCGTGGCGAAACGCTCGCCGCCATCGACCTCGCCTCCTATCTGGCCAACAGCGCCGAGCCGGTGAGCTATAGCGCACAACTGGCCCAGGGCATGCTGGTGATTCTGAGCGATACGGGCCGGGAAAGCCACTTCTCCCCTTCGCTCGCCCTCATCGTCCCGGCTCTGGGCGCAGCGGTCGCCATCGCGCCTGAGCAGGTGCAGGTCAGCAATCTGCAAGAGGGCGGGGATATCGCCCTCGCTTCCGGCTGGCTGGCGGCAACGCGGGCAGCCGTCATTCGCGGAAGCTACAACGACGCGCCGGTGCTGGATGTACCCGCGCTGCTGGCCGATATCGTGGAGCAAACAGGAATAGCTGCATTAGATGGATGAAGACATATTTCCCCCTTTTGATGAGAGCCAGCTCTCTCCTGAAGATCAGGAAGTGCTGCGTATGTTCGATGCCCTGGAAGATATCTCTGCCAATCCCGGCAGCGATGGGACTTCCGCGCTAGAGGTCGAAGCTGACACCGCTCTTTCTCCTTTGTCGGCGCATGTTGAGCTTTCTCCCCGCTCTGAGCAAGCTGAACCAGAGCGAGATACTTCCCTTACAGATGAGAATTTTCTTGAAGACATGCTCTCCATCTTCGCCTTTGAGGCCGACGAGGATATCGCCCTCTTGAGGCGCACGCTGCGACAGATCGAGCGGGAGGACGCGCTGGACACGGCGCGGTTAACCACATTACAGCACATAGCGCACAAAATCAAGGGAACGGCAGGCGCCGTTGGCTGCTTTGCCATGTCCACCATCGCCTACCAGATCGAGGCCATTGCCCGCTTGATCATCGCCGGGACGGTGAGCCAGTTGATCGGATTGAAAGCCCTGGTACAGGCTGTGCTGGCCCTCGAAGCCACGCTGGATGGCCTGATTGCCGATCGGGTAGAACACACGGCCCCCCTTGAGGAGCTACAGGCAGAGTATCGCGCGCTCGGCATCGACGTAGAGGCAAGCGGCGCCAACGCACCGGCTTCCTCTGCCTCAGCCACCATCTTCACCGTCCTGCCGGGCAAGCGAGCCACCTTAACGACACTACGAACCGCCAGCGCCCGTGAAGAACGCTCGCCTGGCGCCCCGTTTGTGCGCGTAGACACAAAGCGTCTCCAGCAACTGCTGCGCCACACCGAGCGCATGGCCGAGCTACACGCCCCCCTGGAACAGGCGCAGGCGCAGGTAGAACTGGCCTTGAAGGAATTGCAGACCGCCCAGGCCCGTCTGCGCCGCCTGGAAACCATCTTCACAACCGTCACCCTCACCTCAAAAAACGAGCATATCCGGTTGGAACGGCAACTCTTGAGCGAGGAGCAACCATCGTCATCGCTGGTTGCCCGTATTCTGCGTGAGGCGACGGAACGTACCGGTCACCTGTACCAGCGCAGAAGCAGGCAGAAGGGATTGCCCGGCAAAGCCGTCGGCGATCCCAGGCTCTGGGACGAGTTAGAGATCGAACACTACACAGAGAACGAAGTGTTGATACAGCAATTCAGCGAAGCCATCACCGACGTAGCCACCGCTTCCTCACAGCTACGCCTCGCCTTCTCTCGCTTGCAGGACCTCTTGCAGCTTCACCGCTCCCAGGCCAGCAACGTGCGCAGCGACACTCTGCTCCTGCGCCTGACCCCCCTCAACGCCCTGTGCGCGCGCCTGCAACGGGCCATCATCATGAGCGCACAGGCAGCGGGCCACGAAATCCAGTTCGAGGTGCAGGGCGAGACGGTGGAAATCGACCAGGATATTCTGGAAGAATTGAAAAATCCCTTGCTGCAACTCGTGCGTGACTGCGTGACCGGTAGCATAGCTTCTCTTGAAGAGAATGAGCAGGATGGGACGGGCAAAGAGAGCAAGAGAGGTGAGGAGAGCAAAGAACAGCCTGCCTACCACGTCTGGCTCCACGTCCAGGCCCTGGGCCACGAAATCGCCTTAGAGCTGGGCTTCTCCATGCCTGTTCCCGGCGGTACCCTGGATGGCATGCACGAAGTGATGCGCCGCCTCAACGGCAGAATACAGGTGCAGCGCAACGCCGCCGGAGGGATCAGCTTCTTTCTGCGCCTGCCGCGCTCACAGGGAACGGTGCAGGGCCTGCTGGTGCGCGCCGCCGGGCAGCAGGTGGTCGTGCCATTCTCTCAGGTGCAGCAGATCGACGACGGGCGCGGGGAAGAGATTGCCGGAGACCGCCGTTACCTGCTCAACGACCTGCTGCGTTTCCCTGCCCCTGCCCGACAGGAGGGAGAAAGAGGCATGCCGCTGCTGGAGTTGTCCGTTCAGCCCAACCAGCCGCGTCTGCTGGTCGAGGTGGAGGAGGTCTGCGGCTCAGCCGAACTCGTCGTCAGGCCCCTGCCGGAACACCTGCAGCGTCCGGGTATTACCGGCGCGGCCATCGATGGCGACGGCAATGTCCTGCTCCTGCTCAACCTTCCCGAACTGGTGCATCTCTATCGCCATCATCGCAGCCGCGAGGCACGTACTCTGATGCCAGCCGACGAGCAGCAGCGAGCGAGCCATACGGAGCCGGGTCAGACCACCATTCTCGTCGCCGACGACTCCGTCTTCATCCGTCAGTCGCTCTCCTACAGCCTCACCCAGCTTGGCTACCAGGTCGAGGAGGCGCACGACGGCATGGAGGCGCTGGAAAAATTGCTCGCCCTGCACCCCGCCGTACTGATCCTGGATATCGAAATGCCCAACCTCAACGGCTATGACCTGCTCAACATCCTGCCCGCCTACCCTGAACTTGTCGGCATCAAAATCCTCATACTCACCTCTCGCTCATCCGAAAAGCACCGCGAGCGCGCCCGCGAACTCGGCGCATCAGCCTACCTCACCAAACCCTGCCCCCAGAACGTACTGGAAAACGCCATCAAAAGCGTCCTGGGTCGCTAACGCCCCCATCTCCACCTCCCAGGCCACCGCCGGATGCAGGCCACCCCGCCACAGGCCACCGCCGGATGCAGGCCACCCCGCCACAGGCCACCCGCCAGGGGTGGCCCTACTATACACGAGGAGGCTGTGCCGCTTGTGGAGCCGCCGTATATAGTAGGGCCACCCCTGGCGGGTGGCCTGCATCCGGCGGTGGTCTGCCTGGCGTCGGCGGGTGGCCTGCGTCGCGCTCGCACTGGCTTCCATTACCGCTTATGGGGCTGGCCTGCGGGTGGTCGGTCTGCTTACCTCGGTTTCATCGCCAGCAGCACCAGCCCGATGGTCACAAGAGCCACCCCGACGAGCTGGTGTGCTTTCGGACGCTCGCGCAGAAAAGTGAGGCCGACGAGCAGAGGGATGAGGCCAAAGCTGGAACTGATGGCGGCGGCGAGACCGGTGGCCGCAAGTTGTGTCGCGATGCTGTAAACCAGCAGGCCGGTTATCTCAAACAGGCCAACGCCTGTGGCCAGGACGAGACCACTAGAAAGCAAAGAGGGTTTGATAGCTCCTGCGGCGGTTGATGATGGTGAAGCTGACAGGGACTTGGAAGAGACACGGGCGAAACGATAACGCTGCCAGAGACCGAAGGCGGCAAGGGTGAGGGCGGCGAAGCTGCGCGTCCAGAAAATGGGCAGGAACCAGCCGGAGGATTGGGCGGAGGCGCCGATGCTGAAGAGCATGATACCAAAGGCCGCCATTGCCAGCAGGCCCCAGCGCGGGCCGCCTTTGAGCAAGGAAGCGGAATCGGCGGCGCCGAGCAACTTGCGGAGTTCCGCCAGATCGGAGGAGGCGAAGAAAATGCCGCAGAAGATGCAGAGCAGCAGGCCCACCTGCCAGGAGCTGACGCGCTCGTGCAAAAGCAGAATGGCGAGTACGGCGGCAAAGGCCCCGTCAGCCGCGACGATGGGGCTGACAATGGCGACGGGGCCAAGCTCTAACCCTCGATAAAGCGAGAAATAGCCAATGGCGGCCATCACGCCGGAGAGCAGGCCGATAGGCGCGCTCGCCAGCAACGCAGACGGCGCGAGCGAAAGCGAGAGCGGCGCGGAGAAGAGCAGAGCAAACAGGATGAGCGTGACGACGCTCACCAGCAGGGAGATCATGGTGGTAGCGAAGGTACCGAGCCGTCGCGAGGCAAACGTCGCGGTAGTATCGGCAGAACCCCAGCAAATGGCGACGGCAATTGCCAGGAAAATACCGGTACGTTCCACGACGTTTCCTTTCTCCCCTGTTGCTAGCACTCGCAGCTTTCGCCGTGATGGGGGGGCGGTGGCACATCCAGGGCGGGGCTGCGCTGGAAGAAGCCGTTGGGGCGCAGCATGAACCCGGCGTAGGCAACGGGCATGACGGGCCAGTCCTCCACGCGGGCGGCATGGTGAACGCCAACGTTATACCAGACAACGAGCGACGTGTTCTCAATCGAGCGATTAGCCCGCGTCCACTCCGGCAGGCCCGCGCCTCCGGGGTGCTGGTTAGGATATTCACCCGCCGGATAGCGTTCCGCCGGGGAATAGGGCGTCACCCAGAGGTGGTGCTTCGTGAAGCCTGCCCGCTTCAAGAAGCTGGAACGCGGGTCGGCAAAGGGCAGGATATTGTTGCCAGGCATAAGCTGGTAGCCCACCGGCTCGCCCGTCAGCGGATTGACCACGTTCGGGTTGATAATCTTCCACGTGCGCGCCGCCAGCGGATCAATGCTCTGCTGTGCCTCCGACTCTGTGTGCAGAGGGGTGGTCTTGACGTAGAAGGCATTGCCGTAGGGATTTTCTTCGCCCATCGGCACCGCCTCGGTATGCTCCTCCACCACGCTGTTGTTCGGCCCGTCGACCATCGGATCGAGCCGGATGCAGAAGAAGTGCTGGTGAATGGGGGCATACAACTGCTCATTGAGCATCTTACCGTACTTCGTCTGCTCGCCGGGCCTGATCGCCGCGATATTCATAATGCCGGTCAGCTTGATCTCCAGCTGGATGGAGCCATCCTGGTAAAAGTACCAGAAGAAGCCGTACTCATAGATGCCGACGGTAGCGATGAAGGAGATGACCAGGCGGCGCGAACGGCGCACCTCGACACGGCCGGTACGGAAATTGGTATGCTTCCAGAGGATGCCATAGTCCTCTTCGTGCATGCAGACGGCATTGGGAATGGTGAGCAGGGTGCCGTCGTTGTTGGTCATATGGGCGTCGAAGTAGTAGATGTTGCCCAGGCAGTCGCAGCCGAGTTCCAGGCCGTTCGCCAGCCAGCCGACGCCATATTCGCCCACGTCGAAGGCGTTCTGCCGCGCGTGACTGGGGCTGGT
>Ga0209810_1001332_pt1 | contig 38402 bp, 37 predicted proteins | sample Coa_R1_7_FD_187159 | JGI IMG/M metagenome (GOLD analysis project Ga0209810, IMG submission 187159) | Surface soil microbial communities from Centralia Pennsylvania, which are recovering from an underground coalmine fire - Coalmine... | ecosystem: Environmental > Terrestrial > Soil > Unclassified... | reverse complement strand
CGCGCACCTGCCGCCGCGATGCAGCGATGTCGTGAATGACCGCCGCGGCATAGGCCGGCAGGGCGAGCAGCGTCACGAACACGCCCGTCGTCAGCCACAATTGCTGCTGCCAAAAGCCGGTGGTGACGACCACCGCGGCAAAGCCGGCCAGCCCGAGCAGCGTGTTCGTCCACAAGCCGCGCGAGCCGAAGCGCCAGCCGCCGTAGAGCGCGGCCAAACCGTAAAGCCCGAACCAAGGCGCCGCCAACGCGCCCCCGAGGTGCAGGAACAGCGACAATGCGACGGCGTCGCCGACCGCCGCTCCCCATCGCCGCGCCGGCGACGCCGCCGGCCGCAGGATCACCGCCAGCAGCGCGAGCCAGGAGGCGGCCAGCGCGAAGGCCAACACCGCCAGCGCCGCGGCCGCCGCATCGGTCTCGGACGGAGCCGTCCCGACCGCAAAGACGTAGGCAAACAGCAGGGCGGCGCAGAGGACGCGAAACACCGCCTGCTCGTGCTCGCGGTCGTGGCGGCTGCGGAACCGCTGCAGGACCTGTTGCAGGCCGATCAGCGCCGCGCCGAGACCCAGAAGACCCGGCGGCACTGCGAGCAGCGTCGCGAGGAACAGCTTGGCGACCGCCGAGCCGATCGCTGCCGTGCCCATCAGCGCGATCGGTGGCAGCACGCCCGCAAGCGCCAGCGCCAGGGCGGCGATCAGCTCGTGCGGGGCGGCATGGTCGAGCGCCGCGGACAGCGGGGAATGCCCGCGCCACGCGGGTTCGCTCGTCCGCTCGAGCGAGCTGTCGCGGCCCCCGATCACGCGCGTCTCTGGAGAGATCCCGGCAGGCTCGGCTTACGCGCCATGCGCCGCGCGCTCATCGCTCAGATTTTCCGCGGGGAATTCGGAGCGCTCGGCCGGGAAGGTGACGGTGACGGTGGTCCCAACGCCTTTGCTGCTCTGCACGCTGAGATGGGCGCCGTGCAGCTCGGCGAGCCCGATCGCCAAGGGCAGACCGAGGCCGGTCCCGGCATGGCGGCGGCTCCAGGCGCTGGCGACCTGCCCGAAGCGGGTCATCGCCAGTTCGACCTCGGTCGGATCCATCCCGATGCCGTGATCGGTCACAGCGATGGCGATGGCGCCGGCCTGCTGCTGCACCGCGATCTCGACCTCGCCGCCGGCATGGCTGAACTTGATCGCATTGGTGACGAGGTTGAGCAGGATCTGCTTGATCTTGCGGGCGTCCGCCCGCAGCCGCGGCAGGTTGCGCTCGTGCCGCTCCAGGATGCGGATATCGCCGGCCCGCGCCTTGGCCTCGACGAGCTGCAGCAGCTCGGCGATCGTCGCCGGCACGTCGATCGACTCTTCGACGAGGTCGAGCTTGCCGGCCTCCAGCTTCGACACGTCGAGGATGTCGTTGATGATGCCGAGCAGGTGCTCCGCGCTGGCGACGATGTCGTGCGAATAGCCGACGTATTTCTCGGTGCCGATCGGCCCCAGCATCTCGCCCGCCATGACCTGCGAGAACCCGATGATCGCATTCAGCGGGGTGCGCAGCTCGTGGCTCATATTGGCGAGGAATTCGGTCTTGCTGCGGTTGGCGATCTCGGCCTGCTCCTTCGCCGCGATCAGGTCGAGTTCGGCGCGTTTGCGCTCGGTGATGTCGAGCGACACGGTGACGACCATCGCATCGCCGCCGGCGCTGTCCGGGAACGTCGATTTGGTGGTCAGCAGCACGCGCTGTTCGCCGTGCCGATCGACGACCTCGTCCTCGAACGTCGCCGGCAGGATTTCCCCCGCGAGCAGCCGCGCGTCGCGCTCGGCGAGGCGGTGCGAATAAGGGTCGTCGCTCGCCTCTACCGCCCCCTTGCCCAGCAGCCGGTTGGGGCGCACGCCGATGAACGAGCCGAAATGGTGGTTGGCAAAGACGTAATGCCCGTCGCGGTCGGTCGCGCAGATCATGACCGGGATCGCGTCGATGATCCGCAGCAGCCGCTCATAGGCGTGGCGCAGCGAGGCGTCCTGGTGCCGCTCGGGCGGAGCGGGCGGCGGCTCGGCACGGCTCGACGTCGGCCGCTCCCAGCGCGGCCGTGCCAGCAGGCTGCCGGCGCGGGCGCGGAATTCGCGGTGATCGACCGGGCTGAACAGAAAATCGGTCGCACCCGCGTCCAGGGCTTGATGGACGAGGTCGCGGTCTTCGAAGGCGGCGATGACGACGATCGGCACGTCGGCGCAGCCGGTCTGCGTCCGCAAGAGGCCAATGAACTCCGGTGCGGAAGGCTCGTGCAGGGCGCCGTCGATGACGATCAGATCGGGCGGGTGCACGCGGCAGTCGGCAAGGGCAGCGAGCGAATCGGTGAAGGTGTGGGCGCGGATACCGTCGCCGAGCGACGTCGCCAGCCGTTCCAAAATCTTCAGGTTGGTAATGCGGTCGTCGACAATGACGACCAGCTGCGTCGGCACGGAGCGCCCCGATCGATGTCCTGGCGGCAACCAAGTCTATACGAAGCGTTAACAGCCGCTAAATTTTGGCGTGCCGCCGCCGCCGTCTCCCAAAGACGGCCCGCAAAGCCGCAGTATCGCACGGCCGCTGCTGCCGGAATTACTGGCGACGAGCGCCGCGGAGACTGCGGCGCAGGCTCGGATTAGCGAATCACAGGCGATAGAAGGCGGCGGCGTTGCGCCAGAAGAAGCGTTCGCGGTCTTCTTCCGAATGCTCCGCCAGCATCCGGCGCAGCGCCGCCACCAGCTCGGCATAGCCGATGCGCAGGCCCGCAACCGGGAAGTTGGTGGCGAACATCGCGCGCTCGATGCCGAAGATCGCGAGCGCCTCGGCAACGACGCGGCGGTTCGACTCATAATCCCAGGGACTGTCCTTGAGGCCGAATTCCGAGACCTTGACGTGCACGTTCGGCTCGCGCGCGAGCGTCTCCATGCCCCGCCGCCAGGCCGCCAGCCCCTCCTTGCTGCGGTCCCATGGAAAGCCGGTGTGGTTGAGGACGATCGGCGTGCGCGGAAAGGCGCGCGCCACCGCGGCGGCCTCCGCGAGGTGCCAGAACGGCACGCGCAGGTCCCACGACAACCCGTATTTGTCGAGGAGCGCAAAGCCGCGCAGCCAGCGGTCGTCCTGCATTGTTCCGGGAGCGCCGGGGGTCATGCGGTCGGATGCGCTCGCCGTCACCGGCTTCGAGCGAATGCCTCGCACGAGCGGGAACGCCGCCTGCGCCGCGATGATCTCCTCGGCGTTCGGCGTGTCGAACCAGGCGTGTGCGACGATAGCGCCGGGGAAGCCGCAGCGGTCGCGGATGTGGCTGATCCATCTCGTCTCGCCGACCTGGTCGGCGCGGTCCCACTCCGCCTCGCAATGCACTGTCGTCAGCACGTTGTGACCGGCGGCATCGCGCCGGTAATCCTCGGGCAGGTAGTTGCGGCGCAGCGGAGCGTCGTCGCCCATGAAGAAATCGTGGCGCGGCTCGCCGATCAGGTTCGGGTGCTTGCCCTGGCTCAGGTCCCAGAGGTGATGATGCGCGTCGATCAGCGTGACCGCCTCCGGTGCGTCGTTCCAGCGGCCGTGGATCGTTTTCGTGGATATCACCGCATTCTCCGCGACTGGCAAGTTGGGGTGTTGTAAATTATGTGTATAATCGCTCCAAAGCATACACCTGAGCGGGACATGAGAACCAACATCGAGATCGACGACAAGCTCATGAAAGAGGCGCAGCGCCTCTCCGGCCTCAAGACCAAGCGAGCTGTGGTCGAGGCGGCGCTCCAGATGTTTGTTCGGGTCCAGCGGCAGCAAGACATCTTGAAGCTCGCAGGGAAGGTGCGCTGGGAAGGAAACCTGGACGAGATGCGTGAAGGCCGGTTTTTCGATGATCCTCATCGATAGCTCGGTTTGGATAGACCACCTGAATGGAATCGCCACTCGCGCCGTTCTTCGGCTTCGAGAATTGATACCGTCCGAGCCGCTGCTGATGGGCGATCTGGTTCTGTGCGAGGTTTTGCAAGGATTGCGTTCCGACGCCGGCGCGAGGCTGGTCCAACGCGCGCTTAGCCGCTATCAGCCGGTTACTGTATGCAGTCCGGAACTGGCCGTGCAGGCGGCTGCCAACTACCGCTTTCTGCGGTCGCGCGGCATCACCATCCGCAAAACTGTCGATCTGATCATCGGCACGTTCTGCATCGAGCGGGGGCACCGGCTGCTGCATTCTGACCGGGATTTCGAACCGATGGAGCGGCTGCTAGGCTTGCAGACGGCTTAGCGGAGGGAACGGCGATGGCACCGGCCTTTGAAACGATTACCGTCGAGGACCGGGGCGGCGGCCTTACCGTGTTGACCCTCAACCGGCCGCAGGTCGCCAATGCGATGAACACGCAGATGGGGCGCGACCTGCTCGCCTTCTTCGACGGCGTCAACGCGGCGCCGGCGCCGCATCGCTGCATCGTGATGACCGGGGCCGGCGACAAGGCCTTCTGCGCCGGGGGCGACCTCAAGGAACGCAACGGCATGAGCGACGAGCAGTGGCAGGACCAGCACCTGCTGTTCGAGCGCATGATCCGCGCCTTCATCGGCTGCCCGGTGCCGGTGATCGGCGCCGTCAACGGCGCGGCCTACGCCGGCGGCTGCGAGCTCGCGCTGTGCTGCGATTTTCTGTACGCGGCCGAGACCGCGCGGTTTGCGCTGACGGAAGTGACGCTCGGCATCATGCCCGGCGCCGGCGGCACCCAGAACCTGCCGCGCGCGGTCGGGGAGCGGCGGGCGAAGGAGATCATCCTGACCGGCCGGCCCTTCACCGCGCGGGAAGCGCACGATTGGGGCATGGTCAACCGCCTCTGCGCACCGGAACGGCTGCTCAAGGAGACGCTCGACACCGCCCGCCGCATCGCCGACAACGCGCCGATCTCGGTGCGCCAGGCGAAGCACGCGATCCATTACGGGCTGCAAATGGACCTCGCGAGCGGCATGATGCTGGAGATCGAGGCCTACAACCGCATGGTCCCGACGGAAGACCGCCGCGAGGGCATCGCCTCGTTCAACGAAAAGCGCAAGCCGGTCTTCAAGGGACGGTAGTGTGTCCCGATTCCGAAGTTTCGGCGACGCGACGCTTCTCTTTCGTCGTCCCGGCGGAGGCTGGGACCCACGCTTCAGCTGCTCGATATTGGAGATGTGGATGCCGGCCTCCGCCGGCATGACGATGCCAATAGCGAGCCGAAGGGCTAGGACACCAGGAGGAGGGTAGGACATGGACGGGGCTGCCATCGACCGCGGCATCGAATTGACGCGCACCCTGGCGCGCCTCGCGAGCGAGGTGACGTACGACGCGCTGCCGGCGGGGGCGCGGGAACTGGCGCGGCAATGCGTGCTCGACTACCTCGGCTGCGCGATTGCCGGGGCGGAGGACGAGCTCGTCCGCATTCTCCTCGATGAAATGGCGGCGGAGGGCGGCGCGGCGCAGTGCGCCGTCGTCGCGCATGCCGAGCGGCTGCCGGCGTTGTCCGCAGCTCTCGCCAACGGGGCCGCCGCGCACGCGCTCGATTACGACGACGTGAACCTGGCGATGCCCGGCCACCCCTCCGTCGCGATCCTGCCGGGCCTCCTGGCGCTCGCCGAGATGAGGGGGAGTAACGGGCGCGAGGTCGTCACCGCCTTCGTGGCCGGCTACGAGACCGCCTGCCGGATCGGCAAGGCGCTGCAGCCGAGTCACTACAACCTCGGCTTCCACGCCACCGGCACGGTCGGCGCGTTCGGCGCCGCCGCGGCCTGCGCCCGGCTGCTTGGCCTCGACGCCGAGGCGACGGCGCGCGCGCTCGGCATCGCCGGGACCCAGGCGGCGGGCCTCAAGTCGCAGTTCGGCACGATGTGCAAGCCGTTCCACGCCGGCAAGGCGGCGCAGAACGGGCTGCTCGCGGCACGGCTCGCGGCGCGCGGCTTCTCGAGCCGCGACGACCTCGTCGAATGCGCGCAGGGGTTTGCCGCGACGCACGGTCCCGATTTCCGGCCGGAGGCGGCCCTCGCCGAACCGGCGCAAGGCCTCCACCTGTTCGCCAACCTCTTCAAGTACCACGCCGCCTGCTACATGACGCACGCGCCGATCGAGTGCGCCCGGCACATTCTGGAGGCGCACGGCGTCGCACCGGAACAAATCGCCGAAATCTCCCTCACCCTCGACAGCGCCTGCGACCGCATCTGCAATATTCCGTCGCCGGCGGACGGGCTGCAGGCAAAGTTCAGCCTGCGCCAGACGGTGGCGATGGCGCTCGCCGGGGTCGATACCGCGAGCCTCGGCGCCTACAGCGTCGCCACCGCGACCGACCCGGCGCTGGTGCGGCTGCGGGAGCGCGTCAACCTGGAGTTCCACGACGGCGGCCCGGCCGCCGCGGCCGAGCTGCGCGTCACCCTGACGGACGGGCGGGTATTGCACGCGAGCCACGACGCCGGCGTCCCGAGCGCCGACATCGCGGCGCAGGGAGCGCGGTTGGCGGCCAAGTTCGACGCGCTCGCGGCTCCCGTCCTCGGGGCCGCCCGCAGCCGCGAGTTGCGCGAGGCGATCGCGGCGCTCGACGATCTCGGCGATGCAGCAGCCCTGACGCGGCTGGCGGCGAAGGCGTGAAAGCGAGCGGCGTTAACGGATTTCTGTTTATAAAGCGCGAGCGGGATCATACGATGCGAAACCGGCGGTAGCGGCGCCTACCGGGGCAACCGTGAGCGGAGAGACAAGCATGTTGAAGGCCCGGGCCATAGCAACTTCCGCGCTGTCCCTGGCGGCGTTGATCCTGGCGGCGTGCTCCTCGTCGCCGCCACCGCCGCCCCCGGAGGCGCCGCCGCCGCCACCGCCGCCGCCCGTCGCCGGCCCGACGATTTCCGAACAGAACCTCGCGACGCTGGCGGCGGACGAGACGTTCGCCTCGGGGAGCTGGACCCTGACGAGCCGCGGCCGCGCCAAGCTCAACGCCCTCGTGCCGCAGCTCAAGGGCCTGCCGCCGGGCGCGAAGGTGGTCGTCTACGGCTATACCGATAACGCGCCGATCAGCCGGGCGCTGAAAAAGCGGGGCGTCGAGGACAATCTCGACCTGTCGTCGAAGCGGGCCGACGCGGTCGTGCGCTATCTGCAGCAGCGCGGCATCGATCCCGGCATCATGTCGGCGAAGGGCCGCGGCGACACGCACCCGATCGCCCCGAACGACACGCCGCAAGGCCGCCGGCAGAACCGCCGCATCGAGGTCGTCGTCGAAACGCCGAGCGGTTAGAGCAGATTCCCGATCAGGCGCGGGCGTTCTCTTTTCGTCATCGCCGGGCTTGACCCGGCGATCCCGGACGCCCTGGAGATGGCCGGGTCGAGCCCGGCCATGGCGCCTTGTACACAAAGCGACTCCGTTCGAGTTGCACTTTCTCCGCCACCCGCGAAAGGGCGCGGCCGACGGGGCGTAGGCATGGATTCCCGCTTTCCGAGGCTGTCAGGAAATCGATCGATTTGCAGTAGAAAGGCTGCATTGGTGCAGTACGTGGTTCGAGACGCACCCTTCGGGTGCTCCTCACCATGAGGTAAGGTATTGGGGATCTGATGATTCTCCTCATCCTGAGGAGGCCGCGGAGCGGTCGTCTCGAAGGACGCAAGGCATGTTCGAGCGGCCTACAAATTCTCTGACACCTGGCAGACTTCACGCTCGCGGCGCTTGCGTCGCGTCTACCGACCCGATGTCTTACGCTTCCTTCGTCGTCCCGGCGCAGGCCGGGACCCACCCATCCGCTCGATCGTTGGACCGTGGATGCCGGCCTCCGCCGGCATGACGATAACAGTAGGATAGAACGGCCGGATACCGCTCTAAGGGGCGATCCTCCTGTTTTCGAGCCTCGATAACAAGAGGTCGGCGTCGTGATCCCGAGGGGATCAGTAACTGCGCGGCATGCCGAGCACGTGCTGGCCGATATAGGCGAGGATCAGGTTTGTCGAGATCGGCGCGGTCTGGTAGAGGCGCACCTCGCGCCATTTGCGCTCGATGTCGTACTCCTTCGCAAAGGCGAAGCCGCCGAAGGTCTGGAAGGTGGCGTCGGCGGCGTGCCAGGTGGCCTCGGAGGCGAGCAACTTCGCCATGTTCGCGTCGGCGCCGCAGTCGCGGCCGGCGTCGAACAGCGCCGCGGCGCGGCGGCAGATCATGTCGGCGGCTTCGAGCTCGGCATAGGCGCGCGCGAGCGGGAACTGCACCCCCTGGTTCTGGCCGATCGGCCGGTCGAACACGACGCGCTCCTTGGCGTATTCTACGCCCTTCTTGAGCAGCCAGCGGCCGTCGCCGATGCATTCCTGCGCCACCAGGATGCGCTCGGCATTCATGCCGTCGAGGATGTAGCGGAAGCCGCGGCCTTCCTCGCCGATCAAGCTTTCCGCTGGGATCTTGAGGTTGTCGAAGAAGATCTCGGTCGTGTTGTGGTTGATCATCGCCTCGATTGGCCGGATCTCGACCCCCTTGCCGAGGCTCTCGCGCAGATCGACGAGGAACACCGAGAGGCCGTCGGTGCGGCGCTTGACCTGGTCCACGGGCGTCGTGCGCGCCAGCAGCAGCATCAGGTCGGAGTGCCGCGCCCGCGAGGTAAAGACCTTCTGACCGCTGACGACGTAATGGTCGTTGCCCTGCCGCACCGCGCGCGTCTTGAGCTTTGTCGTGTCGGAGCCGGTGGTCGGCTCGGTCACGCCGAACGCCTGCAGCCGCAACTCCCCGGACGCGACCTTGGGCAGGTAGCGGCGCTTCTGCTCCTCGCTGCCGTGCCGCAGCACGGTGCCCATGATGTACATCTGGGCATGGCCCTGGCTGGCGGTGCAGCCGGAGGCGTTGATCTCTTCGAGGATCACCGCGGCCGCGCGCAGCGGCAGGCCGGAGCCGCCATACTCCTCCGGGATCAGCGAGGCGAGAAAGCCGCCCTGCGTCAGTTCGGCGATGAACTCGGTCGGATAGTCCTGCGCCGCTTCGAGCTTGCGCCAATACTCGCCGGGAAAGCGCTCGCAGATCTTGCGGACGGACTCGCGCAGTTCCGGGTAATCCTCGCCGAGCGCGAGGGTCACCGGTTCGTCCGAAGGGTCGCCATACGGCATCGCCGCCTCCTCTCATCTCCCGCCGACAATAGCGCGACGCGGTTCCGCTGTCGCCGCAGCTGCGGTCATGCCGCCGATGCGGCGACGCACGAAGCTCGGCCCTGGACACGCGCCTGCCGTGCTGGCCACACTCGCCCGGAAGAAAGGAGCCAGCCCCATGACGATCATCGATTGCCAGGTGCACGCGTACGAGGCGAACACCCCAAAACGGCCGTGGCACAGCGTGCCCAACTGGCCCCCTCACGTGACCGGCGACGAGATGTGCGCCGCGATGGACAAGGTCGGGGTCGACGGGGCGATCTTCATCTCCGCCTTCTCGATGTATCAGTACGACGCCAGCTATGCGGTGGAAGTGCAGCGGGCGCATCCCGACCGGTTCGCGATCGTCAAGCCGGTCAATCCGGATGATCCGGCGGTCGCCGAGGTCGTTGCCGAGTGGAAGAAGATTCCGGGGACGGTCGGCATCCGCATCATGCTGACGAAGGAGGCGAACCGCGCGCCCGACGACCCCGGCCTCGACAGGATCTGCCGCGCCGCGGTGCGCTACGATTTTCCGGTCAACGTCTTGTTCTGGGGCAATCTCGAAGCCGGCGCGACGTTGATCGACCGCCACCCCGACACCCGCTTCATCATCGACCACCTCGCGATCCTGCAGCCGCGCGAGCCGCCGGCGCCGCCGGAGCCGTGGGCCGACCTGCCCAAGGTGCTGGAACTGGCCAAGCGCCCGAACGCCGTGATCAAGGTCAGCGGCGCCTGCACCCTGTCGAAGCAGCCTTACCCGTTCCCCGACATCTGGGACCCGCTCGCCCGTGTGTTCGACGCCTGGGGTTTCGAGCGCTGCCTGTGGGGCACCGACTGGACGCGGGCCTTCGCGGTCGTCAACTACGAGCAGGCGGTCAAGCCGTTCCTGGAGACTGATCGCCTCAGCGACAGCGAGCGCGCGATGCTGATGGGCGGCGCCTGCGCCAAGGCTTACCGCTGGTCGCCGAAAAACGGTTAAGAGGCCCCCTCCGGCTCACTGCGTTCGCCACCTGCCCCGCTTGCGGGGGAGGATCAGCCATGTTCCTCCCCCACGAAAGTGGGGGAGGCGGACCATGCGAAGCATGGTGGAGCGGGCGTCCACGGCGCTGAACCGCGTATGCCGCGGTCGGTCCTTACGGCGTCGGCCGGATGTTCTGGTTCATCCGGAAGAGGTTGCGCGGGTCGTACTTGGCCTTGACCGCGGCGAGGCGGCCGGCGTTGCCGAGATAGGCGCTCGCGACCCGCTCCTGCTCTTCCTCGGGCATGAAGTTGACGTAGACGCCGCCGGTCGCGAACGGCTTCAACGCGTCGAACAGCGACCGCGCCCAGGCGATGCAGGCCGGATCGTCTTTCGGCTCCCGCCACCGCGTGTGGATGTTGAGGACGAAGCCGATGTCGCGGTGCGGATAGGCCGTCGCCTGCGCCGGCACGCGGTTGATCGCGCCGCCCAGCTGGGCGCACGCCAGCTCGCACTCGGGCGAGGGCAGCCGGCCGGCATAGTCCACCAACGTCGCGATCGTTGCGTCGCCGAGCGCCGTGAACGAGTGCGACTTCCAGTAGTTGCGGGCGCCGGCTGAAAGCAGCGGGTCGAGAACCGACTGCCACACCACGAACGGGTGCGGTGCGATCACGTCGGCGATCGGCCGGCCGATCTCGCGCAGCGGCTTTACCGCCGCCTCGCCGGCGTCCAGCGGCCCGGCGTAACACGCCGCGAGCGCGAGAATCACGGTGCCGTGCACTTCTTTGGGCAGAAACGGCAGCGGCGGCGCCGGGCGCAGCACGAACCAGCAGCTCAGCGCGTCGGGGGCCGCGGCGACGACTTCGCGATAGCGTCGGAGCACCGCGGCCGCTTCGGACAGCGGATAGACGAGCAGACCGGACATGACATCCGGCCCCAGCGCGTGCAGGCGGAACTCGAACGACGTGACGACGCCGAAATTGCCGCCGCCGCCGCGGATCGCCCAGAACAGGTCGGGGTGGTCCGCTTCGCTCGCGTGCACGAGCTCGGCGTCGGCGGTCACGATATCGGCGCTGATCAGGTTGTCGGCGGTCAGGCCGAACTTGCGGCTGATCCAGCCGAAACCGCCGCCGAGCGTCAGGCCGGCGACGCCGGTGGTCGAATTAATGCCGGTCGGGGTGACCAGGCCGAACGCCTGGGCCTCGCGGTCGAACTCGCCCAGCGTTACGCCCGGCTCGACGCGCGCCGTCCGGGAAACCGGGTCGATGCGCACCGACTTCATCGCGGACAGGTCGATCATCACCCCGCCGTCGCAGACCGCGCTGCCGGCGATGTTGTGGCCGCCGCCGCGCACCGAGACCACCGCATCGGTTTCGCGGGCGAAGGCGACCGTGGCCCTCACGTCGGCCGCGCCGGCGCAGCGGACGATGACGCCCGGCCGCCGGTCGATCATCGCGTTCCAGATATTCCGGGCGGCCTCGTAACCGTCGTCGCGTTCCGTTAAAACGGTACCTCGGACGCGGGCTTTCAGGTCGTTCAGTGTCTGCTCGGAGACGGGCGTCGTGCCGCCCGAGAGCGTCGCCAGACTAAAACCCATGTGTCCCTCCATCGGCTTGCCGGCACACGAGACGATGGATCCGGAGCAGGAGCAACTTCACGAACTGAATCGGCAACGGGAGGGGGGAGGCGGATAGCCCTCACAGGAACGGGGAACGGCAATGGCAGCGCAAAGCGGATATGGGCAGTTCTGTCCCGTCGCCATGGCGGCGGAAATACTGGGTTCTCGCTGGACGATCCCGGTGCTGCGCGAGCTGTTGTGCGGCTCCCGGCGGTTCAACGAGCTGCGCAAGGGCGTGCCGCGGATGTCGCCGGCGCTGCTGTCGCAGCGGCTGCGCGATCTCGAGCACGCAGGCATCGTCCGGCGGGAACAAACGTTGTCGGGCGGCCCCGAGTATCGCCTGACCGAAGCCGGGGAGGATCTCCGCGGGGTGGTCGAAAACATCGGAAGCTGGGGCCAGCGCTGGATCGATGCCGAGATAAGCCTGCGCAATCTTGACGCTTCCTTGTTGATGTGGGACATGCGCCGCCGCATCGACCCGAAGCCGATCCCGGTGCCGCGGGCGGTGATTCAATTTCTGTATCCGGATCAGACGCGATCGCGGCAGCGCTGGTGGCTGATCATCGACAACGGAACGGTCGATTTGTGTTCGGTCGATCCCGGTTTCGACGTCGATCTCTATGTGCGCAGCGACCTGCGCACGATGACCCGAATCTGGATGGGTCTTGCCACCGTCGCCGCCGAAGAGCAGGCCGGGAATTTGCTGCTGACGGGCGATCCGGCGCTCAAGCGAACGGCGCAGCAATGGCTTGGCTTCAGCGTCTTTGCCGCGCAGCAGAAAGGCAATGGCGCCAACGTCGCCGTGCGCTCCCGGAACCCCGTGGCCGGTGCGCGCGAATAGTCCAGACTAAGGCGACCACCGCCGCACGATCTGGCAAGGGATCGTTAAGCCTGCCGGAATAGCCTCCTCCCGGTCGGAGGAGGCGCGGTGGTGGCAGCCAATCGGACGCGGGCGGGCCGGATTTCGCTGGCGGGTCGGCTCTTCGCGCGAGCCCAGCCTTGCCGCAGGCGCATGCCGCCGCCGTTGGCGGCAGGTCAGGGCGGACGCCCACCCATTGCCGCGGCGGCAGATTGGCCGCCCGTCCAGGCGGCGCTCGATCTCAAAGACTTCGCACAGCTGCCGCAAGGGCGGCGCAGCCAAATCGCGATGCTGCTCGACCCCCCGTGCGAGCGCCTGCGTCATGCTGTCCTGAATTGGCTCGACGGCGCGGCCCCGCCGGCGGACGCCGAGACCGCGGTCGCCAGCGCAATGGCGGCGTGTTGTGGCGAGCTGGCGGAACTGATCGCGGTGCTCGACCGATACAATGCGGTTCCCGATTCGCCATATCGCATCATGCCGCGCCTCAAGCTGTTCCTCATCGAGTGCGCCATCGGCGAGGTTGCGGAAAGCGCGGAGAGGATGCTCGCCGAGCGGATGCCGAGGCCCATTCTCGCCGCGGCGTGAGCTGCGCTCAGAACTACAAAACAATTGATCGCGTTACCATTTTAGAATCCGATGGCTGATCCAGGGGCCGCGGCCGGAGCGCCGACGGTCTCCCTGCCAAGATGAATTGACGGCAGGTCGTTTACGCTCCAGGTTGATCTGCCGGTCGTTCGCACATTCTCTGGCGGCGACCCTCCTCGATGAGGGGCCAATGCTTTACTACGCCTATCAGGCTCAACAGGACGCCTTCGCGCCGATCAAATTTTTCGCGCAGACGTTTCACGGGGTGTTGGACCGCCCGTGGCCGTGGCTCGCCGACATGCCGTTCATGCGCGAGACCGCGGCGGCGATGGAGCTGCTGTCGCATGCCGGCCTGTCGCACGATCACCCTCCGTTCGGCATCCACGAGGTAATCGTCGATGGCAAGCCGGCGCCGGTCAGCGAGGAAGTCGTTGCCGTCGAGCCGTTCTGCCGGCTTCTGCACTTCCGGAAGGAAGCGACGCGGTGCGGGCCGAAGCTGCTCGTCGTAGCGCCGCTCTCGGGGCATTTCTCGACCCTGCTGCGGGGCACGGTCGCGACATTGCTGCCCGATCATGACGTCTACCTTACGGACTGGATCAACGCGCGCAACGTGCCGCTCCTCCACGGGCCGTTCGAGCTCGACGATTTCGTCGACCTGATCATCCGCTTCCTGCGCCGGCTCGGACCCGGCTGTCATGTCATGGCGGTGTGCCAGCCGGCGGTGCCGACCTTGGCCGCGGTGTCGCTGCTGGCGGAGGAGGGCGACGCGTGCCAGCCCCCGTCGATGGTGCTGATGGGCGGCCCGATCGACCCCAGCGCCAACCCGACCGAGGTCAACCGCTTCGCGAAGTCGCATTCGCTCGACTGGTTCGAGCGGACGGTGATCCACCCCGTGCCGGCGCGCTATGCCGGCGCCTTCCGCCGCGTCTATCCCGGATTTCTGCAGCTCGCCGGGTTTCTCAGCATGAACCTCGGCCGCCACATCTCGGCGCACTGGACGATGTTCCGCAACCTCGTGCGCGGCGACGGCGAGAGCGCGGCGGCGACCCGCGCCTTCTACGACGAATACACCTCGGTCATGGATCTGCCGGCCGAGTTCTATTTGCAGACGATCAAGCGCGTCTTCCACGACGAGGACCTCGCGCACGGCCGCTTCCGCGTGCACGGCCGGGTCATCGACCCTGCTGCGATCGAGCGCACCGCCTTGATGACCGTTGAAGGCGAGCGCGACGATATCTGCGGCGCGGGCCAGACGGTGGCGGCGCAGGGGTTGTGCCGCAACCTGCCCTCGGCCAAGAAACGCCACCACCTGCAGCCGAAGGTCGGCCATTACGGCGTCTTCAACGGCCGCCGCTGGGAGACCGAGACCTACCCGAAGGTGGCCGACTTCATCCGCCAGAACAGCTAGCGGGCGTCCGAGCGAACGGAGTCCCTCCTCCGCACAAGCCGGCGATGACGAGAAAAGCCTTCGCGCTTGAAATTTGGATACCGCTCTGGCGTGCTAAACCAGAGCCTCGTACGGCTCCCGACTGGCCATTATTGTCGTCATGCCGGGGGAGGCCGGCGTCCACCGGGCCAATGATCGAGCGGCTGAACGGTGGGTCCTGGCCTGCGCCGGGACGACGGGAGGACAGCGTGGCGACCGGCGAACCTTCGCGATCGGGACACCAGCGGCCAGCGCCATAGGGCCTTGAGTTCTGGGCTGCCCGCCCCGATGATGCCGCCCCGGCGAAAGCCGGTACGAGCAGGGCGGGAGGAATGCGATGCCGTTGCGCAGCAAGGTCGTCATCACCTGCGCGGTGACGGGCTCGATCCATACGCCGACGATGAGCCCCTATCTGCCGCTGACCCCGGACGAAATCGCGCGTGACGCGATCGCCGCCGCCGAGGCGGGGGCGGCCATCCTCCACCTGCATGCGCGCGACCCCAAGGACGGCCGGCCGACCCCGGATCCCGACGTGTTCATGCAGTTTCTGCCGCGCATCAAGCAGGCGACCAACGCCGTCGTCAACATCACCACCGGCGGCGGCCACGGCATGACGTTGGAAGAGCGCCTTGCGGCGCCGCTCCGTGCCAAGCCCGAGATGTGTTCGATGAACATGGGGTCGATGAACTTCGGCCTCTACCCGATGCTCGACCGCTACAAGGAATGGAAATACGAGTGGGAGCCGCGCCAGCTCGAAATGACGCGAGACTTCATCTTCCGCAACACCTTCAAGGACATCGAGCGCATCCTGAAGGATCTGGGTGAGGGCTGCGGCACCCGCTTCGAGTTCGAGTGCTACGACGTCGGCCATCTTTACAACCTGGCGCATTTCGTCGATCGCGGGCTCATCAAGCCGCCGCTGTTCGTGCAGACGATCTTCGGCATTCTGGGCGGCATCGGCGCCGACCCGGAGAACCTCGCCCACATGAAGCGGATCGCCGACAAATTGTTCGGCGACGACTACGCCTGGTCGATCCTGGCGGCGGGACGGCACCAGCTGCCGCTGATTTCGATGGGCGCGATCATGGGCGGCAACGTCCGCGTCGGCCTCGAAGACTCGCTGTGGCTGGGCCGCGGCCAACTCGCCAAGAGCAACGCCGAGCAGGTGAGCCGCATCCGGACGATCCTCGAAAACCTGTCGCTCGAAATCGCCACCCCCGACGAGGCGCGCTCGCTCCTCCACCTCAAGGGCGGCGACGCGGTGGCGTTTTGATGCCGACGCACCCCCACCCGGCTCCCCCGGATCAAGTCCGGGGGCGCCACCCTCTCCCGCGGTGCGGCAGAGGGTTTGTCGGCGAAGACCCCTCTCCCGCATCGCGGGAGAGGGTGGGGGTGGGAGGGTGAGGGCACGGCGAGGACTCTGGAATGATCGATAAGCGGGTGCGCAGCCTCGCCGAGGCGGTGGACGGCATCAAGGACGGGTCAGTGGTGCTGGCCGGCGGGTTCGGCGGCGCCGGGTCGCCCGAGGCGCTCTACGCGGCGCTCCTGGAGCAGGGGGCGAAGGATCTCACGATCGTCAACAACAACGCCGGCACCGGCCGCACCGGCCTTGCCGGTCTGATGGACGCCGGGCGGGTCAGGAAGATCATCTGCTCCTTTCCGCGCAGCGCCGGCTCGGTCGTGTTCGAGGAGTTGTACGCGCAGGGCAGGATCGAGCTCGAACTCGTGCCGCAGGGCATTCTCTCCGAGCGCATGCGCTGCGCCGCCGCCGGGCTCGGCGGCTTCTTCTCGCCGGTCAGCGTCGGCACGCGCCTCGCCGAGGGCAAGGAGGAGCGCGAGATCGATGGGCGGCGCTATGTATTGGAAAAGCCGCTCAGGGGCGACGTGGCGCTGATCAAGGCCGACCGCGGCGACCGCTGGGGCAACCTGACCTACCGCAAGTCGGCGCGCAACTTCAACCCGACGATGGCGCAGGCCGCCGCCCTCTCGATCGCCCAGGTCAGCCGCTTCGTCGAACTCGGCGGCATCGACCCCGAGCATGTCATAACCCCCGGCATCTTCGTCGACCGCCTCGTCGAGGTGCCGGGATAAGCTCATCGTCATGGCCGGGCTTAGACCCGGCCATCTCCGTGGGCTTCCAGAGACCCGCGGGTCAAGCCCGCGGGTGACGGCAGGAAGAAGGAGGGAGCATGCCGCTGAACCGCAAGCAGATCGCCTGGAGGGCCGCGCAGGACCTTGGCGACGGCGTCTACGTCAATCTCGGGATCGGGCTGCCGACCCTCGTCGCCGACGTGCTGCCCGAGGGGCGGGAGATCGTCCTGCAGAGCGAGAACGGCGTGCTTGGGGTCGGGCCGGCGCCCGGCAAGAACGAGATCGACCTCGACCTCGTCAACGCCGGCAAGCAGCCGGTGACGTTGCTGACCGGCGGCAGCTACGTGCATCACACCGACTCGTTCCTGATGATCCGCGGCGGTCACCTCGACCTCTGCCTGCTCGGCGCGTTCGAGGTGGCGGAGAACGGCGACCTCGCCAACTGGACGACGGACGATCCGAAGTTCCCGCCGGGCGTCGGCGGCGCGATGGACCTGGCGGTGGGCGCGCGCGAAATCCGCGTGCTGTGCGAGCATACGACGAAGGACGGCTCGCCGCGGCTGCGCAAGAGCTGCGGCTACCCGTTGACCGCCAGCGGCGTCGTCCGCCGCATCTACACCGACCTTGCGGTCGTCGATGTGACGCCGGAGGGCTTTGTCGTGCGCGAGATTGTCGAGGACCTCAACCTGCCGGCGCTGCAGCAGAAGACCGAGGCGAAACTGCACCCGGCGCCCGACCTGAAGCCGCTGAAGGCGCCGGCGCTATAGTCTTTCGACTGCTCGAGATGGCGCAGCCGGTTAATTCGGAGGCGCTCGACACCGCCGTCCACATCATTCAGGTCGCGCTGGCGCCGGTGTTCCTGCTGTCCGGCGTCGCGACCTTGCTGAACGTGTTCTCGACCCGCTTCGCAAGGGTCGCCGACCAGGTCGATGCGCTGAACAAGGTCATCGAGGGCGCGGATGCCGACAAGCTGCCGCTGCTGCTGCATCGCCTCGGGCGGCTGCGCCGCCGTTCGATCGTTCTCGACATTGCCGTAGTGCTCGCCGCCGGCGGCGGCGCCTTCACCTGCGCGACGGTACTGGCGCTGTTCGTCGGGGAGGCTGGCGGTCCGGCTCTCGCAACGAGCCTGTTCGTGACCTTCGGCCTGGCGATCGCCTGCACCCTGGCGGCGATCGCCGCCTTCTCGGTCGAGATGACGATGGCGAGCCGCCACGTCCGTCGCGAAGCCGCCGCCGGCAAGGATTACGTAGAGCCGGGGTAGGGGTTACGTCTTCCGCGCTCGATTGCGCGGGCGTCACATCGTCATCTCCCCCGCGCTATTCCTCTGTCATCGCCGGGCTTGACCCGGCGATCTTGAGGCGCCCGGCAGATGGCCTGGTCAAGCCCGGCCCTGACGATTTGTGCGAGATGCTGCGCCTAGGCGCGGCGGAAGCGGTGGACGCCGTCGACGCCGAGCTCGCGGGCGAGGGCGCCGTCGGCGGCGAGATAATGCAGGTGGGCGAGGGCCTCGCCGAGCGCGAACGCCATCTGGTGGCGGTCGAGCGGGCGGCGGAACAGCACCGGCACGAGGTCGTTCGCCGATTTCGGCGCGTCGCAGGCGGCAAGGATCTCGTCGCAGCGCGCGCGGTGATGCGCCGCCAGCTCGTCGATGCGCTCGTGGACGCCGAAGAACGGCAGGTTGTGCGACGGCAGGACAAAGGTGTCGGGGGGCAGCCGCCCGCGCAATTTCGTCAGCGAGGCGAGATAGAGGGCGAGGGGATTGCCGTCGGGTTCATGCGCCTGCACGCTGATGTTCGGCGAAATCTTGGGCAGCACCTGGTCGCCGGCGATCAAGACCCGCGTCTCGGCGCAGTAGAGGCAGGCATGCTCCGGCGCGTGCCCCTCGCCGACGACGACGCGCCAGTCGCGGCCGCCGATCGCGACCGTCATGCCGTCCGCGAGGCGGTGATAGCTCGCCGGCACCGACGGGACTCCGCGCCGGTAGTTGCCCTGCCGCTCGGCGAAGATCGCGCTGCCTTCCTCGTCCAGCCCGGCGCGGCGGCCGAAGCCGCGGCGCAATTCGGCGGCGTCCTCGCCGCCGCCCCGTACGTGCAGCTGGGCGTGCAGCCACTCCTTCTCGGTCGTCCAGAACGCCGCCTTCCACCGGGTTGCCAGCCAGTCCGCGAGGCCCATGTGGTCGGGATGGTAATGGGTGACGATGACGCGCCGGATCGGCCGCCCGCCCAAATGCTCGGTGAAAACCCGCTCCCATGCCTCCCTGGTCTCGGGCAGGGCGAAACCGGTATCGACGACGGTCCAGCCGTCGCCGTCTTCCAACAGCCACAGGTTGATGTGATTGAGCGCGAACGGGAGCCGCATGCGCAGCCACCACACCCCGGGCGCGACGGGCTCAGCATGTCCGGGGGAGGGGGCGGTCGCGTGCGGAAATTCCAATGTGCCGTCCATGTCCTTTTCCCGCATCGCGAATTGACCGGGAAAGTAGGACCATGCATGAGTGACGGCAACCGACAAGCCCGCCGGTCAGGATTGCATGGCGGGCGGCGGATGCTGGCAAAGCACTTCGAGGAAAGCCCGGGATGACCGATTTTGTCTTGCGCGATTTGAATGCCTCCGGCCGTTCGGCGGCGCTGGCGGCGAACGGCATGGTCGCGACCTCGGCGCCGCGCGCCACCCTGGCCGGCCTCGACGTGCTGCGCGCCGGCGGCAACGCGATGGACGCGGCGATCGCGGCGGTGGCGATGCAGTGCGTCGTCGAGCCGCAAAGCACCGGCATCGGCGGCGACTGCTTCGTCCTCTACTCGAAGAAGGGCGCGCCGCCGCTGGCGCTGAACGGCTCCGGTCGGGCGCCGGCCAAGGCCACCCTCGAATGGTACGCCGAACACAAGATCGAGCAGATTGAGACGCAATCGCCGCACGCGGTGACGGTGCCGGGCGCCGTCGATGCGTGGTGCATCCTGAACCGCGAGCACGGCTCGCGGCCGCTCGCCGAATTGCTGGAGCCGGCGGCGCAAGCGGCGGAAGAGGGCTACATCGTGACGCCGCGCGTGGCCCAGGACTGGGCGCGCAACCAGTGGAAATTGCGCGATCCGATCACGGCGGCGCTCTTCCTGCCCGGCGGCAACCCGCCGCGGGTCGGCGACCGCATGCGCAACCCGCCGCTCGCCGCCACGTTGCGCCGCATCGGCCGCGAGGGGCGCGCCGCCTTCTACGAAGGAGCGGTCATGCGCGACATCGTCGGCCGCCTCCAGTCGCTCGGCGGACTGCACCAGCCGGAGGACTTCGCGGCGCAGCGGGCGGAATGGGTCGAGCCGATCCATGCCTCTTATAGAGGCTACGACGTGTATGAATGCCCACCGAATGGGCAGGGGCTGGCGGCGTTGATGATCTTGCGCCAGCTCGAAGGTTTTCCGCTCGGCGACGACAGCCTGGGCGAAGCCGACCGCCTGCACCTGCTGGCCGAGGCGACGAAGGCCGCCTACCGCGCGCGCGACCAGTTCTTCGCCGATCCGGCGCAGGCGCGCGTCGATGTCGACGAGTTCCTGTCAGACGGCTGGGCGGAGCGCGCCCGGGCGATGATCCGGCTCGACGGGGTGTTGCCCGGCAACGACTGGCACGGCGGCACCTTGCACCAGGATACGGTCTATCTCTGCGTGGTCGATCGCGACGGCAACGCGGTCTCGTTCATCAACTCGCTGTTTTCGTCGTTCGGCACCGGCATCGTCGCGCCGGAGAGCGGCGTATTGTTGCAGAACCGCGGCACCAGCTTCCGCCTGACGCCGGGTCACCCGAACGCGATCGCGCCGCACAAGCGGCCGTTTCACACGATCATCCCGGCGATGCTGGTCAAGGACGGGCGCGCGGTGATGCCGTTCGGCGTCATGGGCGGGCAGTACCAGGCGGTCGGCCACGCGCATGTCGTGCACCGCATGATCGACCGCCATTTCGACCCGCAGCAGGCGGCCGAGGCGCCGCGGATCTTCGCGTTCCGCAACAAGCTGCAGGTCGAGCGCGCGACGCCGCAGGCCCTCGTCGATGACCTCGCGCGCCGCGGCCACGACATCGACCTGCGCAACGTCCCGCTCGGCGGCTGCCAGGCGATCTGGATCGACCACGAACGCGGCGTGTTGATGGGCGGCTCCGATCCCCGCAAGGACGGGCTGGCGCTCGGGTATTGACGGTTTGTAAGGCGATAACATTTCGCAAGTCCTGAATCGGGAGAGGACATGGCCGAGGTCAGTCTGGAGTTCATCCAGTCGCAGCTGCAGTCGATCCAAATGCAGTTGCGCGAAATCAAGGCGACCGCCGATCTCGATCGCCGCAATACACGGCCAATGTATGACAATCTGGCGGCCGAAATGGCGCGTGGACTTGGTGAATTTGAAGTCCGACTGGGAACCAGAATTGACGGACTGGCGAGCCTCATAGAAGACCGGTTTAAGCACCTGAGCGAGCTGTTGGGCGGCCGGTAACCACGCCGCTTCAGCTGAACGCGGCGAAGCCGTGGCTGCCGGCGACCGCGCCGAAAACCGTGATGAGGCTCAGCACCAGCATGACCCAATGAAAGCCGAGCAGCAGCGCAAACGTCGCCTGCGGTCTCGCGGCGGCGCGGGCGCGCAGCCATCGCTCGAGGAAGAGCGGCTCGGCGATGAACAGGACGAAGCTGAAAATCGCCCACACCGCGACCATCGCCGTCATCCACCAGTAGTGCGGCTCGGCGAAGCGCTCCCACAGCTCGAACCGCACGACCATGTAGAAGCCGCTGGCGCCCGCCAGCAGCGTCGCCACGCGCGCCTGCCACGCAAACCGCCGTTCCACCCGCTGGAACAGCGCAAACCCGTCGGCATCGCCGCGCGCCGCCGGCAGCAGGGCGGTCGTCACCATCGACACGCCGCCGATCCAGACGACGACGGCCAGAACGTGAATGGCCCGCGCAATGGCGACGTCGTCCATGCTTTCCTCCGGTGAGACGGCCGCGGCATCCGTTGCGTCTTAGCGCGCGAACTGCCGGATTGCGCCGACATATCGAAATCAACGTATAATGCCGGCTACAGGCGGTCACCCCAGGCGATGACATGAGTGCCCCCATCTTCATCAGCCATGCCTCGAAGGATCGCGGCGTCGCGGAGACGATCTGCGAAGCGCTGGAAAACCGCGGCTTCGAGTGCTGGATGGCGACGCGGGACATCGGCCCGGGCGAGAACTTTCAGGTATCGATCGTGCGGGCGATCCGTGCCGCCAAGGTCATGATCCTGGTGTTCTCGGGCAACTCCAACAATTCCGAGGAGATCAAGAAGGAGCTGGTGCTGGCGGGGCAGACCCGGCTCATCGTTATTCCCGTCCGCGTCGAGGACGTGCAGCCGGACGAGGCCTTCGCCTACGAACTTGCTATCCGGCAATGGGTCGATCTGTTCGAGGACTGGGAGCGCTCGATTTCGCGGCTGGTGCGGCAGCTGGCGCTGGCCGCCGGGGTCACGCCGACGGTAACTCCGGATGGGGGGCAAAAGCCGCCGCCGGCGCCGCCGGAGCATCACGACGATCATGAACAACACGTCCCGCCGCGCGGCGGCATAGCGGCGACGGTTCCCGGCGATCATCCGGCCGGCGGCGGCGCGGCCGCGGCCGCTCTTGCCGGCACGCTTGCGGCAACCGCCGAGGCGGCGGCGAACCGCGCCGCCGCGCCCGCCGCTTTGGCCGAGCATCATGTCGACGACCGGCCGCACGAGGTCGCGAAGGCGCCCGAACCACCGAAGCCCGCGGTTGAGGCGGAGAGGCGGCGGGGCGACGCCGCGGTCGTCGCGGAAGCCGCGCCGCATGCGGAAACCGCGCCTCCTCCGCGGCCGCCGGAGTCGCGGGCGGCTCCGGACCCACTGCCGGCACCGCCGCCGCCTGTGGATCCGGTCATTGCGGGCAGCGGTACGCGTGCGGGGGGCGGCAAGGCGGTGCCGGCGGCAATTGCTTCCGGCCTCGGCCTCGTCCTCATTGCCGGCGGCGTCGCCGGCTATCTGTTCTGGCTGAAGCCGTCACCGACGCCGACCCCGGCGCCGATACCGTGCTGCGGTCCGCCGGCCCCGGCTCCGGCGCCAACGCCGGCTCCGGCGCCAACACCTACACCCGCACCTACGCCTGCGCCGGCGCCGACTCCCGCTCCAGCACCGGCCCCGACTCCTGCTCCTGCTCCGGCTCCTGGCCCCACACCCGCGCCTGCTCCGGTCCCCACTCCGACGCCGGCCCCAACTCCCCCGGCCATTGTGATGCCGGGCCATGGGTTGTCGCCGAAGGCCGGGCAACCCTATCTCGGAGTGCAGGTCAAGGAAGTGTCGCCGATGGTGGCGGCGAGTCTCGGCCTGAAACCGGGCCAGGGGGTGTTCGTCTCCTCGGTAACGCCGGACAGCCCCGCGGCGCATGCCGGCATCGTCGAAGGCGACATCATCGTGTCGTTCAACGGCGTCGATGTCGGCCAGGTCGGCGACCTGCCGCGCCTCGTCGCGGCGCTGTCGCCGAGTTCGCGGGCGACGATCGGGGTCTGGCGCGACGGCGCACCCGTCCTGCTGCAGGTGACGCTCGGCGAACTGCCGCAGACCTCGGCTGCCGACGCCCTGAAGGAGGGGCGGGCCGCCTACAACCGGCACGATTACAAGGAGGCGCTGCGGCTGTGGACGATCGCCGCCGATCAGGGCAGCGGCGAGGCCGAGAACGACATCGGCGATCTCTACTACGACGGCCACGGCGTGCCGCAGGACTACGCCCAGGCCCTGCAATGGTACCGCAAGGCCGCGGCGCACGGTTTTGCGACGGCGGAAGACAATGTCGGCTGGATGTACCAGAGCGGCCGCGGCATCGGGCAGGACTACGCCCAGGCGATGGTTTGGTACCGCAAGGCCGCCGCCGACGGCAGCGCCGACGGCGCCTACAACGTCGGCTATCTCTACAAGAACGGCTGGGGGGTGCCGCAGGATTACGCCGAAGCGCTGAGCTGGTACCGCAAGGCGGCCGATAAGGGCTATGCCAAGGCGCAGAACGGCGTCGGCGTGTTCTACGAGAGCGGCTGGGGCGTACCGAAAGACTACGCCCAGGCGATGCAGTGGTATTTGAAGGCGGCGAACCAGGGCTTCGCCGAGTCGCAGAACAATCTCGGCGACCTCTACTACTACGGCCGCGGCGTCAAGCAGGATTACGCGCAGGCGATGCAGTGGTACCGCAAGGCCGCCGACCAGGGCTACGCCGACGCGCTGAACAATGTCGGCTTCATGTATCAGAACGGCTACGGCGTGACCCAGGACTATGCCGAGGCGATGCGCTGGTACCAGAAGGCGGCGGAAAAGGGCAACGCCGACGCCCAAAGCAATATCGGCTACCTCTATCGCAACGGGCTCGGGGTGCCGCAGGACTACGCCAAGGCGATGCAGTGGTACCGCAAGGCGGCCGACAAGGGGAACGTCGTCGCCGAGCGCAACATCGGCTACCTCTACCAAAAAGGTTTTGGCGTGCCGCAGGATTATAGCCAGGCGTTGTTCTGGTACCGCAAGGCGGCCGACCAGGGCTACGCGATGGCCGAAAACGATCTCGGCTTCATGTACGACAACGGCTGGGGCGTGCCGCAGGACTATGCCATGGCGATGTCCTGGTACCGCAAGGCGGCGGACCAGGGCAACACCGCCGCCATGTACAATATCGGGATGCTGTACCAGAACGGCTGGGGCGTGCCGCGCGATCTGGCGCAGGCGCGTGCGTGGATGCAGAAGGCCGCCGCGGCGGGCGACGAAGACGCCAAGAAATGGCTGTCGACGCAGCATTGACGCCCACCATGCGATCGGCCGTGGTGGGCGGGGCGATGCTGCCGCACGCGCCGCAATTCTTCACGATGCCCGAAACCGAGGACCGGGCGACCGTCGAGCGGGTCCGGAAGGTCGCCGGCGAAATCGGCGAGCGGCTAAAGGCGCTGAAGCCCGATCTCTGGCTGATCTTCGCCAACGACCACGCCGAGCAGTTCTTTCACAACGTGGCGCCGCCGTTCACGGTGCATGTCGGCGGCAGCGCCAGCGGCAGTTTTGCGGGCCGAGCGTTCCATTGGCGCGTCCCGGGCGAGATCGGGTTCGCGATCGTGCGCGAGCTCTATCGCCAGGGGTTCGATCCGGCGTTCACGAGCACCGCCAAGATCGACTATGCGATCGGCATCCCGCTAACCCATCTCGGGGTCGAGGACCCGGTATTACCGATCTCGATCAACGCCTACCTGCCGCCGCAGCCGACGATCGAGCGCTGCTATGCCTTCGGCGAGGCCGTGGCGCGCGTGGTGACGGCGCTGGGCCTGCGCACCGTCGCGCTAGCCAGCGGCGGGATGTCGCATTTCCCCGGCACCGAGCGCTACGGCAACCCCGACCTTGCCTGGGACGAGGCGGCCTTGGCGCGGCTGACGACAGGAAACCTCAAATCGTTGATCGGCTACGACGAGGCCGAGCTCGACCGCGCCGGCAACATCGAACTGCGCTGCTGGGCCGCCGCCGCGGGAATGCTCGGCGAGCGCAAGCCCGACATCGTGTCGCTCGACCCGAGCTGGCACCACAATTATGCCTCGCTCGGCTGGTGGGGCGGCCCTCCGGAGGCGGCGAAGCTGCATTATCCGGCCGTCAGGCCGGAGCTGGTGGCGCTGATCGAGGCGCTGCACGGGCTTGCGCACGAGCCGGCGCGGCGGGCGGAATACATCGCCGACCGAACGGCCTACGCCGACCGTTTCGGCCTCGAGAACGAACAGCGGGCGGCCCTCGTCGCCCTCGACCAGCGCGCCATCGTCGCTCTCGGCACGCACCCGCTGCTGCCGTTCCTGGCCCGCATGCAGGTCGAACGGGCCGAGCGCGGTTGATTTACTGTTGCGCCGCAGGCGCTGGCACTGGCGTGTCGATCCCGAAGCTCATGAGGCTTCGCCTGCCTTATCATCGTCATGCCGGCGGAGGCCGGCATCCACTTGTCCGATAATCGAGCGCCTGACAGGTGGGTCCCGGCCTGCGCCGGGACGACGAACGGGAAGCCCGGCGATGACGAGAAATTCTGGTCCTAGGCGGCGCGCGTGTATTTGCGGCAGACGATCCGCAGGTGGTCGCGGAAATGCGGCCGCAGCTTTCGCGTCCATTCGGTGTCGGCCGCCGCCTTCCATTCGGGCGTCGCCTGCACGTCTGGCGAGACGAGATGGTAGAGCGCGACATAGCGGCGGTTGGCGCTGACCGCGCGGAAGCGGCGGGCGCACAAGACGCCGGGAACGGCGGCGAGGGCCGGAACATGCTCGTTGTCGTACCAGTCGTTGAACTCCGCCTCGAAGGCCGGCTCGACGTTCATCGCGTTCAGCAACAGCCCGGCCGCGTCGGCCGGCGGCAACAGATCGCCGGGTAGGATCTGCTCGCCCTCGAAGCGCATCAGCCGCTCGACGCGGCTCGTCACCCGCTTCGACCACGGCGACAGGTTGTCGGCGGCAATGGCCTGGTACGGCGCGCTCTTTAAGACGTCGGCCTTTTCCAGATCGTAGGTTGCAACCGAAATCTTCGGGTCGCTCGCGCCGAGCCAGCGCCGGCACAGCAGAAAGCCCGGTACGCGCTCGCGCTCCGGCACGTGCTCGGTGTCGTACCAGTCGTGGAATTCGTCCTCGGCCGCGTGCGCGATGTTCATCGCCGCGATCAGGATGCCCTTGGCCATCGTCCTCTCCACTCGAACGGCTGCGCGGAAGCCGCGAATCGATCAGAGCCGGCGGCCGATTGCAACCGGCTGTTCAGGACTGGCCATAGACGGGAATGACGGCGCCGCGGGTGACGTGGTTCTGCGGCGAGGCGAGGAAGGCGATGAGTTCGGCGATCGCTGCCGGTTTGACCCATTTCTCGTGCGGCGCATCGGGCATGGCGGTGCGGTTGGCGGGGGTGTCGAGCACCGACGGGGCGACCGCGTTCACCCAGATGCCCTCGGCGACGACCTCCTCGGCGAGCGCCTGGGTCAACGCCGCCACGGCGGCCTTGCTGGCGGCATAGGCGACCATGCCGGCGCCGGCGCGCGGTTCGAGCGCCGGCCGCGCCGAGACGTTGACGATGCGACCGCCGCCGGCGCCCTCGGGGCCCGGCTCGCGCCGCGCTCGGATCGACCGCACCGCCGCCGCCGAGCACAAGAAGCACGACAGCGCGTTCATGCGCATCTGCGCCATGAAATCGGCGCCCGCAGTCTCTGCGATACCCGACATCGCAAAGCCGCCGGCCAGGTGGACCGACGCCCACAGCGGCGGCAGCCCGCCATAGAAGCGCTGGACCGAAGCCTCGTCGGCGAGGTCGACCCCGCGGCTGACGCGGACATCGGGGTCGGCGGCGTGCGGAAATTGCGCCAATTCGTTTTCGATCAGGTTGGGCACGTGGCAGACCGCTCCGGCCGCCCGCAGGGCTGCGACGACGGCGCGGCCGAGAGCCCCGGTGCCGCCGGTGACAACGACGTGCGCACCCGAAAACGCGACCATCGACAGGCCCTCCGCTGTTTCGTTCGCACTGCTATCAGGCGAGCGTGCCTTCGCTGACGGTGAGATCGTCGGCGCGGGCAGCGCCGACCTGCAGGATGATCTCGATGCCGCGAATCACGGCGTCGAGCGCCAGCGACGGTGAGCCGGCGAGCCGCGCCGCCTGGCTCGGCAGGTACGGCAGGTGGAGAAAGCCGCCGCGGAAGCGGTGGCGCCCGGTCGCCGCTTCGTGCATGAGGCCATAGAAGACGTGGTTGCACACGAAGGTGCCGGCGCTGTTGCTGACCGCTGCCGGCAGCCCGGCTTGGCGCAGCGCCGCCGCAGCTGCCTTGATTGGCAACGTCGCGAAATAGGCGGCCGGGCCTTCCGCCACGATCGGCCGGTCGATCGGCTGCCGCCCCGCGTTGTCGGGGATGCGGGCGTCGTCGATGTTGATCGCCACCCGCTCCAGCGAAAGCTCGCAGCGCCCGCCGGCGAGGCCGACGCAGAGCACAATGTCCGGGCGCACCGCGGCAATGGCATCGCGTAGCAGCCGGCGCGAGCGGTCGAACTCGGTCGGCAGCTCAGAGACCGTCACGCTGATGTCGCCGACGACCGGAGGCAGTCCGCGCACCGCTTCCAGCGATGGGTTGACGCCGTCGCCGCCGAACGGCTCAAACCCTGTAACCAGCGCCCTCACTGTCTCTCCAAAACATCGCCGCCGCTCATGCTTGGCAAGCATGCGCGGCGGCGCAGGGTTGGTCCAGCTTCTCGGCGCGGGTCAGCCCGGCTGCTGTCCCGGGCCGTGCACCGAGAGGCCGACGAACTCGCTGGTGCCATGACGATTGATCAGCAGCAGTACGTTGCCCTTGGCGGCCGCTTCCTTGAGCAGGTCGGCGGCCTGCTTCGGGTTCGCCGCCGGCTTCTGATCGATGGAGACGATGACGTCGCCGGGCTGGACGCCGAGCGCCGCGGCCGGGCTGTCCTCCCGGACCCTGCTGACGACGACGCCGTTCACGTCCTTCGGCACATGCAGGCGCGTGCGGAGATCGGGATCGAGGCGGGTCAGCTGCAGTCCGAGGCTGTGGGCATGGTCTTCCTCGCCCGGAACCGGCTCGTTCGAGGTAGCGGCCTGCTGCTCCTCTTCCTGCGGTTTCAGTTCCGCGACGACCGGCGACAGCGTCACGTCCTTGCCCTCGCGCCATACCGTCAGGTTCAGCGGTTTTCCAATCGGCGCGGCGGCGACGATGCGCGGCAGGTCGTGCACCTGCTTGATCGGCTTGCCATCGACGGCAGTGATGACGTCGCCGGGCTTGAGGCCGGCCTTGGCGGCCGGACTGTCGGGGGTCACCGAGGCGACCAGCGCGCCCGATTCGCTGCTGAGGCCGAGGCCCTTGGCGATCGAGGGGGTGATGCCCTGGATCGAGACGCCAAGCCAGCCGCGCGTTACGTGGCCGCTTTTCTCCAGCTGATCGACGACGTTCTTTGCGATGTTCGACGGGATCGCGAAGCCGATGCCGACCGAGCCGCCGGAAGGCGAATAGATCGCGGTGTTGATGCCGATGACGCGGCCGTGCAGATCAAAGGTCGGCCCGCCGGAATTGCCCCGGTTGATCGGCGCGTCGATCTGCAGGAAGTCGTCGTAGGGCCCCTCGTTGATGTTGCGGCCCAGCGCCGAGACGATGCCGGCGGTGACGGTGCCGCCCAAGCCGAACGGGTTGCCGACGGCGACGACCCAGTCGCCGACCTTGGCCGCGTCGCTGTTGCCCCACTCGACGAACGGCAGCTTTTCGCTGGTGTCGATCTTGATGACGGCGATGTCGGTCTTGTCGTCGCGGCCGACGATCTTGGCGGTGTGCCGGCTGCCGTCCTGCAGAATGACCGTCACCTTCTCGGAATTGCCGACGACGTGGTTGTTGGTGACGATGTAGCCGCTCGGATCGATGATGAAGCCGGACCCCAGCGCCACGACCTTCTCGTTCGGGTGCATCCGGTTCTCGAAGAAGCGGCGCAGCATCTGGTCGAACGGCGATTGCGGAAAGTTGCCGTCGCCGCCGCTGTCGTCGCCCGAATTCGATTCCTCCTGCGCCGCGGCCTGCTGGCTGAGCTGCGCCGACACGTTGACGACCGCCGGCGACACCCGCTCGACGAGCGGCGCCAGGCTCGGGAGCGGGATGTTGATCTCGTTCTGCACCTGCTGGCTGACGTTGCCGCCGTTGCCAGGGGGTTGCGCCGCGAGCGGCAGCGGCAGGAGCAGCGCGGCCGTGCCGAGCGCGCCGAACAGTGCGGCGCGCGGAAGGGAACGGCTCGGCCTTGGTGTCGGGTGCGAGCAGCGGGACATCTTCTGACCCTCGGAATGGCTGGGGCTGGGCGCGGCCAACACGCGTGGCCGTTGCACCCGAAGAACCCATGTCGGGCGGCCGTAGTTCCCGCCGTTTCCTGGGGTCTTGCGGCGGCCGTGTCCGGCAGGGTCAGAGGAACTTGCCGCGGAGGATGCGGGGGCTGTCGGGGCCGTGGTTGAAGAGCAGGTCCGGCGCCGCCATGAACGGCTCGAAGCCGGGGAGGACCTGGCGGTATTCCGGGTGCTCGTAGTTGTGGAAGGCGAGGACGATGCCGGCCGCGGCGAACGCCTCGGGATCGAGGTAGTCGCGGCCGAGCGGGCCGGAGAGGTAGGTCGTCGCCCCGACCGCGCGGCACAGGTTGAGCACCAGCTCCCCTTTGCTGCCGCCGACCCCGAGGTCGGAGCTGCGGACGCGCGGCGTGGCGATGTCGAAGGCGGCGCAGAGTTCGCCGGTGATGGCTTCGTTGAGCGGCGCGAGGCGCGGCCACTCGCGCGCGTAAAGCTCGCGGAAGAAGCGCTCGTGGGCGGCGAAGAACGGCGCCTTGGCGTAGGCGAAGCGCATCGTGTCCCAGTGCTTGCGCCGCCAGCCCGCGTCGGCGATCTCGAGGTCGGCGATCGGCAGCGCCCCGAAGCGCCCGGAAGTGCGGACCGGCACGCTCAACCACACCGGACCGCCCGCCGCGCGCAGCCGATTGCGGTTGGTGAAGCTGTTCTTCTCGAACTGCACGTGGTCGAGCACGATGTGCAGGTCGCTGACCGCGATGCGGTGGAAATAGCCGAGCCAGGGCAGATAGGCCGGCTGATTGATCGAGACGATCACCGCGGCGGGGTGCGGTAGAGCGCGACGGCGAAATCGTGCGGCAGGTAGTCGTGGCGCAATGCCACGCAGGGGGTCAGCCCGCGGCAGAATTCGAGGGTACGCAGCGGATCGGCGTAGAACTCGCCTGGCTCCTGCCGCGGCGCCCAGCGGCTCAGCGAGGTGAAGATCACCGCGCCCCGCGCCAGCGCGAACATGCGCGCGACGAGGCGCTGCATCGTCGCCTCCGCCTCGTCGCCGAGGAGATAGAAGGTGCCGTTGGCGACGACGATGTCGAACGGCCCCGGCGGGTCCTCGGCGAGGATGTCGAGCCGGTGCAGGTCGAGGTCGGGCCGCCGCCGCCGCGCCGCCGCGATCATCGCCGGCGCGATGTCGACTCCGACGTACTCGATGCCGCGCGCCGCAAGCAATGCGTCATTCCCGCGAAAGCAGGAATCCAGGGCCGAGGCTTCCGCTGAACCCCCGCTTTCGCGGGGGTGACGGGGAGGGGGCGAAAGCTTCTCCAAATAGTCCGCGAAATCGGCAAAGCCGCAGCCCACGTCCAGCACGCGCAGAGAGTTGATGGGAAGTCCGATTTCCTCCGAACCTTCCTTACTCGTCATCGCCGGGCTTGACCCGGCGATCTCGGGCGGCCTGGAGATGGCCGGGTCGTCCCCGGCCATGACGCCTTGTGCCGAGAGCGACTCCGTTCGATCAGGTATCGCACTAGATGGCCGGGTCAACTCCGGCCATGACGGCTTCTGCGGACGTGCAATCCTTGGCGGCCGCATCAGGTCGGCGATGACGGAGAAGCGGATCTGCTGGGTGGCGCGGCCACCGTAGTCGATGCCGCGCATGTCGTAGCCGTAGCGATCGACGAGGCCGTCGAAGAAGCCGGCGATGCGATCGCGCGCCTCCTGCCAGGTCTCCCTGCTCATGACGCGAAATCCGCCGAGGCGAAGACGTGGCCGGCGGCGACGTTGCGCGCGAGCCGGCGCTCGCGCAGCCAGTCGGCGCCCTTCGGAGGCAGGCCGCAGCCGGGCCGCGCGAAGGCGATGTCGTCCGAGCCGAGGACGTGGCCGCACGGCAGGTCGCGGGCGGCGACGCAGGACAGCCGCGCCAGGCCGCGCATCTCGGCCTCCTCCGGGCACGGCCCCAGCCGCGCCTGCCCGAGCGCCGCTTCCGCCGTCCGGATCGCGGCGACCAGTTCGGCGAATTCGGCCGGGTCGGACGAGAACCAGTGGTCGGGGCCGGGCAGGGCGCGGTCGAGGGTGAAGTGCTTTTCCACCATCACCGCCCCCAGCGCTACCGCGGCCGCCGCCGCGACGATCCCTTCGGTGTGGTCGCTGAACCCGACCGGGCAATCGAACGCGGCGGCGAGCGCCGGGATCTTCCGCAGGTTGACGCTGGCGGGCGGGGCCGGATAGGCGGAGACGCAGTGCAGCAGCACGAGAGAGCGGCCGCCGGCACCGCGAAAGGCGCGGACGGCGTCGTCGATCTCGGCCAAGGTCGCCATGCCGGTCGAGAGGATCGTCGTGGCGCCGCTGCGCGCCATCGCGCGGATCAGCGGCAGGTGGGTCAGGTAATCGGAGCCGTTCTTCAGCAAAGCGGCGCCTGCCGCCTGCGCGTCGGCGATGCCCGCCTCGCTCGTCGGGGTCGTGAACGGGATGAGGCCGATGTCGCGGCAGTGGCGGAACAGCGCGGCGAGCGCGTCGCGGTCGAGCTCGCAGCGCTTGAAGAGATCGTACTGGGCCTCGGTCACCTCGCGCCCGCCGCTGCGGTAGGTGTAGGTCAGGCTGCGGTCGCGGACGAAATCCTCGGTGCGGTAGTTCTGGAACTTGACGGCGTCGGCGCCGGCGCGGCGGGCGGCGTCGATCGTGCGGTGGGCGAGGTCGAGGTCGCCGTTGTGGTTGATGCCGATCTCGGCGGCGATGAAGCAGGGGCGGCCCGGGCCGATCACCGGCCGCTCATCCGGCCCAGCGGTGGAAGGTGAGGGCGTGGGCGACGGGGAGGGCGCCGGCGCTGCGGTAGATGCGGTTGGCGGCGCCATGCTGGATCTGCGTGCCGATCTCGACCACGTCAACAAGCGAGGAAAACTCTGCGCAGAACTGGTTAAAAAGCCGTTTCCCGACGCCCTTGCCCTGGCGGCCGGGTGCGACGATGAACAGCCACAGCTGCCCCAACCTCGCGCCGGCGAGGCGGGAGCCTTCCTCGTCGGCGACGCCGATCGCGACGCCGGCCGGTTCGGTGCCGTCGCGCACCACCGTCAGCGCCGCGCCGCGGGCGAGATAGTGCAGCGAGGTGCGGAGATAGAACTCCTCGGCCTTGGCGCGCGGCACGCGCGGCTCGGCGAACAGCCGGCCCCATTCCATCGCGCGCAGCGCGTCGCGCAGGAAGCCCTCGATGTCGATGGCGCAGGGCTGCGGCGGCCGCTTCGGCAGGCGGCGCAGGTGGTGCAGGTAGATCGACAGCGCATCGACGAGGCGGAAGCCGCCCATCTCCAGCGCCTGCGCCAGCGCCAGCTCCTCGGCGGCGATGCGCGCGTCGAGGAAGACGAGGCCCTGTTCGGCGGCGGCGGCGAGCAGCGCCGGCACCAGCTCGCTCCAGGCCGCGTGCGCCGGCGCATCCGGATCGCGCCACAGCCCTTCGATCCGCCCGGCGGGCACGCCGAAAAATTCGGAATCCCAGTCGAGCCGCCGCATCCGCCCCCCGGCATGTGCGGTGCGGACTTCGCGGGAGGCGTCATGGCCGGGCTCGACCCGGCCATCTTGGCGGAGAGATGCCCGGATCAAGTCCGGGCATGACGATTTTGCGAGTCCCCCTGAACCGAGGAAGCGGAGCGACGCCTGCGCCAGGTAGCGGCGGAAGTCGGCGCTGCGCCTCGTCGGCGGATCGGGATGCTCGCTCACCCTGGCCGGTCCTTCCCCGTGCTATGGTTAGGAAAGTATCTCCGGAGGCTTTGACAAAGGTTAAAGGAAGGGCGCCGATGCACGATTGGGACGCCGGCCAGTACCTCCGTTTCGGCGACGACCGCACCCTGCCCGCGATCGATCTCTTGTCGCGGGTGCGGCTCGACCGGCCGGAACGCATCGTCGATCTCGGCTGCGGTCCTGGCAACAGCACGGCGCTGCTCAAGCAGCGCTGGCCCGAGGCCGAGGTCACCGGGATCGACAGCTCGGCCGACATGCTGGAGACGGCGCGGCGCGAGCATCCGGGTATCCGCTTCGTCGCCCGCGACATAGCGGCGCTGCCGCATGGCGGGCCCTACGACCTCGTCTTCGCCAACGCGTCGCTGCAATGGGTGGGCGGCCACGAGAGCCTGCTGCCGCGGCTGCTCGACAACGTCGCGCCGGGCGGCGTGCTGGCGGTGCAGATGCCGCGCAACCATGATTTCGCAACGCATGCGCTGATGCGGCAGGTGGCGGCCGCGGGGCCGTGGCGCGAGCGGCTCGCCGGCGCGCGTGACCCCTCGCCGGTCCAGGCGCCTGAATTCTATTACGATCTGCTCGCGCCGCGCTGCCGCGTCACGATCTGGGAAACCAACTACATCCAGGTCATGGACGGGGTGGAGGCGATCATCGCCTGGCTGCGCGGCACCGGGCTGCGGCCGTTTCTGTCGCGTCTGGCGCCGGCCGAAGAGGCCGAATTCCTCGCCCGCTATGGCGCGTTGCTGCGTGAGGCCTTCCCTCCGCGCAGCGACGGCCGCCTGCTGCTCCCCTATCCCCGCCTTTTCTTTGTCGCGGCGCCGTCGAAATCGTAAAACGGGGAGCCAGGGCGCCGGCATCGCCGCCCGCCCTGGCTCTCCCGGCTCAGGGCATTACGGGACGAAGACCCATGCGCCGCGCGGCTTGCCGCCGTGGGCGTAGGTGATCTCCCATGCCCAATGTCCAACTGCGGCCGGCGCGGCGGCGGGCTCGACCCGTTGGGACATGCCGGGCCAGTTGTTGCCGCTGCTGGCGCGCGGACCCTCGGCCAAGGCCGGCGCCAAGGCGGCGCTCGCGAGCAGGCCGGCGACCGCGGTCGCGGCAAGGAGGTTTTTCATGACGAACTCCATTCCTCTAAATATGTTGCAGTGCAACACGGCGTGTAATTGGCCCTGTTGACGCGAAGATCAATCTGAAAACGACATGAAAAATTCTCACCCTCACGTGAACGTGACCTCACGTGAAGGCGAGACGTAGGGGCAGAGGCCGGTGCTATTCTACCGACGGGATCAACAAATTCTTGTGATCGCCAGCGGTTTCTGGCTCAGCCCGGGCGTTTCCAGCCGAGCCAGTCGCAGACGGCCTGGCCCATCACCAGCTCCTTGTCGCGCCCTTGCAGCCAGGGCAGCTCCTCGGTGAACATCGTCACGCATTGCCGGTACGAGCACGGCATGCGGGTGATGTCGGTGCCCCAGAAGCAGCGTTGCGGCCCGAACGCCTCGAAAATCTGCTTCAGGTAGCCGTGGATGTTGCGATAGGGATAGGGATCGCTCGAATAGCTCGGCGCGCCCGACATCTTGACCGCGACGTTCGGCAGCCTGGCGAGCGCCAGCATGTCTGGCAGGTCGGCGAAGGCGGCGGCGTCCTTGCCGCCCGCGCCGCCGCCATGGCGGCCGAGATGGTCGATGTGCAGTTTGAGGCCGGGATGGCGCCCGGCGATGGCGCCGAACTCCTTGATGTGGCCGCCGGCGAGCAGACCCACCGGATAGCCCTGCTTCTCGCAGGCGTCCCAGAACCATTCGAGCGATCCGTCGCTCCAATAGCGCCGCTGATGCGGCTGGTTGAACGTGAAGCGGAAGCCGAGCATACCGGGCCGCGAGCGCCAGTTGCGGACGATCTCCTCCTTGTTCGGCGCCTCCAGGTCGAAATGGCCGAGGATGCAGAACTTGTCGGGGTGCGCCTTGACCGCCTCGACCGCCTGCACGTTGACCGCCTCGCCGAGGGTCGAGGGCGGATGCAGCACGGCGGCATCGACCCCGGCTTCCTTCATCTCGGCCAGCGCATCATTGACGTCGTAGGTCGGGATCTGGCGGTGGTGCGCCGACATCTTGGCGTTTTCCCAGATGTGGATCTGCGAATCGACGATCAGCATGGCCATCCCCTCGGGTTCTGTCTTCGCGCTGGCTCGCGTTAGATTATGCTCGATCCGCGCCGCCCGAAAGCGCAGTCCCCAGGAGGTGCCGATGCCCGAACCGATTTCCGCCGAGGAGTTCAAGGCGCTGGCCGAGCGCGCCGGGTTGACCAGGCTGGCGCCCGAACGGCTGGAGGAATTGCGCCAAGGTTGCGGCTTCTTGCAGCGCATGCAGCGCAGCGTGCGGCGGCCGCGCGACCGGGCGGCGGAGCCGGCGCACATCTTCGTGCCGAAGCGGTGAGGCCGGCGATGGACCCGACCCAGCTCTCCGCCGCCGAGGCCGGCCGCGCCATCGCCGCCGGCACGCTGTCGCCGGTGGCGTTGACCGAAGCCTATCTCGACCGCATCGCCAGACACGATCGTGCGCTGCATTCGTACGTGCTCGTCCTGGGCGACGAGGCGCTCGCGGCGGCGCGGACAGCCGAGCAGGAGATCCGCGGCGGGCGCGCGCGGGGGCCGCTGCACGGCGTCCCGATCGGCCTCAAGGACATCTACAAGACGCGCGGCATCCGCACGACCGCCAACTCGTGGCGCTACGAGACGCACGTGCCGGACGAGGACGCCGAGACCTGGGTGCGGCTGCGCGAGGCCGGCACGATCCTGCTCGGCAAGCAGGAGACGCATGAATTCGCGATCGGCGGCCCGGATTTCACGCTGCCGTTTCCGCCGGCGCGCAACCCGTGGAACATCGAGCACTATCCGGCCGGTTCGTCGAGCGGCTCGGCGGCGGCGGTCGCCGCCGGACTGTGCGCCGCCGCGATGGGGTCCGATACCGGCGGCTCGATCCGCGGCCCCGCCGCCTATTGCGGCATTGTCGGGCTGAAGCCGACCTACGGCCGGGTCAGCCGCCGCGGCGTCTTTCCGCTGGCCTATTCGCTCGACCATTGCGGGCCGCTGACCCGCACGATCGAGGATTGCGCCCTGATGATGCAGGCGCTCGCCGGCCACGACCCGCTCGACCCCGCCTCGTGCGACGTGCCGGTGCCGGATTACCGGCAGGCGCTGACGCCGCGCCTCGACGGGGTCAGGGTCGGGGTCGTGCGGCATTTCCACGAGCGCGACGCGGTCGCCGATTTCGGCGCCGACAGCGCCCCGTCGAGCGCCTACGTCGCGGCCTTCGACGCCGCCTGCCGCACCCTTGAAGAACGCGGCGCCCGCCTCGTCGACGTGCGGCTGTCGCCGCTGATCGACTACATCGATGCCAATCGGCTCATCATGGTGGCGGAGGCCTATGCGCTGCACGAGCAGGATTTTCGCGAGCGGCCGCAACTCTTCGGGCGGCACATGTCGGCGCGGATCGGGCTCGGCGCCTTCCTTAGCGCCGCCGATTACGTCGAGGCGCTGCGCCAGCGGCGCGAGCTCACCGAGGAGTTCCACCGAGTCTTCGCCGAGGTAGACGTCGTCGTCTCGGCGAACGCGACGGGGCCGGCGCCGCTGATCGATGCGGTCGGCACCTACAGCACGTTCGAGCGCGCCTCCTATACCGGCGTCTACAACCTCACCGGGATGCCGGCGCTGTCGGTGCCGATCGGCTTCCAGAACGGGCTGCCGTTGGCCTTCCAGATCGCCGGCAAGCCGTTCGACGAGACCGGCGTGCTGCGCGCCGGCTACGCCTTCGAGCAGGCGACGGAATTCCACCGCCACCGCCCGCCGATCTGTGAAGCTTAAGCGGCAGCGACTCGATTGCCTCTCCTTGACGGGAGAGACAGCAGAGCCCGGCTCTTCAACCCTGCCCCTCGAGCAGGGGAGGGAAGGGTTGGAGCCCGGTGGCGAGGTCGGAGCCTGGTTCCGCCACGCCTGTGAACTCCTCCACCCCGGATTAGGTCCGGGGCAGGCTCTCACCCCGACCCTCTCCGCCCCCGGGGGCGGAGAGGGAGCATGTCTAATAACAGCGGGGGCATCTTCTCGGGGGTCATGCCCGGACTTGATCCGGGCATCTCTTCGGCCTCCGACAGCGGCACGAGATGGCCGGGACAAGCCCGGCCATGACGAAGAGGAGAGGTTACCGCCTTCCGTCGGTATCACTCGTCGTCCCCGCGGAAGCGGGGACCCGGGGCCACCGCTCGGCAAAATCGTGCCCCTGTTCCTGGCGGCGGCGCTGGCCGGGTGCGGGGTCATTGGGACGGCGCGGCAGCTAACGGCGGCGCAGGAAGCGATTGCCGACATGAAGATCGATCCGTCGGACCTGACGATCACCGGCTGGGTCGATCGCGACGACCGGACCTACCGCACCGGCCAGCGCATCAAATTCTCGGTTTGGGTCAACCGCGACGCCTATGTCGCGGTCTTGCGGGTATTACGCAACGGCAAGACGACGTTGCTGTTCCCGAACAAGCTCCAGCCGAAGGCGATGGTGCCGGCCAGCATGACCGTCAACATCCCCGGCGCCGGCGATCGCTTCGAGATCGTCGCCGGCAAGCAGACACCCGAACTGATCGAGTTCGTCGCCTCGACCAAGGGCGATTCCTGGCTCTTCACACGCAAGCCTGAAGGCTCGGCCACCTTCGTCGAGCTCGGCACGACGACGAAGGAGCTCGCCAAAGACATCGCGGCGGCGCTGGAAGGCAAGGGCGATGGCGAAGGCAAGGACAAGGACAAGGACAAAGGCAAGGGGGGCAAAGCGATGGGCGCCGCCCAAAGCATCATCCTCGCGATCGAATAGGCTCCTGGAACTCGGTAGATACGGCTATTCGGGCCGTCTTTCCCGCGAAAGCGGGAGTCGCTTGTGAAGAACGGCTGGGCGGGTGATTTCAGGCGATTTTGGTAGGTGTTGGTGCTGGGAAGAGCGCGTGGAAGAGGGCGCGCAAAAGCCTCCTCAGCCAGCGCAGGAGAAGGGAGAAGTTGTAACCGGCGGCGGCGAGGACGGCGTTGGCGCGGTCGCCGTCGCGTCCTTTGAGGTAATTGCGGCCCATGCGGTGCTCGGCCTTGAGGTGGCCGATGACCGGCTCGACCGCGGCGCGGCGTTTCATCTCGCGGCGGATCGGGCGGGTGACCCTTCGCACCTGGCCGGTGATCCAGACGCGGAACTTGTGCGGGTGGTTGTGGCCGCGATAACCCCGGTCGACATGGA
>Ga0209810_1001331_pt1 | contig 38440 bp, 25 predicted proteins | sample Coa_R1_7_FD_187159 | JGI IMG/M metagenome (GOLD analysis project Ga0209810, IMG submission 187159) | Surface soil microbial communities from Centralia Pennsylvania, which are recovering from an underground coalmine fire - Coalmine... | ecosystem: Environmental > Terrestrial > Soil > Unclassified... | reverse complement strand
GGCGCGTATATTCTGAAATCAAGCGGGGCAACTGCATATTCGCAATGGCCTCCGTTCCCTCCGCCAGCGCGATTTTCGCCACATTCTCACGATTCGCTCGCGCCTCCGCTGTGTCGGCGCCGGGGCGCGTATCGGCCAGAATGAGGCCGGAGAGGCGCTGCGGGTATTTGCGCAGGAAGGCAAAGGCCGCATAGCCCCCCATGGACAGCCCGCACAGGATAGCCTGACGCATGCCCAGCGTCTCCATCAACTGCGCCACAATATCGGCAAACTCCTCCATCGTTGAGACGGTGTTGACGATATCGCTTTCGCCAAAGCCCGGCCAGTCCAGCGCCACCAGCCGGAACCGCCCCTGTGTCCCGCCCTCGAGCAGGAGAGAGCGGATATTATCGTCCCACATATGACGATTCAGCGGGAAGGCATGCAAAAAGATCACCGGCTGTCCCGCCCCATGATCGTCATAGGCTATCTGAAAGTTATTGATCGGCGTTTTCACTACTCATCGCCCCATCCGCTTGCTCGTGCGCGTGATACGAACTGCGCACGAAAGGCCCGGACTCCACGTGACGAAACCCCATCTTCTTGCCCTCGGCCTTCAGCGCGGCAAACTCCTCCAGCGGCACATAGCGTTGGATCGGCAGATGCTGGAACGACGGGCGCAGATACTGGCCGATGGTCAGGATATCGACATCATGCGCGCGCAGGTCGTGCATGACCTCGATCACCTCATCCCACGTCTCGCCAAGCCCAAGCATGAAGCCCGATTTGGTCGGCGCGTCCGGGTTCATCTCCTTCGCCCACTTCAGCACCTGTAGCGAACGTTTGTAGATCGCCTGCGGGCGCACGCGCTTATAAAGCCGGGGAATCGTCTCTACATTATGGTTGTAGACATCCGGCTTCGCATCCATCACCACTTTGAGCGCATCATAAACGCCTTTGAAGTCGGGCGTCAGCACCTCCACCTTGCAGTCGGGGTTCAGGCGACGAATCCAGCGAATGGTGGCGGCAAAGACTGCCGCGCCACCATCCTTCAACTCGTCGCGGTTGACCGAAGTGACGACCGCGTGACGCAGGCCCATTTTCTGCACAGCCTCGGCCACGCGCTTCGGTTCTTCCCAGTCCAGCCCCAGCGGGCGGCCCGTCGCGACGGCGCAGAAACCGCAGCTGCGCGTGCAGACGCTGCCCAGAATCATGAAGGTGGCCGTTCTGTGACCCCAGCACTCGCCGATATTCGGGCAGCGCGCCTCCTCGCAGACGGTGTGCAACTCCTTATTCCGCATCAACTGCTTCAAGTTTTCGTAATTTTCCCCCTTCGGAGGGCGGACGCGCAGCCATTCCGGTCGGCGTTCCGGGATCATCGTCGCCATAGGTGTTTCCTTGCTCTCTTGTCAGCTCATTATTGGAGCCGGGGCGAAGGCCAGCTCCACCCCTACTCACCTGCGCTAATAGACATCTATCTCCCGACCATAGCTCTGCAATTTGTTGCGCACAGCCTGCAAAAAGCCACCGGCCTGCGCGCCATCCAGAATACGGTGGTCGAAAGAGAGACACAGGTACATCATCGAACGCACGGCAATCGCATCATCCTCGATGACAACGGGGCGTTTGACCACCGCATCCATGCTGAGGATGCCTGCGTGCGGCTGATTGATGATCGGTACAGAGATAATTGTACCAAAAGTACCGGGATTATTCACGACAAACGTGCTGTTTTGCATGTCCTGCACCGTCAGCTTATTGGCGCGGGCGCGTTGGGCTACGGCATTCACCTGCTTCGCCAGCCCCGCCAGCGTGTACTGATCGGCGTCATAGATCGTCGGCACCACCAGCCCCACGTCGGTCGCCACCGCGATACCCAGGTTGATACGCTTCTTAATAATAATCTTATTGTCCGGCGTCCACGTCGAGTTGATGAGCGGGAACTTGCGAATGCCCTCACACACGGCCTTCATCACGAAGGGTACGTAGCTGATACTGTAGCCTTCGCGCTGCTTGAACTCCTGCTTGTGCTTCTCCAGCCATTTCGCGATGTTGGTCATATCGACCTCCACCACCGTTGTAGCGTGCGGCGAGGTGCGTTTGCTGCGTACCATATGCTCGGCGATGGCCAGGCGCATGCGGCTCGGTTCCACCACCTCTTCGTCCGGCGTCTGCGCAATCGTCACAAACTCGGTTGCGCGCGGTACAACGGATGGCGTCGCTGTCGGGGCAGGCTGCGCCGTCGTAACAGGGGCGGGCGCAGTGGCAGCTGCCGCCGGAACCTGAACCGGTTGTGCCGGTTGAGCAACCTGTGCCGCCTGCCGGTTCGCCAGGTATGCCATGATATCATCCCTGCGCACGCGCCCGCCGAGGCCCGTCCCGGCGATATCGTTCAGGTCGATACCATGCTCGCGCGCCAGCCGCCGTGCCAGGGGCGAGATGCGCTGCCGCTCCTCCTCCCCCTGCTGCTCAGGCGCTGAACGCACCGAACTGGAAGCAGCGCCTCTGCCATTACCCATAGCGGTCGTCCCCTGCGGCCTCGCCGGGGCCGACGGCGCGCTCTGCTGAGACGCTGCCCCGACCGGCGTGGAAGCAGGCGCAGGAGCCGAAGCTGCCGGGGCAGACGTTGCTGGCGTCGGCGTTGCGGTCGCCTCAACATTCTCCTCGATCAGGGCAATATCCGCTCCCACCGGCACCGTCTCGTCGGCCTGCACCAGAATCTTCGTCAGGCGACCCGCCACCGGGGATGGCAGCTCCGCATTGATCTTATCGGTGATAATCTCGGCCAGCGATTCATCTTTCTCAACCAGGTCGCCTTCCTTCTTCAGCCACGAACCCACCGTTCCTTCAGCGACCGACTCCCCCAACCGGGGCATCTTCACAGGCGTCGCCATGTACTACTCCTTTGTATTACATTGTGTTCCTCTGGGATTGCATCTAATACGCCGCCAGTCGGCGGGCTGCCGCGACGATTTTTTCGCTATTGGGCAGGAAGGCCGCTTCTAACGGTGGCGCGTAGGGGAACGCGACATCGGGCGCAGCCACGCGGCTGATCGGGCCATCCAGGTACTCGAAGAGGTCTTCGGCCAGAATCGCCGCCAGTTCAGCGCCGATGCCGCCGGTGAGCGTGTCCTCGTGTACGATCAGCACCTTATTTGTATGTTTGACCGATTCCAGGATGGTCTCGCGATCCAGCGGCGTCAGGCTGCGCAGGTCGACAACCTCGACGGCCAGATCATCCTCTTCCTCAAGGATCTGCGCCGCCTTCAGGCTCTGATGCACCATTGCGCCGTAGGTCAGGATGGTCATATCCTGGCCTTCGCGCCGCACAATGGCCTTGCCCAGCGGCACGGTATAGTCCTCGCCCGGCAGTTCCTCGCGCAGTTCAGGCATGCGATAGAGTAGCTTGTGTTCCAGATAGAGAACCGGGTTGTTGTCGCGCACCGCCGCTTTCAGCAGGCCCTTCGCGTCATAAGCGGTGGCAGGAACCACGACTTTGATGCCCGGCGTATGGAAAAACCAGGCCTCCGGGCTGACGGAGTGAAACGGCCCGCCCTTCGTGCCGCCGCCGGAAGGCCCGCGAATGACCATCGGCACCGGCATGCCCACGCGCCAGTACATCTTGCTCGCCATATTGATGATCTGATCGAAGCCGCAGGTGATGAAATCGATAAATTGCATCTCGGCGATGGGCCGCATGCCCATCAGGGCGGCGCCGACCGCCGAGCCGATAATGGCGCCCTCGGCCATCGGCGTATCAATGACGCGCTCCGGCCCGAACTCTTCGAGGAAGCCCGCGCTCACCTTAAAGGCGCCGCCGTAGGTTCCCACGTCCTCACCCAGCAGGAAGACGGCCTCGTCGCGCCGCATCTCCTCGCGAATGGCCTGGCTAATGGCCTCCAGATAGGTTACTGCACTCATCTCTTTGCCACCTCCTCCGGCGCTCTGTAGGCCGGTTCGCCCGGTTGCGCCATTGTGGTGAATGGTTTCCCCGTTCGTGTATCCAGCGCGTTGACATAACGCGGATTATGGTCATCCGCTTCGCCAATAATGGCAATCGGCCCGTCTGGCGCGAAGACGTAATCGGCCACCGTTGCCGGGTCAGGTGCGGGACTCTGTTCCGCGAAACGCACGGCATCATCGACGATAGCCTTCACCCGCGCCTCGATTTCGGCCTTCCGCTCTTCCGTCAGGATGCCTTGCTCGCTCAAATATGCCTCGAAGCGTATAATCGGGTCCTTTTTCAGCCATTCCTCGCGCAGCTCCGGCGGCACGTAATCCGCTTTATCGGCCTCGGAATGGCCGCGCACGCGAAACGTCTTGCTTTCTATCAAGACGGGTCCCTTACCCTCGCGCGCATGTTTCACCGCCTGCTCGACCACCTCCATCACCGCCAGCACATCGTTGCCGTCTACTGTTGCCCCCGGCATGCCATAGCCTGCCGCACGGGCCGAGAGGGTATCGACGGCAAATTCCTTACTGTTAGGCGTCGAATAGGCGTAGCCGTTATTTTCAATCAGGAAGACCACCGGCAGCTTCTGGACGGAGGCAAGGTTCAGCGCCTCGTGAAACGCGCCTGTGCTGGTCGCGCCATCGCCGCAGGAGGCCAGCACCACGCCATCGCGCCCGCGCATCTTCATCGCCAGCGCGACACCGCAGGCCACCGGTAGCGATTCGCCGAGCATGCTAATCATCGGCACAATACCGGCATGCATATCGCCGATATGCACCTGTCCATCGCGCCCCAGCGTCGGTGAGTTTCCGCGTGCTAACCACTGGCACATCACGGCACGTGGCGAAACGCCCCGTGCGAGATGCATTCCCAGATCACGATGCTGCGGCACAATGCAGTCACCCTCGCTCAGCGTCATTGCTGCTCCGACGGTCGTCGCCTCGTGTCCCTGCGCCGTGTAGACACCGCCCACGACCCTGCCCTGCAAGAACAGGGTGCGCGTGCGGTCCTCCATAGCACGGGTGAGGCGCATAAGTGAATAGATCTGTAGCAGGTCAGCCCGCCCCAGTCGCATAACAATCCTTTCCTTACATGTACTCACAGGGTTTCTAACCATCCTCATGCTAGCACGCCCTGTAAAGAAGTGTCAAGCCAGTGCATAGAAACACCTCCTCGCGCAGGCCACCGGCAAGAGGTGGCCCTACTGTATACGGGATCGGCTTACACCGTATATAGTAGGGAAACCTCCTCAGGCGTCAACTTAAGGCCGCTGCAGGCCACCCGCAAGGGGTGGCCTGACTTGTTATCACAAGTCTAGTGGATGAGCTACTGGCGCCTCTGAGGCTGACTTATCATGATCAGCTCGCGTCGGTTCTCGCTCATCGCTAAAGGCGACGAGCATTTTTCGTTGGCTTGCCATCAGGTTTTGTACCATGTCGATTAAACTTGTGATAACAAGTCAGGCGGGTGGCCTGCGGCGGCCTTAAGTTGACGCCTAAGAGGGCCACCTCTTGCCGGTGGCCTGCGGCCCGAGGCGACCTGTTTTATCTGGATGCCCTGTGCATCTCGGCCATACGAATCTCTTTGCGCAGGCGAGCGATGCGCTGGCGGTAGGCATCTTCTGGCTGGCGATAGCCGAGCTTGGGCTTGTCGCCCATCTGCACGTGCCATTTGCGGAAGGCCAGGCCGATCTCCGTCTGGTAGAGCGCCTTGACGCGCATCCACTGCCGAAGTCCGCTCTTGCGCAGGACACGCCGCTCGGCCTTTGTGCGCTGGAACGAATTTTGCAGCAGCGCGTACTCATCGACGCGCACCACGCCGTTGCTGACCTCTACCGCAAGAAACTCGCGAATAACAGCAGCCTCATGCGCCAGGCTCTTGATGAGGATGTAGAGCAGGCCGATCTGCGCCAGGAAGGGGGGAATGTAGTCACCGATAATGGCGATCAACGAGAACAGGGCCACGCTCTCATTGCCGGGGGCAGCCTGTACGGCGGCGCTGGCCTGGAAATCCACAAAATCGAAAAAGCTGTGCAGCCCGACAGCGATTAAGTAGCCAAGCAAGGGAATCACAATCTGCTTCCAACGCACCCGCGTATGACGAACATAGCCCAGACCCGCGCCAAAACAGGCCGTAAATGTCGAATGACCCAGCCAGCCGAGGATAATTCTTCCGACTATAAGAAATACCAGGATGTTATGGGATTGCGTCGCGAAATAGGCGAAATTCTCGACCATCGCGAAGCCGGCGCCGATCAACGCGCCATAGACGATGCCATCGGTCACGTTGTCGAACTCGTCGCGCAGGACAAAAAAGAGCAGCAACAGGCCAAGACCTTTGATTGTCTCCTCTGTCAGGCCCGCGTTCAGCCCTTGCAGGGCCGAGCGAAGCACATCGCTTGCGCCCGGCGGCAGGATGTTTTGCAGCGCGCCGTCTACCTGCCGCTCGATCAGTAGCGCCGGAGGAATGGCGATCAACGCGCCCCAGAGAAACGCGGCCAGGCGCAAAAACCAGGGTTCGCGCTCGTAGCGATCCATGAAATTGACCAGCAGGTTGATGCCGATGGCCGGGATTACCGGAATGGTCAGCGCGGCCAGCACGGTCAGCGGCCCATACTGCGCCAGGGCAGAGAAGCCAATGACGCTATTAAGCAGGATCGTGACCAGCGCGCTCAGCCCCAGAATGGCGATGCCGATACCGGCGATGGTCCAGCGCGTGCGAATACCCATGCGCTGTGGCAGCGCGAATTGCATGGTCACGCCCGCGCCAAGCAAATTCACATCTTCCTCATCATCCCAGGGCTGCGCCGCCAGTTCCGGCTCCGGCTGCACCGGCAGGGAGGGAATATTGCCTGCGCCAGAACGAGCCGGTAGCTGCGGCTGAGGTTGAGGCGCGGGCAGGGCAGGGGGCATGCTTCTGTTGCGCGCCGGGACGGAAGCCTGGGGGAAAGATGGGGAAGGAGGAGCAGGCAGTCGTTCGGTCGGCGCGTTGCCCACATCGTCAAACGCCCCCGGATGGGGAGCGCGCTGGGGAGCAATCAGCTGGAGCATCGTACTGCCGAGAATCAGCATATCCTGGGGCTGCACCGGCACGCTCTGGCCCGCCTGCACCGGCTGCCCGTTGACGCGCACGACATTATGAGCGGTCAGATTGACGATATGCCACCCATTCTGGTCCAGCAGCAAACGGGCATGCAGGCGCGATACCGTCGGGTCCATCAACACAACATCATTGTTCAGCGCCCGTCCAATAGCCGTATCCGTGCGCGTAATCACATGCACCAGATGCTCTTCGGGTATCAAACTCCCCGTGTAGCGTTCCTGGTGAGGAGACGTATTGGCGGGTGGGCGCACGCCTACGACCCGCAGCACCCCATAGTGTTGCTCCATGCTCTCTTCCCGGCACTCTCAATCTATACAGGTACGCGCATCAACGTTCCTCTAACCATTATCTTAACTATAGCAGATGAACAGGCAAAATAGCCAGTATTACCGGTATCAGGCAAGATCAGCCCTGACTGGCAGGAAAGAGGATATCGACCACTGCCTCCCCGGACAATTCCATGGCAGGCTGGCCCAGTTGCTCCCAGGCAATCATCACGGAGGCGTAGCGTTCCCAGAAGTCCGCGCCCTCAGCCTCCACCAGCCGCCAGCGGCTGTATGCCTCGTAGCTGGCAAAGTGCAGCAGGAGCAGGTAGCGCGCTGTGTTCGCGGTCTCCTCCGCCGTTCCTGTTCCCGCCGGGGCAGGCGCACCCTCCTCATGCAGCCGTAGGAGGGAAAAACGTTTCACGCCCGTTATCCAGCCCTGCATCTCCGCCAACCCACTCGCCGCCAGTCGTTCCAGTTCCCTCGCCTCAACGCCCGGCTTCAACTCGTACACCCTGAGCAAAAAATAGTCAGCTAAGGACATCAAACTTCCCTTCCTGATAAACTTAACCACTACTATAGCGAAGAATGCTCCAACTGGCAAGCCATTATGACCTTTTCCCCCGGATATGCCATGCCGGGCGGGGGCAAAGCGGCTAAGGTGGGACAGGTCAACCCACGATTTGCCGAAGATGCTTCGCCTCCGCTCAGCATAATACGTTCGCGCTGAACATGTTACTCTACCGGCAGCCCCTCCAACTGCATAATCTTCAGTGCGTTGCGCGTGGGGCAGGGGCCGGGACGCAGCCGGTAATCAAAGATAAGTCGTCCATTGACCACCTCTTCACGGAAATGGTAATGATGAATTTCCGAGAGTGTCTCGGATAGTTTCACCAGTTCCAGATCATGTGTTGAAAGCGCGCCTACACAATGCCTGCCCACCAGCGCCCGGATATAGGCCCGACTGCCGATCAGTCGCTCGTAATTATTTGTTCCCCTGTAGATTTCGTCAATCAGGAAGAAGACAGGCAAAGCTCGTCTCTCCTCCAGTTTTGCCAGCAACCCTTTCAGCCGCCGCACCTCGGCATAGAAATACGAATAGCCATCGGCCAGCGAATCGCTCACCCTGATACAGGCATACACCTCAAACAGCCGCGTGCGCAAGCTCCTCGCGTTCACCGGGCCACCGGCGTAAGCCAGGCAGAGATTAATGCCCAGCGTGCGCAAGAACGTACTCTTGCCCGCCATATTCGAGCCTGTAATCATAATAAGCTCGCCCAGAGTATGGAGAGAAAAGTCATTCACCACCCTCTGCTCGCTCACAATCAGCGGATGCCCCAGGCCAACCGCCTCAAAGACCGGCGTCTCTTTTTCCGCATTCGTCTCCGCAACAAGCTCAGGCATGGTAAAATCGGGATTGAGATAGGCAAAATTGGCCAGCGAGCAGAGGGCCTCAAGCTCGTACCAGGCTTCCAGCCAGACCGGTAATACTTCCGCTATCTGCTCGCGGCATCGACTCAGTTGATACGCCACCCAGGCATCCCAGGGCAGCAGCGCATTGACCACCAGGCCCAGGATATCGCTCTGTTCCAACGCCGCCGCTGATGCCAGGTGGGACAACCGCTTGAGCAAAAACGAAGGTCGGCGCGTCCTATCTCCAGAAAATGGCGCGCATAACGCTCTAACACGCTCATGCTTGCCGTAGGGATAGCGTTCCAGATACGTAAAAATCGGTTCTAACTGCCCGAAAGCATCGCGCACTCCAGCCACGTCCGCCACCAGATTGCCCCGGCTCTTGCGAGTCAGCAGATAATAGCCGAGTGAAACCAGCATGAAGAGCAGAAAATACAGTGGCGAGAGCAGCCCCGTCAGGTAGAATGCTAGCAGTAGCAGTGTCACACCTGAGAGCAGTGTTGGCAGCAGCAGCGACGAAGGCGACATCTGAGGCAATGTCGGCTTATCCAGCCATTCCAGCAGTTGTCCGGCATCCAGCTGCCCTGCATCATAGCGTGTTGCATACAATCCGTGCAGTTGCAGTTTATCGCGAAAGCGCGACATGGGGGTCAGTTCTCGCACCAGCGCCTGCCGCCTGCGAATCTCCGCTTCGTCGGGAGTGGTAGTTAACAGCCAATCCAGCAGCCGCTCGCGTCCCTCAAATGAAACGGCCACATTCAGTAGCCGGTGCAGTGAATGCTCCCCCGTAATATCCAGATCAACCTCAAAGGGGTGATCTTTATATTCCTCAGCATCACGGCGCCGGGCCAGCGGAAGCGCATCCCAGTCCAGATGCATACGAGCCACCTGCGCCTGCTTCAACTGCAACCACAGACGATGGCGCACGACGCTCTGATCAACCTTGCGAGTCTGGCGCATGGCCCACACAAAGGCCACACCAGTCAGCACAAAGGCCAGCACGCCCAGCCAGCGAACCGCGAAAAGCACAAAAATGCTCACCACCACTCCACCAATAAAAATCCCCAACTGCGCCGACCGCAAACTCAGGCTGCGCGCCGATAGGTTATCCAACCGTCGCTGTACCCGCTCCACGTCGCGCTCTAACGCACTCAGGCGTCTCTCTCGCTTGCTGTTCTCATCCCGTGTATCCTGTACCTGCACGCGCTGCGTAACTTTCACCATGATAGAACATCCTCACATATCATTCAGAAAACCCCGGATGCACCGCTCTCTGTTTTTTCCATACCTCATCATCCTTATCTACGTGCCATGCCCATGAAAGTTCGTCTCGATTCCTGTCGGTCAGAATATCTCATGCTCAACATACAGAAAAAAGCTGCAGCGAGCAGAAACCGCCGGAGACCAACACGATGGAAGCTACCCACTGCGGCCCCGATACGCTATAATGCATGTGCTGACAATATGTCAGAGACAGCAACCAGACGCACTAGAACACTGAGGAGAAAAAACCAATGTATATTGTCGTAAATACCATTTCGGTGCCAGAGGAGCAGAGGCAGGCAGTAATCGAGGGCTTCAAGCACGCGCTACCCGGTATGAAACGCTTCAGTGGCTTCCTGGGCTTTGAGCTATGGACAGCCGAAGATGGCAGCATGCAGGCAGTTTCTCGCTGGGAGTCAAAGGAAGCAGTGGAAGAATATTTGCAGAACGACCTGTTCCAGCAACACCACAGCGGCGTGAGCAGCGAGCGCATGAGCATTGCCCGTCCCGCCCGCTTCACCGCCGAGATTCTCAGCTAGCTCTACATGACTGTTATTAAAAAACGCCCCTTCGCATGCCATAAAAACGTGGCTCCGACGTGTCATGCTGAGCGCAGCGAAGAATCTCCGGTGACCAACAGAGCGGCGTGGCCCCCTCGGATTCTTCGCTGCGCTCAGCATGACGCAGGAGAGAACCATTCTCATAATATGCCATCCTGAATACAGCGAAGGATGACATGTGAAGGGGCGTTTTTTATGGCATGTCCTCACTGATGGACGCCATAGGTGTTGCCATCCTGGTCGGCGAAGACGCCCCACCAGCCCCAGGGCTGCTGCTGCGGCTCCTCCACAATCGGCACGCCATTCGCTTTCAGTTGCGCGAAGGTCGCGACAATATCATCCACTTCCAGCACCATTCTGGTAGACTTGCCGATGCTGTCCTGAGCAGCCTCAAACGAATCCGCCCCTGGAGCTTCCGGTGTCGCTTTATACAGTAAAATCCGTGATTGCGCCCCCGGCGGTGCCACCTCAATCCACCGCTGTCCCGGCCCTATCGGCTGATCGGTGCGCGTCTCAAACCCCAGTTTCTCCGTATAAAACGCCAGTGCCGCATCCTGATCCGACACCTGCACAGTGATCGTGCCAATATTCGTCAACATAGTTATCTCCTACCCAGAGCTATCAAGGACACCTTTAACTCTACCATTCTCCAACAGTTCCGACAAAGAGAAACCAGAAGGAGCCTCCCCCGCAGACGCGACGCCTGCTTCCCCACAACCGTCTTTCTGGGCAAGCACCGCGAGACGGTCAGGCGTTTCAATCGCAGACGCGACGCTTGCTTCCTCGCAACGCGCCTCTGATTTCCTCGCAATCGACCATACGGCCGTTTCAATCGCAGACGCGACGCTTGCTTCCTCGCAACCATAAGTTGACGGCGCAGAGTGAACAATTAGGAGAGTTTCAATCGCAGACGCGACGCTTGCTTCCCCGCAACCTCTGGAATTCCTTGCGGGGCAGAAGCCCTATAAGGTTTCAATCGCAGACGCGACGCTTGCTTCCCCGCAACTTGAACTTAATTCCGTAGGTCAGGGGCGGCATGCCGTTTCAATCGCAGACGCGACGCTTGCTTCCCCGCAACCTCGCCACGATGCCACGGGGGAAGACTGTCGGCAGGGTTTCAATCGCAGACGCGACGCTTGCTTCCCCGCAACCACTCTAGGATCTTCTGGCTGTCGCGAAAGAGCCAGTTTCAATCGCAGACGCGACGCTTGCTTCCCCGCAACGAGTCGGATATGGCGGGAGAGGACGCACGGAGTATCAGCAGTTTCAATCGCAGACGCGACGCTTGCTTCCCCGCAACGCAGAGATGGAAGCCAGCGTCGCTTCAGTTGGCGAGTTTCAATCGCAGACGCGACGCTTGCTTCCCCGCAACCTCTATCAGGCCTCGCAATCGATAGAGGAACAGGCGAGTTTCAATCGCAGACGCGACGCTTGCTTCCCCGCAACTCCCTGGTATACCACGCCTGCTTGCCCTGTAACCAGGTTTCAATCGCAGACGCGACGCTTGCTTCCCCGCAACGTTTCTCTACATCACGAACACGGCGGGCGCGGACAAGGTTTCAATCGCAGACGCGACGCTTGCTTCCCCGCAACCTTGCTTCGTCCGGTACCTGGAGTGGCGGAAGCGACGTTTCAATCGCAGACGCGACGCTTGCTTCCCCGCAACTACATTTTCCTGCTATAGTGGTAACATGTTACCAGTGTTTCAATCGCAGACGCGACGCTTGCTTCCCCGCAACCCTTTCCCCCAAAGGTGGTAACGTGTTACCAGACGACGTTTCAATCGCAGACGCGACGCTTGCTTCCCCGCAACTCCTTGATGGTAAGCGAGCCGCTGTAGCGATAGAGCGTTTCAATCGCAGACGCGACGCTTGCTTCCCCGCAACTTTCGTTCCCCCTTTCTCCCATTCAACTTGAGATAAGTTTCAATCGCAGACGCGACGCTTGCTTCCCCGCAACATAATCGGCGGCGCGCTAGACGGCGATTGAGGAGTTTCAATCGCAGACGCGACGCTTGCTTCCCCGCAACCATTACATCGCAACTTGGCACAGCTTTCGCGTTCGGGTTTCAATCGCAGACGCGACGCTTGCTTCCCCGCAACCCGATCTATCAAATGCAGCAACAGTATGGCTTCTACGTTTCAATCGCAGACGCGACGCTTGCTTCCCCGCAACACGCGCATACGCGCACCCCTGCCTGGTTGCAGAGGAAGTTTCAATCGCAGACGCGACGCTTGCTTCCCCGCAACGGCTACCTATGCAAGCAATGCGTTTACCTGGGATGGGTTTCAATCGCAGACGCGACGCTTGCTTCCCCGCAACGATCAGTTTCTTTGTCGGCTCTATCGGCTTTGTCAGGGTTTCAATCGCAGACGCGACGCTTGCTTCCCCGCAACGTAGGTCCGTCAGGCCGCGCTACAGGCCGTCTCACAGTTTCAATCGCAGACGCGACGCTTGCTTCCCCGCAACCCTGCATATCACACAGAACAAGGAAGCGCCGCCTGAGTTTCAATCGCAGACGCGACGCTTGCTTCCCCGCAACACCGGCTCATAATCATACCTCCTCAGATATGATAGAGTTTCAATCGCAGACGCGACGCTTGCTTCCCCGCAACCAGCGAAAAGCTCCGGGCGAAGATGCGTGACGAGTTTGGTTTCAATCGCAGACGCGACGCTTGCTTCCCCGCAACGTCTGAGGCACATCAGCAGCAGGAACAGTTGCTTGAGTTTCAATCGCAGACGCGACGCTTGCTTCCCCGCAACGTTCTACTGCCAGCACCCGGGCGGAATTGCATTCTGTTTCAATCGCAGACGCGACGCTTGCTTCCCCGCAACATCAAATCGGCTCATTATTGTCATATCTCCTCAGATGTTTCAATCGCAGACGCGACGCTTGCTTCCCCGCAACCACCTTCTATAGCACGGCTGGCTTTGTCAGTCAGGAGTTTCAATCGCAGACGCGACGCTTGCTTCCCCGCAACCGTACCAGACCGCCTACGAAATCCGCTTCGAGGGGCTGTTTCAATCGCAGACGCGACGCTTGCTTCCCCGCAACCAGCCAACGCCAACACAACCAACCCCGCAAACTGGTGTTTCAATCGCAGACGCGACGCTTGCTTCCCCGCAACCGCGTCTATTACGCCGTTTGTCGTTATCTACCATAGTGTTTCAATCGCAGACGCGACGCTTGCTTCCCCGCAACCTCTCTACAGAGACTCGGGGGCAAAACTCATGGTTTGTTTCAATCGCAGACGCGACGCTTGCTTCCCCGCAACAACGGTCTACTTCGATGGCAACCAGGTCATTCAGCAGTTTCAATCGCAGACGCGACGCTTGCTTCCCCGCAACACTGGGACATTTGGGGTGAAGTGATCAGGACTGTTGTTTCAATCGCAGACGCGACGCTTGCTTCCCCGCAACGGCGCTGCCCGCCGCCGCGACAGATTGCCAGGAGAAGTTTCAATCGCAGACGCGACGCTTGCTTCCCCGCAACGCGATTCAATTCCTGCGCGACAGCCAGGGCCTGGACGTTTCAATCGCAGACGCGACGCTTGCTTCCCCGCAACCTTGAGCTTCCCAGACAGATAAGCCGGGAAGAGGCAGTTTCAATCGCAGACGCGACGCTTGCTTCCCCGCAACGCGGGCTAAGTTGCGCGCCCCGCCAGCTACCACTGGCGTTTCAATCGCAGACGCGACGCTTGCTTCCCCGCAACGGACACGCGCATCACTGGCATTGTAGGGAAGGGCGGTTTCAATCGCAGACGCGACGCTTGCTTCCCCGCAACACCGTACAGGTGAACAAGATGACAGACCGCATGCGCCGTTTCAATCGCAGACGCGACGCTTGCTTCCCCGCAACTGAAGGAAATAACGGTGATGAGCAGTTTTCATCAAAGTTTCAATCGCAGACGCGACGCTTGCTTCCCCGCAACTGTAGGCTGTCCGGTATCTCCGCTTCACGATTGTCAGTTTCAATCGCAGACGCGACGCTTGCTTCCCCGCAACCCAGACGCTATAGTACGCCGTTCCTCCCCACAGATTGGGTTTCAATCGCAGACGCGACGCTTGCTTCCCCGCAACTTGGCAATCTTCAAGTCTTCATAGGCAATGAAATGTTTCAATCGCAGACGCGACGCTTGCTTCCCCGCAACGGGTATAGTCCTGAGTATGAGGACTACTGGTACGAGGTTTCAATCGCAGACGCGACGCTTGCTTCCCCGCAACCACTGGTGACACTTCTGCGAGGTGAAACGCGGGTTGTTTCAATCGCAGACGCGACGCTTGCTTCCCCGCAACTAGACCAGGAGAACCAGGACAACCGCCGCTACAATGTTTCAATCGCAGACGCGACGCTTGCTTCCCCGCAACAGCGGCTTGACCTAAGCAAGCGAGCAGTGATATAATGTTTCAATCGCAGACGCGACGCTTGCTTCCCCGCAACCATGGTCAGCCGCGCCGAGGCCCCGGCGTCACCTGTGGTTTCAATCGCAGACGCGACGCTTGCTTCCCCGCAACTCTTTCTTTCTCTCTTCTTCGCCTCATCTGCAGGCGTTTCAATCGCAGACGCGACGCTTGCTTCCCCGCAACTTTGCATTTATGGTCGCGTTTCGCCATAAATGCATAGTTGTTTCAATCGCAGACGCGACGCTTGCTTCCCCGCAACAACGGGCCGGGCCGGTGGCTAATCCCCGGTTTTTTCCGTTTCAATCGCAGACGCGACGCTTGCTTCCCCGCAACAAAAAACTTGCGCATAGAAGCGAGTTTGACGGTAGTTTCAATCGCAGACGCGACGCTTGCTTCCCCGCAACACGAGGAAAGCCCCTTGCCGACACGGGCCTACGATGAGTTTCAATCGCAGACGCGACGCTTGCTTCCCCGCAACCCCGCCCGTTCGTATCGCTAAGAGCCGGTCTGACTGTTTCAATCGCAGACGCGACGCTTGCTTCCCCGCAACAATCAAGTCCCCAACCTGATAGTCGGGGTTATGAGAGTTTCAATCGCAGACGCGACGCTTGCTTCCCCGCAACAAAACAGTTACGAAGACGCTAAATACGAGGGCAAGGTTTCAATCGCAGACGCGACGCTTGCTTCCCCGCAACATTTCGATTAGATCAGGTGAACCGTTCTCAGGGCTACGTTTCAATCGCAGACGCGACGCTTGCTTCCCCGCAACATATCGAAGACTGGCAGGCCGGATTGCTTGTCGATCAGTTTCAATCGCAGACGCGACGCTTGCTTCCCCGCAACGCCGTCCTGTCTCACGTCAATTTCTCTGAATTCAAGTTTCAATCGCAGACGCGACGCTTGCTTCCCCGCAACGTCTCTGGCTTTGTAACAGGCTTCCTGGGTTTCTTGTTTCAATCGCAGACGCGACGCTTGCTTCCCCGCAACGGCAGATCACTGGATGGATGATTTTGGGGATTTGCTGTTTCAATCGCAGACGCGACGCTTGCTTCCCCGCAACCATTTTTGGTGGCCGTGACGGAACGCGCCAGCTTTATGTTTCAATCGCAGACGCGACGCTTGCTTCCCCGCAACCGTGTTGGTGGTGCCACCGGCCGAGGCTTCAGCGGCATGTTTCAATCGCAGACGCGACGCTTGCTTCCCCGCAACCGAACAGGAATTGCCACAGCCGGACGGGCTGACGCAGTTTCAATCGCAGACGCGACGCTTGCTTCCCCGCAACCCTATCGCTGGCATCACTTCCCCTGGAACAAGGTAGGTTTCAATCGCAGACGCGACGCTTGCTTCCCCGCAACGGATTATAGGCCGTTCATATGGGCGGTATTGTATGGTTTCAATCGCAGACGCGACGCTTGCTTCCCCGCAACATCCGTTGCGTTCGTGATGCAAAGAGACTACCCGAAGTTTCAATCGCAGACGCGACGCTTGCTTCCCCGCAACCCGGCGGACTATCCGTTTCCGGCGCTCTCAGGGATGTTTCAATCGCAGACGCGACGCTTGCTTCCCCGCAACCATGCTGGATGTCTGGCCTGGCAAGCCTTACACAAAGTTTCAATCGCAGACGCGACGCTTGCTTCCCCGCAACCATGCGGCAACCCGCACGGAACCGGGTCTCGGCTTGTTTCAATCGCAGACGCGACGCTTGCTTCCCCGCAACTCTCAAAAAACTGGTCGGAAAACCCCTTGACAAGATGTTTCAATCGCAGACGCGACGCTTGCTTCCCCGCAACGTGGTGTCAGATAATCTGCTGGCTATGCTCATCAAGAGTTTCAATCGCAGACGCGACGCTTGCTTCCCCGCAACTTCAGGCAGATAGGCAACATTGCAGTCTGGTTGATCGTTTCAATCGCAGACGCGACGCTTGCTTCCCCGCAACGACCAGTTGCTTACGGCCGGGGCGGGCATAGCAGTGTTTCAATCGCAGACGCGACGCTTGCTTCCCCGCAACCAACGAATCCGACTGCCAGTGTTGTCGATAAAGCGATTATGTTTCAATCGCAGACGCGACGCTTGCTTCCCCGCAACCGCAGGTCAATTCCAGGCAGTAAAGCAGTGACCGGTGTTTCAATCGCAGACGCGACGCTTGCTTCCCCGCAACCGGGCGGCAATGTACTGTTGCATGGCGGTAGAATCCTCGTTTCAATCGCAGACGCGACGCTTGCTTCCCCGCAACTTTTCCGCTTTCCACCTCGTCCAGGTGAACCGGAAAAGTTTCAATCGCAGACGCGACGCTTGCTTCCCCGCAACTTGCTTCGGCGTAACTGTGCAGCACGCCACAAACCTGTTTCAATCGCAGACGCGACGCTTGCTTCCCCGCAACGTCACCACCACACCTCCACATACCCACGTCTATAAAGTTTCAATCGCAGACGCGACGCTTGCTTCCCCGCAACGACATGGGGCCGCTCTGTGCTGCTCAAATTTGGGTAGTTTCAATCGCAGACGCGACGCTTGCTTCCCCGCAACCTCTTTCCTGACCCACGCCATGAGAAAAGCGTCTTTGTTTCAATCGCAGACGCGACGCTTGCTTCCCCGCAACTTTCCCGTAAAGTGGCGCGTGCGGATATAGCCGTGCGTTTCAATCGCAGACGCGACGCTTGCTTCCCCGCAACCTGGGCGAAGCCCCTGATAGTATCCATTGTGATGCCGCTGTTTCAATCGCAGACGCGACGCTTGCTTCCCCGCAACCTAGATGGGAGGGCGGAAGAGGCATGAATGACTTTGTTTCAATCGCAGACGCGACGCTTGCTTCCCCGCAACGAAGAAGAAGTTGTACTCACCTTACCACCTGTAATTGTAAGTTTCAATCGCAGACGCGACGCTTGCTTCCCCGCAACAAAGTCAGGGAGTGGGTGTTGCGCAACAGGCAGAAGATGTTTCAATCGCAGACGCGACGCTTGCTTCCCCGCAACCTGTATGGCGCTCGACTCACCTCTGCCCTGGTCACACGTTTCAATCGCAGACGCGACGCTTGCTTCCCCGCAACCCGAATCCAAAGAAGAGCCATCGCCTCCACAAACATGGTTTCAATCGCAGACGCGACGCTTGCTTCCCCGCAACGTCCATAGTGGGTACCCTGCCGAGATGGTCGATTGTTTCAATCGCAGACGCGACGCTTGCTTCCCCGCAACAACCAGCTGGCAAAGCTGGCAAAAGTGGATAGGCTGTTTCAATCGCAGACGCGACGCTTGCTTCCCCGCAACGCTGAGCTTCTTGTAGAGGAGCTTGACTGCCTGACAGGTTTCAATCGCAGACGCGACGCTTGCTTCCCCGCAACGGGGGATATCATCGCTGGGCTGCACGGGAGAAAATGCGTTTCAATCGCAGACGCGACGCTTGCTTCCCCGCAACGATGGCCGTCCACATAGCAATAAGGGCAGCAGCCTGGGTTTCAATCGCAGACGCGACGCTTGCTTCCCCGCAACAGCAGATAGCGGCGGCTATTCCCTATCCAGTTCTTGTTTCAATCGCAGACGCGACGCTTGCTTCCCCGCAACGGACAAGTTTCAATGAGCGCAAGCCGGTACTGGATGTTTCAATCGCAGACGCGACGCTTGCTTCCCCGCAACAGAGATCAAGCATCGTGGTGTCAGTTGGCATGATGTTTCAATCGCAGACGCGACGCTTGCTTCCCCGCAACCGGTACCAGCCCTACCGGTAGCCTGCAGATGAGGCGGTTTCAATCGCAGACGCGACGCTTGCTTCCCCGCAACATGATATTGAGCTTATTGAGCTACGCCGGTATCGACGGTTTCAATCGCAGACGCGACGCTTGCTTCCCCGCAACGCGCGCCGTTCACATCGCCAGCTTTCCAGCTATCGCCGTTTCAATCGCAGACGCGACGCTTGCTTCCCCGCAACTGTCTATGAATATGTTTCCGTCCTGGCGCTCGTCTTCCGTTTCAATCGCAGACGCGACGCTTGCTTCCCCGCAACCCGTCGTCACGAAACCGCTTGACACAATCACCGACAGTTTCAATCGCAGACGCGACGCTTGCTTCCCCGCAACCAATGAGTGGTTGGAGGAGAACCATCTCTTCCTCGTTGTTTCAATCGCAGACGCGACGCTTGCTTCCCCGCAACAGGAAGCGTTTTTAGCGGCCCCCGTGCAATCATAGGGCGGTTTCAATCGCAGACGCGACGCTTGCTTCCCCGCAACACCGGTTCGAGCGCGAACGGGCGTCTGGAGTGTAACGTTTCAATCGCAGACGCGACGCTTGCTTCCCCGCAACCGAGCAACACGGCCACGAGCGCCCGGGCATAAACAAGGTTTCAATCGCAGACGCGACGCTTGCTTCCCCGCAACGCGGTTGCGATTGTGGTTGTTGAAGACACGCTTCGGTTTCAATCGCAGACGCGACGCTTGCTTCCCCGCAACTATAAGGCGTTAATTCATGGCAAGGTCTATATTTCCGTTTCAATCGCAGACGCGACGCTTGCTTCCCCGCAACCCGGGTAATCGGCGCGTAGCACCTTGTAGGGAAGGATAGTTTCAATCGCAGACGCGACGCTTGCTTCCCCGCAACCCTGCTCTGTGGCGCATTCTATGAGCGCCTGGTCGGTTTCAATCGCAGACGCGACGCTTGCTTCCCCGCAACACGAAGATCATCCCTGGTAAGCCTGATGAAAGACAGAGTTTCAATCGCAGACGCGACGCTTGCTTCCCCGCAACTCTTCAGATTTCCTCAAATACAGGGCTGTTTACTGTTTCAATCGCAGACGCGACGCTTGCTTCCCCGCAACGCAAGCCTGCGAACTGGCATAGGCTGAACACCAGTGTTTCAATCGCAGACGCGACGCTTGCTTCCCCGCAACGCTCACATGGGGCATGCCTACCGAGCTAGCTTCCCATGTTTCAATCGCAGACGCGACGCTTGCTTCCCCGCAACGAACATCTCAGCATCAGCATGAGTAGCCCGTATTCGTTTCAATCGCAGACGCGACGCTTGCTTCCCCGCAACTTGGGAGCCTGGGCCTGCTCGCTTGGGCTTAGGCTGTTTCAATCGCAGACGCGACGCTTGCTTCCCCGCAACGATGGGGTCGGCTCTGAGCTTCGCAGGAACGTGGTGTTTCAATCGCAGACGCGACGCTTGCTTCCCCGCAACCTTCGTTGCCACAAATGTCGACTATTCATCGTTTTGTAAGTGTTTCAATCGCAGACGCGACGCTTGCTTCCCCGCAACATCCCCTTCTGGTATGCGCCGGTTTATCAAGCGTCCGTTTCAATCGCAGACGCGACGCTTGCTTCCCCGCAACCCAACAAACGTGGTGAGTGGGCGCATTCCCCGCGTCCACTAGTTTCAATCGCAGACGCGACGCTTGCTTCCCCGCAACCTTCAATGATTGTGGTGTATGATAAAAGGTCGAGGTTTCAATCGCAGACGCGACGCTTGCTTCCCCGCAACACATTTCAGGAGAAGCGGACAGGTAGCGCCTGATTTGTTTCAATCGCAGACGCGACGCTTGCTTCCCCGCAACCATGAGAAATAGCGTGTCACATAGAGTCTCACTGAGTTTCAATCGCAGACGCGACGCTTGCTTCCCCGCAACGACGTTCCGTTTTCAGTATCGGGAAGGTGTTGATTTGTTTCAATCGCAGACGCGACGCTTGCTTCCCCGCAACTTCCAGTTGACCAACGAGGCCCCTGCCCTGATAGCGGTTTCAATCGCAGACGCGACGCTTGCTTCCCCGCAACAAGCAGCAGCCTGACGGCAAATGGGCCGTTGTCACGGTTTCAATCGCAGACGCGACGCTTGCTTCCCCGCAACCCTGTAATCGTAAATCCGCGTTGCATGGACTGATTGTTTCAATCGCAGACGCGACGCTTGCTTCCCCGCAACGCATCCCTAGAATTTCGCTTACATTTATTTTCGACGAGTTTCAATCGCAGACGCGACGCTTGCTTCCCCGCAACGGCTCGGAAGCTGCGCTGAAGGCACATGAGCACATGTTTCAATCGCAGACGCGACGCTTGCTTCCCCGCAACAAGATAGTCGTCGAGGGTTTCATAGCCCTGCTCTTGGTTTCAATCGCAGACGCGACGCTTGCTTCCCCGCAACCGCGGCAGCCAGAGCAGGAGGCGCGGCCATGATGAGAGGTTTCAATCGCAGACGCGACGCTTGCTTCCCCGCAACTTTCTACCATAGAGGGTCTGTCAATCGGTAGCTGAAGTTTCAATCGCAGACGCGACGCTTGCTTCCCCGCAACAGAACGGTTGTCCCTTGCACCTGCAATCGGATAATAGTTTCAATCGCAGACGCGACGCTTGCTTCCCCGCAACCTGAACGACGACATAGGGAAACGGCGCGCCGGTCGGGTTTCAATCGCAGACGCGACGCTTGCTTCCCCGCAACACCAACGGGCAAGTCGTACTGGAGAACGCATTTTTCGTTTCAATCGCAGACGCGACGCTTGCTTCCCCGCAACGGGACGAGCTTTGATGAGCGCAAGCCGGTACTGGATGTTTCAATCGCAGACGCGACGCTTGCTTCCCCGCAACCTGGCTCCTACGACGCAAACATGATGCTCAGAGATGGTTTCAATCGCAGACGCGACGCTTGCTTCCCCGCAACTTGTTGGCCGTAGCCGCGGCAGGTTTTTGAGCCATAGTTTCAATCGCAGACGCGACGCTTGCTTCCCCGCAACATAGCACATTGCGTTGTTTCCTGTCGCAGCGCCTCTGTTTCAATCGCAGACGCGACGCTTGCTTCCCCGCAACCACGGGTCGCTTGCGCGCATCTATCCAATACAAGAAGTTTCAATCGCAGACGCGACGCTTGCTTCCCCGCAACGTACGGATGTATTGTTATGTGTAAGGCACACAACTAAGTTTCAATCGCAGACGCGACGCTTGCTTCCCCGCAACGGTGATGCTGCAGGGCCAGCAGATAGCCAGTATCAGGGTTTCAATCGCAGACGCGACGCTTGCTTCCCCGCAACACTGCATCAGGAGCAGGCTACAACGCTATCATCAAGTTTCAATCGCAGACGCGACGCTTGCTTCCCCGCAACTAAGCTCCCCTATTATGGGTAGCAAAGGAGTGGTGAGTTTCAATCGCAGACGCGACGCTTGCTTCCCCGCAACAGGGATGATCTGGACGCGCTTTGTGCTATGTATCTAAGTTTCAATCGCAGACGCGACGCTTGCTTCCCCGCAACCTCAATTCACTGATGAAGTTCAGTATTATGCTGAAGTTTCAATCGCAGACGCGACGCTTGCTTCCCCGCAACCTCATACGAACTATCAACATCAAACTGGACATAGGTGGTTTCAATCGCAGACGCGACGCTTGCTTCCCCGCAACCTGCACAGGCTACTCCTTTCAAACAATCTCCAAAATGTTTCAATCGCAGACGCGACGCTTGCTTCCCCGCAACCTCAGATCAGTGAGCTTATCAAGCAAACCCAGGATGCGTTTCAATCGCAGACGCGACGCTTGCTTCCCCGCAACTTCATCAATAAGCGTGGGTTCCGGTTCTTCTGCCGGGTTTCAATCGCAGACGCGACGCTTGCTTCCCCGCAACTCATGTTGCTTGCCGCGCGCAATAAGCCAGTCCGCGATGTTTCAATCGCAGACGCGACGCTTGCTTCCCCGCAACTCAAAGTTCGGGTTGCCAAATGGAACACATATGTCAGTTTCAATCGCAGACGCGACGCTTGCTTCCCCGCAACACACGGCTTATCGCCTGATGAGGTGGCGTTTTATCGCTGTTTCAATCGCAGACGCGACGCTTGCTTCCCCGCAACGTAATCGGCTTTCAGGAAGGTCTGCACCCCACAGGGTTTCAATCGCAGACGCGACGCTTGCTTCCCCGCAACATTGCCGCGATCAAGGCCGTGACGCCCGCGCTACTGGTGTTTCAATCGCAGACGCGACGCTTGCTTCCCCGCAACATGGGAAATGCTTCACTGTCAAAGGCGTAGACGTACGTTTCAATCGCAGACGCGACGCTTGCTTCCCCGCAACAGGGTGTTATCCTTTGGGAGTTGCGCGCCCTGTAAGTTTCAATCGCAGACGCGACGCTTGCTTCCCCGCAACCGCAAATCTCGCAAATCCTTCGGGTCTGCCCTACCTGTTTCAATCGCAGACGCGACGCTTGCTTCCCCGCAACGTAAGCTCACTCCATTATGGCGCGTCCCAGAGATGAGTTTCAATCGCAGACGCGACGCTTGCTTCCCCGCAACATCGGCGCGCCCCTCGTCAAGATGCGCAAGGATGGAGGTTTCAATCGCAGACGCGACGCTTGCTTCCCCGCAACGAGCAGATAGTAGCCAAGTAACTGCTGATAGTATTCCGTTTCAATCGCAGACGCGACGCTTGCTTCCCCGCAACCTCAGACTACCGTGAATGGTGCTGCAACCAATAACGTGTTTCAATCGCAGACGCGACGCTTGCTTCCCCGCAACGGGATTACCGCCGCCAGGAGATGCCGTGATGAGCAGTTTCAATCGCAGACGCGACGCTTGCTTCCCCGCAACCAGCAGCTGCTGCTCTGCTGGCGCGGACGAGCAGGGTTTCAATCGCAGACGCGACGCTTGCTTCCCCGCAACACAGGAGAAACACATGACAAGAAATGACAGAGACATGGTTTCAATCGCAGACGCGACGCTTGCTTCCCCGCAACTTGTTCCTTCTGGTTGCAAGTGTTGGAGCCGATAAGTTTCAATCGCAGACGCGACGCTTGCTTCCCCGCAACTCATCAAAGTATGGCAACAGGGAACTGCTGAGCCTTCGTTTCAATCGCAGACGCGACGCTTGCTTCCCCGCAACTCGTTAATTGCATCAATGATGCGACGCGCTACACGTGTTTCAATCGCAGACGCGACGCTTGCTTCCCCGCAACCTCCTTTGCAACAGCAATGGCGATGGCAGAGGAGATGTTTCAATCGCAGACGCGACGCTTGCTTCCCCGCAACACTGTTGAAGGTGTCGGCTATGCCTGCCTTCACGCTGGTTTCAATCGCAGACGCGACGCTTGCTTCCCCGCAACGCCTTTAGCGAGGTGGGAGGTGAAGGGCGCAAAGGGTTTCAATCGCAGACGCGACGCTTGCTTCCCCGCAACGAGGTAGAGAAATTTGCGTTCCCGGTAGTCCACCTCGGTTTCAATCGCAGACGCGACGCTTGCTTCCCCGCAACCTCATCATGGGCAAATTCGTCACGCATCTTTGCCCGAGTTTCAATCGCAGACGCGACGCTTGCTTCCCCGCAACCTGGCAATGCCTGCCATAGCAAGCGCGTGGAACAGTTTCAATCGCAGACGCGACGCTTGCTTCCCCGCAACCCAGCAAGTGCTGGATGAGGAAGTTGGCCCCGTTCGGTTTCAATCGCAGACGCGACGCTTGCTTCCCCGCAACGGTACAAAACCTCAATTTGTCGCCTACGACGGTGATGTTTCAATCGCAGACGCGACGCTTGCTTCCCCGCAACGTTGCACGGCGCTTGCAAAAGGATGTGCTTTTTCTGTTTCAATCGCAGACGCGACGCTTGCTTCCCCGCAACGCAAAGAACTGGAAAAGCGCATCAATTCCTACCTGAGTTTCAATCGCAGACGCGACGCTTGCTTCCCCGCAACAAAACACATTTTCAAAAAGTGGGCGCATGCCGGGGTGTGTTGTTTCAATCGCAGACGCGACGCTTGCTTCCCCGCAACCGGGATTTCCGCACGTTCGTCTCGGACGGCTACCGGGTTTCAATCGCAGACGCGACGCTTGCTTCCCCGCAACCTGTCGCCTGCACGAATGGCGCGGTCATTCCAGGGCTGTTTCAATCGCAGACGCGACGCTTGCTTCCCCGCAACATTGATGGGACGTTCATCCTCTTTTGCTGCTTGCTTGTTTCAATCGCAGACGCGACGCTTGCTTCCCCGCAACCTACAGCTTCACCGGCTACATCAGTGATCTGCAAATTGTTTCAATCGCAGACGCGACGCTTGCTTCCCCGCAACAAGTAGATTTGCCCGAATGTCGCCGGCGGAACGCTGTTTCAATCGCAGACGCGACGCTTGCTTCCCCGCAACCGCAAAAGGGCAATGGAACGGATTTCGGATTTTGAGTTTCAATCGCAGACGCGACGCTTGCTTCCCCGCAACTTCTTGTTGAAGGTGTGCTACAATAGACTCATGAAGTTTCAATCGCAGACGCGACGCTTGCTTCCCCGCAACGGTGGTGGGCGGCAATGGCACGATGGCCCTCTTCGTTTCAATCGCAGACGCGACGCTTGCTTCCCCGCAACGACTCTTAGGGCTTCCTTCATGATCTCTCTGAGGAAGTTTCAATCGCAGACGCGACGCTTGCTTCCCCGCAACGGGATTGGCCTGAATGAACAGATGCACGTGATCTGTTTCAATCGCAGACGCGACGCTTGCTTCCCCGCAACTGCTGGTAGAGCCAGTGGATGGGATGCTGCACAGGCGTTTCAATCGCAGACGCGACGCTTGCTTCCCCGCAACGTATCGGTAGGTGTGCAGGCTGGCGATAGTCTCCTGGTTTCAATCGCAGACGCGACGCTTGCTTCCCCGCAACTGGATACTGATGCACTTGTCCGACCTGATGATGATCAGTTTCAATCGCAGACGCGACGCTTGCTTCCCCGCAACATGTCCTTCAAAGGCTTGACCCATGTTTCCCTCTTGTTTCAATCGCAGACGCGACGCTTGCTTCCCCGCAACGTTTCATCTGCTCTATCCCCTCATCCTTATCGGGGGTTTCAATCGCAGACGCGACGCTTGCTTCCCCGCAACCAAAATGGCGCAGGTGGAGGGCATCCTGCATGCAGATGTTTCAATCGCAGACGCGACGCTTGCTTCCCCGCAACCGAAAGGAATTTTGCCAATTTTGTTCCCATATATGTTGTTTCAATCGCAGACGCGACGCTTGCTTCCCCGCAACTACACAAGCGCATAGTAACGCGCGCCGTACTTCTGTTTCAATCGCAGACGCGACGCTTGCTTCCCCGCAACTTACCAGTGGCGGAATCATTCAGACATATGGTGTAAAGTTTCAATCGCAGACGCGACGCTTGCTTCCCCGCAACGAGATAGTGGGCAATGGCCCCGCGCAATGAACGCGGGTTTCAATCGCAGACGCGACGCTTGCTTCCCCGCAACTGCGTGTAGGTCAGACCGCCGCGCGCGAGCTTCTGATTTCAATCGCAGACGCGACGCTTGCTTCCCCGCAACCAGGTTTTCAGCTTATGGAAGGAAAGTCTATAGCGCCTATTTCAATCGCAGACGCGACGCTTGCTTCCCCGCAACGAGAGTATTCTTGAGAACGCAGGAAAAGAAGGGCTATTTCAATCGCAGACGCGACGCTTGCTTCCCCGCAACGCTTTTCAGGCGAGACGCTGGACGCCTTGTATGAAGCATTTCAATCGCAGACGCGACGCTTGCTTCCCCGCAACAGAACAACGACTGCAGGAAGAAGCGGAAGAAAAAGCCATTTCAATCGCAGACGCGACGCTTGCTTCCCCGCAACGGGAAATTTTCGTTCCCTTCAATCTTGTCGGCCCATTTATTTCAATCGCAGACGCGACGCTTGCTTCCCCGCAACGTAAGGCTTCCATCACCAAGGGCAGGGAGCGGGAGAATTTCAATCGCAGACGCGACGCTTGCTTCCCCGCAACCTTACAGCCTGTCTATTCCTGGGTTGTATCGAGACCATTTCAATCGCAGACGCGACGCTTGCTTCCCCGCAACGGAAGATTGAAGGATTGGGCCGATTTGGGCAGCGTGAATTTCAATCGCAGACGCGACGCTTGCTTCCCCGCAACCTCGCTTGGGTTTGCCGATGGCTCATCCGACGTATATTTCAATCGCAGACGCGACGCTTGCTTCCCCGCAACAACACATCGGCCAGGCGGTACGTGCCATCACGCTTAAATTTCAATCGCAGACGCGACGCTTGCTTCCCCGCAACCCAGTCCTGGGTGCAGCTCGCGGAGAGGGGAATCTTCATTTCAATCGCAGACGCGACGCTTGCTTCCCCGCAACCTGCAGATGTCCACAGGTACAGCGCCAGGGATGAAAGATTTCAATCGCAGACGCGACGCTTGCTTCCCCGCAACGTATTGCCGCCGACTCCATCCTTACTGGATTCAATATAGTTTCAATCGCAGACGCGACGCTTGCTTCCCCGCAACGCGGGGAGATAGACGCGCGGCGGTACTAAGCTCATGAGTTTCAATCGCAGACGCGACGCTTGCTTCCCCGCAACGCAAGAAAGCCCGAGACTTTCAAGAGCCTACGGATGAGTTTCAATCGCAGACGCGACGCTTGCTTCCCCGCAACGTTGCGCCACTTGTCGAAGCGCGAACGGCGCGATACGTTTCAATCGCAGACGCGACGCTTGCTTCCCCGCAACCCACCTGGATGGCCTGAAGCAATGGCGAATTGCTCCGTTTCAATCGCAGACGCGACGCTTGCTTCCCCGCAACGTAATAGACCAGCGCAATCACGAAGCCGGCCAGGATGTTTCAATCGCAGACGCGACGCTTGCTTCCCCGCAACGCGGGAGAAGTCATGGGTACATCCCGTGATGGGTAGTTTCAATCGCAGACGCGACGCTTGCTTCCCCGCAACGGCGTGATCGTCTCCTGAGTCACCGGATATTGGTTGGTTTCAATCGCAGACGCGACGCTTGCTTCCCCGCAACAGTAGTGCCAGGTTCGCTATCGCCGTGAAGACGAGCAGTTTCAATCGCAGACGCGACGCTTGCTTCCCCGCAACCTGATAGTCGCTCATCTCTACAGGTGTCACATCAAAGTTTCAATCGCAGACGCGACGCTTGCTTCCCCGCAACGGACGCGCTGGTCTGGGCGGTGACAGAGTTAGCCATGTTTCAATCGCAGACGCGACGCTTGCTTCCCCGCAACTCCCATGTTCGCAAACGGGCCAAACGGCCCCGCCGGTGTTTCAATCGCAGACGCGACGCTTGCTTCCCCGCAACTTGCTGATCCCCCCCTCGATGGCCGAACACAGCACGTTTCAATCGCAGACGCGACGCTTGCTTCCTCGCAACTTGGGATATGAAGATCATGCAGAAAAGGGAGAAGTCGTTTCAATCGCAGACGCGACGCTTGCTTCCTCGCAACGCAAAGTATCACCGTTACCACGCAAAAGTTTGTTAGTTTCAATCGCAGACGCGACGCTTGCTTCCCCGCAACCCTGTGGGGATGGGTAGCGACGACCATTGAGATTGGTTTCAATCGCAGACGCGACGCTTGCTTCCCCGCAACGCTGATCTCATCAGCGATGCGCGCCGTTATGCGGAAGTTTCAATCGCAGACGCGACGCTTGCTTCCCCGCAACCCAAGCGGAGACCCTACCGTCTGCTGAATGACCTGGTGTTTCAATCGCAGACGCGACGCTTGCTTCCCCGCAACGGGCGTGGCAACCCGTCGCCCAACGGCTGGCTGGATGTTTCAATCGCAGACGCGACGCTTGCTTCCCCGCAACGCCAACGTGGGGCAGGATGTCATGGATGGATTGCAGGTTTCAATCGCAGACGCGACGCTTGCTTCCCCGCAACGCAGCAGATATGAGGCTCCCTTCCCAGTTCGCGCGTTTCAATCGCAGACGCGACGCTTGCTTCCCCGCAACTACACTATCCAGTACGTTGGCGGCAAGATCATTTTCGTTTCAATCGCAGACGCGACGCTTGCTTCCCCGCAACAAATCGTGCCCCTTGCGCTGCGTCACGTGGTACGCGTTTCAATCGCAGACGCGACGCTTGCTTCCCCGCAACGGAATGGGAAGACGAGCACATACTCATCAGGCTGGGTTTCAATCGCAGACGCGACGCTTGCTTCCCCGCAACAATCATTTACAGCTGGAAGCAAAATCCAGCACAACGAGTTTCAATCGCAGACGCGACGCTTGCTTCCCCGCAACGTTTTCTCCTTTGTTTTTGCGTGAATAGATTTTAAGTTTCAATCGCAGACGCGACGCTTGCTTCCCCGCAACGACGGTCAACGGCTCAGTGGTGAATATCCTTGAAGGTTGTTTCAATCGCAGACGCGACGCTTGCTTCCCCGCAACTGTACATGTAGCTGCGGGGGGATGCATCATGGCGAAGTTTCAATCGCAGACGCGACGCTTGCTTCCCCGCAACCTATCAAGTCCCGACGACGACGAAGGCCGTGCAGTCGTTTCAATCGCAGACGCGACGCTTGCTTCCCCGCAACCGTTAACGCTATCTCGTCACCGATATAGTATCCATAGTTTCAATCGCAGACGCGACGCTTGCTTCCCCGCAACCTGCTGGTAAAGGTCACGCACGAACGCAAAAGGTTTGTTTCAATCGCAGACGCGACGCTTGCTTCCCCGCAACCGCGAGGAAGTCAGAGGCGCTGACAAAGTTCATGAGGGTTTCAATCGCAGACGCGACGCTTGCTTCCCCGCAACGTGACGGGAATTACGAAAGGAAGGTTAGTTGATGGGTTTCAATCGCAGACGCGACGCTTGCTTCCCCGCAACGTCTTTGCAGAGAGCATGCGCTTGATGAGTTTGGTGTTTCAATCGCAGACGCGACGCTTGCTTCCCCGCAACGCTTATATTACGACATTTGCCGACCCTGTAGAACAAGTTTCAATCGCAGACGCGACGCTTGCTTCCCCGCAACCAGCAGGAAGGGGGTAGAGCCGCGCCAACTCACGGATGTTTCAATCGCAGACGCGACGCTTGCTTCCCCGCAACGTTGCCCCTCTGTGAACGGCACTTCGGGCAGCTTGCGTTTCAATCGCAGACGCGACGCTTGCTTCCCCGCAACCCCGTCTTCAGTTGCGCCGTGAGAAAAACAGCAACGTTTCAATCGCAGACGCGACGCTTGCTTCCCCGCAACAAAGCAGGAGGTGATCTTGTGTACCATGTATTCCTGATGTTTCAATCGCAGACGCGACGCTTGCTTCCCCGCAACGCGTCAAAGAAGATGGCACGGGCCTGCTCATGCTGGGTTTCAATCGCAGACGCGACGCTTGCTTCCCCGCAACCAGTGGTAGGTAGGTGGTAGGTTCTCAAGTCGAACCGTTTCAATCGCAGACGCGACGCTTGCTTCCCCGCAACAACTCGTCACCGTTCTCTTCGGCGAGCGAACGAAGGTTTCAATCGCAGACGCGACGCTTGCTTCCCCGCAACTAGAATCGGAAGAAGAGGCAGAGACTATCGCGACGGTTTCAATCGCAGACGCGACGCTTGCTTCCCCGCAACGGCAAAATACCGCTCTAAGGCGATGCGCCCGACGGGTTTCAATCGCAGACGCGACGCTTGCTTCCCCGCAACTCTTTCAGTTTGCCGCCCTTACGCCCGTCAATCTCGGTTTCAATCGCAGACGCGACGCTTGCTTCCCCGCAACTTAGAAGCCTACCATGTTGAACACGCCGCCCGTGAGTTTCAATCGCAGACGCGACGCTTGCTTCCCCGCAACGTCTGGTGGCTGTACATCAGCTTCTCAGTATGCAGGGTTTCAATCGCAGACGCGACGCTTGCTTCCCCGCAACTCTCGACCTTTTGCGCTTAGCGCGTATTTTCTCTGGTTTCAATCGCAGACGCGACGCTTGCTTCCCCGCAACAGAGCGAGTGCAGAGGGTGGCGGTAACAGGTTACGTTTCAATCGCAGACGCGACGCTTGCTTCCCCGCAACGTCGTTTTGGGTCACGTCGCCCGTCAACATATACGGGGTTTCAATCGCAGACGCGACGCTTGCTTCCCCGCAACATCCACAAGCCAGCGGAAAGAGACTGCGTATCTATCGTTTCAATCGCAGACGCGACGCTTGCTTCCCCGCAACCGTTTTGTTGCCGTCGCAGGTTTCTGAGATGTCAACGTTTCAATCGCAGACGCGACGCTTGCTTCCCCGCAACCTCCTCTTCATTAAAATCATCTGCGTCATCTTCTGCGTTTCAATCGCAGACGCGACGCTTGCTTCCCCGCAACGTCCTCTGCGAGGGTTGCGAGAGGGACAATCCTTATCGTTTCAATCGCAGACGCGACGCTTGCTTCCCCGCAACCTCCCCCGTCGTAATGTCGACATATCGTCGTTTTGTTTCAATCGCAGACGCGACGCTTGCTTCCCCGCAACAATACATCCTCAATTGAGTCGACTGTATAACAACATGTTTCAATCGCAGACGCGACGCTTGCTTCCCCGCAACACATGTTACCACTTTCGATTATTTGTTTTCTAAAGGGTTTCAATCGCAGACGCGACGCTTGCTTCCCCGCAACGAGGTCGCCGTTGGGAGCAACCTCGGCTATCCAATTGTTTCAATCGCAGACGCGACGCTTGCTTCCCCGCAACTCTCATTCTCCTCTGCACTATCTGGAGAAATGTGGTAGTTTCAATCGCAGACGCGACGCTTGCTTCCCCGCAACCATCGACATCAACACGCCAGGCGTCGCTGCGCAATTGTTTCAATCGCAGACGCGACGCTTGCTTCCCCGCAACATGGAAGTCAGTGGGACAATCTCGATATAAAATGAGGTTTCAATCGCAGACGCGACGCTTGCTTCCCCGCAACCCCCGTTATCCCGATTGAGGGCATGTTCAAGGACTGGTTTCAATCGCAGACGCGACGCTTGCTTCCCCGCAACGTTGGCATGCGCCCCTGTTTCATCTGTTCACTGATATGTTTCAATCGCAGACGCGACGCTTGCTTCCCCGCAACCATATCACGGCGCTTGTTGAGCATCTCCTCAAGTTCGTTTCAATCGCAGACGCGACGCTTGCTTCCCCGCAACCATCAGACGCCCATCGTATCCACTCTTCCAGAACCTTGTTTCAATCGCAGACGCGACGCTTGCTTCCCCGCAACGAGGGGAAGGCGGGCAAGATGGCCCGTCTGCATGGCAAGGTTTCAATCGCAGACGCGACGCTTGCTTCCCCGCAACGCTCTTACTGGCCAGGCCGACCTGCGCCAGCACGGCAGTTTCAATCGCAGACGCGACGCTTGCTTCCCCGCAACGCGACACCTTGTTGAGGAAGAGCGTACTCATCCACCGTTTCAATCGCAGACGCGACGCTTGCTTCCCCGCAACCTATCCAACATCTCTTTGAGTACGATGTATAGTGGTGTTTCAATCGCAGACGCGACGCTTGCTTCCCCGCAACCTCCTGGAAATTCCTGATCAGGCGGCGATCTCCAATGTTTCAATCGCAGACGCGACGCTTGCTTCCCCGCAACTCATCGGCATCGGCGCGCGCGTCGACAGCGGCGGCGTTTCAATCGCAGACGCGACGCTTGCTTCCCCGCAACTCGGCGTCTCATCCAGCGCGACCAACTCCTGCGTGCTGTTTCAATCGCAGACGCGACGCTTGCTTCCCCGCAACCACCCCGATTTTCCATGAGGTGGATGAGACTTCGTGGGTTTCAATCGCAGACGCGACGCTTGCTTCCCCGCAACCAGGTGCGCTGTGCTGGCAGCCATCGGCTGCGCTCAGTTTCAATCGCAGACGCGACGCTTGCTTCCCCGCAACCCAATATACGCCGGATTGAACAATTGTCAAGCTATCCGTTTCAATCGCAGACGCGACGCTTGCTTCCCCGCAACATCTTTCGGGTTATGCCCATCAAGAATATCCCGTATGTTTCAATCGCAGACGCGACGCTTGCTTCCCCGCAACATCAAAATGGCGATACGCGTCTTAAGCTCTTGTGGCTGTTTCAATCGCAGACGCGACGCTTGCTTCCCCGCAACTCGGTGAGCTATACGCTTGCAGCGGGTACAGGTGCGTTTCAATCGCAGACGCGACGCTTGCTTCCCCGCAACCCCATGCGGTTTGCCAGCGTGGGGGTAGGCTGGCAGTTTCAATCGCAGACGCGACGCTTGCTTCCCCGCAACCCTAAGGCCCATTGTGCATTGGCGGCGGGAGATGCGTTTCAATCGCAGACGCGACGCTTGCTTCCCCGCAACGACGTCAACTCGTCTTTCTCTGCCTACCTGCGCAAGTTTCAATCGCAGACGCGACGCTTGCTTCCCCGCAACCCACGCCAGGGGGCGTGCTGGGCGCGGCCATTGTCCTGTTTCAATCGCAGACGCGACGCTTGCTTCCCCGCAACGACAAGGAGTGAAGCCCCCACTACCCCCTATTGGAGAGTTTCAATCGCAGACGCGACGCTTGCTTCCCCGCAACAAAGAGTACAGAGAACGGAAAACATTCTACCAGCAGGTTTCAATCGCAGACGCGACGCTTGCTTCCCCGCAACGGAGGGTTTAAAGTCGTGTTGCCCTACGGCTCCCTTGTTTCAATCGCAGACGCGACGCTTGCTTCCCCGCAACGTCAACGGGTCCCGAGGCATTATGAAATCTTATTGAGTTTCAATCGCAGACGCGACGCTTGCTTCCCCGCAACGGAAAGGAGGAAGAAGGATGTACCAGCAACAACAACGTTTCAATCGCAGACGCGACGCTTGCTTCCCCGCAACGTAAGTTGCGCCTCAACCATAGCAGTAGGCGCATCGTTTCAATCGCAGACGCGACGCTTGCTTCCCCGCAACGCCGGAGACCTCGACCAGAGCGAGGATCTCCCCTTTGTTTCAATCGCAGACGCGACGCTTGCTTCCCCGCAACTTAAGCAACGGGCCACCTGAGAGATGGTGAGTGACGGTTTCAATCGCAGACGCGACGCTTGCTTCCCCGCAACCACATGGAATGCATTTATCCCTGATGTAGAAGCCGGGTTTCAATCGCAGACGCGACGCTTGCTTCCCCGCAACGCTCATTATTGTCATACCTCCTCAGATATGATAGAGTTTCAATCGCAGACGCGACGCTTGCTTCCCCGCAACGAGGCAGCGTACCACGTCGTCTATCGTGGCGAATTGGTTTCAATCGCAGACGCGACGCTTGCTTCCCCGCAACAGTAACGAGTACCGGGTGAACGGGCGGTAACGGGTGTTTCAATCGCAGACGCGACGCTTGCTTCCCCGCAACACGATATTAATCTCATTTTGCGCGACTTAAGCAGAGGTTTCAATCGCAGACGCGACGCTTGCTTCCCCGCAACGAAGCTATTGACCTGGCAGAACAATTTCAACCGTGTTTCAATCGCAGACGCGACGCTTGCTTCCCCGCAACATTAAGAACCCAAATTTAATCTATCCAGGTCAACAAAGTTTCAATCGCAGACGCGACGCTTGCTTCCCCGCAACATATTTCGATAGCTTGGGGTCATACACGGCGATTGGTTTCAATCGCAGACGCGACGCTTGCTTCCCCGCAACGCCGGAGGCTGCGCCGCCGATCGCGTTGGCTGCGGGTTTCAATCGCAGACGCGACGCTTGCTTCCCCGCAACCAGCTTTCCCTTTCCCCGGTAACAGGTTACCACGCTGTTTCAATCGCAGACGCGACGCTTGCTTCCCCGCAACCGCCGCAAAAGCGCGCAGGTACACGGCCCCCTCTACGTTTCAATCGCAGACGCGACGCTTGCTTCCCCGCAACTCCAGAACAGACTAAGCATAAACCAGGTTCAGCGAAGTTTCAATCGCAGACGCGACGCTTGCTTCCCCGCAACCATTAATGTCGAAATGAACCTGAAAGAAAAGGAGTGAGTTTCAATCGCAGACGCGACGCTTGCTTCCCCGCAACATCATGAGCGCGGCAGAGAATGATATCCCCCGCTTTGTTTCAATCGCAGACGCGACGCTTGCTTCCCCGCAACATGACGTTGGGTTGGGCGGCTCGCATGACCTCGACGTGTTTCAATCGCAGACGCGACGCTTGCTTCCCCGCAACATACATTTTCTCTCCTCTTTCTACAGTGGTAACATGTGTTTCAATCGCAGACGCGACGCTTGCTTCCCCGCAACGACGGCATGCTTTCTATTAAGGAATATTGGAGATTTAGTTTCAATCGCAGACGCGACGCTTGCTTCCCCGCAACATATACTGTTGCATTGCCGCCGAATCCTCTACTGTGTTTCAATCGCAGACGCGACGCTTGCTTCCCCGCAACCGTTGGGAAGCACACTCCCTTGCCAGAAAATTGTATAGTTTCAATCGCAGACGCGACGCTTGCTTCCCCGCAACCTATAATCCAATTCGATATCAGGCATAGTTCACCTGTTTCAATCGCAGACGCGACGCTTGCTTCCCCGCAACTTCTCGTTAATATCTCGGGCTGTTTGATCTGCCAGGTTTCAATCGCAGACGCGACGCTTGCTTCCCCGCAACAGATTGTCGACGGAACGTCAACCATAGCTCAACCTCGTTTCAATCGCAGACGCGACGCTTGCTTCCCCGCAACTTGGTCACTGGTACACCTCCTGAATTTCCTAGTACGTTTCAATCGCAGACGCGACGCTTGCTTCCCCGCAACATGTGGGCGGTTGTCGGACGTACCGGCTCCGGGAAGTTTCAATCGCAGACGCGACGCTTGCTTCCCCGCAACGTTTTGACAACGGCGACTGCAATACTTTTGCCCTTGTTTCAATCGCAGACGCGACGCTTGCTTCCCCGCAACGATACCATCTCATCCTTTACCCAGGATAACGGGGGTGTTTCAATCGCAGACGCGACGCTTGCTTCCCCGCAACCTGGAAAGCCAGCTAGGGATTAGATGCGATTATTCTGTTTCAATCGCAGACGCGACGCTTGCTTCCCCGCAACGCAGGTAGCAGCGGAACTGCAGATGCAGTTGCCTACGTTTCAATCGCAGACGCGACGCTTGCTTCCCCGCAACGAGACGCCGGCCTGCCGTGCAGCCTCCCTCACAGATGTTTCAATCGCAGACGCGACGCTTGCTTCCCCGCAACTGCATCTCCTGGCAACAAGCCAGGCAAGTTCTATGGTTTCAATCGCAGACGCGACGCTTGCTTCCCCGCAACCCCACGCCGCTGCTTCCCTTGCTCGATGATATCATAAGTTTCAATCGCAGACGCGACGCTTGCTTCCCCGCAACAAAAGTTGATGCAAGCCTACCGGGGCAGGAGCGATGTTTCAATCGCAGACGCGACGCTTGCTTCCCCGCAACCCGCAGGGCGCCAGCATCTATCCGCATGCAAGCGTCGTTTCAATCGCAGACGCGACGCTTGCTTCCCCGCAACGGCCTGATCGGTGAAGTAGACGCTCAGAGCAGCGCGTTTCAATCGCAGACGCGACGCTTGCTTCCCCGCAACTAACTATCTCCTGCCTGTACAAGAGAGTTGGGATGAGTTTCAATCGCAGACGCGACGCTTGCTTCCCCGCAACGCTGTCAGTAAGCTGGTGGAACATGCGCTTACCTTCCGTTTCAATCGCAGACGCGACGCTTGCTTCCCCGCAACTATCAACGCGATGGCGCGCGTGGCCAACATCCTGGACGGTTTCAATCGCAGACGCGACGCTTGCTTCCCCGCAACCTGACAAGGCAGGGGTTGAGAGACCAGGACTGCTGTTTCAATCGCAGACGCGACGCTTGCTTCCCCGCAACCAGGCCCTTTTCCAGCGTATCGAACAATGAGCCTTTGTTTCAATCGCAGACGCGACGCTTGCTTCCCCGCAACATTGATCATAGCTGCCGTCACGTCTTGAAGCGATTCGTTTCAATCGCAGACGCGACGCTTGCTTCCCCGCAACGCGGCGTCAACGTACTATCAATCTGCATCTGGAATGGTTTCAATCGCAGACGCGACGCTTGCTTCCCCGCAACCAAAGATGAAGTACGTTGTTAAAAATCCTATCGATGCGTTTCAATCGCAGACGCGACGCTTGCTTCCCCGCAACGAAGAATGCAAGCTGGTAGACGGCTACATCCAGCGGTTTCAATCGCAGACGCGACGCTTGCTTCCCCGCAACCCGGCAAGCTTATTACGGCCGTTTCTCCCGTACGGCGTTTCAATCGCAGACGCGACGCTTGCTTCCCCGCAACGACTCAATTGAGGATGTATCGAACTGATCAACGTTGTTTCAATCGCAGACGCGACGCTTGCTTCCCCGCAACACGCGTGGTAACCTGTTACCGGGAAAGGGAAGCTGTGTTTCAATCGCAGACGCGACGCTTGCTTCCCCGCAACACAAATCATGCTCAAAGAGATGTTGGATAGAGCAATGTTTCAATCGCAGACGCGACGCTTGCTTCCCCGCAACATAAGGGCCAGCCGCCCTTATACAGCTATTTAGATCAGTTTCAATCGCAGACGCGACGCTTGCTTCCCCGCAACGCGATCTTCGTGGTTTATTACGATCAGGATTAACGAGTTTCAATCGCAGACGCGACGCTTGCTTCCCCGCAACCAAAGAGAGTCAGAAACGTTGCAATCTAATCTCTGCGGTTTCAATCGCAGACGCGACGCTTGCTTCCCCGCAACCTCAAAAAGATTGCCGCACCGCAAGTCGGGCCGTAGTTTCAATCGCAGACGCGACGCTTGCTTCCCCGCAACGGCGTATTGGTGGCAATGGTCTGTGTGATACTCTTGTTTCAATCGCAGACGCGACGCTTGCTTCCCCGCAACTCCAGACCGATCTCTTCAGGAGAGAATGGCCATGGGTTTCAATCGCAGACGCGACGCTTGCTTCCCCGCAACCAGCGAAGCGGCTGGGCGTCAGCGTCTCGACAGTCGTTTCAATCGCAGACGCGACGCTTGCTTCCCCGCAACGGCGAATGCCTCGTAGAGCCTGGGAAGCGAGGCCTTTTTAGTGGTGACGAGGCGGGGATTTGTGAGGACTCCTTTTGAAGCTCCCACCGTTGTATGAAGAAAGTATACCTGAATTTGGTGAGATTTACAAGGGCCTGGGCGGCTCTGTAGGACTTTTTTGGTGGCTGGCGAGGCAGCCTGCGTGGATGGACGACCACTGGATGCCTCGCACTGCCCGGTGACGCAAAGGTGAGAATTCATAGCAGGTAAACAGTCTCCTCTCTGGGAACGTCTCCTCGGCCCAGGACTTCTACTTTGGAGAGACAGGTGGCGCACAGACAGTAGATGCGCACGGTGTCCTCTCGCTCGTGTATCTCTTTGAGGAGACGCGCCTCTAGCTTCAGACGTTGTTTCCTGTCGAGGAAACACTCGAAGACGCTGAATTGAACCCACGTCCCAAAGCCCGTGAGAATGCTGTGGACTCGCGTGCGCCGCCTGTCGTTGGGAATGTCATAGCTCACAACATAGAGCAGGCTTTCGTCATTTTGCCGTCGCTTCTCATCCATTAACGTGTACTCAGGGGAATATAGACCGGGATGTCGCTGGTCAGCCACTTGCCCAGAAGTCTTACTTGCATCTCCAGACAACGCCGGTAGTCGGTGCGATAGTGAAAGTAGGGGTGCTGCAGTTCCTCTTGCAGACGCTCCTCAAATTTGGCGTAGAAGGTCTTGCGCGCCTCTGGCTTCAAGTAGACCGCCCCTAATTCCTGATAGAAATCGCGCTCGGTGAGAATGCGGTGATTGACAATGTTGAGTACCACCGAATCTACGATGATGGGACGGAACTCTTCCATCAGGTCGAGCGCGAGTGCGGGACGACCCTGGCGTGGTTGATGCA
>Ga0209810_1001330_pt1 | contig 38450 bp, 31 predicted proteins | sample Coa_R1_7_FD_187159 | JGI IMG/M metagenome (GOLD analysis project Ga0209810, IMG submission 187159) | Surface soil microbial communities from Centralia Pennsylvania, which are recovering from an underground coalmine fire - Coalmine... | ecosystem: Environmental > Terrestrial > Soil > Unclassified... | reverse complement strand
TCCCGACTGGTTACCAGCGGCGCAGATGATGGAGGTAAATATCGATTGAGCGCACCATTAGAGAGGAAAGCAAGCGTCAGGAGTTCGGCTTCCCGGCAACCGGGAAGCAGCAAAACAATCAATTCAAACAGAACGAGGCTGATAATCCCTGTTGTTAGACATCCTTTTATAGACGGTTGCTTCGCGCAGTTCATAAAATACTCCTTTCACACAAACAGGAAGACAAGCCTGCTACAGCAGAGTATACGGGAGGGTGAGAAGCGGGTGAAGTGTCATATGACCTATATATGGTGTAACAGGCTGTTTCTCTGCTATGATATAGCTGACAGGATAGAAAACAAGTTGTGAGTATCTCAATCGACATGGAAAGGATAAGAGAATTTCATGACATTCCTCATATATCTGCTTATCTGCTGCGCCATCACCGTTGGCCTGGTCTACTATGGCATTCGCTGGCAGCGCCAGACGCAGCAGGCGTTTTCTCACGAGGAAATGGATTACGAAGAACCTGCAAAGCGGTGAATGGCTTCAGGTCCTATTTCGAGCAGGAGACATTCACCCGGCATCGCCTCGATTTCGCGCCAGCGCAGTCTGCTGACGTAGAGTTCCAGCACACTGCGTATCACGTTTTGCCCGCTTTCAGCCTGTTCGCCCCTACAAGGACGCACCAGCAAACGGACAATAGCCCCATGTGTTTGCGCTTCAAGTAGCTCGGCTATCCACTGCACCGCTCCGCGCGCCGTCCAGAGTGGGGGCATGAGATTGCTTGGCAGGCGCTGTACCAGCACTTCATCATTGCGGATGCAGCCCGAAACCGGCATTCGCAATGATGAGGGCGACAAAGATGCATCGCCCGGTAGAGGAAGCCAGTAGCAATCGCCGCCAGTTCCCTGCGCAACGGCAAGCTGCGTCTGTATCTCTGATTGTAGCCATTCGACACGTAGAGCGCGCGCCGGGCTGTACTCTTCGCGGGTGGGCGTAGCCAGATAGCCGCCAAAGATATTTTGCTGGCCAACCAGACGGGCCACATCTGGCGTTGCAGGCGTAAAAAAAATGTCCTGCACGCTCCCTACCTGTGCAACGCGCCCGTGCTGAAGGGCGACGATTGTATCCGCCAGTTGTTGAGCCTCATCATGGTCGTGGGTGACAAGGACGATAGGAATACTGAAACGGCGCTGGAAGCGTTTGAGCGAATCGCGCAAACGCTGGCGCACGGCAATATCGAGCGCGTTAAACGGCTCGTCGAGCAGGAGCAGACGCGGTTGGGCCGCCAGCGCGCGGGCCAGGGCCACCCGCTGCTGCTGTCCGCCGGAAAGCGTGGCCGGATACTGCCGCTCCAGCCCCTTCAGTTCCAGCGCGGCCAGCAATTCGTCTACACGAGCATGTTGTGCCTGCCGCTCCTCTCGCCCCTTATGCCAGCCTATACGGGCAGGCTGTTTCGGCAGGGCAAAGCTGATGTTCTGCGCAACGGTGAGGTGCGGGAACAGCGCATAGTGCTGGGGAACATAGCCAACATGCCGTTCCTGCGCAGGGAGATCAATGCCTGCCGCGCTGTCAAAAAGGACATGTTCGCCGATCGCTACATATCCCTGCCTGGGATGCAGCAGACCGGCCATGCTACGCAGCGTCAGGCTCTTGCCCGCGCCGGAAAATCCGAAGAGGACGGTCAGGCCAGCAGGCACCTGAAAATCAATATCAAGCCGAAAATTCCCGAATTGCTGCTTGAGACGAACAGTGAGCAGTGCCTCTTTTCCGACGACCTTCACCCTGTCTGTCATACGGTGGTGTTTGCTCCTTTCCATTCATCTCGTCTCACCCTGTCCCTCACTGTGCTTCCCGTTGGCGGCCCATATGCTGGAACCAGAGAACCAGCCCCACACCGATAAAGCTTACCGCCAGCGTCAATAACACAAGCGGTAGCGCGGCATTCACTCCTGTACCGCTCAGCTGGACATAGAGGTAGACCGGAAGCGTGTACGGGTGGTAAGCCATAACCACCGTCGCGCCGAACTCGCCCAGCGCGCGCAGCCAGCCCAGCAGCAGGCCGGCAATAATGCCTGCCCGCGCCACCGGCAGGTTGACCTGCCAGAAGATAGCCAGGCTCCCTTTGCCCAGTGTTGCCGCAACCTGCTCCAGCGCCGGGTCTACCGCTTCAAAGGCCGAGCGCGCTGCGATAATCACGAATGGCGAGGCCACAAAAATCTGCGCTAAAACGACGCCTGCAAACGAGGAATCCAGTTCCAGGCCCGCGCTGGCGAAAGGCGTGCCGATCAGCCCGTAGGGGCCATAGAGCAGCAGCAGGAGAATGCCGCTCACAACCGGCGGAAAGACGAGCGGCAGGTAGACCAGCAGCGTGAACAGGCCGCGAGCGGGAAATTCTTTTCTCGCCAGCAGATAGCCAAGCGGAACGCCGAACAGCGCAATTACTACAGTAGCCAGGGTAGCAGAGAGCAGCGAGGTGATAAGCGCCCCTATCGCCTCTGGATCCGCCAGTTGCTCCGGCACGGCGTACCAGGGCAGTGTGAAAAGGAGATAGACCACCGGGATGACCAGATAGAGCATGAGCAATAGAGCTGGCGCAGCCAGAGAACTACTCACGTTCCTGTAGCGGCGTTTTGTCACATATATCACACTCACCGTTCCTGCTACCTCTTGCTCCTATAAACCGAAATCCTGCCGTACCTGGCCCGGTACCGCCGACGTATCTCCCTTCACAGTGGGCGTCACCAGTATCAGGCCGTCCCCTGTCAGAATCGCCTTCCCCCGCGCCGAGAAGAGGAAGTTGACGAAGGCGATGGCGCCGTCTTTGTTCTTGCTGGTGTTGGGGATGGTGATGGTATAGACGGTGGCGGAGCCTTTCGTCGTCTGGCCCGTTTTCGGATCCGTGTAACTGGCCTTCGCATAGGTACTGTTATACGCGGGATCGCTCAGGTTGATCTGCACCGGCAGCGTGATATAGGGCAGGTTTTGCTCCTTCACCTCGTTGAGATAGAAGAAACCTGCGTCAAGCTGTCCCGAACCCAGGCGCGCCACCAGTTCCTCTTCCGGGAAGATCTGGCTGGCGTTTTCTGGGCTGCCCAGAATCTTCTGGCTCAAATCTGGCTGGTTGTAATACTGTTGTGCCAGTTCCATCAAGATGATAGTACGCACTCCTTTCGGGTCAAGCGCGGGATCAGTTCGCCCCAGCCGGAAGCCGGGTTCTTCTAAGACCTGATACCAGGGCTTGCTACCGTTAGCCGCTGCTTGCAGATCGGCGGCAAATTTGCTCTTATCATTATAGCCGATCACCAGCGAAGTGCGTATGAACGGCGCGTACCAGGAAACGTAGTTTCCGTTGTCAGCTCCCATCAGGCTCTCGTCAACGGCGGCGGACGCGCTGATGAAGATATCGGGCGTGCGCAGGCGTCCCTTGATCTCGTTTGCCAGCGCCGTTGAGCCTTTGCCTTCGCCCTCGTAGGGATAGCCGGTGGCCTGCGTGAAAGCCGGACCAACCTGCTTCTCCATCAGGTTCACCAGCGAACCGGCATAGAGGACAGAGATTTTGTTCTTGACCGTTGCTGTAGGGGTGTTACCGCTGCCGGTCGTACCCCCACAGGCTGCCAGCAGAACCGAGAACAGTACAATAAGAGAGGAAAACTTTGCCAGTGATAGGAAATAGCGTCGAGGGGTCGCAGGTCGCCGATTGTGAAACATATACACCTCCTCATATGCGAAATAGACGATGGTTGCCGGAAGAAACCACCATGCACGATACTCACGATATTACTACTCATATTATGAGTATCCAGCTAATGATGATATTGTAGAGGGTAAGCCTGTCTCCTGTCAAGGGGAAGGCGATAATGAAAACAGGGAGAGGGACGGCTGGTTGCTGCTCTCTCTGGTCAGCAAGGTGAAGCGGCACTCTATAATATTAGTAAGTGTCTTCTTAATATGCATCAGTCGTAGGGTTTGAAAGCGGGCTATCGTTTGAAGAGAGAGGCGGCACTGCGATGCAAGCTGTTTCCAACTCTGGATCAGAGCAGATCTACGAGCGACGACGTGGAGGGCCAGGAAAGCAGAAGCGTTCGCCAGTGACAGATAAGACAAACGTCGTCATTGGCTGGATACTGCAAGGTGGCGTTATTCTCAGCGCGCTCGTTGTTTTGATCGGGCTTGTCCTGATGGCATTTCAGCCGCACAAGTTCGCTCCGCAGAACTTGCTGAATTTTCCGCAGACGTTCGGCCAGGTCTGGGCCGGTCTACTTACTCTCAGCCCGCAGGCCGTTATTGCGCTGGGGCTGTTGCTGCTTATCGCTACCCCGGTGATGCGCGTTGCCGTTTCCATTATCGCCTTCGCGGCAGAGCGTGACTGGCGGTATGTTATCATTACCTGCATCGTCTTGATTATCCTGCTGTTCAGCATTTTCTATGTCGGGGCTGTGGCTTCGGCGGGTATGCACAACCAGTTCCATCACGGACGCTATTCCTGGCTTTATCCGGTTTTTATCTTTATCGCCGCCATTGCTGCTGGCTTATTAGGCTCGCTCGTTGGCCTCGGTGGCGGTGTACTCATTGTTCCCCTGCTGACACTTGTTTTTGGTTTCCCCATCTACTTTGCCATAGGTGCGAGCATCATATCAGTCATCGCCACCTCCAGTGGGGCGGCGGCGGCTTATGTACGCGATCACATTACCAATATGCGTGTGGGGATGTTTCTGGAAATTGGAACAACGCTTGGGGCTATATCCGGCGCTTTTCTGGCGGGCTTTCTGGCACCGATGCTCCTCTCCATCGTCTTTGGTATCATCCTGCTGATTTCTGCCGCTCCCCTTGTCTTCGAGCTGGGCGAAGAGCTGCCGCAGGGGGTCGTGAATGACCGCTGGGCGCAGTGGCTGAGCCTTGCCAGTACCTATCCCGATAAGCGTCTGCGCCGCGAGATTCCCTACCAGGTTACGCGCACTCCGCTGGGACTGCTGATGATGTACATTGCCGGGTTGATCTCCGGGCTGCTCGGTATCGGCAGCGGCACCTTCAAAGTGCTGGCTCTCGACGTAGCGATGCGCCTGCCCATGAAGGTTTCCACGACGACCAGTAATTTCATGATCGGTGTCACAGCGGCGGCCAGCGCGGGCATCTACTTCTCGCGTGGCGATATTCCGCCGCTCATTGCCGCCCCGGTCGCTCTTGGCATCCTCATCGGCGCGCTGGCTGGCGCGCGACTGCTCACCCGTCTGAGCAATAAAGTGCTGCGCGTGATCTTCCTGGTGGTGATCATCGTTGCCGCCGTTGAAATGGTGCTACACGGACTGGGTATCGCAGCATAACCTACGATTGACGCTCCGGTAGAAAGAGAAAGGTTGCCTGAATGCCTTGAAGCAAGTCTAGCTGGAATGGCAGAAGGAGCTTCAAGCCTTCTTCTAGCTTCAACCCCTGTTTTGAGGATGCTGTATTTTCTACCGGCAGGGGACCGGTATCGGAAGGGAAGAAGGTGTTGAAGAGCATGCCAAGTCGACCGGTATTGGGCAAGGCCCGCGCGGTGAATGATGAGCTGTTGGGAAAAGTGAGCGTCAGATACAGGTGGTGCAGGAGCGAGGTATTTCCGGGTGCTGGAAGACGGGCATCCTCCAGCATGAACGACTGCATCATGCCGTAGAATGGTTGGTCTTCGTTGGCGGCAAAGACGAAGAGATAGAGACCCTCGATTGATTGAGCCAGCTCCAGCTTCATCCTGCTCATTTTCGCTTTCCGGCTGCGCAGGGAGAGGTCTTCGGCATCCAGGGGGTAACCCAGGTTGCGGTCAAAAGGCGTAATCACCGCCGCTCGCTCCATGATGTAAGGGGCTGTCGTGATAGAGATGTGAAGTGCGGCGGGAAGAAATGAGGTTTTCAAACGTACACCTGCTTTGATGCCCGCAAAAGCCCCCCTGTCTGTGTAGCGGATGGCTGTGCCGCTCCTCTCCGGGCGAAAAAGCAGAAATCTCTCCCCCGGCTGCACCGTTTCAACCGTATTCCAGTATGCCTCTTGCTGTGCTCTCAGATAGCTTTCCTCCAGTGTCGTCGTCCTGTTATCGCAGTATACCACATAGTGGCATCGCTTAACAAAACATTAACGGCTCTGTAAAGCCCCGTTAATCCATAGCTGCTAGACTTATGAATGAGGAACTCTGGTTCTTTGTCTCATCTTTTTTTATGGATGGGGATGAAGGAGACTTTGACGTGGCACGAATAATTCTGGATAGAGAACTGCAAGAATTAGATAGCCAGATACGCGAGCTGGGTTCGCTGGTCGATGATGCTCTGGATAAGGCGCTACAGTCGCTGGCAAGTGGAGACCTCTCTCTGGCAAGCAGGGTAATCGAGGCGGATACGCTCATCGACAGCCTGCGCGTTACCATTGAAGAACACACTATCCGTCTGCTTACCCTTCAGCAGCCACTTGGCAGCCGTGACCTGCGCTTTCTCACCGCCGCGCTCTCCATTGCGGGCGATCTCGAACGCACCGGCGATGGCGCGGAAGGCATTGCCCAGATAATCCTGCGTATGGCTCCCCTGAAGGGAAGTTCGCAGTCGATTCGTAATGTCCGGCAGGGTGATCGGCAAGAAGTGTTAGAGGAACATATCTTGCAAGACCTGCTCACCCTGGGCCAGGAAGCGCGCAGAATCCTGCAAGGAACGATGAAAGCCTTTGCAGATATGGATGTAGCGGCGGCACGCAGTATCTGGCAAGATGACGATGTTGTCGATGTGCGCTATCACCTGCTTCGCCACGACTTGATGACACTGCTCGCGGGCGCGCATGCTATCCCGGCTCTTCAGAACGACTCGCTCATCCTGCAACGCGCCACCTACCTGCTCTGGATCGCCCATAAGCTTGAACGGGTTGGCGATCATGCGTCAAATATTTGCGAGCGTATCATCTTCATCATCAATGGCGAGAGTAATATACAGCCTGCTCACGAGCAGGAATAGAGATCTTCACTTTGTCGGCTGTGTTATAATGAGCTTGCTACGGATAGGGAAGGAGCAGGTTTGTTATGGCGCTGGTCGATGAACGTATTCGCCGCTTTGCGCAGGTACTTGTTCGATATTCTCTGGCGGTTCAGCCCGGTAATCTCGTTGCTATTCACGGCAGCTTCGAGGCGCTGCCCCTGTTACGTGAAGTCTATCGCGAGACGCTGCGTGCCGGTGGTTTCCCCGATCTGCGCCTGGATATCGAAGATGCCCGCGAGATTTACCTGAAGGAGGCCGGTGAAGAGCAACTTGATTTTGTTTCCCCTATTACACGCCTGATTAACGAACGCTATGACTGCCTGCTCTACATTGATGCTGAGACCAATACGCGCCGACTGTCGCACATCAACCCGCTGCGTATTGCCAGGCGGCGCAAAGCACACGAGGAAGTCGATACCATCTGGTCGCAGCGGGCAGCGCAGGGACAGATGCGCTGGTGCTACACGCAGTATCCCACTCACGCCTATGCTCAGGATGCCGACATGTCGCTGGAAGACTACTGCGAATTCGTCTTCAACGCGGGCATGCTCAATGATCCCGACCCCCTTGCGCGATGGCAGGAGCTATCCAGTCGGCAGCAACGCCTGCTCGACTGGCTCAGAGGTCGCAGGCAGGTACATATTTTTGGAGAGGATACCGATCTGATCTTCTCTATCGAGGGTCGCACCTTTCTGGCCTGTGATGGTCACCTCAACTTTCCCGACGGTGAAATCTACACCAGCCCGCTTGAAGAAAGCGCCAGCGGCACTATTCGTTTCAACCTGCCATCTGCCTATGAGGGGCGCGCCGTTGATGGCATCCGGTTGCGCTTCGAGCAGGGGCGAGTCGTCGAGGCCTATGCTGCGCACGGAGAAGACTATCTGCTGAGCATGTTGAACATGGACGAGGGGGCGCGTCGCATCGGCGAATTCGCCTTCGGCATGAACGAGGGTATTCGCCAGGCCACGCGCAATATCCTCTATGATGAGAAGATCGGCGGCACCATCCATCTCGCGCTTGGTCGCAGCTATCCTGAATCGGGCGGTGTGAATGTCTCCGGCCTGCACTGGGATATGGTCTATGACCTGCGCCAGCAGGGTGAAGTCTGGATAGATGACACGCTCTTTCTGAAAAACGGAAAGTATCTGCTACTTGAGTAACCCGACCTGGCTGAGAATGATAGAAAGTGTACGCGAGAAGGAGTGTTTATCATGGCAGAAGCGACAAAACCGACCTGTGTTGTCATCCGTTCGCAGGAGGGTGGCTCCTACGAGGGGAAGCAGGCGCTTTCTTATTTCGCCGGTGTCTCCGTCGAAAGCGCCGGTTCGCAGGCCCTCTGCATGCACCTGCTGCGCATTCCACCCGGCGGCAAGGCCAACGCTCACCTGCACGAGAATCATGAAAGCGCCATCTATATCATCAGCGGCGAGGCTGAAATGTGGTATGGCGAGGGTCTGAAGGAGCATGCAGTGACGCGCGCTGGCGATTTCGTCTATATCCCGGCAGGCGTTCCCCACCAGCCGTTCAACAGCAGCCCGACTGAACCCTGCATTGCCGTGATTGCCCGCACCGATCCCAACGAGCAGGAAAGCGTGGTGCTGCTGCCTGAACTGGACAGGTAGGTCTTGTCTGTTTGCCTGTTATGTGTGGTGTGTGGTCTGGTTAGCCAGTCTGGCCAGTGGCTATAAGAAGTTATATCTGCCACCAGTTTTTATGCCAGTTACGTGCCGCAGCCAGTGCCTGTCGGGTTTCTTGAGTAAACACAGCCTGGCTACGTTCGAGTTCGGAGGCAGTGGGATAGAGTTCGAGCAGGCCGGTATCGACGGCAACAAGCGGCTCGACGGCGGCAATGGTGCAATATGGTGTGTAGGCGGGGCTGTAGCCGCCTGCCTGTAGCATAACCAGTCGTCCGTCGCAGACCTCTTCGGCCAGATTGACCATCATAGTGGATATGTCGCGAAAACCGCTCATGGTTACCATCATCTGCGCTAAGGGGTCGAGCCAGCTGGCGTCCTGCCCGGCGGTGATGAGGATAAGCTGGGGGCGGTAGCGCAGACCGATGGGAATGACCAGTTGCTCGAAAGCAGCGCGATAGCCTCGATCGCCGGTTCCGGCTGGCAGGGGAATATTGACGGTGTAGCCCGCGCCTGCGCCGCTGCCGACTTGCTCCAGCTCACCCCAGAGCTTTGGATACCAGTTTTCCTGGTGCAGCGAGACGAAGAGGACGCCGGGATCAGCATAGAAGGCGTCCTGCGTGCCGTTACCATGATGTACGTCCCAGTCGACAATCATGATGCGTTCCAGGCCGAAGGCGTTGCGGGCATGGTGCGCGGCCAGCACAGTATTGTTGAAGATGCAGAAGCCCATCGCCTGGTTCTTCATAGCATGGTGACCGGGCGGGCGTAGCAGCGCGTAGGCATTATGTACCTCGCCACGCATGACCGCGCTGACCGCGTTCATTGAGCCACCTGCCGCATATAGCGCCGCTTCAAACGAGCCTGGACTGAGAACCGTCTCTTCATCTATACTTCCCCAGGGTCCTTGCTTCGGTCCACCTTCTTCCGCATGCAGACGGATACCCTCGATATATTCGCGTGTATGGTAGACCGCTATCTCATCCACTGCCGCCCGGCGAGCGGCTATGGGCTGCATCTGCTCCGTCAGACCTGTGCCATCGAGAAATTGTTTGATACGCCTGATAATGGTAAGCGAGGCGGGATGAGGCTCCGGCGCAACCTCAAAGCTGCCGTGCCGGGTAAGCACTGTACTCTCTTCTCCTGTATCATGGTGCAGGCTGTGTTCATCGAAGACAAAACCGGTGCGCTTTGCGGGCATAATGGTCATCCTTTCTTGCGGGTTGATAGCATTGTTCATAACTCTGATATATTACCATCATCTACCCCCTTCCCTACACCGTAGAAGTTGTGGTACGATAGTTCCACGATGGATCAGCATAACAACAACAAAACTGTTATAGATGAGCTTGACCAGCGCATCATCGAGGCCTTGCAACAGGATGGGCGACGGCCGTTTACGAAGATCGCCGCCGATCTTGGCATTTCCGAGGCCAGCGTGCGGCAGCGGGTGGCAAATCTAATTAATAATCAGGTGATACAGATTGTCGCCGTTACCAATCCCATCAAGCTCGGCTTCTCGCTGGCCAGTATGATCGGGATTCGCGTCTCAGGTGACCGCCTGCTGGAAGTGGCACAGGAAATCTCTGCCTTTGACGAGGTTATCTACCTGATCATCTGTACCGGTAGCTTTGATCTGCTGGCCGAGGTCGTCTGTCGCGATAACGATCACCTGCTCAAATTTTTGACGGAGAAGCTGTATAAAGTGCCAGGAGTATTGCAGGCCGAAACCTATATGTATTTGCGCGTTTGCAAGCAGAACGATTGGGCATTTCTCTCTCAGGCCCGACTCACGCCATCGCCTCCGCAACGACGCTATCCGCCGGAAGCAGAGAAATAGCAGTCCGGGGTGCTGAACGGATGCGGCAAAAGCATGACCTTTGCGCTAATCTGGCAGGAAAATAAATGACATGCACCGCCATACTGGTGTATAATGCAACGGAAGAGTACGAGAAGATTTTGCAGCCGATTGTGACATAGCTCATTGTCCCAGGCGCTCTCTTTCCCTACAATTAGAAATAGAGGGTGAGAAAAACAACAAGGGAGAGACCTCATGATGATGGAGACGGTTCCGTCAGGCACCATATTGCATAGCTACTATCGGATCGAGCGCGTGCTGGGCAGTGGCGGCTTTGGTCACGTCTACCTGGTGGTCGACCTGCGTACCAACCAGCAATATGCGTTGAAAGAATATCTTGTTACCGGAACAACCGGGCAAGAGCAACTCCAGCACGAAGCGAGGATGCTCAGTCAGTTGCACCACCCCAACCTGCCCGTTTTCCACGATGCTTTCAGCGAGCGCGGCCACTACTATGTTGTCCTCAGCTATATCGAGGGTAACGACCTGACCGATCTTCTGCGTATTGCCCGCATGCGCAACGAGGCTATTCCTCTGCCTCGCCTGCTCAACTGGATCATCGCTATCTGCGATGCAGTGACGTTCCTGCACGGCCAGCGCCCGCCGGTGATTCACCGCGACATCAAACCCGATAACATTCGCATCACCCCGGATGGCACCGCTATCCTGGTTGATCTGGGCAACGCGAAAGCCGCCGCCGAGGGCATGCGCACCCTGTTATTTATCCGCCATCAGGGAACGCCCGGCTACGCCCCGCCGGAACAATATCCTGGTGGCGCAGGCACTGATATTCGCTCAGACGTGTATGCGCTGGGGGGAACGCTCTATTTTGCTCTTACCACGCATGAGCCGCCCAGCGTCTCTGCCCGCAATACTTCGTTGCAGCAAGGCCAACAAGACCTGCCTTCACTCCAGCAGCGTCTCGCCAGCAACCCGCCAGAAGACGCGGCAGACCCACAACGGCACTTCCGCCTGGGTGTCTCGAAGCCGCAGAAACCGGCGCCTCGCCATTCTCGTCATCTGGCGCAACTCGGCTCGCTTCCACCCCCTCTGCTCGAACAACTGAACCGCATTATCACGCGCGCGATGGCCCTGCGCCCGGACAAACGCTATCAATCGGTCGCGGAGATGAGCAATGACCTGAAAAAAGTGCTGGCCGCGTTACCGGTGTCACACCCGCAGCCAGTTCCGCCGCGCCAGGTGGACCCACATAGCACCCAGCCAGACCTGCAGCAGTTGTACGAAGCCGTCCAGGCTGCGAAAGAACAGGCCGCCCACAACGCCGATCCCCCGGCGCAGGTAAAACCCACCGTCACCTGCCCGCGCTGCGGCGCTATCATTACCGATACGGCCGCTTACTGCCGCGTCTGCGGAACGCCTCTGCCTCCACAGGGGGGAAATACTCCCCCCTCCGGTGCATCTACCTCCTCAAATCAGAGCGCGCAAAATCCTTCCATGCCAAAGCAGGCGTCTTCATTCGATGATCGCGCACTGGCAGAAGAGGAAACGATGGAGATACAACCACAGAAGCAGGCACGGCGACAGCACTCTCCAGGCCTGTCCGCTCCACCTTCCGTCCTACCACCCGCTTCACAGACGCACACATCACATTACTCACCGGATTTCCCGCAGCCATCTGGTAATGGGGCAACAGCGCCATCCTCACCGCCGTCGGCACAGATGGTTTTGCCATCACCGCAAATGCCGAATACACATCATACCGCTTCGGGTCAGCAGTCTGCTAACAAGAGGCCAGCCGCCCGCGCCGGACTGCCAGTCTGGCTCTTTCTGCTGGTGGTTATTCTCCTGCTCGTGCTGGTCGCCGTGCTGCTTCTCCTGCTGACTCATCACAGCACACAGGATAACGAGAGCTTTCTGGCCTCGATGGGAGTATTTTATGAACGAAACGCCGTTGTCACCGCTGCGCCTGCTCCTTCTTGGCTATGGGCATGTTGCGCAGGCATTGCTGCCACTGCTGGCTTCTCGCGGTGACTGGCTGGCCGCTGAATTCGGCATACGTCCCATCATCAGCGGTATAGCGACACGCCGTCAGGGATATTTCATTCACCACACCGGCATTGATGCTGCCCTGCTGGCTGCCGCATCCGACCCCCTGAACAGCTTTATCGAACAGGCAATCCACGTCGAGAATGCTGAAGCGTTTACGAACGCGGGAAAAACTGCGGGTGCGCAGATGCTGCTGGAACTGACGACGCTCAACCCCACCAATGGACAGCCTGCTCTCATGCACATTCAAAGCGCACTCTCTAACAACCTGGATGTCGTGACGGCTAATAAAGGGCCGGTCGCTTTTGCCCTGACGGATTTGCAGGCACTGGCCCGCAGCCACCACGTCCAGTTTCGTTACGAGTCGACGGTGATGGATGGCCTGCCAGTCTTCAACCTGGCCCAGTTCAGTCTGCCTGCCGTTGGCCTCCAGGCCTTCCGCGCCATACTGAATACGACCAGCAGCCTTGTGCTAGGCATGATTGAGCAAGGCTACTCGCTGGAAGAAGGCATCCACAGGGCGCAGGGGCTTGGCGTTGCGGAAGCCGATCCCTGGTATGACCTGGATGGCTGGGACGCGGTAATGAAAACCACCATTCTCGCCAACGCGCTGCTCGGTGGCCAGTTGACTCCGCAGCAAGTCGAACGAGAAGGCATTCGCCATCTGTCCACTGGAGCGATTCGCGCTGCCGCGCAGGCTGGAACTCCCATCAGGCTGGTCAGTCAGGCTTGCCTCAGCAATGGTGTACTGGTGGCTGAAGTGCGCCCGCGCCCGATCTCTCAGGATGACATTCTGTACGTGAGCAAAGGAACCAGCAGCATCATTTCGCTACAAACGGAGGCAATGGGAACAATCACTCTGGTCGAACATGAACCACTGGTACTACAAACAGCCTATGGAGTGCTGAGCGACCTTATTGCCATACTCCGACAACGTCAGCCGATAAGAAGATAAAAAATGTACTGAAAAGTAGTTGACTTTCGATAAAGTGATGTTTACAATAGTACCATCAACGAGGATTTCTACATTAATCGAATGAGACACTTTAGAAATAGAAATGGAGGGTATCATGGCATCACTCTGTCCTCAATGCGCATACGAGAACCCCGATCAATCCAGCTTTTGCGTTCGCTGCGGCAACAGGCTATCATCCGGTGGACAGCCGAACGCAGCTTCCACCAGTAGCCAGTCTCTACCCACCTATGCAGCTATGCCCGCGCCTCCGCTAGCCACACCCTCTTATTCGCCTCCACCCGCATCGTATAATCCGCCCACCAGTCCATTCTATGGTCAGGCTGCGCAGAGCGCCCCTCCTTCAGCAGCTTTGCCGGTCGCGTCCCCCGCTCCCTCTTTGCCGGTGCAGATGGGGACAGGGCAGGGACAGATCGCGCTCAGGCGCGCTTTCGCCGGTTATGGGACGCTGATATACCATTATTCCTGGCTGGTCAATGGAGGCGCCGCACAGGCAAACAACGCTCGCACCGCTATTTTCGATATTCTCCGCCAGCGTAACATTGTTGGCCTCACTATCACGCAGCAACGCTTGATGGAACGCGGCCTGATGATGGAGGAACGCGACTATCTGATCGCCCGTCGCGGCACCTCCACCGTCTTCGTCTACGCCGCGCCCGCCGGCAATGATCTCTACATCTCAAGAGCAACCACTGTCCTGCCGCCTATCAGCAATGTGCGCATCGCCATCGCTATCCTGTTCGCGGCCATCATGTTCATCGGTTTTTTCGTTCGTCCTGATCCCTACGCGCTTTATACGGGAAACATTCTCTCATACGCCATTGCAGCGTTCTTCACCGGCTTGAGCATTCCCATCCTCCTGGTCTTCATCATTCTGGCTATCCGCTCATTTGTCTACTGGCTGATTGAGAGAGATTTCTGGGTTCTGCTTCGCCCCAACAAACTCAACGACTTTCAACTGGACGATATCGCGCTGATGGAACACGCAACCGATGATACGGTGAAAACCGCAGTCAAGCAGGTCGGGCTTGATGCCAGCCAGATTACGCCGCCACCGCTGGGCTACCAGGCAAAGCAGCGCATCCGTGCCATCTGATCTCGTCTGAAAGAGGTACATTATGGCTGCCCGCGAGCCGTTTATTCGCTCTCAGGCCCTTGCTGGCTGGCAAGAGCCTGACGCGCTACTGGGTTTTGCCCTGCCCTTCTTGCCCGATATGCGCACCTCGCCCTGGCTGACCGGGTCTACGCCGCGCGAGCGCCTGCACGAAGCTCTGCAATTACAGGTACGGCTGATCCACGCGCTCTGGCGCAGCAGCATCACGGCGTTTGATTTGCGCTTCATCGGTACCGAAACGCTGCCCGGTATCGCCATTGCCCTGCTCTGCCGCGTGCGTCGCCCGCCTTCTATTCCGCCTGCTCGCTTCCGCGACCACTGCCTCGCGCTCGCACGCTACGCCGGTCGCCTTTTTGCCGATAGCGGCTTCGAGTTGCAACCCCTGCTCGATGAGGCGTCGCTGGCACGCTATATCACGCCTTTTCGCTTTCATGTAGCAGCGGAATTGCGCAAAGCAGAGGAACTGCTTGTTCTGCAAGAGGCATACACCGAGTATGAAGTCTATGCCACCTATCCCTGGTCATGGACCGTCCAGAATCGACTGCGGTTGCTCGAGGCGTTGCTACACCGTCAGAGTGACTGCATGGTCAGCGTTTACCTGGAACCAACACAGCTAAGCCCGCAGGAGCAGAGCCACCTGAGTCATGCCACATCTTCGCGCATGAGATCGCTGCTCCACGCAGGCGGCCCGGCAGGGGATGCCGTGTATCATCTCTATGCTACCTATGCCCGGAACCTGCAACAGCCCTACCTGTTGCGCGCGAGCATAGCGGCAGCCGCAGCCGCAACAGCAGAGCAAATCGGACGTATGTTCATCGATGAACTCAGCACAGGTCAGGCTACAGGTACTGCTGCTCCGGTCTTAGTCTACCCGCAAAATCATCAAGAGTGGCAAATGGCCTGCCAGAGCCTCTGGCAGCTTAGCTGGTTTCCCTGGGGCATCAATCGAGGCGCCGATTTAGCGGGAACGGCGCGGCTGCGCTATCTTGTTGACGCGGAAACGGCCAGTATGGCGTTCCGTATCCCCGTCGCCATGCAGGGTGATATTTCCGGCATTCCGGTGCGCGCTCTCTACCCGGCGCCGACTACCCCGGCAACGAGCAGCACAGGCATGCCAGCCACCCCTTCCACGCCGCCGATTAACTCCACAGGCCCCTATACGTCAACAGAGATCAGGCAACCAGGTACCCCGTCTTCTGTCCTTACCGGTTTGCAGGCGCCGGAGGACCTGATTGGTCACACGCTGGGCAATTGCCAGATCGAAGCGTTGCTGGGAAAAGGCGGCTTCGGAGCGGTTTATCGCGCGCGCCAGACTCACCTGGATCGCGTGGTCGCGGTAAAGGTAGTGCTGGCAATGCTTACCGCTTCCGGCGGCGACCAGCAGCAACTCGATAAACTGCTGCGCCGTTTCCAGCGGGAGGCACAGGCCCTTGCGCGCATGGATCATCCACATATATTGCCGCTGTACGAATACCAGCAGCAGCCAATATCCTATCTCATCATGCCATACATACCTGGCGGCTCTCTGGCCGATGAGCTACAGGCCAGCGGGCATCGTCCGCTCCCCGTTCAGGGGGTGGCAGCACTGCTCGCGCAAGTTGCATCGGCCCTCGATCATGCGCACGGACAGCACCTGGTCCATCGCGACCTCAAGCCGCACAACCTCCTCCGCCACACCGACGGGCGCATCCTGCTTTCAGATTTTGGCATCGTCCAGTTCGAGGAGGGGACCTTGACGGCGCTGACCACCAGCGGCTCTCATAGCCCGTATACCCCCGCTTACGCCTCGCCCGAACAGCATCAATGGTTGCCGGTCGATTACCGCAGCGATATCTATAGCCTGGGCATCATCGTCTACGAACTGCTCTGCGGGCATCGCCCGTTCAGCGTCCCCTATGAGTATGTCCATACAGCGCCACCACCACTGCGCAATTTTGGCGTGTCTGTCCCCCCGGCACTGGAAGCTGTCGTGCAAAAGGCGCTCGCTAAACGGCCAGATGATCGCTACCAGTCGGCAGGCGCAATGGCTTCGGCATTCCAGGCGGCAATAGCAGCAAAGTAGCAAAGCAAACCAGGCCACACGCAAGGGATGGCCTGGGAACACCTCTAAATCGTTACCTCTAGCTGGTAGGGAGAGCTTTGCTGGCCTGTGCCATCAACGACAATCAACGTGACCTGGTAGGTGCCATAATAGCTGTAGTAATGGTAGTCCTGCGGGCCACCGGTCTGATCGGTATAGCCATCGCCAAAATCCCAGTTGTAAGAGGCAATGTAGGTACTCGGGTCGGCGCTGGAATTGGAAGCATCGAAGCCGACATAACCGTAGTAGCCGACCGCATAGGTAAAACTGGCCTGGGGCACCGGTGGCAGAACGGTCACCTGAGTGGTAACGCTACTGCTATGCCCCGGCGGATCAACCACCGTCACCGTCACTGTAAAAGTTCCGTTTGATTGATAGGCGTGACTGACGGTCAGGCCGGAGTCACCGCTCTGAAATTGCTCCTGGAAAGGCACGCCATGCATTACCAGAAACAGTTGCAAGCTATCGCGCCAGGGAGAGTGTAAGGGATAGATGCCGAGCGCAAAATCAATCCCTTCCTGGCTGCTTTGCCCGAAGTAGTTTACGGCATGTGGGCCAATCGCGTAAGCAACGACCAGCAGCAGCCAGCTCACCAGAGCGCCCACAACGGCGGTGATCAGGCCGCCCAGTAATACTCCGAACAGGGCGTTACTTGCCATCGCCGGTTGAAATACGCGCACCAGAATAGGCAGGCGGCGCGCCACCGGGTGGCAAAGACATACCTCCGGTGGTCTGCGTAGCGGGCTGTGTCCCTGGCAGCGTCGCCGACATGCCCACCCTTCTCCCACAACGATTACAAAATATGGCATCGGCTGCAAGCTCGTTTCCACAGATATGGCAGAACATCACACTGCCTCCTCGTATTCAAGATTGCGATCTGAGTGGAAGCTGATGATACCTACCCCCACATCTCTGCCAGTTGTCGGCGTACCCGTTGTAGCCACGACGGCAGTGAGATGGCCCAGGCGAGTCGCTCCATCAAATCTTCTATGAGAGTTTCGTCGGGGCTTTCCTGAGCGAAGAAGAGGTCTTCAAGGGGGCCGTTGATGGTGAGAATGGGGGCGACGAGGGTGAGGGCGTCGGTGAGGATGGAGGCTTCGTCGCGGACAGGTGGATAGATGGCGCTGTAGGCTTGCAGGAAGGTGGTGGCTCGTTCAGGTTCGAAGCCGCGTTTGACGAGTGGGCGCGTGAGGCCGCTGCCGGGCTGCCATGAGAGGGCGCTGAAACAGAAAAGACCGTAGGCGACCTCGAAGATGCGCTTCTCCCAGTGCGAGGCTTCGAGATTGAGGACAGCGTTGACAGCCATCGTCCGGGAGTCGAAACGCAGGTTAGTCGGGCGGTAGTCACCGTGAATGTGCATTTCGGGCAGGCCGCGCACGGAGCCAATGGACATCATAGCGGCAGGCAGCACGGCTTCCCATTGCTCCACCCAGTCGGAGAGCGCAGAGGCGATGGCCTGAATTCCGCTGGCCTCTGCCTGGGCGCGGGCGAGGTTGAGGTAGCCCTGCACCAGCCCTCCCATATGCGCCTCAGAAGGCCAGCGATGGACCGGACCGGCATAGCGGCGCGAAGCCTGGTGCAGTCGGGCCAGCATCTGGGCAGCGGAGGCGATCCAGTCGAGATTACGCGAGTCGGCGCTGCTGAATAGCTCGCCGTCAACCCACTGCTCCAGTTCGAAGAAATCTTCGCCGATGGCGACCGCAGGCTCCCCCTGCGGCGTCAACCACAGGGGAGGAATGGGGATGCCTGCCGATTGCAGATAGTGGCGGAAGGCATATCGCTGCTCGATATCTTCGCCTATCGGGCCTTCCGGGCGCTCTTTGAGCATGTAACGCTGACCCTGAATGTCGACCAGCAGGCTGAGCTGCTCCGCTTGCAGCGTCTCTAACGGGCCGCTCCATTCACCGACGCCGAACTTTTGCATAACCTCGTTCAGGTCTAGAATCTCTTCCTGCTCGTTTCCATTTTCACCTCTGTTGCCGTTCATCCCGCTCTCCAACTAGAGTTCTGTCGGCAAATCCTGGCGTTTTCCCCATTCGTTCCATGAACCATCGTAGTTGGTCAGGTTCGGGTAGCCGAGCATGGCAAGGCTGAAGAGAAGGGTGGTGGCCGCGACGCCGCCGTTGCAATAGGCAACGACGCGCTCATCGGGTGTGATGCCAGCCGAGGAGAAAATATGCGTCAGTTCTTCGTTACTGCGAAATGTTCCTGTAGCCGGGTCAATCACCTCTTCACGCGGCAGACTGAGCGCGGTGGGAATATGGCCAGGGCGGCCATGCCCGCGCACCATTTCCCCTGTATACTGGGCGCGTTCGCGCGCATCGACCAGCCGTACTCCCTGTTGACCGATAAAGGAAAGCACATCCTCGGCGGTGGCGCGCAGCTGCGGCTGGGGAACAGGCGTGAAGATTGCCGCCGGATAGGCAGGGATGGCCGTATCCAGAGGGCGTTGCTCGCGAAGCCACTTGTTCAGCCCGCCGTTGAGAACGACAACGTCAGGATGGCCGTAGTAGTTGAGCGCCCACCAGAGACGGGTGGCGAACTGCGAGGCCGGGTGAGCGTCATAGGCCACCACGAGGTGTTCGTCGCCGATGCCCAGGCGTTCCATCATTGCGGCGAAACGCTCAGGCGGCGCGATTTGCGCTTCCACCGGGTCGTCGGGGTCAACGATGTCGCGGCTCCAATCGATGTAGACGGCGCCGGGGATATGGCCCTGCTCATATTCTTCGCGCGCACCAACATATTCCGCGTCCTGCACGCCGTTGCGCACAACGGTACGCACATAGCCGCGCATATCGACGATGCGAAGCTGCGGGTCATGCAGATGTTCGGCCAGCCAGTCAGTCTCAGCTAAGAAACGATTACGCTCCATGCACTCTTCCTCCAAAAAACACAGCCCCTCGTCTTACAGGTAAGTGAAGCGAGGGGCTAATGGAATGCCTACGAGAATAGCCCGGCGGCTCCAGGGTTATCGGTACTCACAAAGTGAGCGGGTGTCCCGAAGAGATTCATGGGTTTGACGCCGGTAATGGTCATTGAGGCATTGGGCGTTTGCGTCGTGAAGTGCCGCTGGACAGCCAGCCCCAGCGGGCGCGCCAGGATGAGGGCGGCAGTTGAGGCCAGAATGACGTTATTAGCCGTGTTGAAGGGACGACGCATCTTCGCTACTGTCATCGCGGACAGGCCGGTCAGCATACCGGCAACGGCGAGGTTGGTGCCGCAGCGTTCGTGTACCGCCAGCTCCGGCTGCGTTGTGCGCAGCAGATTCAGGGCTTCTTCGGCAGCCGGGAGAATAGCCTCAGTCGGGATATCGCCAAAGACGAAGAAACCGGCGGCAAACGAGATGCCCGCCAGCCGCACGTCTGGATATTTCTTACTCAACAAAACAATGGTCGCGTGTTCAAGCGCGTGATTCTGCTTGACCGCGCCCCCCAGCAACATCTGCTGCGCGACCTGTACGATAGGGTTAATGGAACTCATTGTGTTAATCCTTCCTGAGTTATACACATTCGGTACGCCGACTAAGGGATGATGGTTTCCCCGGCGTACCGGTGAGAGTCTGTCACTCAACCACCTTGAAAAGGGCAGTTTCATCACCAAAGCTGATGATATCGCCATCGTTCAGCATTCTTGGCTGATAGATGCGCACGTTGTTGACCAGAGTGCCGTTGGCGCTCTGCAAATCTTCCAGGTACCAGTGACCATCGTGGAACCAGAGCCGGGCATGCCGACGCGAGACGGTGCGCCCGGAGATCACCAGATCATTGCCGTTGGTGCGCCCGATCGTTGTCACATCCTGATGGAAACGGTACGAGCGATTGCCTATCCTGAGCAGGGCCAGCAGCGGGCGACCGCCGGGACCCAGATAGGTGTCGTTCGCCGCCCGGTTCTTAGAAAAGTCATAGCCGCAGGTCGTGCAGTAATGCAGATCCGTGCGGTTGGCCGCGCCACAGCGGAAACAACTGATAGTGACCTCGGCCTGCTCACCGGAGCCGGGTAATGGGCGTGAAACATTGGGTGGCAACTGGTCGGCCTGTGGTGCAGAGCCAATCAGGCCGGGCGAAATCCCCGAACGCCAGGGACGCGGTATTGACAGATGTGAAACGGCAAGCGCGTTTGTCAGCGCCTCGATCAGTTCCTCTGCTGTCTGGTAGCGATCCTGCGGAGCTTTCGCCGTCATCTTCACAATCACCTGCTCAACAGCGGGGGGGACAGCGGCGCTGCGCAGGAGTTCAACCGGTAGCGGGTCGTTCAGGTGCTTGACGGTGATGGTCAGCGGGTTGTCGGCTGTGAAGGGAACACGTCCTGTCACGCAGTGGAAAAGCACGATACCGAGCGAGTAGATATCGCTGCGTGGGTCTACCTGCATGCCCGTCCCCTGTTCCGGCGACATATATTGCGGCGTGCCTATGCCCGTGCCGACGCGCGTCAGATTCGTGGTGCCTTCCAGAATCTTGGCGATGCCGAAGTCCGAGAGCAAAAGATGACCGTCCTTGCGCAACAACATGTTGGCCGGCTTCACGTCGCGATGAATAATGTTGTTACGATGCGCGCAGTCCAATCCCTCCGCGGCCTGAATCATATAGCTGACAGCCTCCGGGATGCTCAATCGCTGCTGCTGTCGCAAACGGTCTTTGAGCGTGCCGCTGTCGACATATTCCATAACGATGAACGTGATGTTGTCGACCTCACCGAAATCGTGAATCTGCACAATGTTGGGATGCGTCAGCTTCGCGACAGCGCGCGCTTCACGCACAAAACGCTGCACAAACACAGGATCGCGCGCGTGGTAGGCAGGCAAGACTTTGATGGCTACATATCTATCCAGTGTGGGCTGATATGCCTTAAAGACAGTCGCCATTCCGCCAGCGCCAATACGCTCGCGAATGATAAACTTGTCCAGCGTCTTGCCCACCAGGGCATTCATATCGTCGTTGTTCCCCGCTGAACGAGAGTAGGGATTATCCTGCTGCATACTCTAACGACTCCGTTCCCTCAAACTCACACAGGGGACAGAGCCTGCCCGGTTATCGAGACCCGGGCAATCCGCCACCGTGAGTTTCTCCGCATTCACTGAATTGCGAAAACCGTTCCGTTTCATCCTCCATGATTATACAGGTTGAAACAGCTTCTGTCGAGAGAGGAAAGATAGCTGTTTCCGATAAAGGGTCGCGGAAAAGCATTTTCGCCTGTATGCTTCCACGATCCTCTCTTCCCTTACGCCCTATCCTTCCAGTAACAGCGCCTCCGGATCCTCCACCAGTTCTTTGACGCGCACCAGAAACTGAACAGCCTCGCGACCATCGACGATGCGATGATCATATGAGAGGGCTACGTACATCATCGGATGAATCACCACCTGCCCGTTGAGGGCAATGGGGCGCTGCTCGATCTTGTGCATGCCGAGGATACCAACCTGCGGCCCATTCAAAATCGGCGTGGAGAGCAGCGAGCCGAAGACGCCACCGTTGGTGATGGTGAAGGTGCCCCCCTGCAGATCCGCCAGCGTCAGCCGGTTCTCCCTGGCCTTTTTCGCCAGCGCAGCGATTTCCCGCTCAATCTCGGCAAAACTCTTGCGATCCGCGTCACGCACGACCGGCACCACCAGGCCCTCCTCCGCACCGACGGCAATGCCGATATCGTAATAATGCTTGAGAATCATCTCATTGCCCTGAATCTCGGCGTTGAGGCGCGGGAAGGCTTTGAGCGCGCCCACTACCGCCTTCGTAAAGAAGGACATGAAGCCAAGCGAGACATCATGCCGCTCTTTGAAGGCTTCTTTACGCCGGTTGCGCAGGTCAATAACGGCGCTCATGTCTATTTCATTGAAGGTAGTAAGCATGGCCGCCGTGTGTTGCGTCTCAACCAGGCGTTGGGCAATCGTCTGCCGCCGCCGCGAGAGCCGGATGCGTTCTTCACGCCCTGTCTGCTCCGTCTGTGTGAGGGGCAACGGAGCCGGAGTCGCTGAAGCCGTCGGTGTCTGAACGGCAGTCTGTGGCTGCGCCTGGGCAGAAGCGCGAAGAGCGGCAGGTTGCGTCGGCTGTTCCGCCTGCTGCTCCATATAGTGCAACACATCATCTCTGGTGATGCGACCATGCGGGCTGTTGCCCTGTACCTGCGAAAGATCAATATGATGTTCGGCGGCAATGCGGCGCGCCAGGGGAGAAGGCGGACGTTTGCCATCGACAGGGGCAGATGAAAGCGCGCCGGTCGGCGTTTTTTGCTCGCCAACGCCCGCCGGTGCTGGCGTTGATGCCGTAGGGCCGGAGACAGGTGGTTGCTCCGTCCGGGAAGCTGCTGCGCCCACCGACTCCCCAATGAGGCCAAGCACCTCACCCACAGTAACCACGTCTCCCTCTTGCTTGAGAATCTTTTGCAGAATGCCGCTCTGCTCGGCGCTCACTTCCAGATTTACCTTATCGGTTTCCAGCTCTACCAGGGCATCGCCCTGCTGCACGGCATCGCCCTCGTGCTTCATCCACGTTCCCACCACAGCATCAACGATGGATTCTCCCAGTTCTGGGACACGAATCTCAGCGGACATACTCTTCTCCATGCTCAGCAATTGTCTCGCCGAGCGCCTCCTTCAGAATTTTTTCCTGCTCAATCGCATGTATTTCGATAAAACCAACTGCCGGGCTGGAACGTTCAGGCCGGGAGATATGGCTCAGCGTGACTCCTGATGGCAGCGCCTTTGCCAGGCGCGGAGCCAGATAGCTCCACGCCCCCATATTTTCCGGCTCCTCCTGCACCCAGATCACCTCGCGCAGGTTGGGATAGTACGCCAGCGCCTGCCGCAATGCCTGATCCGGGAAGGGATAGAGCAGTTCAAGACGCACAATGGCGCTTTCTGCGGCCAGGACATGTTTCTCCTGCTGTTCCCGCGCCAGCAAGTCAATTGCCATTTTCCCCGTTGCCAGCAGGACGCGCTGGATGGCCGTTGCATGCGACAGCGCCTGTTGATCGTTCATCACCGGCTGGAAATGTCCCTCCGTCAGTTCGGCAAGCGTGGCCGAGGAGAGGGGATTGCGCAGCAGGCTCTTGGGAGTAAAGATAATCAGAGGCCGGGGATTGTCGCGCAACGAGTGGGCCTGCGTGCGCAGCAGGTGAAAGTATTGCGCGGCGGTCGAGCAGTTGGCGATACGCCAGTTGTCCTGGGCCGCCAGCTGGAGGTAGCGTTCGATGCGGGCGCTGGAATGTTCCGGCCCCTGCCCCTCGTAGCCATGCGGCAGCAGCAGCACCAGCGCCGCGTCCTGCTTCCACTTGGCGCGGGCCGAGGCAATAAACTGGTCAATTATCACCTGGGCCACGTTGGCAAAATCGCCGAACTGCGCTTCCCACAGAACCAGGGCTTCGGGGGCCTCAACGCTATAGCCATACTCAAAGCCCAGCGCAGCGGTTTCCGTGAGCGGGCTATTGTAGATGGCAAAGGATGCTCGCGCCTCCGTCAGGTGTTGGAGCGGGATATACGTTTCGCCATTGTGCTGGTCGTGCAGGACGGCATGGCGATGGCTGAACGTGCCGCGTTCGCTATCCTGCCCGGTCAGCCGAATCGGCGTGGCTTCGGCAAGGATTGAGGCAAAGGCCAGCGCCTCGGCCTGCCCCCAGTCGATGCCGCCCTCTGGCCCCAGTGTCGTTGCGCGGCGTTGTAGCAGGCGCGCCAGTTTGGGGTTGGGCGAGAAGCTCGCGGGCCAGTGCAGGAGTTCCTGATTATATGTAGTAAGTTGCTGCGCCGAGACGGGCGGCGGCCCGGCTAATTCCTCGTGATGGCCATTTCCATTATGTACAGTAGCTTCCAGTTCAAGTAGCGGAGAGAGCGTATCGGCCTCCTGTTTTGCCTGCTCCATAACGGCAAAGGCTTCTTTGACCATCGCCTCGGCTTCGTCGGAGGTAATGTAGCCTTTTTCCTCAAGCTGCCGCGCATAAAGTTCACGTACCGTTGGATGCTGGCGGATAATCTCGTACATGCGAGGCTGGGTGAATGCCGGTTCGTCGCCCTCGTTGTGGCCCCAGCGCCGGTAGCCGACAAGATCAACCAGGACATCCTTATGGAACTGGTCGCGGTAGGCATGCGCCAGGCGGATGGCCGTCAAACAGGCATCCGGGTCGTCGGCATTGACATGAATGATAGGAATCTCGAAGCCCTTTGCCAGGTCGCTGGCGAAATGCGTTGAGCGGCTATCCTGCGGCTCGGTGGTAAAACCAAGCTGGTTGTTGAGAATAATGTGGATGGTGCCGCCGACCTGGTAGCCCTGCAATTGCCACATATTCAGAGTCTCAGCGACCACGCCCTCGCCAGGGAATGCCGCGTCGCCATGAATGAGAACAGGCAGTGTATGGTCAACATCCTGCAAAGGCGCGCCGCGCACAGTCCGGTCTTCCTGGGAAGCGCGGGTCATGCCCTCGACGACAGGGTTGACGAACTCAAGGTGGCTGGGGTTCGGAGAGAGAACGATATGCATATCGACATCGGCGCCTTCGTCGAGGACATTTTCCGCGCCGAGGTGATATTTGACATCGCCCGTCCAGCCAAAACCGAAGGTATCGGTCAGGGCAACGCCCTCTTCGTGCCGGGAGTGCTGAAATTCGGCGATGATATCCGCGTAGGATTTCTCAAGTACGTGGGCCAGCACGTTGAGGCGACCGCGATGGGCCATACCCAGCATAATCTCCTGCGTCCCCGACTCGACCGCCTCGCGAATGATCTCATCCAGCATCGGCACCAGGGCATCCGTTCCTTCAAGCGAGAAACGTTTCTGGCCGGGGAAGGTCTGGTGCAGGTAGCGTTCAAACACCTCAACCTGCGTCAATCGCTTGAGCAGGCGGCGGCTCTCCTGCGGGGAACGTCGCTGTTCATACAGGTGCAGGCCCACCGCGTCACGCAGCCAGCCGCGCTCAACCGGGCTTTTCACCTGATCAAATTCGTAGCTGATGGTACCAGAATACATGGCGCGCAAGGCGTTGATCGCTTCCAGCGCGTTGCGCGCCCCCTCAGCAGCATGACCGCCGATGACATCGGGTGGGAGCAAAGCAAGTCTCTCCTCAGTGATGCCATGCGTCTCCGGCAGCAGCGCCGGATCGCCCAGAGGTTCGCTGCCCAGCGGGTCAAGATGCGCTCCCAGGTGTCCGCGCTCGCGAATTGAGCGAGCCAGCGCGGTTGCAGCCACTACATCGGCCACCTGAAACGGCGCGCTGCTTTGCGTCGCTTCCACCCTGCCTGCACCGGTGGGCTTCTCCTCAAGCGTGGGGGAAACTGCCTGAGCCGTGTTCTGCGGCTGTGGCTGCCCCTCTAATGCTAATTCAGGATTCCAGTGTTCAAAAATGGCGCGGCTAGCAGCATCCACCGAGGCAGGATTCTGCCGGTAGCGTTCGTAGAGTTCAAGGACATAGCCCGCGTTTGGTCCATAAAATGTCGCCAGATCGTTCACGGTTGTTTCCTCTGTAAGTAAAGATAGTGCATAGATGTTTGATAACGATTGAACCCTCGTAAAATCATGTACACAATGTATAACAAAGCATGGGGTTGCCCTATTCATTGTACCACGTCCGGCGGGAAGAAGGGAAATGGCTTCCTGTTTCATCACCTGTGTCTGCCCAGGGACAGACAACAGAAAACAACGCAAGCACTGTACAATCTGCGCAATTTATGGTACCATAAAGGTGTTATCCGATCTGTTCGTAACTCTTACGGGGCGCAAGCGGGAACGGCGTTTTCTCCGGGGCCTGTTGCCGCGTTCTCAGTCAGCACACAAACGAACAAGGTGTTTTGCCTTCAGGGGGCAATATCTTGTCTCTTATGGCATGCAGCAATCGGGAGTGTTGGAAAGCAGCTTCGGCATACAGAAAGCAAAACGAAGCAAGCCAGGCGGACACATGGCTAATCTGGGTGGTATCACACGCGTTCCTCTCATTCCCACAGCGAACGAGAGGGCCTTTTTTTTGATCGAACTTACTATCAGAAGGAGCGCGCACATGAAGACCAGGTTACTTTACCATGAGAACAGTTACACCTACGAGTGCAGCGCCAGGGTGGTCGCTGTCGAGGGTGACGAGGTAGCACTGGATGCAACCATATTTTTCCCCGGAGGCGGCGGTCAGATGGCCGATCGCGGCATGCTTTCCTGGGAAAATGGAGAATGCCAGGCAACGGTGATCGCCTTGAATAAGCGCGACGATATCGTCTGGCATACGCTGGATTGCACTCCGCCGGTAGTAGGGACGGAAGTGGTGGCGAGCATTGACTGGGATTTCCGCTATCGGATGATGCGCACGCACACGGCGCTACACATTCTCTGTGGCACCATCTGGAAGGAGTTCGGCGTGCAAGTAACGGGAGGCCAGATGTACCCCGACCGGGCGCGTATGGACTTCGCGATGGAGAATCTCAATAAAGAGCGTATCGCCTACATTGAGCAGAAGATAAACGAGGCGGTGAAGGCCGATTATCCGCTGCGTGTCTATACGCTGCCGCGTGAGAAGGCGTTTGCCATCCCTGACCTGATTCGCACGAAAATTAACCTGCTGCCGCCGCATATCGAGGAGGTACGTATCGTCGAGATTGTGGGCCTGGATCTGCAGGCCGATGGCGGCACCCATGTCAACCATACAAAAGAGGTGGGCGGCATCAAGATTACCAGGACTGAGAACAAGGGCAAGATCAACAAACGCCTGGAAATCATGCTGACCGACGAGCCGCCGCTATCGGTCGAAGATGATCCGCCGACGTGGTAGAAGGGCAGCATATGTGGGAAGAGGAGGGTGTGTATTGTGTCTGTAAAATCCGGGGTATTCCAGAGCGTTACGCCCGCAGATCGGGTTGATTACCCGGCGTTGGAGCGTGACATCTTGCGCTGGTGGGAAGAGGAGGGCGTCTTACAACGCTACCTGCATCGCAATGAACATAGCGAGCGGCGATACTCGTTTCTGGATGGTCCGATAACCGCCAACAATCCGATGGGCGTCCACCATGCCTGGGGCCGCACCTATAAGGATTTGTACCAGCGTTTCAAAACGATGCAGGGCTACAAACAGCGTTACCAGAACGGCTTCGACTGCCAGGGCCTCTGGGTCGAAGTCGAGGTTGAGAAAGAACTGGGTTTCACCAACAAGCGCGAGATTGAGGCGTTTGGCATCGCAAAATTTGTCCAGTTGTGTAAGGATCGCGTCTTCACCTTTGCGCGAAAGATCACCGAGCAATCGATCCGACTCGGCGAATGGATGGACTGGGGGCATGACTACTACACGCTCTCGGACGAGAATAACTACACTATCTGGTACTTCCTCAAAAAATGTTATGAACGCGGCCTGATTTATAAGGGCCACGACGTGATGACATGGTGTCCGCGCTGCGCCACCGGCATCTCCAACATGGAGACGCTTTCCGAAGACTATAGAGAGACCAGTCACCTGAGCATCTATGCCCGCTTCCCGTTGATCGACCGCCCTGGCGAGTACCTGCTCGTCTGGACAACCACACCGTGGACGCTCGCCGCCAATGTCGCCGCCGCCGTCAATCCCGACCTGACCTATGCGAAAGTCGAGCAGGATGGCGAATATTACTATATCGCCGAAGACCTGCTACCGGTGTTGAAGGCGCTGCGCGGGCGCGATAAGGGCGAGTACCGCGTGGTCGGCACGCTCAAAGGCGGCGAAATGGTTGGCTGGCGCTATCAGGGTCCGTTTGACGAACTGCCAGCGGAACAGGGCATTGTGCATACCGTCATTCCCTGGAAAGAGGTAAGCGCGACGGAGGGAACTGGCATTGTGCATATCGCGCCGGGAGCCGGGCGTGAGGACTTCGCGCTCTCGAAAGAATTTCACCTGCCCGTTCTCGCGCCCGTTGACGAATTCGGCGTCTATACAGAAGGATATGGCTGGCTCACCGGCCAGAAGGCGGCAGAGGTGGGACAGCAAATCGCCGAGAACCTGGCGCAGAAGGGCCTGCTCTATCGGACACAGAACTACCGGCACCGCTACCCGGTCTGCTGGCGCTGCAAGACTGAGCTGATATTCCGCCTGGTAGATGAGTGGTATATCTCAATGGAACGCCTGCGCTACGAGATCATGAAGGTGGTACCGGAGGCGAAATGGATTCCCGCCTTCGGCGAGGAGCGCGAGCTGGACTGGCTGCGCAACATGGATGACTGGATGATCTCCAAAAAGCGGTACTGGGGCCTCGCGCTGCCCATCTATGACTGCCCGCAATGCGGCACCTTCGAGGTTGTCGGCAGTGAACACGAACTGAAAGAGCGCGCCGTCGCCGGGTGGGAAGAGTTTGAGGGCCACTCACCGCACCGCCCATGGATCGACGCAGTCAAGATTCGCTGTAAAAGCTGCGGGGCCGAGGTTTCGCGTATCGCGGATGTGGGCAATCCCTGGCTGGATGCCGGTATTGTGCCGTTCTCGACACTGCACTATCGCACAGATCGAGAATACTGGCGGCAGTGGTTCCCGGTCGATTTCGTCACTGAGTCCTTTCCCGGCCAGTTCAAAAACTGGTTCTATTCCATGCTGGTCATGAGTACCGTGCTTGAGGGCATGTCTCCCTTCAAGACCCTGCTGGGCTTTGCCACGCTGTTGGGCGAGGATGGCGAGCCAATGCATAAATCGAAGGGCAATTTCGTTGTCTTCGACGAGGCCGCCGAAACCGTTGGCTCCGACACCATGCGCTGGCTCTACCTGAACCAGAACCCGGAGTTGAACCTGAATTTCCCGCGTATTCCGTCCGAGCAGGCCGTGAAACTGGCGCAGGAGGCAGGCGTGCCGGTGCGCCTGAGCGAGAAGTGGATGCTGGTGCGGCGCACGCTCGACAAAATCTGGAATGTTTACTGGTTCTTCGTGACCTACGCCAACATCGACTCCTTCAACCCCCGCCAGCACCGGCTTCCGGTAGAGCAGCGCAGCGACCTTGACCGCTGGATTATCTCGGAATTGCAGCGGACGATCCAGACCGTCACCAATGGCCTGAACGAGTACAACAGCACCACTCCAGGCATGGCGATTCAGGATTTTCTGGAAGACCTGTCGAACTGGTACCTGCGGCGCAGCCGCGAGCGAATCTGGAAATCAGAACTGGACAACGACAAGCTGGCGGCCTACCTGACGCTCTACGAGTGCCTGACCACGCTCATCACCCTGCTCGCGCCCTTCATCCCCTTCATGACAGAAGAACTCTACCAGAACCTTGTGCGCAGCGTTGACCCCAACGCTCCCATCAGTGTTCACCTGACCGATTGGCCGGTGGCAAACGAGGAATTGATCGATGAGCAGTTGATGAGGGAGACGCGCCTGGTCATGCAGATCGTCAGTCTCGGTCGCGCGGCGCGTGAAAAGGCACAGATCAAGGTGCGCCAGCCGCTGAACACGCTGTACGTGCGCGTGCCAACGCTTGCTGAGGAGGAAGCTCTCATGCGGCTTAAAGAGCAGATACTTGAAGAGTTGAACATCAAACGACTGGAATTGATGAGCAGCGAGAGTGATATGCTGACCTACACGCTCAGGCCCCAGGTGAAGGTACTCGGGCCAAAGTACGGCAGGCTGACGCAGAAAATTCTGGCCTCATTCAAAGCTCTCAACGAACGCGGTCTCAACGCAGCGGCCACACAGCTGAACGAAACCGGGGCATTAACCTTCACGCTCGAGGGTCAGCAGATCACGCTGACCCCGGAAGAGGTCGAGGTGCTTGCTACGGCGCGCCCCGGCTTTGTGACGGCGGAAGAGCGCGGCTACATCGTTGCTCTTGAGACAACAATCACCCCCGAATTGCGTGAGGAGGGCCTGGTACGCGACCTGACACACTATATTCAGGATATGCGCAAAAAAGCTGGCTGCAATATCGAGGATCACATCGGCCTCGCCTTCTACACCGACAGCGTGGAACTGGCCCAGATGCTCCAACACTACGGCGAAGCTATCCAGGCCGAGACGCTGGCAGACGTCATCCTGCTCAACCCCGACGAAGCCAACAAATCGGCTTTCGAGGAGGTTTATCGCGAGCGAGTCTCGCCCACGTCTCCTAAGAGGCTGGAAGGCTATGATATAGAAGTCGTGCTGGGGAAAATATTGAAATGAGGAGCAAGGCTGCTCCTCCTCTTCATCTGGCCTGTCAGAGCAAACCTGACAAAAAGGGACCGGGAAAAGCCTCACGGCTACGTACCGAAGTAAAGTTTAACCGTAAGAGGTCAATCAGGTTTCCTGCTCCATCTCTAATAATCTCATATTTACTTCTTCAACAAAGAAATCAACGTTCATATTCGATCTCACCTCCTCGCCTACAATGCTACAAAAGCCTCATTTACATGGGTTTCTTATACTCTCTAACGAAGCAGGCAATGCTACATAACGTCTTCCGGCATAACATTTCCTGAACAACAGTAGACGAAAGTCAATGTGTCTTCTATACTGTCAGCAGTGCCTTCTCGTTATATAGAAACCAATGGCTATATGAAAAACACGGATCGCAGCGAAATACCGGCAGAGGACGATATCGAGGTCATCGACCTGAATACGGAGGATAGCGGCAATAATAAGAACCGGTGGGGCAGGAAGTGGCCGTTATCGACCGCTTCCCTCACGGCGCTCTTTCGCTCTCGCCTCCTGATCTATGCTTCACTGGCAGGCTTTGTTATCCTGCTGCTGCTTGTTGGCATCAACGTTCCCTTTCTCAGCAGGCAAAACGCGCCGCTGATGACGCCTGCCGCGCCCTCATCGTCTCAGACTGCTGTAGCCTCCATTGCTGGCGCCAACGGCATCGTGTATATCGACGCCACCGATGGCACATTGAGTGCGCGCAGGGGCAGCGACGGCAAGCTACTCTGGCAGCGTTCATTTATCACGCCTGCCTACTACCTGGGGGCCGCGAGCAGCACAGCCTTATATGGCATTACTGCTAATGCGAACGGAACTGTAGTTGAAGCATTGCGCGCCTCCGATGGCAGCGTTCTCTGGGCTACTTCGGTACCTCCCGCCGGGCCGGGCCGAATCATGGTGAATGCAGGCATCGTCTATTACAATGCGCAGAACGGCACTGTCTATGCTCTGCGCGCCAGCGACGGCAACGAACTGTGGTATCTCTCATCCGGTATGACAGCTCCCCTGGACACATTCCTTTCTGTCTCAGATGGTATTGCCTCCATTCATACCAATGATGGCACTGTCTACGTGGTACGCGGCAGCGACGGAATGGAGTTTTTTCGCTACCATGCCGACGAAGGGACAAACTGGCAGCCATTCATCGAAAACGGCATTATCTACAGCAACGATGGGCATGGGACGATACAGGCCAATCAGGCCAGCAACGGGTCATTTCTCTGGCAGATACACTCCACCATCAACAAATCGTCGTTCTGGTCAGAATCCGGGGATATTATCTATCTGTACAATGCAGGAACCGTCAAAGCGTTGCGCGGTACGAACGGTTCGCCACTCTGGCAATACAAAACGCAGAGCGAGTTGATTATGTCTCCCTTTGCGCAGCAAGGGGTCACCTACATCGTGACACAGGATCATACGATAACGGCGCTGCATAGCAGCAATGGAAGCTTGCTCTGGCAGCAGCAGCTCCCCCCTTCCCTGCTTTACGGGCCAGCTATTGCCGATGGTATCCTCTATCTTGGCACCGATGACAATTCTGTTGATGCATGGAGAGGCAGCGATGATCTCTACCTCTGGCACTACACCACTCCTTCGGTCATTCTCTGGTACCCGTTGATCGATAACGGCATCATGTACCTGCAACAGGTAAACGGGTCGCTGGATGTTGTGCGCATGAACGATGGAGTGCTGCTGTGGCGCTACCAGCCAGCAACGTAGCATCTCAAAAACTGGTTGGGACATGTTCTGTACTGAGAAATGCCAGCCAGCATGTCATGCTTCGCTGCGCTCAGTATGACATGCTGGCTGGCATTTTCATAAGCATGCTAGATAGTAGCGAAACTCTTCAACTGCCTGGCAATCTGCGCGGCGTGGATAGCATCGTGGGCGGCAATGTGCAAGGCCTGGCTGCTGATGGTGATTTCGCCCTGTTCCTCGTGCTGGCCGTGCCGCTTCCACTGCTGCGGCGAGAGTCGGGCCAGCTCGGCGATGTGCTGCGCGCGGAAGCGATGGAATGCGGCGAGAGCTTCACGCAGGTCGGCGGCTGCATAGTTGCGTTCCCTGGCCCAGGCGTCCTGATCGTAGGCAGGAATAACGGGGTTATCGTTATCGCGCATGAGACGCATGCGTTCCAGCGCCCGCTCTTCGGCGTCGCGCAGGTGACACACGACTTCGACGACTGACCATCCCTCATCGCCGCCCTTCGCGGCGCTGGCCTGCTCCTGCGTGCAGCCTTCCAGCAGCGCGTCCAATACCTCCGGCATGGCGCGCAGGGAATCGAGTAAGTCCTGGGAAACATTTGCCATCGTTACGCTCCTTCGATTTTTTGCAGGAAGTTCTGCACCAGCTGCATGTAGCGTTCCGGCTCCTCAACATGAGAAAGGTGGGAGCAGTTTTCAAGCAAGACCCATTCGGAGCCGACAATGCCCTTATGCAGCACCTCGTTGATTGTCGGCGTCGATTCGTCGTATTCGCCGGAGATAATCAACGTGGGAACGTGAATTTCAGAAAGGCGGTCGCTGCGATCCCAGTCCTTGATGACGCCGATGACATGGAATTCGCTGGGGCCGTTCATGATATGGTAGACAGCGCCGATGTTGTCGAAGGCGCGCTGCACAAAATCCGGCAGGGGTTGGACACGGACAACGTGGCGATCATAGAAAACGGTCATCGCCTCCTGATATGCGGTAGAATCAGTAGTGCCAGCCTCCTCGTGGCACAGCAGGGTAGCGTTGACCTCTGGCGGCAGTTCGGCGCGCAGCCGGTTCGCCTCGGCTACCCAGAGGGGAATGCTCGGCGTAGTATTGGAGAGTATCAAGCTGACCAGGCCAGCGGGTTGTGTGAGCGCATATTCGATAGCGAGCATACCACCCCATGACTGCCCCAGAATATGCACGCGATCAAGCCCAAGCGCGCGGCGGACGGTCGCCAGTTCGTCGACGAACCGTTGCACGCCCCACTGCCTGATCGTGTCTTCATCGGGTATATCGGAACGACCGCACCCCAGTTGATCGTAAAATATGACGCGGCGCGTATCAGAAGCCAGCGCCGCGAGGTTGTCCAGGTAGTCATGAGGCGCGCCCGGCCCGCCATGGAGTATGAGCAGGGGAAGAGATTCTTGCTCTCCCCCGCCCCCAACAATGCGATACCAGACGCGGTAGCCATCCTCGACCGGAATAAAGCCTTCCTGTTCGCGCATACTCAATGGCCTTTCTCTTTACGGCGTAATAGCGATGGCGCGCACGGGGCTGCCGGAGCCATTGACAATTTTGAGCGGAGCAACGATGAGAATCGCCCCGGTCGGGGGAAGCTGATCCAGGTTGATGAGACTGGTGAGGCCGAATTTGCCCGCGCCGTGCATGGTGGTGTGATTGGGAAATGGCGGCGTGAATGTCCCGGCCTGGCCTGCGTCTGTGCCGACCGTCTCAACGCCGACGCCGAGGATGTCGCGCTCCTTTACCAGGAAGGCGGAACAATCCTGGTGGAATCCGGGCGAGTGCGCGCCGTCTTGGCGGACGTTAAGGAATTCTTCCCGGCCCTTTCGCTTGCTCCAGCCGGTGCGCAGCAGTACCCAGGCGCCAGCAGGGATGCGGCCATGCTCGCTTTCCCATGCCAGCAGGCGATCGACGGAGAGCAGAAAATCAGGGTCTTGCTCGACATCAGCGGTCACATCAATGACATAGGCAGGGCCGATAAATTTGCGCGGCTCGATAGTATCGGTGGCGTTATTGGGCAGATCTTTGCCGGTAACCCAGTGGATGGGGGCGTCAAAGTGCGTGCCGGTATGCTCGCCCAGATTGAGGATATTCCAGTACCATGCAGGCCCCTTTTCGTCATAGCGCGAAATCTCGGTGATAGTCAATCCCGGTGAGGGCGCAAATATGGGCGGCAGATCGATCACGACGGTATCCGGTCCCAGCGGCGTGGTCAGATCAACCACTCTAAGATGACCGGAGTTCAGTTCCTCCAGCAATTGCGCTAACACGGTGGTCTGGACGTTTGCCATACTAACTTCCTTTCGTACCAGCTAATAAATGGCGACAACTTACGATGGCAGCACCATGTCACTGGCCACGCTCCGTTGAGGCACGACGCATGGCTTCCAGCGCGCGTTTGAACTGGAAGCGGTTCTCAAGGAGCGGCAAATCCATGTGGAACGTTTTTGGCCCGACCGCCTCAACTTTAGAAATCACGCTAGTCAGGGTGTTACCGGCGAGCGCCTCGCCGACCGCGCTTTTCAGGCTTTCGGGCGTGTGCGCCTCTTTGACGACGGGGATACCCGACGCGCGCGCGATGCCAGCCAGGTCTGTGCCGGTTGAAGTGGCGGTGGGAAAGCCGCCGACGGAGAGCAGGCTCTCGTTATCAAAGACGATGTGCAGGAGGTTGCCGGGTCGATAGCGGGCCATCGTGCTGAGCGTTCCCAGGTTCATGAGCAGCGAGCCATCGCCGTCGAGAACGATGACCTTCTGCTCGGGCATTGAGAGGGCGATGCCGAGGCCCATCGACGAGGCCAGCCCCATTGCATGTTCCAGATAGAAAAAGTTCGGACGATGGCCAAGCATGTAGAGTTCGGCAGCAACAGCCCCCATGATGGTGACGACGATATGGGGTTCCAGTTCCGGGTAGATAGCTTCCAGAGCAGCAGCGCGCAGCATATCAGTCCTCCCACATCAATTCACGAGACAACAACACGGCGACGGGATGTAGTGAAGCCAGCGCCAGCGTCTGCGCGTCCTTGATCCGGCGCTGAACATCAGCGGGATTGGTCAGATGCCAGAGCGGGATGTTCAATGCGCGCAAAAGCGGCTCCGTCAGCAGCCCTCCCTGTGTCTGCCAGGGGTCCTTCTCACCCATATGACCACGATAGCTGATCAACATGAGCAGAGGAATTTTGTAGAGCAAAGCCAGGGAAACGATGGGATTGATGGCCGCGAAGAAACCGTGATTCTGCATGAGCAGCGCCGAATTGACACCGGCAAGGTGGGCACCCGCCGAGATACCGATCCCTTCCTCCTCCTTCGCCAGCCGCACAAGCGTCATGTCGGGATCCTCTTCAGCCATGCGAATCAGGTGGACCAGCCAGGTTTCGGGCAGGGCGGAGATGATCTTCACGTCACACGCTTTGAGGGCATCATAGATCAACCTGGAATTTGCGATAGATACAGGCATAGCCAGACCCTCCAGAGAAGAAATAACAGAACGGAAGGAATACGCTTCCATCTCTACATATGCAGTATATCATTTCTCTCCCCTGACGGCAAAACTGTCACAGACATATCATGCTTCGCTCCCGCCCGGTATCCGGGTAGCCCATTGTTCAGTATGCTTGCTCAGATGCTTTACTCCCGCTCAGTATGACATGTTAGAGCGCCTTTTTCAGAGCAGAGAAATAGCCCTTCTGTAGAGTCAGAATACTCTACCAGAAGGGCCACTTTGCAAATATCAGTTTTCACACGCGGATATGTTCCCTACCGCACTCTCCACCTCAAATTTTTCGTCTCCACCAGCCAGACCCCATCCCTCACAAATAGTGCTTCGCTATTCCCCTCTACCAACCTCTCCCACCTGTTATCCTTCCCTGCCATCTCCACCCTCATTTCAGCGTCGCCTTTCCCTACCACCCTTATCTCTGTCCCCCCCCACCATCAACCACATCTCCCTGGATATTGCCTCCACCTCTATCCTCGTCCTTGTTCAACCCTGCCAACCACCTCTTGCCCTCACTTCCACCCTATTTTTCCATAAGTAACTCTCCCCCTTTACTTTTCCCCTTCCACCTATCGCCCATCACCACAGCGTGCGTTCCTGATAATCTGATATTTGCTCTATCGACGAAACGTTTTACCCTTGCCACGTCCCTTCATCCACTCTTAACTTCCCCGTTTCCAGTAGAAAGTATAGCGGAAATGGTCATGTTTTGCATGAATATCTCGCCCTCTCCATGAACGTTTTTTCATCATTCGTTTGTTTTATGTCAAATTCAAAGATTTACGAAATTACACTTTCTTAATATATAAATATACGATACAATACATCAACTTTGTTTAAGGAAAAAGCGGGCGAAGATTCAGATGAGCTGCTAGAAAATGGGTCAGGAGCCTGTATTGGTGTTCCGGCGGAGTTATGGTATACTTGTAGGACAATTGTGCGTGTACCTTCCCGCTCGCGGGAGAAGGATAGAACGAAAGAAAGGCGGCAGGGCTTCCTCTATGAAAGAGCAGTCTCTGGACAATCTGTGGCTGGCGCAAATACTCTGGGATCTTGGGGCAGTCCAGTTTGGCAACTTTACAGTGAGTGAGTCCGCGGTAAGCTCACCGGTTTTTGTCAACCCCAAGGTATTGATCAGCAATCCAACGGCGCTGCGCGTGGCGAGCAAGCTCATGCAGCAGGAGATCAACCTGGCACAATCTCTACGTCGACCGAAAGTTCACCAGTTCAGCCTGGTCGCCGGCGTCCCCGTCGGCGGGCTATTACTGGCCTCGGCCTACTCACTGGAAACCAACATTCCGCTTATCTATGCCCGCAGCCGCCCGGAAGGAACAGGCAAACGGGGCATCGAGGGTCACTACACAAAGGGCGATACTGTCTTAATTATCGACGACCTGATTACGCGTGGTAGCAGCATTCTGGAAACCGCCGCCCTGCTCGAAGAAAACGACCTGAAGGTCAAGGACGTGATCGTGCTGATCGACCGTGAGCATGGAGCCGCCGAACGGTTACGCCGTCATGGCTATAATTTAATCAGCATTCTCAAGCTCGACGTGATGCTCAACCTCTACATGTCGAAGGGACTGATCACCGAGGAGCAGTACCGCACCTGCGCCGAGTACCTGCGCAGCAAACAGGGAGAGAACAACGACTCTCTGTAGGCGGCGCACAGGGTGCGCAACGGAAAACAGAAAAGGCCAGGAAGAACATCGCTTCCTGGCCCCTTCATTACCCCATGTCCGGTTACAGGAAAGGCTTCTCACCGCTGCGTCATCGGTGGGACAAGCGGAGTAGCGCGCTCATCGCCGGAGTGGCCATTCCTTGCGGTGGCGTTCATGCGATGCATCGACTCCATAAACGGCTCGATCAGGTCAATCGGCAGCGGGAAGATGATAGTGGAGTTCTTCTCGACCGCGATCTCCGTCAGCGTTTGCAGGTAGCGCAACTGCAGCGCGCCCGGCTCAGCCGCGATGACGTTTGCAGCTTCGGCCAGCTGGGTGGATGCCTGTAATTCGCCTTCGGCGTGAATGATCTTGGCGCGCTTCTCGCGCTCCGCCTCGGCCTGCTTGGCCATCGCCCGCTGCATCGTCACCGGCAGTTCGATGTCCTTGACCTCGACCGCCGTGACTTTGACGCCCCAGCGTTCCGTATGCTCATCGATGATGGCCTGCAGTTCCTGGTTGATCTTCTTGCGTTGGGAGAGCAGTTCGTCCAGTTCCGACTGACCAAGCACGTTTCGCAGCGTTGTCTGGCCGATCTGCGTCGTGGCCTGGATAAAGTTCATCACGTTGACGACAGCCGCAGCCGGGTCTACCACGTAGAAGTAGATCACCGCCGTAACTTTGACCGTCACGTTGTCGCGGGTGATGACTTCCTGCGGCGGCACGGTCAGCGTGACGATACGAAGATCGACTTTCACCATACGCGAGATGATCGGGGGTACCCAGAAGATGCCGGGACCCTTCGCGCCCGTCAGGCGGCCCAGGATAAAGATGACGCCGCGCTCGTACTGCT
>Ga0209810_1001328_pt1 | contig 38500 bp, 36 predicted proteins | sample Coa_R1_7_FD_187159 | JGI IMG/M metagenome (GOLD analysis project Ga0209810, IMG submission 187159) | Surface soil microbial communities from Centralia Pennsylvania, which are recovering from an underground coalmine fire - Coalmine... | ecosystem: Environmental > Terrestrial > Soil > Unclassified... | reverse complement strand
GCGGCCACCAGCGCGCGGGCGGCCCGCACGGCCGGTGGCAATGGTCGAGGATCCACGCGCGCAAGCAGGTGCTCGGCCTCCTCGAGCCGACCGATCAGCAGGAGGTAGCGCGCCTTGAGGTAGCGCGCGTGCGCAGCATTGGCGCGATCGCCGTGTCGCTCGAGCGCATCACCGGCTGCCTCGAGCGCCTTGACCGGCGCGTTGAGATCGCGGGCGACAAGCGCGATTTCGGCCTCGGCGACGGCGCATCGCGCGCGCGCCGCCGTCTCCCGCGGCCCGAAGGCGCGCGCCGCCCGCCGCAGCAGCGTTTTGGCGCGGGCAAGATCGCCGAGCTGCGCCATGGCAATGCCGCGCAGCGCCAGGGCCGGCGCGTCGTCGCGCAAAGCGATGCAATTCAGCGCCTCGAGCGGGTTTCCCGTCGAAAGCGCGCGCGCCGCGGCGATGATGAGCGAGTCCATGCCAATCGCGACACACTTGTCACTCCCAGCCCGCGCGGGCGGGCGGTCACTCTATCCCACGATGAAGGTCCGGCAAACCGTCGCGCGAGGCGGCCCCAGCCGGGCCAGCAAAAGGAGAAACGAGATGACCGCACATGCAATCGCGACGCGTGACCGGTGGCTGGAGGCGCGGCTCGATCTGCTCGCCGCCGAGAAGGATCTGACGCGCAGGAGCGACGAGGTCGCGCGGCTGCGCCAGGCCTTGCCCTGGGTCCGCGTCGACAAAGTCTACCGATTCGACACCGAGGACGGCAGCAAGACGCTCACGGAACTGTTCGACGGACGCTCGCAGCTTCTCGTCTATCACTTCATGTTCGGTCCCGACTACACGGCTGGCTGCCCGTCCTGCTCGATGATCGCCGATGGTTTCAATGGATTTGCCGTCCATCTCGCGAACCATGACGTGATGCTCTGGGCGGTGTCGCGCGCGCCGCTCGCCAAGCTGCAGGCCTACAAGAAGCGGATGGGGTGGACGTTTCCCTGGGCGTCGTCGTTCGGCAGCGACTTCAACTTCGACTACGCCGTCGGATTCACCGAGCGCCAGCAGCGCGACGAGGGTATTCACTACAACTATCGACACGAGACGCCGTTGCGTGAACGCAGCGGCGGTCCGGTCGCGCGACACGCGGCTTCCTGCGGCACCGATCCTGCAACCTTCCTGCGCGAGCGGCCGGGCATGAGCGCCTTCGCGCTTGAGGACGGCGCGGTCTATCACACCTACTCGACCTATGCGCGCGGACTCGACGCGCTCTGGGGCGCCTATCAATGGCTTGACCGCGCGCCCAAGGGTCGCAACGAGCAGGGCATCTGGTGGCGCCGTCATGACGAATATGGCCATGACTGACCTGCCGATCGCGAGGGTGGCGCGTCCCGGCGCCTGCACCCGCCGCCGGGCCGGCGCCGCCGCCTCCCGCCTTGCCTTCTGGCTCGGCCTCGCCGCCGCGCCGACCTTCGGCGTCATGGCGCTGTGGTCCGCTCTCGGCAGCGGCCCGCCGGACCTGCTCTGCACCGCGTTGCAAGGCGCGCCGCCGGCGGGCGGCATGACGACGATGTATCTCCTGATGGGTGCCTTCCACGTGCCAGCCTGGCTGCGGCTGCTCGCGGGCAAGGGATGAGGCGCGCGCGGCCGCGCCGGGGCCGCGAGAGACCTGTGCGCAACGCCACGGCCGGGCTTGCCCCGGTCGTCCGGCGTCGCATTGTCTTTGCCGCTTCGGTATCGAGGGCCCGGCCATGCCTGTCACCGTCTACGGCATCAAGAACTGCGACACGACCAGGAAGGCCCGCGCCTGGCTTGACAAGAAGGGCATCGCCTATGCGTTCCACGACTACAAGGTCGCCGGCATCGCGCGTGCCAAGCTGGAAGGCTGGGTGAGCAAGGTCGGCTGGGAAAGGCTGCTCAATCGCGCCGGCACGACCTATCGCAAGCTGCCGGACGAGCAAAAGCGGAACGTGACGGAGAAGAAGGCCATCGCGCTGATGCTGGCACAGCCGTCAATGATCAAGCGCCCCGTGCTGGAGCTTCCCGGCGGCGCGCTGCTCATCGGTTTCGATCCGGAAGCCTATCGCGTCGCGCTGCGGGGGCAATGAGCGGCCTGCCGCTTGCCGGCGCGGCAGGCTCGAGGCCGAAAAAATGCCGCTCCGGGCCGCGCTCTCCGGCGGAACGCCGCGCCGCCTTTCGCCACGCGACCCTTGATCCGAAGGGATTTCCCTGCCAGATGGCGCGCCATGAACAAGCCATTCGTCCCCGCGCGTGCGAATTCCGCCGATCCGCTTGCCGCCGAAGTCGAGCGACGGCGGACCTTTGCGATCATCTCCCATCCGGACGCCGGAAAGACCACGCTGACCGAGAAGCTCTTGCTGTTCGGCGGCGCCATTGCGCTCGCCGGACAGGTAAGGGCCAAACGCGACCGCCGCGCGACGCGCTCGGACTGGATGGCGATCGAACGCGAGCGCGGCATTTCGGTGGTGACATCGGTGATGACCTTCGAATATGCCGGCTGCGTGTTCAATCTGCTGGATACGCCAGGCCACGAGGACTTTTCGGAGGACACCTACCGCACGCTCACCGCGGTCGATTCCGCCGTCATGGTGATCGACGCGGCCAAGGGTATCGAGGCGCGCACGCGCAAGCTGTTCGAGGTGTGCCGTTTGCGCGACATCCCCATTGTGACATTCATCAACAAGCTCGACCGCGAAAGCCGTGATCCCTTTGCGCTGCTTGACGAGATCGAGAAGACGCTCGCCCTCGATGCCGCGCCGATGACCTGGCCGATCGGCAGCGGTCGGGATTTTGCCGGGACCTGTGACATCGCAAGCGGCGACATGCGGCTTCTCGCCGAGGACGAGACCGCGGCCGCGTGCGGGCCCTTCGACCCCGCCGCGCTGGCTTTCAGGAAACCGACGCTTGCCGTCGAGGCGATCGCGGAGGAGATCGCGCTTGCGAGATCCGCGTATCGTCCGTTCGACGTCGGGGCCTTCCGCGAAGGCCATCTAACGCCCGTATATTTCGGATCGGCGCTGAAGAATTTCGGCGTCAAGGATCTGCTTGACGCTCTGGTCGCCTACGCACCGCCTCCGCGCGCGCAACGCGCGGATCTGCGCGAGGTCGACGCGCGTGAGCCGGCTCTCACCGCATTCGTCTTCAAGATCCAGGCCAATATGGATCCCCACCATCGCGATCGCATGGCTTTCGTCCGCCTGTGCTCGGGCAGGCTCACCCGCGGCATGAAGGTCAGGCTCGTCCGCACCGGCAAGTCGCTCACCCTGTCGACGCCGCAGTTCTTCTTCGCTCAGGATCGCACGCTGGCGGAGGAGGCCTATGCCGGGGACGTGGTGGGAATTCCCAATCACGGCGCGCTGCGCATCGGAGATACGCTGACCGAGGGCGAGCACCTCGCGTTCCTCGGCGTGCCCAATTTCGCGCCGGAAATCCTGCGCCGCGTGAAACCCGGCGATCCGATGAAGGCGAAAAAGTTGAAAGACGCGCTGCAACAGATGGCGGAGGAGGGCGTCGTCCAGGTGTTCCGACCGCTCGACGGCGCGCCCGCGCTCGTCGGCGTGGTCGGCGCGCTTCAGCTCGAGGTGCTGCAGCGCCGGCTCGCCGACGAATACGGGCTTGATATCAGCTACGAGCAGCCCGAATTCCAGCTCGCGCGATGGATCGCCGGCGCCGATGCCGAGGCGCTCGCGCGTTTCGTCGAAGCCCATTATTCGAGCTGTGCGGAGGACCTCGACGGGGACAAGGTCTTCATGGCACGCAACCAGTTCATCCTCGATTATGCGCGCGAGCGCGCCGCCGGCATCACGTTCACGGACATGAAGGACGTCAAGCGCCCGGCCTGAGGCGCCGTGGCCGTCGCCGGCGCGCGCCGCCTCAGTTGACCTTGATGTTCGCCGCCCTGATCACCGGCGCCCAGCGCGCGATCTCGGCGTCGATGCGGGCGCGGAATTCCGCGGGAGAGGATCCGACCGGCTCCATGAGCTGCGTCGCCAGTTTCTCGCGCAGCTCGGGCCGCCTGACGATCTCGACGACGTCCCGGTTGATCCGTTCGACGATCGGCTCGGGCAGCGCGCCGGGACCGATCAGGCCCATCCAGGCGTCGGCGTCGACGTCGATGCCGCTTTCCTTGAGCGTCGGGAGATCGGGCAGGAAGGGCGACCGTCTTGCCGTCGATACGGCGAGCATCTTGACCTTGCCTTCCTTGGCGAGCGGCACGACGGAAATGGCGGGCAGACACGCCATCTGCGCGTCGCCGCGGATCACGGCGAGCATGGCCTGCGGCGAGCTGTTGTAGGGCACGTGCACGATCCTCGTGCCCGATTTGAGCGCCAGCGCTTCCATGGCAAGATGCGACAGCGAGCCGTTGCCGATCGACGCGAAATTGTATCGGCCCGGATGGTCCTTGAGCAGCCTGATCAGGGCGGCCACGCCGTCCACGCCGAGCGACGGCGCCACCGCGAGCACGCTCGGTTGCGTCACGAGCTGGCTGATCGGCGCAATGTCCTTCCTCGGGTCATACGGAAGCTTCGAGAACAGGAGGGTGTTGATCGCCAGCGGACCGCCGATGCTGATGCCGATGGTCGAACCGTCGGGCACGGCCTTGGCGACCGCGTCGGTGCCGAGATTGCCGCTGGCGCCCGGCTTGTTTTCGACCACGAAGGCGCTGCCCGGATATTTGCGCTGCCATTGGTCGGCGATGAGCCGCGCGACCGTGTCGGGCGTGGATCCGGCGCCGAACGGCACATAGATGTGCACCGTCCTCGGCGGCCAATCGTCGGCGCGCGCCCCGGCGCCGGCGCCGCACAAAAGCGGCACGAGCAGCAGATAGAGGATCAGCTTCGTCTTCATTCGCGCTACTCCACGTCGCGCCCGAGATAGGCGCCGTCGCTCGCAAGCACGGCCTGCAGCGCGTCGATCGCAATATCGACGCAGGCCCTGCCGTCGACAAGCGAAAGATGCGCGGCCGTGCCGGCCGCCTGGCCCATCACGAAACAGCTTCCCGAGACGCGCGCGGCCGATTGGCCTTCGTGCGTCATCGAGGCGCAGCGGCCGGCCACGAGCAGATTGTCGAAACCGCGGGGCACGAGCATGCGAAAGGGCAGATGGTTGAATCCGCGCGCGCGCGGGATGTCGGGCCAGCGCCAGACGACGTCGCCGGCGACGTGGTTTTCGATCGGCCAGGCGTTGACGCCGATCGTGTCGGCGAAACTCGCACAGGCGACGACGTCGTCGCCCGTGAGTTGGTACCGTCCGACGATGCGGCGCGTCTCGCGTATGCCGAGCTGCGGCGGGATGTCGACGATATAGGCGTCGGCGAATCCCGGCACGTCCCGGCGCAGGAACTCGAAAAAGGCGAGGGCCTGCCGGCGGCCCTCGATCTCGCCTGCGCTCAGTTCGGCCGCATCCGTGCCGTTGACCGCCCGGCCTGCGGCGTTGCGGACCTGCGTGACATTGACGCGCCATTCGCCGGCGTGCTTCTGCGGCCGAACGATGGCGCCCTTGCGCGGAAATCTGATGCCGCGTTTTTCGGCTTCCTCCATCAGTGTCGGAATCGTGCGCCACGCCTCGCCGGCCGTTTGCGGATCAACGCCGGCAAGGCGGAACATCATGGTCGGATAAAGCGTGTCGCCGGTGGCGTCGCCCTGCTCGAAGGCGGCGCCGGCGAAGGCCGCAAGATCGCCGTCGCCCGAGCAGTCGATGAAGACGCGGCCGCGCACGGCCGCGCGCCCGGACTTGGTCTCGATCAGCAGCGACCCAATGCGTCCCGGTGCGTCCATGATGACGCCGGTCGCAAGCGCGTGGAAGAGTATCGCGACGCCTCGCGTTAGGAGCAGCTCGTCGGCGGCGCATTTGTAGGCCGCCGTGTCGTAGGCCTGCGCCATCGTCCTGCCGAGCACCGGATGCGGCGCGCTGAGCCCGCCGAGGCGCGCAATCCGCGCGAGCAAATCGTCCGCGACGCCGTGCACCACCTGTTTGATCTCGCCGTGGACATTGGCGTGCAATCCGCAGAAATTCGTGACGCCGGCGGCCGTGCCCATGCCGCCGAGAAAGCCGTAGCGCTCGACCAGCAGGACCTTGCGCCCGTGTCCGCCCGCGGCCGCCGCCGCGGCGATGCCGGACGGGCCGCCGCCGAGCACGACCACGTCGTAGGCGTCGATCACCTTCGTTTTGCGCTCCGGTTCGACGACGAAATCGAGCATCCCGGCCCTCGCGCGGGTCCTATACGTTGGACGACTTGCATTGCCCGCCGCGATCCTCTACTGCGGCGCGGCGACGACGGCAATCGCGCACGGCGGACGGTCATGGGCCTTGCGATCCTCATCCTCGGATTGGCGGTTTTCCTCGGCGGCCACGGCTTTACCACCTGTCGCGCCGCGCGCGATCGGCTGATCGCGCGCCTCGGAGCGGGCGCCTATCGGGTGCTGTTCTCGCTGGTCGCTGTCGTCGGTCTCGTGCTGATCGTGCGCGGCTTTGCCGATTATCGTGCCGAAGGCGAAATTGCGGTCTGGACGCCGCCCGGATTCATGCGGCACATCACCATCGGTCTGATGCTGCTCGCGTCGATCTTCCTCGCCGCCTTTTTCATCCCGAGCCATGTCACGCTATGGCTCAAGCATCCGCTGTTCAACAGCGTCAAGACCTGGGCATTCGCGCATCTGCTGGTCAACGGCGATCTCGGCGGAATGATCCTGTTCGGTTCATTCCTCGTCTGGGGCAGCTATGCACGCGTCGCGGCCAAGCGGCGGGGCGACCGCGGCGTGACCAAGGCGCCGGCCGGATGGATCAATGACGCGCTCGTCGTCGTCGTCGGCATCATCGTGTTTCTCGCGCTCGGCTACGCCTTCCATCCGATCGTGATCGGGGTGCCGGTATTCGGCAGGTAACCGTCAATGTCCGCGCAAGGCCAGAATCCCCGGCTCACCGCTTCCGACATCCGCGCGCGCAAGGGCGGAGAACCGATTGTCTGTCTGACCTCGTATCACGCGCACACGGCGCGCATCGTCGATCAATATTGCGACGTGATCCTGGTCGGAGACTCGCTCGGAATGGTGATGCACGGCCTGGAAACGACGGTGCCGGTGACCCTCGACATGATGATCCTGCAGGGTTGCGCGGTCATGCGCGGATCCCGACATGCGCTGGTGGTCGTCGACCTGCCCTTCGGCTCCTATGAGGCATCCAAGGAGCAGGCCTTCGCCAGCGCCGCGCGCGTGCTCAAGGAGACCGGCTGCGGCGCCGTCAAGCTCGAAGGGGGACGGCGCATGGCCGAAACGATCCGTTTCATGGTCGAGCGCGGCATTCCGGTCATGGCGCATGTCGGCCTGACGCCGCAGTCGATCAACGTCATCGGCGCGTTCCGCGCGCAGGGACGCGAGGAGGCTGACTGGGGCCGCATCGAGGATGACGCGCGCGCGGTATCGGAGGCGGGTGCCTTCGCCGTGGTGATCGAAGCCGTCGCCGAGCCGCTCGCACGCAGGCTGACCGGGCAGGTCCCGATCCCGACCATCGGCATCGGCGCCAGCGCGGCCTGTGACGGACAGGTGCTGGTGCTGGAGGACATGCTCGGCCTCACGCCGCGCGTACCGAAATTCGTCAAGCGTTACGGCGACCTTGGTCCCAGCATCGAGCGCGCCGTCGCCGCCTATGCATCGGAGGTGCGTGCGCGCGCCTTTCCGGCGCCGGAGCACACCTATCCGATGAAGAAGTCCTGAAATCCGGGAAAATTAACGATGGCTGCGGCCGGCTTTGCCTTGCCGGCGCCACATCGATAGGTTAGGCGGCGCCTGGCCGAAAAGGGGACCGGGACGCGGGTCGGGAGCGGTGCGTGGCCGATATCTTCCAGGAAGTCGACGAGGAGGTCCGACGCGAGCGGCTGCACAAGCTGTGGCAGCGCTACGGAGCCTATGTCGTGGGCGCCGCCGTGCTTGTCGTCGCCGCGATCGCCGCCTGGCGCGGCTATGAGTGGTATGTCGGCCGGCAGGCCGCGGCGGCCGGCGCCCGGTTCGAGGCCGCCGTGGCGCTCAGCGAGCAAGACAAGGCCGACGAGGCGGAGAATGCGTTCGCGAAGATCGCGGCCGAAGCGCCCGCCGGCTATCGGGTTCTGGCGCGGTTTCGCGCGGCGGCGGAGCTCGTCAAGACCAAGCCGGCCGACGCGGCTCAAGCCTATGACGCGCTCGCCGCCGACGCGTCGCTCGGCACGACGCTGCAGGATCTGGCCGCGGTCCATGCCGCGATGCTGCGGCTCGATACGATGTCCTTTGCCGATCTGCAGAAGCGTCTTGCTCCGGTGGCGGATGAGGGCAGGCCTTTTCGCCATACCGCGCGCGAGCTGCTGGCGCTGTCGGCGTGGCATGATCACGACGTCGCGGCAGCGCGAAAATACATCGACATGATCAACAATGATCCGGAAAGTCCGCCGTTGATGCGCGCGCGAATCGAGATGCTGTCGGCGTTGATCGCCGCCGACAGCGCGAGTTGAGGTGAAGGCATGCCGCGTGTTCGCGCTCTCGTGCTTGCCGCTGCGCTGACGGGTGCGGCAGCGGTTCTCGCCGGCTGCGAGAATTTCGACCTCGACAAGCTCGACGTCTTCAATCTCAACGAAAAGAAGAAGCTGCCGGGCGAGCGCAAGGAGCTGTTCCCGGGCGGCGTTCCGGGCGTGTCCCAGGGCATCCCGCCGGAATATCTCAAGGGCCACGAGCAGGACCAACCGGGTGCCGCCATTCCGACGCCGGCCGCGCAGCCGGGCGAGCAGACGGCCACGAGCGAAGAGGGCAAGACCGCGGCGGTCGCGCCCGCGGCGCAGGCGTCGAGCAAGACCGAGGCCGAGCCGAAGTCCGAGCCAAAATCCGAGCCGAAGCCCAAGCCGAAGGCCAAGGCCAAGGCCAAGCCGAAGCCGAAACGGCAGGGCGAGCCGGAGACCAAGACCGCGGGGCCGTCGGCCGCACCGCAGCCGGCCGCGCAACCGCAGTCGCAGCCGTGGCCGGCCTCGCCGTCGCAGTCCCAGCAAGGGACATCGGCGCCCTGGCCTTCGACCGAGCAGAACCAGGTCACCGCGCCTTGGCCGGCGGCGCCGGCGCCGGGGACCTTCTCGCGCTGAGCGGGGGATGGGCTTGCGCCCTTGACCCGCGTGGCGATCTGACAAACACCCGTCCCTGCGCGCATGGGCCGACCCGCCGCGGCGCGGGATGGCTCACGCGCAGGGCACATCGCGGAAGGGGTCCGACCGCGGACCACGGCCGCGGCAGGGAAAAGATCGTGCGTCATGCCGTTTACCGTCGCCATCGTCGGCCGGCCCAATGTCGGCAAATCGACGCTGTTCAACCGCCTCGTCGGCCGTCGCCTGGCGCTCGTCGACGACAGGCCGGGCGTGACGCGCGACCGGCGCGAAGGCGAGGCGCGTCTTGGCGATCTGCGTTTCACCGTCGTCGATACGGCCGGCTTCGAGGCGGCGGCGTCGCAAAGCCTGTCGGCGCGCATGCGCGCGCAGACCGAGGCGGCGATTGCCGGCGCCGACGCCGTTTTCTTCATGATCGACGCGCGCGAGGGCGTGGTGCCGGTCGATCAAGCCTTCGCCGACATCGTGCGACGCTCCGGCAAGCCGATCATCGTGGTCGCGAACAAGAGCGAGGGGTCGGCCGGGGACGCCGGACGCCTGGACGCCTATCGGCTCGGACTCGGCGAGCCGGTGGCGATCTCCGCGGAGCATAACGAAGGCATGGCGGATCTTTACGAGGCGCTGCGCGCCGCCTTGCCGGAGAGGATCGTCTCGTCCGAGCCGGCGGTCGCGACCGAGAAGCCGCCGGTCGTCCGCGTCGCCATCGTCGGGCGACCGAATGTCGGCAAGTCGACCTTGATCAATCGGCTGATTGGCGCCGAACGCCTGCTCACCGGCCCGGAAGCCGGCATCACGCGTGACGCGATCGCGGTCGATCACGAATGGCGAGGCCGGCTTTTCCGCATTTACGACACCGCCGGCCTGCGCCGGCGCGCGCGCGTCGCCGAAAAGCTGGAAAAGCTTGCGGTCGGCGACGCGCTCAATGCCGTGCGCTTCGCCGAAGTGGTCGTGGTGCTCGTCGATGCCGCGAGCGCCTTCGAGGAACAGGATCAGCGCATCGCCGATCTTGTCGAGCGGGAGGGCCGCGCCGTCGTCGTGGCCGTTTCCAAATGGGATCTGGTGACCGGCAAGAGGGAGGCCTTCGGCCGATTGCGCGCGCACATGCAGGAGCGGCTCGCCCAGCTCAAGGGCGCGCCCTTGGTCGCCGTGTCGGGACTGACCGGCGAGGGACTCGAGCGGATGATGGAGGCAATCGTCGATGCCTATGCCGTCTGGAACCGGCGCGTGTCGACCGCGGCGCTCAACCGCTGGTTTGAACGCACGGTGAGCGCGCATCCTCCGCCGGCCGCCCAAGGCCGGCCGCCCAGGCTCACCTACATCACGCAACCGAAAAGCCGTCCCCCGAGCTTCGTCCTTTTCTGCACGCGCGCCGAGGCCGTCCCCGAGAGCTACAGGCGTTATCTCGTGAATTCGCTGCGCGAGGCCTTCGATCTTCCGGGAACGCCGATTCGCCTGACCTTGCGCGAGAAGGCCAACCCGTTCGCGCGTCGGCGACGCTGAGCCGCGCAACCAGCGAGGGACCGGCCCGCCTGGCGCGAGTCCGGCGCGCGGGTCTAGAATGGGTCTCGGCGACACTCACCCGTCATCGCGCGCGCGTTGCGGGCACGGCGAGGCGACCCGGAATCGACCAGGCCCGGTCCCGGTTGCTTCGTCGCCGCCGCAGGGCGTCAGGCCATGACGATGCCGATCCAATCCGATCGGAACGCGCGCCGCAATCCGCGCGTCCGGCACAATGAGGGCGTCCATGGCCGACGGCGACAACGCGATTCCGATCGAGGCGTGGAATACGGTTCTGTTCGAAAAGTTCTGTCGTTTCCGCTTCGTGTTGACGGAAGGACTTTCCGATCACAGCGACGAGCTGCTGCGGCGTCGCCCCTATTCGAGCGGCGCGCGCGTGCTCGACGTCGGCTGCGGGTTCGGCGACACCACGCGCATCATTGCGGGCCAGACCGCGCCCGGGGGCGAAGCGGTCGGCGTCGACTGCGCGGGGAATTTCGTGGCGGCGGCGATCCGCGAAGCGGCCGATGCGGGCATCGGGAACGTCTCTTTCTTTACCGCCGACGTGCAGGGCGACGATCTGCGCGGGCCTTACGACGCTGTGTTCTCCCGCTTTGGCACCATGTTCTTCAACATGCCGGTCATGGCGCTGCGCAACATCCGCAGGGCGCTGCGGCCCGGCGGCGAGCTCAGCATGATCGTCTGGCGCAAGCGCGAGGACAACCCCTGGGTGTACGACGCCGAGCTCTGCGTGCGCGGCATCGTGCCGGTCGTCAGGCACGAGGATACGGACGCGGTGCATTGCGGACCGGGACCCTTTTCCATGGCCGGCGCCGACATGGTGAGCGACATGCTGCAGATCGCGGGCTACGAACGCGTGGGATTCGAGCGCTACGATTGCGACATCTGCATCGGGCGCACCATGGACGACGCGATCGACTTCGCCATGGCGCTCGGTCCGGCGGGCGAGATCATCCGCCTTGCCGGGGAAGAAGGCACGAAGCGCAAGGACCGCGTCGTTCAGGCCTTGCGCAGGACATTTGCGCCTTATCAACGCGGCGACGGCGTGTGGGCGCGCTCGAGCAGCTGGTTCGTCACCGCACGCAATCCCGCGCGTTGAGGCGCGGCCCGCCGCGAGGCCCCGCTCCGGAGGCGGGGTCGACCGCGGGATGGGCGGCGCGGGATCAGGCCGGCGGCTGGAAATCCAGGAACCTGCGGTCGCGGAAACTGTAGAGCCTGCCGTTCTCGCTGCAGTCCGGCAGGCACAGCGGCACGATGCTCTTGGCCACTTCCTCCGCCGGCGGCAGCGTCGTGGGATCGACGCCGGGCCAGCCGCTGAGATACATGCGCGTCCGGGTGGGCCCGGGCGCGAACAGATTCACCCGCACGCTGGTCGAGGCGCATTCGGCGGCATAGACGCGCGCGAGCGCGTCGAGCGCCGCTTTCGAGGCGGCATAGGGGCCGGTATAGGCGCGTGCCATCCAGCCCAGCGCGGAGGTGACGAAGACGGCGCGGCCCGCAGGCGCGCTGCGGAGCAGCGGATCCATGCAGCGGATCAGGTGCCAATTGGCGGTGAGATTGACCGCCATCAGCTGCTCCCAGTCCTGCGGCTGGACGTGGCCGAGCGGCGACAGCGCCCCGAGGATGCCGGCATTGCCGATCAGCACGTCGAGGCGGCGGTAGCGCTCGTTGAGCGCATGGGCGAGACGGACAAGCCCTTCGCTGTCGCGCATGTCGAGCGGAACGAGCGTGGCGCTGCCGCCAGCGGCCCGGATCCGGTCGTCGAGCTCCTCCAGACCGCCGACGGTGCGCGCGACCGCCACAACATGCGCGCCGGCCTCGGCAAGGTGGAGCGCGAGCGCCGCGCCGATGCCGCGCGAGGCACCGGTGACGAGGGCAATGCGGTCGGCAAGAGGTTTCCGGTCGTCGGCCATGGTCACGTCGCCATGCGCGGATCCGGCCCGGGGATCCAAGCGCTTCCTCCAAGGGATCTTTTAGAACAGGTTCCGATCGGATTGAATCCGCATTGACTCGGCACCATCACGGCGGGCGGCCTTGCGGGGGAGCGACGCAATCCCAAGGCAGCATCGTCGAGTCCGGCTGGCTTCGCCCTCGATCTGCCCGGGCCGGCCATGACGGGTCGATGTCAGCGACATCCGCTCTAAATCGCCTCGGCGAGCAGCGACAATTGCCGCGGACTTGCCTCCTGCGCCGCAAGGTCGGTGAGCGGCGTCGGATAGTCGCCGGTGAAGCAGTGATCGGTGAATTGCGGGCGCACCGGGTCGCGGCGTTCATAGCCCATGGCGCGGTAGATGCCGTCCACGGACAGGAAGGCGAGCGAGTCGGCGCCGATGAACCGTCGCATGCCTTCGAGATCGTGCGTTGCGGCGAGCAGCTTCTCACGCTCGGGCGTATCGATGCCGTAATAGTCCGGATGCGTGATGGGAGGCGAGGCGATGCGGAAATGCACCTCGCGCGCGCCGGCGTCGCGCATCATCTGCACGATCTTGCGCGAGGTCGTGCCGCGCACGATCGAATCATCGACCAGCACGATGCGTCGGCCGGCGACGACCGCGCGGTTTGCGGAATGTTTGAGCCGCACGCCATGGTCGCGGATCGCCTGCGTCGGCTGTATGAAGGTGCGGCCGACATAATGGTTGCGGATGATGCCGTGCTCGTAGGGAAGGCCCGCGGCCTGCGCATAGCCGATCGCCGCCGGCACGCCCGAATCCGGCACCGGAACGATCACGTCGGCTTGCGCGGGCGCTTCGCGCGCGAGTTCCGCGCCCATGGTCTTGCGCACGTCGTAGACGCTGCGTCCGCCGACGATCGAATCGGGTCGGGCGAAATAGATGTATTCGAAGATGCAGGGACGCGGCGCCATCGGCGGAAACGGCTTGTGAGACTGCGCGCCGTCATCGTCGAAAATCACCACTTCCCCGTTTTCCACGTCGCGCACGTATTGCGCGCCGATGATGTCGAGCGCGCATGTTTCCGACGCGAGAATCGGGCAGCCGTCGAGCCTGCCGATCACCAGCGGGCGGATGCCGAGCGGATCGCGCGCGCCGACGAGCTTCTTGTTGGTGAGGCCGACGAAGGCATAGGCGCCCTCGAGCTGGCGCAGGCCTTCGATGAAGCGGTCGACGAAGCGGTTGCGGCGCGCCCGCGCCACGAGATGCAGGATCACTTCGGTGTCCGTCGTTGACTGCATCATGGCGCCCTCGTGCACGAGGGCGCGACGCAAGGCGATGCCGTTCGTCAGATTGCCGTTGTGGCCGATGGCGAAACCGCCGCCCTCAAGCTCAGCGAACAGGGGCTGCACGTTGCGCAAGATGGTCTCGCCGGTGGTGGAATAGCGCACGTGCCCGATCGCCGCGTGACCCGGCAGGCGGTCGATGACCTCGCGCCGGCTGAACGTGTCGCCGACGAGGCCGAGCCGCCGTTCGGAATGGAAGCGCTTGCCATCGAAGGTGACGATACCCGCCGCTTCCTGGCCGCGGTGCTGGAGCGCGTGCAGGCCGAGGGCGGTGATCGCGGCAGCGTCGGGATGGCCGAAGATGCCGAAGACGCCGCATGCCTCGCGCAGACGGTCCGCGTCCGGGTCGAAGGTCAGGCCAGCACGGTCCGCCGTCATTCGGTTCACCGTTATCCCGCTCGTGCCGCCGCGGCGCCAAGCCCCGAACGCTGATTGTCCGGTGGCTCTTCCTCCGGCTTGGGTCGCTTCAACCTCTTCAAGATGGTGCTTTCAGGGTCCTCCGGCAACATCGATTTCAGCCAATCCCCCGTGCTCTGCAGGACCACGCGCGATTTCGCGTTCTTCACCCAGCCCGGCTGCGCATCGAAGGGTACAAGCCATGCGAAGAAAAGGAAGGCCACGACGACGATGATCAGCCCGCGGCCGAGCCCGAACAGGAAGCCGAGGGTGCGGTCGAGCGCGCCGATGCGGCTGTCCAGCACGAGATCGGATATGCGCACGGTGATCACGGTAACGACCATGAGGGTGAGCAGGAAGACGCCGACGATGGCGATGCCGTTGGCCAGGATGTCGTTGGCGAAATACTGCTTCGCCATCGGCAGCACGCGCGGATAGGCGTAGAGCGTGACCAGCGCCGCGATGATCCAGGCCGCGATCGAAAGCACTTCGCGCATGAAGCCGCGGATCATGGCGAGCAGGCCGGAGATCAACATCACGATGAGCAGGATGATGTCGAGCAACGTGATCGGCATTGGCGCGGTGCGTCCTCAACCGGTCGCGTCCGGCTCGCGCATGGCACAAGCAGGACCGCTCCGCAGGCTGCGCCTTGCACCGTGGAACCGGCCGGGCATGCCAAGCAAGGACTTCATTTTGAAGCGCATTTTCCAACCTCGCCGGGATGGCGAAAGGCAGCGTCGCACGCGCCGTGCCGTGTATAGCGGGGCGCTCACGCCGCGTCACCCGTTTTGTCCGATCCCCGGTCGCGCAACCCGGGCCGCGATCGGCGGAAAGAGCCGTCCCCTGGGGCGGCTCGGCCGGAACGCCGACTTCGCGGCTTCCGCCCCGGAAAGGACGATTCGCGCAGGGGCCTATCGGAAACCTGCATGCGGCCTCAAGGCCGCCGGTGCTTTCTTTGCGCCGCCAGGGGCGGCGCGGCGATCCGGGCGCGACGAAACGTGCCTCAGGCTGCCGCACGGCGCCCGGCCGCGGCAATCTCCGCCACCAGATCGCCGAGCTTGCCCACCTGCGCGACATGCAGGGCCCCCGGCGGGATCTCGCCGCGGGCGGCTTCCGGCACCACCGCGCGGGCGAAGCCGAGCTTGGCCGCTTCCTTCAAGCGCGCGGCCGTTTGCGCGACGGGTCGCACCGCACCCGACAGCGACACTTCGCCGAAATAGACGGCATCCGCGGGCAGCGGAGCGCGCGCGAAGGAGGAGACGAGCGCCGCCGCCGCGGCGAGATCGGCCGCCGGCTCGGCGATGCGCAGTCCGCCGGCCACGTTGAGGTAGACGTCGTGGCCCGAAAGGCGCAGCGCGCAGTGGGCTTCGAGCACCGCGAGGACCATGGACAGGCGACTGGGATCCCAGCCCACCACGGCACGGCGCGGCGTGCCGAGCGCGGTCGGCGCAACCAGCGCCTGGATTTCGACGAGCAGCGGGCGCGTACCCTCCATCCCGGCGAATACCGCGGTCCCGGGCATGCCGAGATCGCGCTCGGAGAGAAACAGTGCGGAGGGATTGGCGACTTCGCGCAGCCCCGCACCGGTCATCTCGAACACGCCGATCTCGTCGGTCGGACCGAAACGGTTCTTGACGGCGCGAAGGATGCGGAACTGGTGCGAGCCTTCGCCCTCGAAGGACAGCACGGCATCGACCATGTGCTCGACCACGCGCGGGCCCGCGATCTGCCCGTCCTTGGTGACGTGGCCGACGAGGATGATGGTGGCGCCGCTTTTCTTGGCAAAACGGATGAGCGCCTGTGCCGCGCCGCGCACCTGCGTGACCGTGCCGGGCGCGGCTTCCACCGCACTCGTCCACATCGTCTGTATCGAGTCGATCACCACCAGGCGAGGCGGCGCGCCGTGGGACAACGTGGCCAGGATGTCGTCGACCGCGGTCTCGGCCGCGAGCTTGACCGGCGCCTGTTGCAGGCCGAGTCGTTCCGCACGCAGCCGGACCTGCGCCACCGCCTCTTCGCCCGAAATGTAGACGGCGCGTTCGCCGCGCCGGGCGAGGGCAGCGGCCGCCTGAATGAGCAGTGTCGACTTGCCGATGCCCGGATCGCCGCCGAGCAGGAGCACCGAACCCGGCACGAAGCCGCCGCCCGTCACGCGGTCGAGTTCGCCGATGCCCGAACCCAGCCGCGGCGCATCGCGGCTCGAACCGGCCAGGGGCTCGAGCGCGAACATCCGGCCCTGCGCCCGCCGGCTTCCCGGCATGCGCGCCGCATCCCCGGCTTCCTCGGCAAGCGTGTTCCATCCGCCGCAGGCTTCGCAGCGGCCCTGCCAGCGCCCATGCGCCGCCCCGCAGGCCTGGCATATAAAGGCTAAGTAGTTCTTCGGCATGGAGAATCGCTTCCGGTCGGAGGCCCGGAGGGTAGGACGTCCGCAAGAACAATACAAGAACATTGTTTAACAGGCACTGACCGGGGACCCCGAGCCGAGGCCCGCCGGGCCGCGGACGGCGTGCGTCCTCAGGCTTCGCCGAGATAGGCGCGATGATATCGCCGGCCGAGACGGGCGAGCACTTCGTAGCCGATGGTGCCCGCGGACTCGCCGACCCTGTCGAGGTCGATGCCGTCGCCGATGAGCGTGGCGAGGTCGCCGCGGCGGCCCACGTCATCCGGCAGGCGGGTGATGTCGATCGCGAGCAGGTCCATGGAGATCCGTCCGGCAAGCGGACAGCGCCGACCGGCCACGATGGCCTCGGCACCCGGGCGTTCGTCGCTCGCCGAAAGCGCGCGCGGGAAACCGTCGGCATAGCCGAGCGCGGCGACCGCGATCCGGGAGGGGCGCCGGGCGGTCCAGGTCGCGTCATAGCCGACGGTGGCGCCGCGCGGGACGGTGCGGACATGCACGATGCGCGCCTGCAGCCGCACGACCGGCCGCATCGGATTCGGACGGCCGGGGGTGGGATTGATGCCGTAGAGCGCCGCGCCCGGGCGCACGAGATCGCCATGCGCGCCGGACGGAAGGAAGATGCCGGAGGAATTGGCGAGCGAGGAGGCAATGCCGCGATAATGCGCGCGCAGCTCGCGAAACAGCGCGATCTGCGTCGCATTGAGCGGGTGCTCGGGCGTCTGGGCCGCGACCAGATGGCTCATGAGCAGCGTGATGCCGTGATTTCCGGTGCGAACGCGCGGGGCGAGCGCAACCGCCTCTTCGGGCGAAATGCCGAGCCGATTCATGCCGGTGTCGACGTGGAGCGCCGCGCCGCCGCGCCAGCCGCTTGCGGCGCAGAAGGCGTCCCATTCGGCGAGCTCGACCAGGCTGCCGATCACCGGTCGCGCGCCGATCTCGGCAAAGGCCGGAGCGGTGCCCGGCATGAGGCCGTTGAGCACGTAGATCGCCTGGTCGGGCAGGACGCCGCGCGCGGCGCGCGCCTCGGCAAGGTCGGCCACGAAGAAGGTCCTGCAGCCCGCGCGCGCGAGCGCCGCGGACACCGGCGCGATGCCGCATCCGTAGCCGTCGGCCTTGACCACGGCCCCGCATTCGGACGGCGTCACGCGGCTCGCCAGCATGCGCCAATTGGCGGTGAGCGCCGCAAGGTCGATGGTGAGGATTGCGCCGGCTTCCGCCGCCGGCGGACCCGCGGTCGCGACGGGCTTCGTCGGTTCCGGTGCGATCGGCTCGGCGGCAGGATCGGTTTCAGCCTCGGCCATGGCGGAACGGTCATAGCCGCGCCGCGCCGGGGCGTCCATCCGGCCGCGCGGGGGAGCGTCAGAGGCGTTCGGGCAACTGGTCCTCGCGCGCAAGCGAGGAGAAGCGCGTCACCGCCGCGTCGAACTGCACTTCCACGGTGCCCGTGGGCCCATGCCGCTGCTTGCCGATGATGATCTCGGCCTTGCCGTGCACCTTGTCGCTCTCGGCGAGCCACTCGGCGAATTTTTCGCGGTTCGATTCGAGCGGCTTGCGCATGAGGTGGTAGTATTCCTCGCGGTAGACGAACAGCACCACGTCGGCGTCCTGCTCGATCGAGCCGGACTCGCGCAGGTCCGCGAGCTGCGGGCGCTTGTCGTCGCGGCTCTCGACCTGGCGCGAGAGCTGCGACAGCGCCAGGATCGGCACGTTGAGCTCCTTGGCCAGCGCTTTCAGCTTGGTGGTGATCTCGGTGATCTCCTGCACGCGGTTTTCCGCCGAACGGCGCGTCGAGCCCTGCAGCAGTTGCAGATAATCGATGATGAGGAGGTCGAGTCCGCGCTGGCGCTTGAGCCGGCGTGCCCTGGCGGCAAGCTGCGCCACCGTCAGGCCTCCGGTCTCGTCGACATAGAGCGGCAGGTTCTGCAGCTCGATCGCGTAGTCCTTGATGCGCTCGAAGTCAGCCTCGCTGATGTTGCCGCGGCGGATCTGATTGGAAGGGATGCCGGTCTGTTCCGCGATGATGCGGGTGGCCAGTTGTTCGGCCGACATCTCCAGCGAGAAGAAGCCGACGATGCCGCCGTTGACGGTGATCTGGTGGCCGTCCGGTCTCACCTCGCCGCGCCAGGCCTTGGCGACGTTGTAGCCGATATTGGTGGCGAGCGCGGTCTTGCCCATGCCGGGACGGCCGGCCAGGATGATGAGGTCGGACGGCTGCATGCCTCCCATCAGGCGGTCAAGATCGTCGAGGCCGGTGGCGAGGCCCGAGAGCTTGCCGTCGCGCTGATAGGCATGCGCGGCCATGTCGACCGCGGTGGTCAGCGCCTGCGCGAAACGCTGGAACCCCCCGTCGTAGCGGCCGCTTTCGGCAAGCTCGTAGAGCCTGCGTTCGGCCTCCTCGATCTGGTCGCGCGGCGAGGCGTCGACCGGCGCGTCATAGGCCTCGTTGACGAGGGTTTCGCCGACCGTGATCAGCGCGCGGCGGATGGCGAGGTCGTAGATCGTCCGCCCGTAGTCCTCGGCGTTGATGATGGTCGTGGCCTCGGCGGCAAGTCGCGCCAGATATTGGCCGACGGTGAGCCCGCCGATGTCGATGTCGGCATCGAGAAAGGTCTTGAGCGTGACCGGCGTCGCCACCTTGCCGGCCCGCACCAGATCGCGCGCAATGCGGAAAATGGTCTGGTGAATGGGCTCGAAGAAGTGTTCCGGCTCGAGGAAGTCGCTGACCCGGTAGAAGGCTTCGTTGTTGACCAAAATCGCGCCGAGGAGGGCCTGTTCCGCCTCGATATTATGCGGCGCCGAACGGTAGGGCGGAGGCGAGGAATCCGCCGGCCTGCGCAGGACTGATTCGAGGACGACCATGCGATCTGGTGCTGCGTCAATTTGACGAATGTTTGTTCACCATCGCTTAACCCTTCGCCGGTCGCGGCGCGACCGTCGGCGGCGCGTCATTGCCGCTTTCCACAGTAATCACCGGCATTCGAGCAGCGCTCGCGCGTGCCGGCGGCGAGGTTCGCAATGGGACCCTCCGCGGTCGCGCTTTCGCCGCACCGGGGCGATGTTCTTGCATTCGCACGCCGTTCGTGCCGCCGCATCGCCCCGCACCTGGCAGCCGCGCCTCCTCATGCCCGCCGGCCGCGCGCACGGGACCCTTGCGGTTACCCCGCAAGGCGCGATCCGCCGGTCGCGGACATCCACCATGTGCAATAAACGCCGCGCGACCGCCGCGCGAGGCTACTCGCCCGCAAGCCTGAGCGGCACTGCCTGCTTGGCTTCGATCGCCCGCAGGCGGCTCTCCTCGCGGCCGATATAGTCGCGCGTCATCGGAGTGACGCCCTGCCGCTTGGTGATCTGGATCTGGAAATTCATCATCGCTTGCTGGCGGAACGACTGCTCGGAGGCGGCGAGATAGAACTCCCACATGCGCACGAAGCGCTCATCGTAGAGACGCTCGACTTCCTCGCGGTGGGCGAGGAAGCGTTCGCGCCAGTTCTTCAGCGTTTCCGCATAGTGCAGCCGCAGGATCTCGATGTCCGTGACCAGCAGCCCCGCTTTCTCGATGCGCGGAAGAACTTCGGAAAGCGCAGGGATGTAGCCGCCGGGAAAGATGTATTTGGCGATCCAGGGATTGGTGATGCCCGGTCCTTCCGAGCGGCCGATCGAGTGCAGCAGCATCACGCCGTCGTCGGTGAGCAGGTCGCGGCATTTGCGGAAGAAGGCGTCGTAATGATTGACGCCGACATGCTCGAACATGCCGACGGACACGATTCGATCGAACGGACCTTGCGCATCGCGGTAATCCTGCAACAGGAACCGCGCGCGATCGCTCATTCCCCTTTCCGCCGCGCGCACATTGGCGACGGCGTGTTGCTCCTCGGAGAGCGTGATGCCGGTCACCTGCGCGCCGGTCATCTCGGCGAGGTAAAGGCCGAGCCCGCCCCAGCCGCAGCCGATGTCGAGCACGCGCTTTCCGGGCGACAACAAGAGCTTGGCCGCAAGATGACGCTTCTTGGCGAGCTGCGCGTCGTCGAGCGACTGGTCCGTCGTCTCGAAATAGGCGCAGCTATATTGCCGATCGGCGTCGAGGAACAGCGAATAGAGTCGGCCGTCGAGGTCGTAATGGTGCGCGACGTTGCGGCGCGCGCGACGGCGCGGATTGAACTGGGCCAGACGCCGGCCGAGATAGCGCAACAGCCATTGCGGCCGCGCCCAGCGCGGCATCTCCGACGGTTGCCCGAGCGCGATGGCAAGGACGTCGCCGATCGTGCCCTCCTCGACCACGAAGCCTCCGTTCATGTAGGCCTCGCCCAGCTTGAGCTCGGGGTCGAGGAGCAGCCCCCATTGCGCCGCGCGGCTCGTGAGCCTGACCGCGGCCTTGGGTGCGGTGCCGTCGCCGACGGTGAAGCTCGCGCCGCTCGCGGTCGTCACCCGGAGGGTGCCCCGCCGGATGAAGGTTTGCAGCAGACCACGAAGCAGCCGGTCCATCGGACGCCATCCTATGCCGTGAACATCCCGGAAGCCGGACCCGCCGGGGGCACACCGCGGAAGGGACCGTTCCGACCGCGCGATTCAATCAAAGTTCCGGCATGCGAGCAATGCGACGGATGTTGCCGCGCGCATGCGGTGCTTTCAGTGGTGCGGAGCACCCGCTATGAAGGTCCGTGCGCCGGAGCAGTCCGGCCGCGCCCCATCGCCGGACGCCGGTCCGGCGCAGCACCCGAAGGTTTGCAGGTCCCATGAGCATGTCACGTCACGGTCTCGCCATCGTCACCGGATTGCTGGCGCTGCTTGCGGCAGGCTCCGCGCTCGCGCAGGAGAGCCTCGACGCGGGCAAGACGGGCAGCCAGCTCTTTGCGTCGGATTGCGCCATCTGCCACAAGAGCCCGCGCGGTCTTGCCAAATCCGGCGGGCTGTTCGGGATCGAGAATTTCCTGAGCGAACATTACACGGCAAGCCGCGAAACGGCGCGCCGCATCGCCGACTATCTGCGCTCGGTCGATCAGGGCGCCCCGACCGAACGCAAGCGGGCGGCGAAGCCGCGAGGCGAGGAGCGGGCCAAGCCGCGCGACCGGAAAGCGGCGGAACGCCCCGATTCACGGTCGCCGGCAGCGCAACCCGAGGTCGGCAGGCCCGATACGGGCAGGACCGACACCCGGCCGGCGGCGTCCGACGACAAGGCGGCGGAGAAAAAAACGCCGGAGCCGGGATCCACCGCGTCAGCCCCGCGGCCGCAAGCGAGGCCGACGGAGCGCAAGCCCGACGCGGCCGAGCCGACCGAGCCGCGGGCGGCGACGCCGAAGCCGGAGGCCTCGCCGCCGGGCGACGCGCAGCCGGCCAAGGGCGACGGGCCGAACTGACCGGCGCTCGTCCGGAAAACGCGGCGGGGAACTGAGCCGATGCCCGTGCGCGGCGCGTTTGCCGATCGATTTCGTCCTCGCCGCGCGAGCCGGCTTGCCCGCCGTCAGCGCTCGCCGGCGGGTTTGCCTTCGGTCTCGGCCGGCTGCTCCCCCGCATTCTCCTCGCGCCTTGCGCCCGGCTCGAAGAAGGCCTCGGCGCGCGCGAGGGCGGCGGCGGCTTCCTCTTCGGTCTCGCCGCGCGGGACCGTCACGTCCTCGCCGCGCGCGATGCGCTCGGCCTCCTCGGTGCTGCGGGCGACGATGACCGTGATCGCGACGTCCACCTCCGGATGCAGCGAGAGCGGCACGCTGTATTGGCCGATGGCCTTGATCGGCGCGTTGAGCGCAACCTGTGCGCGGCTGATGGCGACGCCTTCGGCGTTGACGAGGCCGGCGATGTCGCGCGTCGACACCGAGCCGTAGAGCTGTCCGCTTTCGGAGGCCTGGCGCAGCACGGTGAAGCTCTTGCCGTTGAGCGTCGCCGCCAGTTGCTCGGCATTGTTCCTGGCCGCGAGGTTGCGCGCCTGCAGCTCGGCCTTCATGGCTTCGAAGCGCTGCTTGTTCTCCGGCGTCGCGCGCAGCGCCTTGCCGCGCGGCAGCAGGAAATTGCGGGCGAAGCCGTCCTTGACACGGACGACGTCGCCCATCTGGCCAAACTTGCCGACACGTTCGAGCAGGATCACTTCCATCGGTTCTCTCTCCTTGCGATGAGTGCGGTCATCCTCGTTCACCCGGGTCGCCGCGGCCGCGCCTGCGCGCCGCGCGCCCGCGCAGGTCGACGACGGTATCGACCAGGCCGAGCGCGCAGGCGCCGAAAATGGGCCAACCGATCAGAAAGACCGAGGCATAGGCGGCGCCGAGAATCATGCCGCGCGTCGGCAGCCCGTCCGTGACCGCATGCAGCACGGCAAAACCGACGAAGCCGTAGGCCATCAGCAGGCTCGCGGCGGCGACGCTGGCGGCGATGCCGACGAGACCGCCTGCGAAGCTCAGTCCCACGGCCGCCAGCAGCGCCATGGCCGCGGCGGGCGGCAGGCGCATGTCGGCAAGCACGGGCCAGGGCCGCGCAAGACGCCCCGACAGTTTCACCACGCGGCCCGCGAGCCAGAGGTTGACCGCGTTGGTCACGGTGGCAATGGCCGCGGCCGCCAGCGGGACCGCGGCGGCCAGCACGTCGATGACGCGCTCGGGATCGGCGACCCCCGGAATGACGAGCGGCGCGTTGGGCGGCGTATCGGTCTCGATCCGGAACAGTTGCGTCAACGCCTCGCGCATGCCGCGGCGGAAGGCCTCGCCCGTCAGCCCGAACATCGGTACGGCGGCCAGCACCACCAGCATGGCGAGCAGGGAGGCCCACAACACCAGGCGGCCGGCCGGATACCATTCGAGCCCGGTCGCGGCCGGCGTCTCGGCGCGCGGCCGCGCCAGCATCGCGAGATAGGACAGCCACCAGGCAGGAAGGCCGGCCACCGCGAGGAAGGCGAAGAAGAACATCGAGCTGAAAGCGGCGCCGAGCGTGAACGCGCCAACGAGCGCGCCGGCCATTGCCGCCCAATGGCTCCAGCCGATGCCCGCGATCATCATCGGCAGCGGCGCGAGGTAGAACAGCAGGACGGAAAGCCACGAACCCGAGCTCACCGAGGCGAACAACAGCGCCCCGGCCGCACCGCCGCCCAGTCCGATGAGCACGTTCTGAAACATCGCCAGCTGTCCCGCTCCGTTCGTTCGAGCGGTTAGAGACGGAGCACGGTTCCGTCCCAACCATTCAGATGAGGAGGCGTCGATGACGAAGGACGGAAGATCGGGAGCCGTGCGCGGCACGGCGCCGTCGCGTTGATCGACCCTTCGTCGCGCGTCCTCCGCTATTTGATCACGTAGGGCAAGAGGCCGAGAAAACGCGCGCGCTTGATCGCCAGCGCGAGCTCTCTCTGCTTCTTGGCCGAGACCGCGGTGATGCGGCTCGGAACGATCTTGCCGCGCTCCGAAATATAGCGCTGCAGAAGCTTGACGTCCTTGTAATCGATCTTCGGCGCGTTGGCGCCGGAGAACGGACAGGTCTTGCGTCGACGGAAGAAGGGACGGCGCGCGCCGCCCTGCGGTGCCAGAGCCATGGTCTATTCCTCCGCTTCCTCTGCGGGCTCGCTTTCCTCTGCCCCGTCCTCCCGCGCACGGCGCTCGCGCCGCGATCCACGCTCGTCGCGGTCGCGCTCCGCCTTGCGCATCATCGCCGAGGGACCGTCCTCCAACGACTCGACGCGGACGGTCAGATACCGCAGCACGTCCTCGTTCAGCCTTTCCTGTCGCTCGATCTCGTTGAGCGCGGCCGCCGGCGCATCGACGTTCAGGAGCGTCATGTGCGCCTTGCGGTTCTTGCGGATGCGGTAGGCGAGGGACTTCAGGCCCCAATATTCGCTCTTGGTGACCTTCCCGCCCATCTGCCCGATGACGGAGGAAAGCTGCGCGGTCAGTTCCTCGACCTGCTGCGCGCTCAGGTCCGGGCGCGCAAGATAGACATGTTCGTATAGCGGCATGGATGCCTTTCCCAACCTCGATCATCCGCCCCGATCCCGGCGCCTAGCCCCTCGAGCCCTTCGGGAAAGGCTCGAATGCTCTGAAGGCGGGAACACGGGATGCCGGGCGTCACCGCGCCCTGCCGACCCGACCGCGAAGCGGCCTGCGCCGGCCATCCGTTCAGCTCCCAACCGGGGATCGCATGCGGAGCGGAGGGGTTATAGGGAAACTGGCCCAAAACGCAAGGCGGCCGCCGCACGGCCTCGAATTCCGGGGGGCGTGCCGGCCGGAACCCTCCGGCGCAAGGTTGACAGCCGCTTTCTGCGGGTGTCTTTCGGCCCGATTTGTCGATTCAGCGCGCGTGCGGGGAGAGAGGGACGGCATGGGGGCCGCGTTCGTATTTCCGGGGCAGGGAAGCCAGAGCGTCGGCATGGGCAAGGCGCTCGCCGACAATTTCCCGGTCGCGCGGCAGGTCTTTGACGAAGTCGACGCCGCGCTCGGCGTCAAGCTGTCCGCGATCATTTTCGAGGGTCCGGCGGAGATGCTCACCCTCACCGAGAACGCGCAGCCGGCCTTGATGGCGGTCTCGCTTGCGGTCACGCGCGTGCTCGAGGCCGAAACCGGCCTCGATCTCGGGCGGGACGCACGGTTTGTCGCCGGCCATTCGCTCGGCGAGTATTCGGCGCTCGCGGCCGCCGGCACCTTTTCGATCCAGGACGCCGCGCAATTGCTGCGGATCCGCGGCCGGACGATGCAGAAGGCCGTGCCCGTCGGCATCGGCGCCATGGCAGCGTTGATCGGGCTTGATTTCGATGCCGCGGCGGCGGTCGCCGCCGAAGCCGCGCAAGGCGAGGTCTGTCAGGCCGCCAACGACAATGGCGGCGGGCAGGTGGTGGTCTCGGGCCACAAGGCCGCGGTCGAGCGGGCGGTTGCAATCGCCAAGAACCGGGGTGCGCGCCGCGCCATGCTGCTGCCGGTGTCCGCTCCCTTTCACTGCACATTGATGCAACCGGCCGCCGCCGCCATGGCGGAAGCCCTCGCCAAGGTTACGGTCCGACCCCCCGTCGTCCCCGTCGTCGCGAACATCTCGGCGCAGCCGCTGCGCACTCCCGAGGAGATCGTCCAGGCATTGATCGCGCAAGTCACCGGCACCGTGCGCTGGCGCGAATCCGTGCTCGCCATGGCGGAGGCCGGGGTTGCGCGATTTTACGAGATCGGGGCCGGCAAGGTGTTGTCGGGCCTGATCAAGCGCATCGTGGAGGACGCGAAAGTCGCGGCCATCGGCAGTCCGGAGGAGGTCGCCGCGTTCAAAGCGGGGAGGATGTCATGATGTTCGATCTGACGGGCAGGGTCGCGCTCGTCACCGGCGCGACCGGTGCGCTCGGCGGCGAGATCGCACGTGCACTGCACCGACAGGGCGCAACCGTCGCGGTGTCCGGCACGCGGCGCGAACAGCTCGACGCGCTGGCGCGCGACTTGGGCGAGCGTGCACATGTCTTTCCCTGCGATCTCGGCGATGCGGAGGCGGCCGAAGCGCTCGTTCCCGCGGTGGAAGCGAAGCTCGAGAAACTCGACATTCTCGTTGCCAATGCCGGAATCAATCGCGACAATCTCTTCGTGCAACTGCGGGACGAGGACTGGGAGCGGGTCATCGCGGTCAATCTCACCGCCACCTTTCGTCTGACGCGCGCTGCGGTCAAAGGCATGATGCGCCGCCGCTTCGGGCGGGTGATCGGCATTTCCTCCGTGGTGGGCTTTACCGGCAACCCGGGACAAGGCAATTACACCGCGTCCAAGGCGGGCATGGTCGGCATGCTCAAGTCCGTGGCCTGGGAATATGCGCGGCGGAACGTCACCGCCAATTGCATCGCCCCCGGCATCATCGCCTCGGCCATGATCGACAAGCTCAACGACAAGCAGCGCGAGGCCATTCTCGCGAAGGTGCCGATGGCGAAGCTGGGCAGTCCCGCCGACGTCGCCGCGGCGGCGGTCTATCTGGCCTCCGACGAGGCCGGTTACGTCACCGGACAGACCATTCACGTCAACGGCGGCATGGCCATGATCTGATACGGAAAGGCGTGGCATTTCAGTGGGTAGACAGCTAAACTCTCGCTGCTAGTCAACGCATATGAAGTGTGGTAACCGACAATCGGCCCGGCTGGGGCGGCCGCCGGCGGAGTTGCTCCGCGGTCGGGATTTCGTCTCGCCACCGTCACCACGACGAGGCCGTACCGCGTTGGCTGCGATCGCCTCCTGATTGCGGCCCAATCTAAAACACGAGGTTGGAACGATGAGTGACATTGCCGAGCGGGTTAAAAAGATCGTCGTGGAGCATCTCGGGGTCGAGCCCGACAAGGTGACGGATCAGGCAAGCTTCATCGACGATCTTGGCGCCGACAGTCTCGACACGGTTGAGCTCGTCATGGCATTCGAAGAAGAATTTGGCTGCGAAATTCCGGATGACGCCGCCGAGACCATTTTGACGGTCGGTGACGCGGTCAAGTTTCTCGAAAAGAACGCCAAGAGCTGAAACGACAGCCGGCGTGACCGCTCGGAAGCATCAATTTTCCCCCGGCTGACGAGCTATGCCCGGCTCGGCGGAGCGCAGGAGCACGAAATTGGCTCGGAGCGAGCGATGAATCGCGTCGTCGTCACCGGCATGGGCATGGTGACTCCGCTCGGCTGCGGCGTCGAGACCACGTGGTCGCGCCTGATCAAGGGCGAGAGCGGCGCTCGCAAGGTCGATCGTTTCGACGTGTCCGATCTCGCCTGCAGGATCGCCTGCCAGATTCCCCGCGGCGACGGCAGCAACGGCAGCTACAACCCCGACGATTGGATGGAGCCGAAGGAGCAGCGCAAGGTCGACGAGTTCATCGTCTTCGCCCTGTGCGCCGCGCGGCAGGCGCTTGACGACGCCGGCTGGCACCCGCGCAGCGCCGAGGAGCAGGCCCGCACGGGCGTGCTGATCGGTTCCGGCATCGGCGGGATCGAGGGCATCGCCAATGTCGCGGTGACGCTGCATGAAAAAGGCCCGCGGCGGGTCACGCCCTTCTTCATTCCCGGCCGCATCATCAACCTCGCCTCCGGCTATGTGTCGATCGAATTCGGGCTCAAGGGGCCCAATCACGCGGTCGTCACGGCCTGTTCGACCGGCGCGCATGCCATCGGCGACGCCGCGCGCCTGATTGCGCTCGGCGACGCGGACGTCATGCTCGCGGGCGGCACGGAATCGCCTGTCAACCGCATCTCGCTTGCGGGTTTTGCGGCGTTGCGCGCGCTCTCGACGGGCTTCAACGAGGAACCGACGCGCGCGTCGCGGCCCTATGACCGCGACCGCGACGGCTTTGTGATGGGCGAGGGCGCGGGAATCGTCGTGCTCGAGGCGCTCGATCATGCCAGGGCGCGCGGCGCAAAAATCTATGCCGAGCTGATCGGCTACGGGCTTTCGGGCGATGCCTATCACATCACCGCGCCCGCGCCCGACGGCGACGGTGCGTTTCGCTGCATGAGCGCCGCGATCAAGCGGGCCTGTCTTTCCCCCGGCGATATCGACTACATCAACGCTCACGGCACGTCGACGCCGATGGGAGACGAGATCGAGCTCGGCGCGGTGCAGAGGCTGGTCGGCAATGCCGCGGGCCGCATCTCGATGTCGTCGACCAAGTCCTGCATCGGCCATCTGCTCGGCGCCGCCGGCGCCGTCGAGGCGATCTTCTCGATCCTCGCCATCCGCGACGGCATCGCACCGCCGACCATCAATCTCGACAATCCGTCGGTCGAGACGCCGATCGATCTCGTCCCGCACCAGGCACGCAAGCGCGACATCAACGTCGCGCTGTCCAATTCGTTCGGTTTCGGCGGCACCAATGCGTCGTTGATCTTCCGCCGCTATGCCGGCCACTGACACCCCGGTGCCGGCCTTGGTCCCTGCTTTCGCCATAATTCTTCCCGCGAATTCAATAGGGTTTTCCCGTGGCCGCGGCGCGGAGACGCCGACCATTGGAACAGCGGGAACGCGCGCGTGAATTCGGGTCCCTTCGAACACGGCGAGGCTGCGGCGAGCGACGCGTCGGCCGAAGGCGGAGCGCAGCGCGAGCTGCCGATCGTCAACCGGCCGCTGGCGCCGCGCTCGCCGCGCGCCGCGCTCGAGCCGGAACGCGTGCCGCTGCCCACGCGGCGTTCCAGGCGGGTGCGTCATCCGCTGGTGATCGCCGGAAACGCGGTATTCATGACGCTGGTGCTGGTGACCGTCGCGGTCGGCGCCGCGCTGTTCTTCGGAAAGCAGCGTTTCGATGCCCCCGGGCCGCTCGTTCAGGACAAGGTCGTCAACATCCCCCGCAATATCGGCGTGCGCGCGATTGCCGAACTGCTCGAACGTGAGGGCGTGATCGACCAGCCGTGGATCTTCGTCGGCGGAGTCATCGTGCTCAAGGCGCGCGGCGAACTGAAATACGGCGAGTACAAGTTCGAGAAGCACGCGAGCATGGCGCGCGTCGTGGAGACCATGATCGAAGGGCGCGTCGTGCAACACACGTTCACCGTGCCGGAAGGTTTGACGTCGGAACAGGTGGTGGCCCGGCTGCTCGCCGATGACGCGCTCACCGGACCGATCAAGGACATTCCGCCGGAGGGAACCCTGCTGCCGGATACCTACAAGTTCACGCTCGGCACGACGCGCGAACAACTGATCCGGCGCATGGAACAGGAGAGCAGCCGTGTGCTGCGCGAGGTCTGGGAACACCGCTCGCCCGATCTGCCGTTGCGTTCGCCGGAGGAACTGCTCACGCTCGCCTCCATCGTCGAGAAGGAAACCGGTCGCCCCGACGAGCGCTCGCGCGTGGCGGCCGTCTTCATCAATCGGCTCAAGCGCAAGATGCGCCTGCAATCCGATCCGACGATCATCTACGGCCTCACCCGGGGCAAGGGCTCGCTCGGCCATCCGCTCACCAAGAGCGAGATGGAGCAGGCGACGCCCTACAACACCTATCTCATTGATGCGCTGCCGCCGGGGCCGATCACGAACCCCGGCCGCGCTTCGCTCGATGCGGTCGCCAATCCCGCGCGCACCAAGGATCTCTATTTCGTCGCCGACGGAACCGGCGGCCATTTGTTCGCGGAGAGCTACGAGCAGCACCTCAAGAACGTGGCGAAGCTGCGCAGCCTCGAACAGAAGAAGGATCAGTCGGGCAAGGAACCGCCGAGCCGGGAACAGCTGTTTGCGCCGCCGACGCCGCCGCCCGATCCGACCGTTCGCTGATCGGCACCCCGTGCCGCCGGCCCTGCGGCGGCTCCCCTTGCGCCCGCGCGCCCGCGCGGCCAGGGGAGCGCAGCTCGCGCGCCGATCCGGTGATCGTGAGCCGTCACGGGGAGCGCGTGGCGAGCGCAGCGAAGCCACCCAGAATCGACTATGCTCGCTCCGGCTTGCGTCGTCGCCCCTTGCGGGCTCCCCGCCGTGACGGCGCCGACGCAATCCGATCGGAACCTGCCCCAAGATCGCAATGATGTCTCCTGCGGTCCACGAACGAGATCGACAGCCATGGCCTTATCGAGCATGACCGGATTTGCTCGCGGCCAGGGCGGGGGCGGCGGCTATGCCTGGAGCTGGGAAATCAAGTCGGTCAATGCCAAGGGTCTCGACCTGCGCTTCCGGCTGCCGCCCGGCTGGGACGCCGTCGAGCTGCCCGCGCGCAGTCGTGCGGCGGCCGCGCTTGCGCGCGGCACCATCCATGCGAGCCTGACGGTCGAACGCAAGGGGATTCCGCCCGGCATCCGGATCAACGAAGAGGTGCTCGCCGCGTTGATGGCGAGGCTCAAGGACCTGGCCGCGCGAATCGGTGCCGCCCCGCCCACGCTCGACGCGGTGCTGTCCCTCAAGGGGATCGTCGAGGTCGGCGAGATCGAGGACGAGGACGCGCGCCGCGCGGCGGAGGCGGCGATCGTCGAGGATTTTTCGGCGACGCTCTCGGCTCTGATCGCCAACCGTCGCGCGGAGGGCGCAACGCTCGCCCGTGTTCTGGCGACGCGGCTTGAGGAAATCGGCGCGCTCGTCGCACGGGCCGAGGCCGCGCCCGGCCGCCGGCCGGAGGCGATCAGGGAACGGATGGAAGCGCAGATCGCCCTGCTGCTCGATGCGCGCGACCGGTTCGATGCCGATCGCCTGCATCAGGAGGCCGTCCTGATCGCGAGCAGGACGGACATCCGCGAGGAGCTCGATCGGCTCGCCGCGCACGTGGCGCAGGCGCAACGGCTGCTCGAGGAAGGCGGTCCCGTCGGCCGGCGCCTGGATTTTCTCGCCCAGGAGATGCACCGTGAGGCCAATACGCTGACGGCCAAGGCGAACGACGTCGAGCTCACCAAGATCGGCTTGGATTTGAAAATCGTGGTCGAACAGTTCCGCGAGCAGGTGCAGAATCTCGAATGAGCGGATTGGATGAAATCGGCCGCCGCGGCGTCATGTTGGTCCTGTCGTCTCCTTCCGGAGCGGGCAAGACCACGCTGACGCGCAGCCTGCTCGAACAGGAAGAGAACGTCACCCTGTCGGTGTCGGTAACGACGCGCGCGCGACGCGGCAGCGAGATCGACGGGGTGCACTATCATTTCGTCACCCAACGCCGCTTCGAGGCGATGCGCGACGGTGGCGAACTGCTGGAATGGGCCGAGGTGCACGGCCATTGTTACGGTACCCCGCGCGAGCCGGTCGAGCGTGCGCTCGCGGAGGGGCGCGACGTGCTGTTCGACATCGATTGGCAGGGTGCGCGTCAGCTCGTCAAGAAAATGCGCGAGGACGTCGTGACCGTGTTCGTGCTGCCCCCGTCGGCCGCCGAGTTACGGGCACGGCTCGAACGACGCGCCGAGGACAGCGGCGCAACGATTGCGCGGCGCTTGCGCAATGCCGCCGAGGAAATCGCCCACTGGCGCGAATACGACTATATCCTGGTCAACCGCGATCTCGACAAGAGCTTCGCGCGGTTGCGCGCGATCCTTGCTGCCGAACGCCTCAAGCGCGTCAATCCGCCTGATCTCGAGCGCTTCGTGGCGCGCCTGCTGGCGGATCTGAAGAAGCTTGCATAGACTCGAGAGCACGCGCGAGCGCCGCGAAGCCGTCGACGGGGATGTCTTCGGCTCGCGCCGTCGGTTCCACCCTCGCGCGTTCGAGCAGGGCGAGCACGTCGACCCCGAGCGTTGTGAGGCTCTGCCGGAGCATTTTGCGTCGCCGGTTGAAGGCGGCTTCGGTCACGCGCTGCAGCGCGTCGAGACTGCAGGCGGCCGGCAACGGCCGCGGCACCAGCCGTACCACGGACGATGTGACGCTCGGTCGCGGCACGAAGGCGCTGGGCGATACGTTGAACATGATCCGGGCATCGCAGCGCCAGCCGCTGAGTACCGAAAGGCGTCCGTAGCTCTTGCTGCCCGGCCCGGCCACGATCCGCTCGGCCACTTCGCGCTGGAACATCAGGACGAGCGCATCGTACCACGGCGGCCAGGGTTCGACGCAAAGCCAGTTCACGAGCAGCGCGGTCCCGATGTTATAGGGAAGATTGGCGATGACCCGCGCGCGGGCGCCCTGCAGATGGGCGCGGACGTCGATGGCGAGCGCGTCGCCCTCCACGATCGTCAACCGATCCGGTTCGCGTGCGGCGATCTCGGCAAGCGCCGCGATCGCGCGAGGATCGCGTTCGATCGCGATCACGCGTCGGGCGCCTTGCGCGAGCAGCGCGCGAGTGAGCCCGCCCGGCCCCGCTCCCACCTCGACGACGGTGACCCCGTCGAGCGCGCCGCCCGCGCGGGCGATGCGCGCGGTCAGGTTGAGATCAAGAAGAAAATTCTGCCCGAGCGATTTTTTCGCGCTCAGGCCGTGGCGGCGAATGACGTCGCGAAGCGGCGGCAAGTCGTCGATCCGGCCCATCGCGCGGGCTATGGTCGCGACACCGAGATCGGCTCTGTCGCAGCAAGCCGCGCGGCGAGTCTGATCGCCGCGACAAGGCTCGAGGCATCGCCGCGTCCGGTGCCCGCGATGTCGAACGCCGTGCCGTGGTCGGGCGAGGTGCGAACAAAGGGCAGGCCGAGCGTCACATTGACGGCGCGGTCGAAGGCCAGGGTCTTGATCGGGATCAAGGCCTGATCGTGATACATGCAGAGCGCGACGTCATAGGCGGCGCGCGCGGCCGCGTGGAACAGCGTGTCGGCCGGCAACGGTCCCCGCGCGTCGATCCCGTCGGCCTTGAGCGCGGCCACGGCAGGCGCCACGATGTCGCGGTCCTCCTCCCCCATCGCGCCGTCCTCTCCCGCATGCGGATTGAGCGCGGCGACGGCAAGGCGCGGGCGCGGGATGCGAAAACGTGCCGCGAGGTCGCGTGCCGCGATCCGCCCCGTCGCGACGATGAGGTCCGTGCTCAGATGGGCGAAAATGTCGCGCAGCGGCAGGTGTATGGTCACCGGTACCACGGCGAGCTCGTTCGACCAGAGCATCATGACCGGCCGCACCGGCCTGCGTGTCGCTTCGGCGGCGAGCGCCGCCAGAAATTCGGTGTGGCCGGGTTCCGCAAAACCGGAACGGTAAAGGACGTTCTTCGCGATCGGGTTGGTGACGACCGCTGCCGCACGGCCCGCAAGCACGTCGGCCACGGCGCGGCGGATGGAGGCGATCGCGGCGGGGGCGCTCGTCTCGTCGGGCCGGCCGGGCGCCGCGGAGACGCGAAGGCCGAGGTCGGCCACCGGCAGCGCGCGGACAAAGGCGCTCGCCGCCTCCTCGGGCGCGACATGGGCGAGCGGCAGGTCGAGCCCCAGCAGTGTCGCGCGCCGGCGCAGGAAGTCCGCGTCGGCCAGAATATAGAAAGGCGGCAGGTCGAGCTCCCGCCGCTTCAGCCATAGTGTCAACGTCAGATCGGGACCGATACCGGCCGCTTCGCCCAAGGTGACCGCAAGAGGAAGACCGCGGGGGGCGCTCATCGTGTCTTGTATTCGATCATTGCCGATTTGCGCAGTTCTTCCAGGAAACGTTTCGACTCCGCCTCGAACCGCCGGTTATAGATTTCCTCACGCACCTGCTGCCGCAGCGGTGATTCCCCGCTGATCTGTTTCTTGTCGCACAACGCGAACATCTGCAAGCCCTGCGAGGTGACTTCCGGCGCCGTCAGATGACCGAGCTCGAGATTGCCGAGCACGTCGCGGGTCTGCTGCGGCAGGTCGCCGGAGGCGCGGGTAATCGGCTCGCGCACGGCGACGTCGCGCAGCGCGCGCGCGAGCGCCAACCCTTCCTTGCACGTGGTAAACCGGCTGCGCAGATTCTCGGCCTCGCGCCGTTTCGCTTCGATGACGGCAGGGGGCGAACCGGCCGGCACGACGACCGTTACGGGATAGAGCGTATAGACATAATCGACGGTATGAGCATCGGCGTTGCGGTCGCGCAGCGCCCTGGCGATGTCGGCGTCGCCGACCTGAAGGCTGGCCGAATAGCGGCCGCGCACCAGTTCGTTCCAGGTCAGCTCGGCCTTGATGCGTGCCTTCACGGCGCTCGGCGCGATCCCGGCTCGCTCGAGAAACTGCGTGAACTGCTGCACCGATATGCCCTGGCGCTTGGCCATGCTTTCAAAGGCATTGTCGACCTGCTGCTTGCTCACCTCGAAGCCGTAACTCTTGGCTTTGGCAATCTTCAGCCGGTCGTCGATCAGCTCGTTGATCACCTCCTGCCGGGTCGGCGTTTTGTGCGTCGAGGTGGCGATCAATTTGGTGCGCTGTTGAATGTCGAACTCGGTGATGGGCGAGCCGTTGGCGACCACCACCACCTGCGCGAGGGCGAAGCCCGGCATGCACAGGGCGGCCGCGAGCACGGCACGCGCAAGCCCGCGACGAACGACAGGGAAGAAAGATATCCTGATCGGCATGGCGACGTCTCTTGCGTCGGCGTCCCGCCTCGCGAACGCAGTCATAGCCCGCCGAGGCTGCCGACGTTCTGGCTCACCGAGGTGCCGCCCAGAGTGCGCAGGCTGAGCTGCAGCATGATCTGATGGTCGGCGACCGGATTGCCGCTGTAGGTGTAGTTTGTAATGTAATTCAGGGCCAAGATGAGGCAATCGTCGACATAGCCGAGCCCGATCCTGGTCTGGTCGAACTTGCCGGCATTGATATCGTAGCGGGCGGCTCCAAGCAGCACCCAGTTGGCGTCGAGCTTGATCGAACCGGAGCCGAGGATGCCTTGTCGGCGGTCCAGGAAGCCGATGTCGGGCTGCGCCGCATAATCGCCGTAGAGCAGGCTCGCGCTCCAGCGATCGAACCGGGCCGATCCTTCCAGTTCCAGGCGACGCACCGTGAAGGTGTCGTTGTCGAACCGGAAGCGCGAGGTGAAGGTGTAGATGCTGTTCGGTTGATAGGCGAGACGGGCCACGTAGTCCGATCGCATGGTGTCGAGACCGCTGTCGAGGCCGGTATTGGCCGTATCGGCGACGGCAAAGGAGTTGCGTCCGAAGAGCTGATAGGACTGGCCGAACAGGGCGTTCACGAAGCCGCCGTGGTTGAATTGCGCCGTGTACTGCACGCCGTAATTGGCGCGCCCGCCGCCTTCGACGCGGTCCCAGCCGGAGAATTTGTCGACCCGGAACAGGTTGCTGTCGTCGAAAATGAGCGTCTGCGCGTCCTCGTTCGGCCAGCGTCCGATCTGGGTTTCGTTCGGGCGCGCAATGATCTGAGCGATGGGCTCGATCGTCTGTGTGCCCCAGGATTCCACGCTGATGAAAGGATAGCGGTATTCGAGACCGACGGCCGGCATGGCGCGTGCGAGATCGCTGTCCCCCGGGCTCAGGAAATTCGCCACGCTCGGGTTGTTGTCGACGTGCAGCGTGGCGAGATCGGCACGCACCGAGGCAAAGGGCGTCCATTGCTGGCCGAGCGGGTCGGTGAAGGTCTTGCGCCATTCCGCCTCCGCCGAGAAGCGATTGTAGACGCCCGGAAAGCCGCGCAGCAGGCAGGTCGAAGGCGTCTTGATCGCCGGGTCGGCGGTCAGACACTGGTTGCCGAAACTCCCGGTCAGGACCGATTTGCTGATGGCATCGAAGTTCGCCTCGTTGCGCGACAGGCTGGTGAAGTTCGCTTTGAAGCCGAGCTCGCCCCCGAGCACGGGATGGTCGAGCGTGTACTTGTAGTCGATGACCGGATGGATCACGGGGATCTGGTTTTGCACGTCGGCTTCGGAGAAGCCGAGGTAATAGATCGAGCGTGCCTCGAAGTAGCTGCGGTTGCCGCGGCCGACGAGAAAGATCTGCGACGTGCCCTCGCTGGGCGCGGTCTGCAGCGCGTCGTTGATGCGATAGGCGGACAGATGCGGGTTGTAGTCCTGAAGGAAGGTCTTGTCCGACAACATCACCGCATCCCAGCCCCACACCCACTTGTCATTGAGCGCGAACAGACCGGAGCTCTCCACGCTGCCGCGCCAGTCGCGATAGCCCGGAGTCGTGGTGCCGTCGCTGCGGATGAAGTAGTCCTTGTCGAGCTGATAGATGCCGGCCGCGCGGATTTCATAGGCGCCGTTGAGCAGGCGCTGGCGGAACTCGCCCTGCAGCAACAGGCCCTGCTTGGTCGTGATCATCGGTGCCAGGGTTGCGTCATAGTTCGGGGCGAGCGCCCAATAATAGGGCACCTCGAGCGCCGCACCGTAGCTCGACTTGCTTGAAATCGTCGGTATCAGCAGGCCGGTCTTGCGCTTGACCGTCGGATCGGGCGTCGAGAAATAGGGCAGCCAGGCAAGCGGCTGGCCGAAGAATTCGAGGCGCGCGTCCTCGAAATAGATCATCTTCTCGCCCTGATCATGGATGATCCGCGCGGCTTTCACCTGCCACAGCGGCGGCTTGCGCGGGTCGTCCTTGCAGGGCGCGCAGGCGGTGTAGACGCCGCTGTGAAACACCGTGAAATTGCCGGCGCTGCGCTCGGCGCGCGCCGCGGCAAAACGCGTCTGATCGGGCGCGTCGAGTCTGAGCGAGTCGACGAAGCCGTCGCGATAATCGTCCGAGAGATCCATGATCTCGCCGTGGGTGACCTCGCCATTGGCCTCGGTGAGGCGCACATTGCCTTCCGCGTGCAGGCGTTTCGTGGTCTGGTCGTAGATGACGCGGTCGGCCTCGAGCCGCGCGCCCTTGTAGTAGATCTGCACATTGCCCACCGCGGAGACGCGGTGATTGGCGTAGTCGTAATCGATCTCGTTCGCCTGCACGAGCATTTGTGCCTGCCCCTGCGGCGCCACCGCGGTCCGTTTGGGCGGCGGCAGCTTCGGGAATTCGATCTGCTGCTGGGCCGGCGCAGGCGCGACCGGCCATCCCCACGCCACGAGGGCGAGGACGGCGGACAGGGCGGCAAGGCCGCGGCGGAAGACAACCGCGGGCGGACGCGCGCGCGAGGGCGTCGCCATCACCCGTCCTCCTGATACAGCAACGCGATAAACCCCGTCATGGCCCCGGCAACGACCGGCAGCCAAGCCGCCGTCACCGGATGCATCAGCTCGGCTTTGCTCAAGTCCTCGGTTACCTTGGCCAGGACATAAAGCAGAAACCCCGCCGTGATGCCACCCAAAACCATTTTCTGGATCCCGCCGAAGCGGAAGAACCTCAGGCTGACCGCCGCCGCGACGAACACCATGGCGGCGAGCAGGAAGGGCCGCGCCAGCAGATTCTGGAACTGCACCTTGTAGCCGGCGGCGACCAGCCCCGCGTTCTCGGCGACCTTGATGTAGAAGGGAAGGTCCCAGAACGGCACGGTCTCCGGCGTGGCGAAACTCTCGCGCACCTGTTCCGGGGTCAGATTGGTCCTCAGTTCGAAGATCGGCGTATCGACGGGGCGCGTGCCGAGCCGGTAGACGCGCGCGTCGCTCAGCCGCCAGACGCCGGGCTCGAGGGTGGCGGCGCGTGCCTCCACGCGCTGCGTGAAATGATTGTCCTTGTCGAAGATGAACACCGTGACGCCGGTCAGCGCGATGCCCTGGTCGCGGCTCGACTTGGCGTTGATGATGGCCAGGCCGTTCTCGTTGCGCTGGCTCGCCCAGAAGCTTCCGCCGGACCCGCCGAGGCCGGTCAGCGTCCGGCCGAACAGTTCCGCTTCGTAGCGTTTCGACTGTTCCCGCAGCAAAGCCGCGGCAGGATTGTAGACGGCGGTCGCGAAGACCCCGATCAGAAACGCGATCACGAGCGCTGGCGTTATGAACTGCCAGGCCGACATGCCGACCGAGCGGGCGATCACCAGTTCGAGCCGGCGGGACAGGTTGAGATAGCTCGCCATGGCGCCGATCAGCACGCAGAACGGCAGGATGCGTTCGACGACCTGCGGCACCCGGTAGAAGGAGGTCTTGGCCACGAGCGCGATCGAGACATGCGGGATGTCGCTCGCGCGTCGCATCATCTCGATGTAGTCGAGCAGGGCGACCAGGGCAAACAGGCCGAGAAACACCGCGGCCACGGCGCCGAGAAAGCGCAGCCCGAAATAACGCGACAATATTCCGCTGAAGACCGGCATGAGAGGCGCGTCATTCCATCGCGAAACGCCGACTGATCCGTTGGCTCAACCGGTCGACCGCGTCGGTCACGAATTGGGGAGGTTCGAGAATGAGCCCGCGGCCGATGACGTGCAGACCGAAACCGAAGGTCAGCGCGAGAGCGACGTATTGCAGCAACAGCATCCAGGGCACGGCGGCGCCGAATACGGTGGAGGCGAAACCGATGAGGCGCAGCGTCGCCACCGCCCCGATCGCCCCGAAAAGCGACATCGTGCGGCTCTGGCGGTTCGTCCGCGGCGCGCCGAGATAGGCGTAGGCGATGACGGCGAAGGCGATCGGATAGATCGGCGCGATCAGCCGATCGTGCAGTTCGGCGCGGAACTGGCCCGGCTGTTCGACGTAGAGCTGGTCGGTCGGGTCGGGAAACAGGAGCTGCCAGAGATAGCGTTCGCGAATCGAA
>Ga0209810_1001326_pt1 | contig 38584 bp, 34 predicted proteins | sample Coa_R1_7_FD_187159 | JGI IMG/M metagenome (GOLD analysis project Ga0209810, IMG submission 187159) | Surface soil microbial communities from Centralia Pennsylvania, which are recovering from an underground coalmine fire - Coalmine... | ecosystem: Environmental > Terrestrial > Soil > Unclassified... | reverse complement strand
CGATTCGGCTGCGAAGCGGTTGCTCCGCGAGCAGACGATAGGCGTTCTTCGGCGTCGTTCCGCCGGCAAGCGCGACGAAGAAGGCCCCGCGAGATTGGATTGCTTCGAATGCATCGTCCGCGAACGCAACGGCAAGCGCCGCCGCGAGTTCTCCCGGGGAATCGAGAACGCGCAGCTCTCCCAGATTGCGCTCGATCATGCGCGTAACTCGAGCAGTCGCCGCACGTGCGCGAGCGTTTCCAAATAGACTCCGCCGTCGTCGGGTTCGAAAATTGCTCGTTCGACGAGCGAAACGATGTCGACGTCGTGCAGGGGGACGCAGCGCGGCGGCCGCGCTTTGCATCCCGTCACCGTCAAGCAAATCACATCGTCTGCGTCCGGGTCCACCGTTACACCGAACCGGCAGCCGCCGCTAGTGTGCAGTGCAACGCCCGATACGCGCCGAGGCCGGCCCTGTTTGTGAAAGTCGATCCGCACTCGATCGCCGCGCGGGTTGCAAAACGCGAGGTGCGCGCACGGCTGCCATCCCAGGCGTCCGGCAAGCCACGCGGCCAGATAGTACGCCTCCGGTTCCGAGCCGCTTGCGATCTCCACGCGCGTGATGGACGGCAATTCCTCCGCAAGATCCGGCTCGTCGAAGAACTGCGCCGTCAGGTCCTGCCAAGGCAAAAGCCGCATGTACGCGAGATCCCGAATACGTTCCGCGAGCGGCGTGTCGTTCATCGCGCAAAGCTCTTGAAGCGATTGCAACGCCGCAGCTCCGGCGGAGCTGAAGAGCACGATGCGCTGCGCCAATTCACAAAGGGCGGTGAAGCGTTCGTCGCGCAAGCGCGTTCCGGCCCAGAGCAGCACCGTGCGCACGTTGGGAACCAGCAAATCGTGCGCGATCGAGCGCAGCTGCACCGCATCCAACTGACGCACGCCGATTTGAATGTGCTCGAGGCTGGTGAGCGTCGTATCGCCGCACTCTTTGCACTGCGTGCGGACCGCGCGTGCCTCGTCTCCGTGCGAGGCGTCGAGCAAGATGATTCGAAAGCCGTGCGCCTCTCCAAAACTTTCGCCGCTTCGCGCCATCCACGCCAGCAGCGCCTCGTCGTTTTCGACGAAAGCGATGACGTTCTGCGAAGTCGTGCACACGCCGCCGCGGTCGCGGCGATCTTGCGCCAGCGCGGTGAGCAGGTCGTCCACGTTCAGCGCGCTCACAAGGGACGCCAGCCGGGATTGAGCGCGTGCGCGGCTTGCGGGCCGTCGCTGCCCGCGGCGTAGTTCGGAAACGTGCGATCCTTTATCGACTGCCACACCTCGAGCAGGGGCATGACGACCTCCCACGCGCGTTCGACCGCATCCCATCGCGTAAAGAGCGTAGCGTCGCCGCGCATCGCATCGGCGATGAGGCGCTCGTACGCGGGGGCGGACTGCACGCCGAAGCCGGTGCCGTAGTTGAAGTCCATCGTGACGCTGCGAATGTGGTTCTTCTGCCCCGGCACTTTGGCGTTGAAGCGTATGGAGATGCCCTCGTCGGGCTGAATCTTGATGACGAGCACGTTTTGCTCGATGGTGTCGCTCTTTTCGCCGAACAGGCGGTGCGGGATCGGGCTAAAAGTGATCGCGATTTCGGAAACTTTGCGTGCCAACCGTTTTCCGCTTCGCAGAAAGAACGGAACGCCCGCCCAGCGCCAGTTGTTGATGTACAGCCGCAATGCCGCGTACGTTTCCGTATTGGAATCGGGACGCACGTCCGGTTCGGTGCGGTACCCCGGCACGGTCTCGCCGCCTACCGTCCCCGCGTCGTATTGGCCGCGCACGCTCATTTGAAAAACCTGCTCGGGCGAAGGCGGTTCGATCGCCGAAAAGACCTTGTATTTCTCGTTGCGGATCGCGTCCGCGTCGGAGCTCGCCGGCGGCTCCATCGCGACCAGCGCGAGCAGGTTCATGACGTGATTTTGAATCATGTCGCGCAACGCGCCCGCACCCTCGTAGTATGCGCCGCGATTTTCCACGCCGAGCGTCTCGGCGGCCGTTATCTGCACCGATTGCACGTAATTGCGCGTCCAAATCGGCTCGAAGATCGTATTCGCGAAGCGCAGCGCCATGATGTCCTGCACCGTCTCCTTGCCCAAGTAATGATCGATGCGGTACACTTGGCTCTCGTTGAAAACTTTTTCGACCTCGGCTTGAAGGGCGCGCGCGGAGGCGAGATCAGTTCCGAAGGGCTTCTCGACGATGATCCGGCTCCAGCCTTCCTTGTCGTGCGCGGGATCGAGCTTGGCCGCCTTGAGCTGCGCGATGATCTTCGGAAAGACCGAAGGCGGCGTGGCCAAGTAAAACAGGCGGTTGCGTCCGGCGTGGAAGTCCTTTTCGTACTCGTCCAGCCTCTGCCCGAGCGTCTCGAAATGCGAGGTGTCGTCGAAATTCGCCGTGATGTAGCTGATGCGTTGCGCGAGGTCGTTCCAGAGCGATTCCTTCACCGGCCCCGATCGCGAAAATTCGTTCACGCATTGCTTGCAGTAGTCGCGGAATTGGTCGTCGGTGAAGGGGGTTCGGGCAAAGCCGATCAGGCCGAAATTCGCCGGCAGAATGTCGTTGAGCCGCAAGTTGTAGATGGCGGGCATGAGCATGCGCTTGAACAGATCGCCGCTCGCACCAAAGAAAACGATGGTCGACGGATCGGCGATGCGGCTGCTCTCGATGCCGGCGCGCAGCGGATTGACGGAGGTTTTGGCCATTCCGTCGCCGGTTTGCGCAGGCGAAGTCGTCGCCATCTAGGATTCCGCTTTTACCGCATGGCCGCCGAATTGGTTGCGCAATGCGGCGATGACTTTGGCGCTGTACGATTCGTCTTGCCGGGAAACGAAACGGGAGAGCAGCGAGAGCGTAATCACGGGCGCGGGCACGTTTTGGTCGATGGCTGCCTGGACGGTCCAGCGCCCTTCACCGGTATCGTCGACCCATCCGCGAATTTTTTCGAGATCGGGATCTTCCTCGAACGCGCGCACCGCGAGATCGAGCAGCCAAGATCGAATGACGCTTCCGTATCGCCAGATCGAGGCGAGCTGGTGCAGATCGTACTTGAACGGCGCGGTGCGTAAAATCTCGAACCCTTCGCCGTACGCCTGCAGCAAGCCGTATTCGATGCCGTTGTGCACCATTTTGGAAAAGTGTCCCGAACCGGGCGGTCCGACGTGCGCGTAGCCGCCTTGCGGCGCGAGCGTTCGAAAAATGGGTTCGCACGCTTTCACGGCGGCGTCGTTGCCGCCGACCATCAAGCAATAGCCCTCGGTCAGTCCCCACACGCCGCCGCTGGTGCCCGCGTCCACGAGTTCGACGCCTTTTGCCTGACATCGTTCGTACGCCGCTAGGCCGTCCTTCCAATTCGTGTTTCCACCGTCGATAATGACGTCGCCCGCGCCCAAAAGGCCGGCGAGGTCGTCGATGGTGTCGTCGGTCGGCTTGCCCGCCGGCACCATGATCCACACGATCTTCGGCTTCGTTTGCAGCTTGGCAATCAGCTCCGAGAGCGCGCTTGCGGGCGTCGCACCGATGGATGCCGTTCGCGTGACCGCTTGCGCGCTGCAATCGAACGCGACCACGCTGTGGCCGCCCTTGAGCAGACGCTCGGCCATGTTCGCGCCCATGCGCCCCAGCCCAACCATTCCGAGCTGCATTTACGTCTTGACCATGAGCGCGTCGTCGACGGCGCGTGAAAGCGCCGCCAGGCCTCGTTCGAGATCGCCTTTGACGTGAAGGCGGACGCCGCGGCGGCCGCGCTTGTCGAGCGCCTGGAAATCGCCCAGCGCCTGCGCCGCGATCAGCGTGCGGAAGCCGATGCGCATTCCCGGTATCTCGAGATCGAACGGCGCGTCCGCCACGATTTGCAGAAACACGCCGGTATCCGGTCCGCCTTTGTGCTCTTGCCCCGTCGAGTGCAGAAAACGCGGGCCGAATCCTACCGTCGTCGCAATCTTTTTCGCATCGCGAATCCTCACGCGCATCTCGTTGAGCAGCGCTTCGTGCTTGCGGTTGCGCTCGACGTACGCGCAAAACGCGACGTAGTCGCCGGCGGCGATTTCGTTGAAGAGCGCGGAGAGCGCACCGGCAGCGTCTTGCGCGTTTATCGATTGGCTGCCGCTCAGGAACGTAACGTCGAAGGCGTCGGATTCTACGTTCGGCGCGGGCTGATCGAAGCTGCCTTTGGCGGCGTACTGCGCCAGCAATGCTTTCGTGTTGTCTTTGGATTCCTGAACGTTGGGTTGATCGAACGCGTCGATGCCGATAAGGCTGCCGGCGGCTGACGTTGCGATTTCCCATAGGTAGAATTGCTCGCCGACGTCGTAAGCGTCGTTCATCGCCAGACGAATGACCGGATGGCCTGCAGCTTCGAGCGCGCGAAGCTTGCCGTCGGTCCCGTTGTGCGGGTTCGGCAAATTCGCGCCGACGTAGACGAAGACGCGATCGTTGCCGTAGTTTTCCGGCGCTCCGAGTGCCTCGCCCTCGACCGGAAGGATGCCGCGTCCCTGTTTTCCGGTGGACTCCGCGATCAGCTGCTCCGCCCAAGCGCCGAACGCGTGTACGGACGGGTGCGTCACGATGGTAAGTTTGTTTCGGCCTTCGCGCGCGAGCGCGCCGAGCGCCGCGCCGAACTTCGTTCCGGGCGCGTCCTTCACCGCAACGGTTTTATCGTGCGCGTGCATGGCTCCCAGTCCGCGGTCGAGCAGTAAATTGATGTTGTAACCCGCGAGCGCGGCCGGCACCATGCCGAAGAAGGAGAGCGCGGAGTAGCGCCCGCCGATGTTCGGATCGTTCACGAAGCACGCGCGGAAGCTCTGCGCTTTCGCCTCCTGCTCGAGTTCGGTTCCCGGATCGGTGATGGCGACGAACTGCCGTCCGCATTTTTGCGCGCCGACGGCTTTGCTCACCCGCGAGCAGAAGTAGCGGTAAAACGCATCCGGTTCCGTCGTAGTACCGCTCTTGCTCGCGACGATGAACAGCGTGCGCTCGACGTCGATGTGCGACTCGAGCGTGCGAATCTGCTCGGGATCCGTCGAGTCGAGCACGTGCAGTTCCGGGTAGCCCTCGGTCTTGCCGAACGTTTCACGCAGGATGTCCGGCGCGAGCGAACTGCCGCCCATGCCGAGCACGACGACGTGCGTGAACTCTGCCGCCGCCTCTTTGGCAAAGCGCTGCAGGTTGGCGACTTCCTCGAGCAGATGCTGCGGAATATCGAGCCAACCCAGCGACTTTTTGATGACCTCCGCATGAGCTTGCTCGGTGGACCACAGGGATGGATCTTTGGCCCAGATCTTCTTGAGAAAATCGCTGCGCGAAAGCTCGTCGAGGGCTGCGTTGTAAGCGTCCGCATACGAGCCGAGCGCAAGCGAGACGCGCTCCGAACCGGAACTGAGCTGCTTTTGTTTGTAGACGATGGCCCCGAGCAGCGCTGCGAACGAGTCGCTGAAAGCGCTGACGCCCTCCACCAGGAGTTGGTGCGTCACGTCGAAGAGCGAGATGTTCGCGTCCGCAAGCTGCTTTATCACGGAACGCGCTTCGTCCACGTCCTGCAGCACGGTGTCGGGCGACACTTTGCCGTGGTCCAGCAGTGCGTCCAGCGTCTGCGGCGGCATCGTGTTCACTGTGTCGCGGCCGACGACCGGGTCGATGTACATCAAGTCGTAGTACTTCGGATTTTTGGTCGACGTCGAAGCCCACAGCGGGCGCTGAACGTGTCCGCCTTTCGCCGCAATCGGCTTCCACTCGTCCGAACCGAAGATTTCCAGGAATTTTTGATACGTCAGTTTGAGATTCGCGACGCCGGTTTTTCCGAGCAGCTGCTCGAGCTGCTTTTCGCCCTTGTCGATACGCGCCTGCAGCAGTTTGTCGATTGCGGTGTCGATCCGGCTTACGAACACGCTGTTGACGGAACGAATCTTTTCGGCGGGCTGCCCCTTGTCCACGCGCCGGCGCAGGCCGCGGATGAACGCTCGCGTGGTCTTCTCGTACATTTCGATGGAGAAGATGAGCGTGACGTTGATGTTTAGGCCTTCCGCGATGCACTCTTCGATTGCCGGAACGCCTTCGTTCGTTCCCGGGATCTTCACCATGAGGTTCGGCCGATTCACCCGCTTCCAGAGGTCTTTGGCCATGTCGATGGTGCCCTGCGTGTCGTGCGCGAGCAGCGGCGAGACCTCCAAGCTGACGAAACCGTCGTTTCCGCCCGACTCGTCGTACACTTTTCGGAACAGGTCGCAGGCGTTTTGGATATCCGAAATCGCGAGGTCCCAGAAAAGCGCGGTAGCGTCGTGCTGCTTTCCGACGAGCGAGCGCAGCTGCTCGTCATAATCGCTTCCGGCGCCGATGGCTTTCTCGAAGATCGTCGGGTTGGAAGTCATGCCCCTCAGGCCTTTGTCGATCAGCGCCTGCAGTTCGCCCGATGCGAACATTCCGCGGCGCAGATTGTCGAGCCAGACGCTCTGACCGGCATCGAGCAGTTGCTGGAGTTGGTTGGACATCAATTCCCCCTATCGGCGTACCGTTGCGAAATGCTGTTGCGCGACTTGCGCGATGTGTTCCGGCGTGAAGCCGTATTCCTTGGCGATGGCGGCAGCGGGCGCGGACGTACCGAAATGATCGATGCCGTAGGCGTATCCGCGCGTTCCGACCCAGCGCTCCCATCCGAACGTGGCGGCGGCCTCGATCGACATGCGCGCGGTCACGTCCGGCGGCAGCACCTCATCGCGGTACTGCCGGTCCTGCGCTTCGAAGAGCTCCCAGCACGGCATCGACACCACGCGCGTATCCATACCGCGATCTTTGAGGATCGCAGACGCCTGCAACGCGAGCGAAACCTCCGAACCGGTGGCGATGAGGATCAGATCCGGCGTTCCGTCGCTGTCGGCGAGCACGTACGCGCCGCGCGAAACGTCCGCGCGCCGATCGCCTAAGTACGGCAGCTTCTGCCGCGAGAGAATGAGCGCCCACGGCCCTTCGCTTGCCGCGATCATCACTCTCCACGCTTCCAGCGTTTCCAGCGCGTCGGCCGGTCGAACGACGAAGAGATTCGGCGTCGCGCGAAGGTGCGCGAGGTGCTCGATGGGCTGGTGCGTGGGACCGTCCTCGCCGAGGAACACGCTGTCGTGCGTGAAGACGTAATAGCAGCGCACCTTGTTGATGCAGGCCAGTCGCACCGCGCCCTTCATGTAGTCGAGGAAATTCAAAAACGTCGCGCCGAACGGCAGCAGTCCGCCGTGCAGCGCCAAGCCGTTTTCGATCGCGCCCATCGCGTGTTCGCGCACGCCGAAATGGATATTGCGCCCCGCGTAGTTGTCGGGCTGAAAATCGCCCTGATCCTTCAGGTACGTCTTGGTCGACGGATCGAGATCGGCGGAGCCGCCGATCAGTTCGGGAACGGCTGCGGCGATCGCGTTCATCACCATGCCGCCCGCTTCGCGCGTGGCGACGTCGTCACCGTTCTGCTTGGTGATCGCGGGCCACGGCAAGCTGCGCGGCGGCGCTTTCGCGAGCACGCGCTCGAATTGCTCCGCCAGATCCGCGTTGGCGCGTTTCCATTCATCGTATGCGCGCTGCCAGCGCGCCTGCAGCTCCGCGCCGCGGGCTCCGATCTCGCGATAAAACGCAAGCACGTCGTCCGGAACGTAGAAATCCGGCTGCAGCGGCCAGCCGAGGTTTTCTTTGGTGACCTTCACGTCGTCGGGGCCGAGCGGTTCACCGTGCGCCTTGTACGAATCTTGCTTGGGCGATCCGTAGCCGATGTGCGTGCGCACGATGATCAGGGACGGCCTCTCGGTCTCACTCTTCGCCGCGCCGATCGCGCGATCGATCGTGTCGACGTCGTTTCCGTGATCGACGTCCACCTGCTGCACGTGCCAGCCGTACGCTTCGAATCGTTTGCCGGCGTCTTCGGTGAACGTCACGTCGGTCTTTGCGGCCAGGGAGACTTTGTTGTCGTCGTAGATCGCGATGAGCTTGCCGAGTTGCAAGTGGCCCGCCATCGACGCCGCTTCGGCGGAGACGCCTTCCATCATATCGCCGTCGCTGCACATCACGTAGGTGTAATGATCGACGATCGTTTGATCGCGATTGTACGTCGCGCCGAGATGCGCTTCGGCGATCGCAAAACCGACGGCGTTTCCGAACCCTTGTCCCAGCGGCCCGGTCGTCACCTCGACGCCCGGCGCGTGGTGCGCCTCGGGATGTCCGGGCGTTTTACTGCCCAGTTGGCGGAACGCTTCGAGATCGTCGAGCGTTAGGTCGTACCCGGTCAAATACAGCAGCGAATACAGCAGCATCGACGCGTGGCCGGCGCTCAAAATGAAACGATCGCGGTTGGGCCAGGCCGGATTGCGCGGGTTGAAGCGCAGATGACGCGTCCACAGCGTGTACGCCGTCGCCGCCGCGCCGAGCGGCATGCCGGGATGCCCCGATTTGGCTTTCTGTACGGCGTCAACCGAAAGAAACCGAATCGCGTTTATGCGGTTCTCGTCGTCGCGCGTGTTGGGCACGGTTTCTCCTTTAAAAGTGCGGCGCTCACCCTCTATGAGACGCGGTGAACCTGCCAACGGTTTTACCCATCTTGGTTCACGGGCGGAACGGCTGCTCGCTTCCGGTGCCGGGCCGGCCGGAGCGAGGGTCGGCCGATTGCTTCGACGTAACCGCGCGCCATGGAGTTTCAGGCGCTCGAAGCGCGGATACGCGAGCTGGCGCCCAACCCGCAGCGGGCCAAGGGGGCGGAAGGCGTGGTAGTAGACGAGGTCCTGGCGGCCCTAGACGAGGGCCGTCTTCGCGTTGCCGAGCCGCGAGCCGGCACGTGGATAACGCACGACTGGATCAAGCATGCCATCCTACTCTACTTCGCGCGCCGCGATGCCGCGCGCATCGGCGACGAGAGCGGCCTTGCCTTCTACGATAAAATTCCGACGAAAACCAATTACGAACGGTTGGGCGCGCGCTGCGTCCCTCCCGGCGTTGCGCGATATGGCAGCTTTCTCGGACGGGGCGCGATCTTGATGCCCGGTTACGTCAACATCGGCGCCTATGTCGATGAGGGCTCGATGGTCGACACGTGGGCGACCGTGGGATCGTGCGCGCAGATCGGAAAGAACGTGCACCTCTCCGGCGGCGTCGGCATCGGCGGCGTGCTCGAACCGCCGCAGGCGCAGCCCGTCATAGTCGAAGACGGTGCGTTCATCGGCTCGCGCTGCATCGTGGTGGAAGGCGTTCACGTCGAGCGCGAAGCGGTGCTGGGTGCCGGCGTCGTGCTCACGTCGAGCACGCCGATCGTCGACGTGCGCGGCGCGCAGCCGGTCGTGCGCAAAGGACGCGTGCCCGCGCGCGCGGTCGTGATTCCCGGCACGGTTCCCAAAGACTTCGCCGCCGGAACCTTCGGCGTGCCGTGCGCGCTCATCATCGGCACGCGCAGCGAATCCACCGACGGCAAGACCTCGTTGAACGCCGCATTGCGCGATTACGAGGTTGCGGTGTGAATCCGCGCGTCGGATCGATAACCGGCTCGCTCATTCGCGAAATCGCGGCAAAACGCAAACCGCATTCCATCGATCTCGGGCTGGGCGAGCCTTCTCTGCTGCCGAACGAAGCGCACCTGCAAGCCGGAATGCGCTACGCGCTCCAGCACGGGCTGCGCTACACGCTCAATGCCGGCGATCCGCAGCTGCGCGAAACGATTGCGCGGCATTACGCCTATCCGCATCTGGCCGGCGCCGAAAACGTCTGCATTACCACCGGCTCGCAAGAAGCGACGTATGCGTCGATAAAGACGATGCTTGATCCGGCGAGCGACGAACTTCTGGTCGTCGAGCCCGCCTTTCCCTCGTACGCGAAGATGGCGACGCTGGAAGGCATTGCCGTGCGAAGCGTAGCGATGCGCGAAGAAGAAGGTTTTGCGTTCGATGCGGGTCGGATTCTCGACGCGGTTACCCCGCGCACGCGGATGATCGTGATTTGCTCTCCGTGCAACCCCACGGCGCGCGTCATCAGGTCCGATGCCGTGCGCGAGCTAACCCGCGCGCTTCTGGACCGCGCAAAACCGGTCTGGGTGCTGCACGACGAGATCTATCGCGAACAAACTTTCGTCTCGGACGCCGGCCACTTCGCTCGCGAGTATCCGCACACGATCGTCACCAACAGCGTCAGCAAGAGCAACGCGCTTACCGGACTCCGGCTCGGATGGGTACTGGCGCCCGCCGAAGCCGCGGCCGAGATCGTCAAGGTGCACGCGTGGCTTACATCCTGCGCGGATACGTTCGCGCAACGAGTGGCGCTCCACGTGTTTACGACGACCGGCGCCCTTGCGGAGCACGCGCAGTGGTACGCGCAGCAGCGCGAGCGCATCGTGGCGTTGCTCGAGGAGAGCGGTTTGCCGTTCATCGTTCCGGAGGGCGCGTTTTACGCGTGCGTGCGATTGCCGCACATCGATTCGCTTCGCGCGGCGCATGCGCTCGCGGACGAGTACGACGTGATTACGGTCCCAGGCATCGCGTTCGGCGCGTGCTTCGATTCTTGGCTCCGCCTTACGTGGGTTTCACAGCCCGAACAGTTGCGCGAGGGTCTCTCGCGTATACGCGCGTTCACCGAGCGCTCGCCGAGCTACTCCGGAACTTCGCGCCCGCGAAGATAAAACGAATCTGACCGTTCATCCGGCGGCTTGGTTGGGAACAACCGGGCACATGCGCAGTCCCGAACCTATTTCCCTCACGCGACTTCGTCGAGAACACCGGTACCTCGAAGCGCTGGTTCAGGCTGGCGAGATACTGGGGACGGCGCTGGACTGGGAGCAAACGATTCACGGTGTTTGCTCGGCGGTCGTCAACACGATCGCCGACATCTGTCTTCTCGATCTGAAAGACGACGAGGGCAACCTGCGCTTGGTTGCGGCAGCGCACCGCGATCCCGAATTGACGCCGCAGTTGCAGCGGGCCGGAATCTTTCTGCGAGCGAAATCGCGCCCCGCAACGCATCCGGTCCTCATCGCCGTGGCGACCGGCGAACCGATTCGCGCGTACACGATCGACGAGGAGTATTTGCGCACGCACGCCGTGAGCGCCGAGCACGAACAGTTCATGCGCCGGATGAAGTATCGCTCGCTCATCGTCGTTCCGCTTCTTTCGGTGACGCAGGGCGTTCTCGGCTCGATGACGCTGGTGCGAACCGATGAAACCGAGGAGCAGTACGACGACGAAGCCTTGCGGTTCGCTCAAGATTTGGCGCGCCGCTGCACCAACGCGATCGCGAAAGCCAAGCTCTACGAACAGACGCTGCACGTTGCCACGGTCTATCAGAAGGCGGCATTGCCCGCACGTTTGCCGAGTTGCGACGGCATAACGTTCGACGCGTTCTACGAACCCTCGTCGAAGGAACTGCTCGTCGGCGGGGATTGGTATGATGCCTTCCAACTGGCGGACGGGCGGATCGCCATAACAGTCGGCGACGTGCTGGGGCATGGCATCGAAGCCGCGGTATGGATGAGCCGCCTGCGAAACGGACTTCGCGCGGCGCTTTTTGCCGAGCCGGATCCGACGCACGCACTGGAGGTCGCCGATCAGATGCTCCGTACCGAGGGACGCGAGGAATTTACTACCGCGCTCGTGGGGCTCATCGATCCGGTGCGCAATACGTTGTCATGCACGTCGGCTGGTCATCCCGGACCGCTCGTGTGGGACACGACCGGCGAAGTCATGGATCCGTTTGCCGAACGAGGGTTGCCCATTGGATTGCGCAACTTCGGCCCGGTGGCCAAGACCGCGCAGACGCTCTCCTTACGCGCCGGGGCGTTCGCGGTGTTCTTTACGGACGGGCTGCTGGAATGGAACCGCAATATCGCCCAGGCATGGTCGCGCCTTGAAGCGGCCGTTGCACGTCAAGACGTGCGCGAAGCATTGCATCCGGCCCACGCGATACGCCACTGCGTCATCGACGGGAGCAACCACGACGACGACATCGCCGTTCTCACCGTTCGTTGGGACAAACTGGTGCAACCGCGTCGCTGAAATCACGTTCGGGCTCGCGCGGGAAGCACGCGGTCGAGCCAAAAAACGGCGGCACAAAAAATTGCCATTCCGACGCAAAGCGCCGCGATCGCCGCGACGGAAGCATGTGCGCCCTCCGTCGCCGGATCCAAAAAGTGGTAGGGATATGCACCGGTTACCGCGCCGCGGATCATTGCATACGCCAAATACGCAATTGGATAGAGCAACCACCATGGAAGGTCGCCGGCCTGAACCGATCGCCGCGGAACGAACGCGAGCCAATACGCTGCGAACAACAGCGGGGTGACGTCGTGCAGTAGCGTATCGGCGACGCGTTGCCAGCCTTGCGGATTCCACGTGTGGCGCAGTAGCAACTCGTACATGATCCCGACGAACGCGATGTAGGTAACGATCGCGCCGCAAACGCTCGGTTGCGCGAACCAGCGCCCGACGCGCGAGCCGGGCGCGAGCGCGGCGAAGGTTGTTGCCGCGGCTACGAGCAAATTCGTCAGTATCGTGAAGTAGCTGAAGTATCGCCCGACTTCGGCGGCCGGAGAAACCCCATCGGCGGAGGCACGCGACAGAATGAGCACGAGCTGCAGTACCAATGCGAACCATGTAGCCAGCGCGACGAACCCTGCCGCAATTCGGCTTCCCATGCTCATTTCAATCGACGCGCCAACCAGATGGAATTATTCGCCGAGTTCACCTATCACGTATAAATCGCCAACTCCGGTGCGGTACTCCTTGGCCTTTTTTGCCCGCCAACCGTGAAAGAAGTCACAGAACACCGTAACTCGGTCGATCTGTTTCCGTAACAATCAGTGCAACAATATTTTCCAATGCGCTTTCCTCAATCTTATCGGCATTTTCATCCACGAACAGCGGTGCCCATCATCGATCGAACGATGTATCCACGAGTACGGCGATGTTCAGCTGTAGCTGTCGCCGCCGACGATCGATGCGTTGTGATGTTTAGGCCGAGTTCATCGGCGTAGTCCCACTCAATCGGAGGAATCGACGTGACGGCGAATCGGTTGCCATCGAGATCTTCAAACCAAAAAGCATATGGCCCGTCTTCGTCGCTTTCCAATGGTCCAACCTTGACACCTCGGGCGACCAAAGTATTGCAGACGCTTGCCGCCGAAATGGTATAAAAAGTGAAAATAGTATATACGTGTCGTCCGTCCACGCTTGAGAACCGCAGACGATGGTTCTCGTGAACACGCATTAAGTCAAACTCGATGGCCTGCAGGCCCGCCAAAGTGAACTTGGCGACATACGGTGAAGTGTATTCCCACGGAATGGCATCAAGTACCTTGACGTACCACTGAAGAGACCGGGACACATCGCGAACCGGAATACGAATCGTGCGAATGGCGTAAAACATAAGCAAACCCCTTTCGTTTGGCGCACGGCAGCATCGCCTGTCATCGCCCTGTCATCGATCCGTATCTCGAGCTCAAGCGGGTGGGCTCGCAGCTCCACACTCTCGAATATCGTCTGCCCGCCAGAAAAGATTTCGGCGCGAGCGCAAATGTTTGTGGTTGCGCTTCGCCAGGTTCCGAGTTCTCCCGAGGCATAGCCGTTGGGGATTTTTTTAGACCGCCAATGCGTCCCGCACGCCATTTTGCTTAACGCATTCGTATAAATCTGGCTATCATCTCTGCTGCGTTTTGAGATTTTTAATCGGTAGGTCTCGGGCATGCGAAACAGAGGACGGAAAACCCGTGCGCGAGCAGTTCGCACGAGCACTATGCGACCGCCGTCGGTCATCACGTCCGTGACTTGAGTCGGCACGATCGTGCGGTGCACGACGATGTCCTTGGGCGCAGCCTGGGCGGCCCCCGACGCGAAGAATGCTACGGACGCAAACGTAAGGAGGTTCACCGGACTCTTTGTAACCATTGCAAGCAGACTTCGTCGTGCAATGCGGCGATGACTGCGCGGAAGGTCAATGGCGCCTACGATAGCTCGCATCTGAAACGCTATTCTTCCATCCCGAGCTCTTTAGCGCGCTCATACCATAGACGTGAGAGGCGCCGGTCCTTGCGGACGCCGATGCCAAAGTGGTAGCAACGGGCGACCTCGTTGACCGCATCGCCTAAACCGCCGCGTGCTGCCTGCCCCAGCAGCTTCAGCGCTCGCGCAATATTCGGTTTGCTCTTGCGCATTTCAGTCAACGCTTGCGAATAGGCGCGCTCGCAGGCGAGTCGCTTCGTCGAGGGCTGCTTGATGTTCACTGTCATGAAAGTTATCTCTGCTTTCTATCCGAAGCGTGTGGCGCGGTTGCCCAAGTGGCCCACGCTGAGCTGAGGCATGCGTCCTAACCCTGAACGAGCGCGCGTTTCCACCGGCGCACCACGGGGTAGGTACAGAATCCGATGCAAGTGCCCCAACGCGGACCCTCGAGCGCGATCCTCGCGGCATACGTCGCCTTTGCCGATATAACCATTTGGCTGGTCGCTTTTCCGCTCGAACTCGCGTGCCGCTCCTGGATTTGGCACGCGCGGATCGCGCCGCCGCTGCTGCTCGGCGTGCTGGTGCTGAACGTTTTGCTGCTCGCGTTCGTTCTGAGCGCGGCTGCCGCGACGCTCGAGCTGCTGCGGCGCGGCCTTACTCTGCCGGCGCCGTCGCTTGCGCGCGCATTTCGGCGCGCGCACACCACACGGTCTGCTCGTTGACGAACTCACGTAGACCAAGTTCCGAGAGCTCGCGTCCGTAACCGCTGCGTTTCACCCCGCCGAAAGGCAGGCGCGGATCGCTCGCGACCATGCCGTTGACGAAGACCATGCCGGCTTCGATCTGCGCGGCCATGCGCGCGCCGCGCGCGGCGCTGCTTGTCCAAATCGACGCACCCAGTCCATAAGCGCTCGCGTTGGCAAGTTCGAGCGCATGTTCGTCGTCGCGCGCGGGAAGCACGGCGGCGGCCGGCCCGAAAGTTTCCTCGCGAAACATCGGCGAGGATGGGTCGACGTCGGCGACGACCGTCGGCTCGAAGTAAAAGCCTGCGCGGTCGATCGGATGACCGCCGGCACAGATGCGCGCGCCGTCGACGACGCTGTCCGTGACTTGGCGGTGCAGCGCGTCGCGCAGATCGCGCCGCGCAACCGGACCGATTTGCGTGCTTTCATCGAGCGGATCGCCGACTCGCTGCTGCGCGGCGGCCTGCGCGAAGTGTTTGAGAAATCGCTCGTACACCGGGGCCTCCACGATGAAACGTTTGGCGGCGATGCAACTCTGGCCGTTGTTTTGAAAGCGCGCTTTGACCCCGGTTTCAACGGCGACGTCGATGTCCGCATCCGCCAGCACGATGAAGGGATCGGAGCCGCCTAGTTCGAGCACGGATTTTTTGAGCGCCTTGCCGGCGGCGGATGCGACAGCAATCCCGGCGGCTTCGCTTCCGGTGAGCGTCACCGCGGCGATCCGCTCGTCTGCGATAAGCTCGTCGGCGTCGTCGTGATCGATCAGGAGCGTGCGAAAGAGCCCGTCGGGAGCGCCCGCTTCGGTAAAGAGCCGCTGGATTTCCAACCCGCAGCGCGTTGTTGCATCGGCATGCTTGAGGACCATCGTGTTGCCCGCGGCGATCGCCGGAACCGCGGCGCGAATGACCTGCCAGAACGGAAAGTTCCACGGCATGATGGCGAAGATCACGCCCAGCGGGCGAAGCGCGATCGCGGCTTGGGCGCCGTCTACCTCGATCCCGCGATCCGCGAGCATGGTCTGCGCATGTTCAGCGAAATAGTCGCAGCACCACGCGCACTTCTCGATTTCCGCGCACGCTTGCGGTATCGGTTTGCCCATCTCCAGAACCGCCGTGCGAGCGAGTCCGTCTCGTTCGGCTCGCAAGACCGCCGCCAGCGAACGCAGCAACGCGACGCGATGCTCGACCGGCTGCCGCCGCCAGGACGAAAACGCCGCGCGCGCAGCGTCCAAATGCGCGTCGATCTCCGAGGCAGTCATGTACTCGAACCGCTCGAGCTCCGCGCCGCTGGCCGGATTGATCGTAACGATCATAACGCGCGATTCGTCCACGGTCCCTCAGGTCCGGAGAACACCTCGATGAGCCGATCCGGGTGTAAATAGGCCTTCGCGACACGCTGAATGTCGGCGGGTGCGATCGCGGTATACCGCGCGGCGAGCGTCGCGTAATAATTTGCCGGTAATCCGTTTTGCGCGATCTCGCCGACTTCGTCCAGTTGGCCGCCGGCGGAGCCTTCGCTGAGCAGCGCCGAAGAGACGAGACGAACCTTCGCGTCCTCGAGCTCGGTTTGCGAGACCGGCTGCGTGCGCAGCCGCTCGATCTCCGAGCGCACGATGCGAATCGCGGGCGCAACGTTCGCGGGCGAAGCGTTGAGCAGCACTTCGAAGTCGCCGCGATTGCGATCCGCTTTCACCACGCTGCTGACGCTGTACACCAGACCGCGCTTCTGCCGCAGCTCCTGCCAAAGGCGCGACTCGAAGTAGCCGGAACCGCCGACGATTTGATTCAGCAGCGTGAAGGCATCGTAATCACGGCTCGTGCGCGCGACTGCGGGCTGTCCGAGCTCGATGAACACTTGGTTTGCGTCGGTTCCCACGTATGCGTGCGCCGTATGCGCGGGCGGAAGCGGCGGTTGAGCCAGGTCCGGCCTCGGCCCGTCGTTTCTCCAGCTGCCGAACGCGGCTTGCGCCGCCGCGCGCGCTTGCTGCAGCGTGACGTCGCCCACGATGGAAAGCGTCGTCAAATCCGGACGCCAGTACTTGTGCGTGTAGTCGAGCAAATCTTCGCGCGTGATCGCCGCGACGGATTGCGGTGTCGCGTAGTGCAGCTCCGGGTCGTCAGGGGGCAGCAAGCGCTCCAAATACGCGCGCCGGACGACGACGCCCGAGATGTCGTTCTCGCTGTTGATGCTGTTTGCCAATTGCGACTGTTCGATCGAAAGCCAGCGCTCCGGAAACGACGGATGCTGCTCGCCGTCCGCAAGCAGGTGCAGCAGCGTGCCGAAGTCGCGCGCGAAACCGTGCGCCGAGAACTGCGCGCCGAGCGAGACCGAAGCGCCGATGTTGTCGGTAATCGTTCGCAGCTGCGTGAAATCGTAGTGTTCGCTGCCGAAATCGGCGACCGCGTCCGCGAGGCGCGCGATGCCTTCTTTACCGGCCGGCACGAAGGCCGGAGAAGAGGCGATCGATCCGCCGATGTACACGGTGTTTCGATCGTGCTTCTCCTGCACGATGACGCGCAATCCGTTGTCGAGCACGAACTGCGCGGGTGCGAGTTTGCTTCGCGCTCTCGTCGGTTTGCGGACCTGCGCGCGGATGCTTTGCGGTTCGACGATCGGGCCGTTCGGAACGCGCCCGCTGAAGTCGTCGGAAACGCCCGCGCTGGTTTTGTCGGAATTCCGCCGGGCGGGATGCGAGTTGGGCGTGAGATGGCCGACGACGTTCGGTCTCGCCAAATATTTCCGGGCCGCCGCCAGCAAATCCGCGGGAGTCAGCGCCGCCAGGCGCGAGTCCTCATCGCGGTCGCGTTCCTTCACGATTGCGTACGTGTATCCGACGAGATCCGCGTAACCGCCGACCGAATCCGCATCGTAGGCTCGCTCCGCAAGGGCCTGCCGTTTGGAAGCACTCACCAAATCCGGATCCATGCCTTGCGAGAGCAGCGCATCCATCGTGCTTTGGAACGCGTGCTGCGCCTCGTCGGCGTGGTGTCCCGGATTGAGCACCATGAACACGTTCAGCAATCCACCGCGCAATTGCGTATCCGCGCCCGCCTCCACTTCGAGCGCGATGTTGCTTTCCACGAGCGCATGATAGAACGGGCCGCGCTGATTGCTGATGAGGTTCGCCAGCGTGCTTATCGCCGGCTCTCCTGGTTCGGTATCGCCCGGAACGGCGTACGCTAGATCCAGAACTTCGAACGGAAACGGAAACTCCGCGTCGACCACTTTACCACTCGCCGCCGCGGGATGTTCGCCGGCATGCCGCGGCAGCGTGCGCGCGCGCAGCGGACCGAAGTATTTTTGCGCGAGCGCAAACACCGTTGCGTGCGCGACGTCGCCGGCGACGACCAACGCCGCATTGTTCGGCGCGTACCATTCGTCGTAGTAGCGTCGCAAATCGGCGACGGTTGCTCGCGCGACGTCGTCTCGGATGCCGGTCGGCGTGCGGCCCGCGGGCGATCCCGGATACGCCGCCGCTCGAACGCGCGAGAGCAAGTTGAAGAACGGCGAACTCTCGTCGCCGTCGATTTCGTTGAGCACCGCGCCCTGTTCGATGCGCCAGTCCTGCGGACGAAGCGCGAGGTTCGCCATGCGATCCGCTTCGATCCGGAGCGCGACGTCCAACCGGTCCGCGGGCATGTCGAACAAGTACGACGTGTAGTCGTATTGCGTTTGCCCGTTCATCTGCGCTCCGAGGCGCGCCACGACGTCGTCGAGTCCGCCGGCGCTGAGCGTAGGAGTGCCGCGGAACATCATGTGTTCCAGCGCGTGCGCGAGACCGGTCTTTCCGGGCGTTTCATACAGCGAGCCGAAGCGGTAGAGGACCGACGTGTGCACGACCGGGGCGGCATGATCCTCTACCACGATGACTTGCAGACCGTTGTGCAGGCGCGTTTGAAAGACGCCGCGATCGCCGACGCCGAACTCTTGGGCGTTCGCGCGAGGCGGGGAGGCGAGGAGCAGCGATGCGGCAAGTGCCGCGAAAAAGATCGCTTTCACGTTGCGAGCGCTCTGGCCGTGATCTTGAGATCGGAGACGTCGGCGCCGGCGCGCTCCGCCATGCGAATGAGCAGTTCGTTTTGCAACTGCTGATGGTAGAGCAGGCGCGAGATCGAATCGTGATCCGCCTCCGCGCGCAGCTCGTCGTGCAGCGTCTGCTGCTTCTGCGCGACCGCGATGACGAAAATCAAAATCAGCTGCAGCACGTTGGAACACGTGAGCAGGAAGACGAACGGAAAGGGGTCCCAGCGGGTCAGCGCTCCCACCCCGATCCAAATGAACTGCAAGATGATGGCGAGCAGCAGCGCGAGCGGCGCTCCCGTGGCATTCGCAATGCGGCGGCAGATTTTTTCCGTTGCGCTCAGCATGCGCTGATGCACGGAGTTGACGTCGTCGACGAGCGGATGCTCTTCCACATCGGGCTGCGCCGGCGCTGCGGCGGTTTGGGTCGAGGTCATCTGGCGTTCTCCTTGGCCACTCCCAGGTAGTAAAGCGCGGAGTCCTCCACGGCTGCGTAAGGGAGGCATCCGATAAGTTCCGAGCGCACCACCTGGACGCCCGCTTGGTCTGCATAGTCGCGCACGAGTTCCACGATGCGATAAAGCGGCGTCGCTCGATAGTCCGTGACGTTCAGCGAAACCTGCACGAGATCGTCCGTCAAGCGCAGCCCCAGTGCCTTGAGGGTGCGCAGGCCTCCGTCGCGCTCGCGCAGCAGGCGCGCGATGCGCCGGGCGATGGCGAGATCGCCGGTCGCAAGCTCGACGTTGAAGGCGATCAGCATCTTGCGCGCGCCTACCGCGACGGCTCCGGCGCTCTCATGTTTGGCGACATCGCCGAAGTCCGGACGCCACTGCGGGAGTTCGAAACGCGCGTCCAACCCCTCGAATTGCCCTTGACGCACCGCGGCGAGATTTCGGCGAAGGGGCGTAGCCGCCGCTTCACCATATAAAAAGGAAGGCACGCGCAGGCGCTCCCAGATCAGTGCGGCGGTCTCGCGCGCAAGACGCACGGCATCGCTCATCGTTGCTTGCGCGACCGGCACGAACGGCAGCACGTCTAACGCACCGATGCGAGGGTGCACGCCGGCGTGCTTGCGCAGATCGATCCGTTCCACCGTCACCGCCGCAAGCGCGATCGCCCCCTCGCGGAGCTCTTCGTAGCTCCCTGCCATGGTGACCACGCTGCGATTGTGCACGGGATCGCTCGTGCGATGGATGACTCGCGCCCCCTGTGCGTGCGCGGCTTGCGCGCATGCGTCGATCGTACGCAAATCGCGCCCTTCCGAGATGTTCGGGACCGCCTCGAAAAGACCGCGCCCGGCCATGCTCACGCGCGCAGGCTTGACTCGATCGCTTGCGTGACGTCGGCGCAATTTTGCGGCGTATACAGCGTGCGATAACCCAGTTTGTTCGCTTCGGCGATGCGCCGCGAGGCGGCGGAAACGCTCCGCACTTCCCCGGACAGCCCCACCTCGCCGAACGCAACCGCGTCCGAGGGCAGCGCGCGATTCTTGAACGATGATGCAATCGCGAGCGCGATGCCGAGATCGGCGGCCGGCTCGCCGACGCGTAAGCCTCCCGCAACCGACGCGTACACATCGTGCATTCCCAAATGCAGCCCGGCACGCCGTTCGAGCACGGCGATGATCATCGCAAGGCGCGCCTGATCCACGTTGTTTGCCAAGCGTCGCGGTGTTCCGTAGCTGCTTTCACCAACGAGCGCTTGCACTTCGATCAGCACCGGCCGCGAGCCCACGATGCTCGCAACCACGCAGGACCCGCTGCGCGCCGACGTGCGATCGGACAGGAACACCTCGGAAGGGTTGGCGATCTCGTGCAAACCGTCGGCGTGCATGGCGAAAACGCAGATTTCGTCGATGCTGCCGAAACGGTTCTTGCACGCGCGTAAGATGCGATAGTCGCCGCTCGGCTCCCCTTCGAAATAGAGCACCGTGTCGACGAGGTGCTCGAGCAGCCGCGGCCCGGCAATCGCGCCTTCCTTCGTGACGTGTCCGACGATGAACGTCGCGCAGCCCGTGCGCTTTGAGAATTCCATCAGTGCTTGCGTGCAGTCGCGCACCTGCGTCACGCTGCCCGCGTACGATTCGGATTCCGGCAGCCACACCGTTTGAATCGAATCGACGACGAGCACGTTCGGCGTAGATTTTTCCAGGCGATCGAGCGCCGCGCGCAGATTCGTTTCCGGAAACAGACGAACGCGCTCGACCGAGTCGCGGCCGCGCAGTTGCGGATGATCGAGGATCCGCTGCGCGCGCAGCTTTACTTGCGCCGCGGATTCCTCGCCGCAGACGTACAGAACCTCACCGGGAAGCCTGGCGGCGATTTGCAAAAGCAGCGTCGACTTTCCCGCGCCGGGCGGACCGCCGACGAGCGTAAGGCTTCCCGGAACGATGCCGCCGCCTAGGACCGCGTCGAATTCGGCCAATCCCGTGAGCACGCGTTCGACGCGTGCGTCGTCGACGTCGCGCAGGGCGACGGGGCCGTCGTTCGATCGCAGCGGCGCGGTCGAGGCGGTACGGGCGGCGACGACGCGCACGGGACGTTCGTCGAACGAGTTCCACGCTTCGCATTGGGGGCATCGCCCGAGCCAGCGCGGTGATTCGAAACCGCACCCGGAGCAGAAGTAAATCGTCCGCGCTTTTGCCACAAGGCAACTGTTCACGGGCGCGAAAAGAGGCCCTCCGTGTCGCGCTGCCTGCAAATCGCCATCGACGGCCCCGCTGCATCGGGAAAGACTACCGTCGCGCGTCTGGTCGCCGAGCGTCTGGGGGTACTGTATTTGGACACCGGCGCGATGTACCGCGCGCTGGCATATGCGGCGCTTCGGACGCAAACCGATTTGGACAACGAAAACGCGCTGGTGCGGTTGTGCGCGCAGCATCGCATTCGCGTTGCGTTGGATCGCGATGCCCCGCTGGGTTTTCGCATTTACGCCGGCGATCGTGAACTCTCGCAAAGCGACTTGGAAGCGCCGGAAGTAACCGCGGTCGTTTCGACAATCGCCGCGCATCCGCGCGTGCGCGAAGCCATGGTGGCGGAGCAGCGGCGCATCGCGGACAGAGGTCCGGTCGTGATGGCGGGGCGCGACATCGGCACGGTCGTTTTACCGGAGGCGCAAGTGAAGATCTTTTTGACCGCGTCGGTGCGGGCGCGGGTCGAACGGCGGCGCGCGCAGCTGGAGCAAGCCGGCATCGACGTGAGCGGGCACGATCTCGCCGAAGAGATCGAAGAACGCGATCGTTTGGACGAAAGCCGGGCGTCGTCGCCGCTACGCAAAGCGGACGACGCCGTCGTGGTGGATTCCAGTTCGCTCAGCGTGGAAGAAGTCGTGGAACGCACGCTCGGGGCGGTCCGCGAAGCTCAGGGCGATCGGGTGTGAACGCGCTGCTCTACGACCTCGCGAAATACACGTTTTGGGGCGTCTTCGGCACCGTGTGGCGTATGCGAGTGTTCGGCACGGAAAACGTGCCGCGGAACGGACCCGTCATCGTCGCGAGCAACCACGTTTCCTATTTCGATCCGCCCCTGCTCGGAACGGCCAGCCCCCGGCGCATCGAATACATGGCCAAAGAAGAACTCTTTCGCATTCCGCTGCTCGGGCCGGCGATTCGCGCCGTGGGCGCGTATCCCGTCGATCGCCGCGGTTCGGCTGCATCGGCAATCAAGCGCTCCGTCGAAGTGCTGCGGCGCGGCGGAGCGATCGGCATCTTTCCCGAAGGCGGCCGCAATTTGCACGGCAGCGCGGAGGCGCGCGCGGGCGTGGCGCTCTTGGCGTCGCTGGGCAAAGCGCCGGTGGTTCCGGCGCGTCTACTGGGCACCTCCGCCGCAACGCGACTCAAACCGTTTCGCGTGTACTTCGGTAAGCCGCTGTACTTACCGGCGGAGCGAAAAGCGAGCCGCGAAGAGATGGCGAATTTCACCGACGCGGTGATGCAAGCGATTCGCTCGCTCCCGCAGAGCAACGAGTAATTGCGCACGGCAGTGATTGAACAGAAAGAACGCTTCGAATCTCACCTCGAGCAAGCGATAAGCGCGTATCGCGGGTCGGAGCAAGTCTCCGACATGCTCTTCTATCACTTCGGTTACGGCGAGCATGCTCCGGCGCGTCGCGGAAAACGCCTGCGCCCGCGGTTGCTGCTGCAGGTTGCGCAGGCCGAAGGGGCCGCGCTCGATGACGCTCTCGATGCCGCCGCGGCAATCGAAATTTTGCACAATTACTCGCTCGTGCACGACGACATCGAAGACGGCGACGAGCTGCGGCACGGCCGGCGCACGCTGTGGTCGGTGTACGGCATCGCCCAAGCGCTCAATACGGGAGACGCACTGTGCGCGCTGAGCTTTTTGGTGTTGATGAACACGACGCAGCGCCATTCGCGGGAGCGAGTTTTGCGCATGGTGTCGGCGCTGAATGAAGCGCATGCCACGATGTGCGACGGACAGTCGCTCGATCTCGCTTTCGAACGCGCCGCGTTCGTCGATCTCGTCGAGTATCACCGGATGATCGGCGCGAAAACCGCCGCGCTTTTCGCCGCCTCATCCGAACTCGGCGCCTTGTGCGCTCCTTGCGACGAGGCTGCCGTCCAGCGCTACAAACAAGTCGGCCGGGCCTACGGCTTGGCGTTTCAAATCCGCGACGACGTGCTCGGCATCTGGGGCACGCTCGATGCGACGGGAAAGGTGACGGGCAACGACATCGCGCGACGCAAATGGACCTTTCCCGTGGTCTGGGCGCTGGCGCAGCCGCCGTCGGACGCACGGGACTGCATCGCGCGCGCATACGCCGGAGGCGAAACCCTGGACGCCGCGACGGCGCAGCGCGTCGTCGACGCGCTGAACGAACTGGGCGCCAGAGAGGCCGCCAATGCCGCCATTGCCGAACACCTGGCGGTCGTGGAGCGCCATCCGATGGCTAGCGTTCGGGAGTTCCTGCTGGGTTCGTTACAACTCGCGTCGTCGTCATAACGCACCGTCATAATAAAAGAGAAACTGTGAATACGAGTAAAGCGCAGCTGCTTACGCAGACACGCAGCGCCTCGGCCGCCTTGTGGTTGGGGCTGATCGTTGCCGCCGGTGCCGTGCTGCGCGCGTTGTTCATGGGCAACGAAGGCTTCCGCAATGACGTGCAGTCGTTCGAGGCATGGGCACTCACGCTGGCGCAGCACCCGTTCTCGCAGTTCTATGCGTCGACGAGTTTTGCGGACTACCCGCCGGGCTACTTCTACGTGCTGTGGCTGGTCGGCCACGCGTTCGCGCTGATTTCGCCGCACCAAGCGAATTACGAGCTGCTCAAGTATTTGGTGAAGCTGCCCGCGGTCGTGATGGATTTGGTCGACGGAGCGCTAGTTTACGCGATCGTGCGCCGTTTCGCACCGGATCGATGGGCGTTGGCTGCGGCGGCGATCTTCGTGCTCAACCCCGCGATGATTTTCATTTCGGCGGCGTGGGGACAAGTCGATTCGATAGCGGGCGGCCTCGCGCTCCTCGCGATGTATCTGCTTCTCATCGCGGATGAGGGGTCCACCGCGGGACGGATCGCGCTTGCCTGGATCGCGCTTTGCTATTCGCTGCTGATCAAGCCGCAAGCGGCGGTGCTCGTTCCGTTGTTCGTCCTGTTCGCGTTCACCAACCCTGCACGCCGCAGCGCGCGCGTAACGGGAACGGTGCTGGGCATCGCGGCGGCATTGCTTTTCGGGTTGCTGCTGACGCTGCCGTTCCACCCGACGTACAACCCGATCGACGCCTACGGCTGGCTCATCGGGAAATATACCTTCGCGAAAAACGTCTACGCGTACAATTCCGTGAACGCGTTCAACCTGTGGTCCATTCTGCACGGCTTCTGGCAGCAAGATAGCCAAACGATCGGGTTTCTTCCGCAGTACGTCTGGGGCGTCGCGCTGGTCGCGGCTGCGGTGGTCCTCACGCTGGTGCGATACTGGCAATTGCGAAGCGATCGCGCCTTGCTCGAATCGGCCGCGCTCATGGCGCTGGCGTTCTTCATGCTTGCCACGCGCATGCACGAGCGGTACATCTACGACGGGCTCATGTTTACCATCGTGTGCATGCCGTTCGCTCGCCGGTACCTCGCGGCAGCGCTGATTTTCTCGCTCACGCTGCTCGTAAATCTGTTCTATTCGTTGCAATATCTGTCCGTCGTTTCCGGTGCCGTGCCGTCGGCGGGCGTCGATCCGCGCGACATGTGGCCGGCAATCACGCACCCATTTTCCATCATCAACGTCGCGACGTTCTTCGTGCTCGGCTACCTGTTTTTGGGACAGGAGTCCGTGCAAGGCGCGCCGGCGGCGGCGACGGCCGGATATGGCGCGCTGCGCCGGTTTTTTTTCAAGCCGCGCGCCTGGTTCAATCCGACGGAAGGCTTGGGCTCCCTGGTGTGGCCGCTGGATTACGCGCTGGCGGGGTTCTTCGGCATCGTCTCGTTTATCGTTTCGTACGTGAACTACTGGCTGCCCAACGAGAAGATCTTCGACGAAATCTATTTTGCACGCGCCGCCGAAGAGTACTTGAGCGGCAAGTACATCTACGAAAACACGCACCCGCCGCTCACGAAGCTCATCATCACGCTTTCCACCCTGCTGTTCGGCGGAATGCCCCACGGCGACAATCCGGCCGGCTGGCGTTTTCTCGACGTCGTCTTCGGCGCCGTCGCGATCGTCGTCATCTATGCGTTCGCAAAACGCCTCACGCGCTCGACGCTGTTTGCGTCGTTTGCGGCCGTCATGTTTACCGCCGACGGCATGCATTTCGTGCAGTCGCGCATCGCGACGCCCGAAGGCATCGTCGTGGTGTTTTCGCTCGGCACGCTGTACGCGTTTTATCGCTTCTGGATAGCGTCGCAATCGACGGTTCGCGCGTACGAGCCGAGTGTGCTGACCCGCGCTGGGGTTTCTTTGGCCGGCGCGGCCGTGCTCGGGTGCATTTCGGGCGGTTTGGCCGATTACTTCGGCAATCCGCCGCATCAAGCGAGCTTAGCCGGCTTCATCGTGTCCAGCATCTACTTCGGCTCGGGCTGGTATCTGTTGATGCGCCTGGTTGCGGTTCCGCGACTGCTTCGCGCGCGCGGTGAGCTCGTCACGTACGCGGAAGGCACGCGCATCGTTCGCGACGCGTCGGCGCTCGACGTGGAGACGCCCTACAATCGCGCGCCGTCGAAAAAAGACGTAACCGTAAGCGAAGAAGAGGCCCGCATCACGTACCATCGCGACGCGTCGGTCACGTACGCCACGCCCGAGGGCAGCGCGACCTACAGCGCAGGTGAAGTGGTCGACGATCGCGGCGAACGCGAGGAGGGCCGGCACGCGACGACGTGGCTCATCGTCTTTACCGTGCTCCTGGGCGCGCTCGTTGCGAGCAAGTGGTACGGCGTGATGGCGTACGGCGTTTCGTTCGCGGTCATTGCGTTTGTGTGGCTGCAGCGGTACTGGGGCGAAGGACGCGCGAAACGCTGGGGAAATCCGTACGGCTTTCGGCTCGACGTCGCGCTCGCGACGATCGTGTTCGTCAGCATGTCGGTGTACCTGTGCGCGTGGATACCGGAACTCGTGCGTCACGTGCAGCCGCCGGGAGACACCGGCGCGGCGAACGTCAGCGAACTCGTGTATCGCCAGTACACGATGTTCGAATACCACGACACGTTGAAAGCCACGCATCCGTACCAGTCGTCGTGGTGGCAGTGGCCCTTGGACCTGCGGCCCATCGCGTATTATTGGAAAGATTTTCGCACGGGCGCGGCCGCGAGCGATTCGAACGCGTGCTGCGTGGCGGAAATCACTTCGCTGCCGAACCCGCTGATTCTCTGGTTCGGACTGCTGTGCGTTCCGCTCGTCGCGGTGCTGGCATGGTACGAAAAGAACAAGGGCTACGCGCTTCTCGTTCTGGCGTATCTGCTGCAATGGATTCCGTGGGCGCGTTCGCCGCGCATCACTTTTGCATATCATTTTTACGTCGACGTTCCGCTCATCGTGCTTTGCAACGTCATCGTTTTGCAGCGCATCTGGAACTGGACCTTTCTCACGGACGAGAGCCGCCGGTTCGCGCGCATCGCTGTGGGCGCGTACGTCGCCGCGGTGGTCTTCGCGTTCGCGTGGTTCTATCCGATGCTGGCCGGCACGCCGCTGCCTTGGAATCAGTGGGATGCCCGCATGTGGCTGGGAGCCCACTGGATTTAGCACAATCAGGATGGGGGAGCGCCGGCGGCGAAGGCTCGGGGCCTATGTCCGGTCATTCCAAATGGCACAACATTCGGCTGCGCAAGGGCAAAGCCGACGCGCAGCGCGGCGCGCTTTTCACGAAGCTGAGCAAAGAAATCATCCTAGCGGCGCGCTCGGGCTCACCCGATCCCGAGGCAAATTATCGCCTGAAGATGGCCGTCGAGAAAGCGCGCGAGAACAACATGCCGCAGGACAACATCAAGCGGGCGATTGCGCGCGGGGCAGGCGGCAACGGCGAAAGGGAGATCGACGAAATCCGCTACGAGGGATACGGTCCGAGCGGCGTGGCGGTGATCGTCGACGCGGCAACGGACAACCGCAATCGAACCGCGGGCGAGCTGCGCTTTCTGTTCAGCAAGCACGGCGGCACGATGGGCGAGACCGGCAGCGTCGCTTGGATGTTCGAGCCGGTCGGCGTCGTTATCGTCGATCCCGAAGGCCGCAGCGAAGATGAACTCACCGAAGCAGCGTTGATCGACGGCGTCGTCGACGTCGAATACGCCGAAACCGCGGAAGTTTACACCGAGCCTTCGGCGCTGACCGCGGTGCGCGATACGTTGCGCGCGGCGGGCGTGAAGATTTCCGGCTTTCATTTGGGCGTTCGCGCGAAGCAGAAGGTTTCGCCGCAAGGCGAAGAGCTGCACGCGGCGCTGAGCTTTCTCGAAGCGCTGGAAGAACACGAAGACGTGCAGCGCGTGTTTTCGAATATCGAAGTCAGCGAGGCGGCGCTCGAGGCGCTTGCATGAGATGATGACCGACGACCGCATCGGCGCCGGCAGCGAGTTTCGCCAGACCACGCTGCCGCCGCTGATCGAACGATATCTCCCGCGGGACTGGGTCTTTCCGATCGCGTTTGCCGCATTCGTCGGTGTGCTCGTGTGGTTCGGCCATTCCGTTCAAGAGTTTTTGCTGCCCGGACCCAATACCGTCACGGTGCCGTCGTTCGTCGGCATGGCGCTTCCGGACGCTACGAACGACATCGTTCGCATGAAACTCAAAGCCACCGTCGTGGGACACGCGCCCAGCAACCAGTATCCCAAAGGCGTGGTGATGAACCAGGAACCCCAAGCGGGGATGCACGTGCGCGCGGGGCGGCAAGTATCGCTCGTCGTCAGCGACGGGATGCAGACGATGCTCATGCCGGACGTTCGCTATCAATCGCTGCGCGATGCGAGCCTCGATCTCTCGCACGCGCGCCTGCAGCTCGTCAAGACGACGTACGCGCGCAACGACGACATTCCGCCCGATCACGTCATTTCGCAATATCCGCAACCGCTCGTGAGCGTAACGCAAGGCACCGCGGTGTCGCTGCTGGTGAGCAAAGGCGGCGTGACCTCGGTGAGAATTCCGAATTTCACCGGACTGACGATCGACCAAGCGCGCGGCCTGGCGGCAGGCGAGCACATCAAAGTCGGTCAGATCGTGTGGACTCCGCTGGGGAACGAAGGGCCGCCGCACGGCCAAGTCGTTCTGCAAAAGCCCGCGGCCGGTACGGTCATCGGCCCGTACGACGTGGTTTCGCTCGACGTCAGCGCCGGAAAGAACGAATCAGGGCGGATCATTCATCAAACGCACGTGCTCGCCGCCGTGCCGCCCGCGGAGGCGGGGCAGAATCAGCCGCTGCGCGTGCGTTTCGCCGTGAGCGATGAAACGGGCCGCTACGATCTGTTCAACGGATACGGCGAACCCGGCGAAAAGTTCGACTTCAACGTCACGACCGTCGGCACGTCCGCCATCTATTTTTTCGTCAACGGCACGCTCCTCGGCGAAACGAAGGTCGGTCAAGAACCCGAAAATGCTTACGGAAAGCCGCTTCCCAAGCATGAGCCGCGCTAGCGAGAGCTCCAACCACGCGCGATTCAAAATCGCGCCCTCCATCCTCTCGGCGGATTTCGGGTGCATCGTGCGAGAAATCGAAGCCGTCGAGCGCGCCGGCGCATCGTACGTGCATCTCGACGTGATGGACGGCAGGTTCGTGCCCAACCTCACTTGGGGGCCCAAAGTGGTCGGCGATCTGCGAAAGCACACCGAGCTCGTATTCGACTGCCACCTGATGATCGTGGAGCCGGAGCGCTACGTGGACGACTTCCGCAAAGCCGGCGCGCAAATCATCACGTTTCATTTGGAGGCGACGCCGCACGCGCAGCGTTTGCTCGCGCACATCCGTTCAACCGGCGCGAAGGCCGGCATTTCGATTTGCCCCCAGACGCCGGTCGCGATGCTCGAGGACCTGGTGTACGACGCGGATGTGATTTTGGTGATGAGCGTGAACCCCGGCTTCGGCGGCCAGCAATTCATTCCGCGCTCGCTCGAAAAAATTTCGCAGGCGAAGGCGATGGTGCGCGAAGCCGGCGTAAGCTGCGAAATCGAAGTGGACGGCGGCATAACGCTGGAAAATGCGCGCAGCGTGATCGATGCGGGAGCCGACGTGTTGGTGATCGGCTCGGCAATTTTCGACACGCCGGACTGCGCCGCCGCAACCGCGGAGTTTCTTGCAATCTGAAGACGCGCTGATCGCGCAGCTGCGCGAACTCATCGAAACGCAGCTCCCGCACGCGAGATCGCTTACGCCGATCGGCGACGACGGCGCCGCCTGGCAGCCGTCACGCTCGCATCGCAGCGTCGTCACGACCGATGCATGCATCGAAGGCGTGCACTTTCGCCGGGATACGATGAGCCTGGAAGACGCGGGCTGGCGGTCCATGGCGAGCAACTTGAGCGATCTCGCGGCCATGGGGGCGCGTCCGGTGCTGGCAACGGTAGCGCTCGGCATTCCGCCGGGTGCTCGGGCGCAGGATGCCGTGCAGCTCTATCGCGGAATCGTGGAGGTTTCCCGCTTGCACCGGTGCGCGATCGCCGGAGGCGACGTGACGCGAGCGCCGGTATGGACGGTCTGCATTGCGGCGGTCGGGGAGGTTCGCACCACGCACCTCAAAGGCCGCGCGCACGCGCGTCCCGGCGACGTATTGGCGCTCACGGGCGCGCTGGGCGCCAGCCGCGCCGGCCTGCACCTTGCCGATAACGTAAACGTGTTGTCCGGAAGCTTGCGGGAAGAGGCGTTACGCGCTCACCGGCGTCCGCAGCCGCGCGTGGCCGAGGGGCGTTTCTTGGCGGCAAGCCGCAACGTGCATGCGATGATGGACGTTTCCGACGGCCTCTCGACGGATGTGGCTCGGCTGTGCGCGCGATCGCGTTGCGGCGCGCTGGTCGAGCAGGTGCCGGTCGCGCCCAGCGCGGCGGCAATGGCGCAAGCGCGCGGCGAAGACGCGCAGTCGTACGCGTTGGCCGGCGGCGAGGAGTACGAGCTGCTCGCCGCCATCGATGCTCGCGCGTTCCCGTATCTGCGCGCGCGTTTTCAAAAGCGCTTCGGCCGTCCGCTCTTACCGATCGGGCACGTACGCGAGGGAAGCGGCGTGATGGTGCGTAAGGCCGCCGGGGAAGAAGTGCTGCCCGCGACGGGATGGGACCATCTTCGTGAATAGAGACGACGTCCAGAGCTATCCGCTCGTCGGATCGATCCAAAACACCGTCGGCATGGGATTCATCGGCAATCATGCCCTGACCGCGCTCGCCAACGCGCTAGGCGCGCGGACGATCTGCGCGCCTACCGCTTATGCAAGCGCGCACGCGGGGTTTCCGGCCCGTTCCATTTGGATTGCGGATCCGCAGCATTTCCGCAAAGACGTCGCGTTCTTAGTCAGCCGGCAGCCCGCAGTGCTCGTGATCGGCTACGTGCCGCGTCCGAATTTGGTCGACATCGTCGCAACGCAGCTCGCCGATTACAAGGGAGTCGTCTTACTCGATCCGGTCATCGGCGATTACCACAAAGGATTGTACGTAAGCGCGGAAACCGCGCGCGCCATTCGCGACCTGTTGCTGCCGCTCGCGCAAATCGCGACGCCGAATCGCTTCGAAGCGGAAGTCCTGCTCGGCCTCGGGGGCAATCGCAACGCATCCGAGCATGCTTTCCTGAATGCCATTTTCGATTTGGGCCCGCAGGCGGTGATCGTCACGTCCTACGAACGCGACGCCGAACGGCACCGCGTGAAGCTGCTGTTCACCAACGGATACAGCTATTACCGGATCGGCGCGCCGTATTATCCCACTTTTCCCGGGCACGGCGCGGGCGACGTCTTTGCGGGCGCGGTAGCCGTCTTTGCGGCGCACGGCGCCTCGCCGTTTGCGGCAGCGCTCCTCGCCGCGACACTTTGCGCGCGGGCGGCCGCAAACACGACGGCGTATGGGGGCGAGACGGTCGATCCGGTTGCGGCATTGGAAAAGTGGCGCCCGCTCGGGTACCACGTCGACGACGATCGCGCGATGCAGTTTTGCGAACGTTCGAACGTCGAAGCGGAGCGCATCAAGCCCTCGGCGGACGACGGCCCGCGTTTGAAGTTCGCGCCGCCCCACGTCTACGGCTGATGTTCGAACCGGTAGAGATCGCCATCGGCGCTTCCGCCTCCGAACCTCGGCTGGCGATCGAAGTGCTCGGCTACCAGCATCCCGATACGGTGGAACCGGCGGATTTGGATTTGATGCACTGCCGCGTCGTCGCGCAGGCAAATCCCGTGAACGCGACGTTCGACATGCCCATCGGGCTTTGGGAACTCTTCGAACTGCGCGAGTATCTTGGGCAGATCAACACGGGCAACGGTCCGCCCGACAGTTTCATGCTCGCCGGCGGATTGCTCACGCTTTCCTTCGCGCCTTCGAAGCGCGGCCCGGTGTTATGCGCGGTCCTGCTGAAAACCATCGACGCGTCCCACGTGCGGCTCGAATTCCTCATCACGCTGGAACCGCAAGACATCACACGCACGCACTTTCAGCTCTCGCAGCTGAAAGCGCACGCGCAAAAATGAACCGATTTATTCCGTGTCGTCGTCCGGCGGCAGCTGTTCCTGCTCTTCGACGAGTTGCTGTTGCGACTTGACGATACCCGTGTCGTCGACGTTGGCGATCGCGCTATCCAGATCGTCGTCGTCGAAGAGGCCGCCTTTTCGTTCCGGCTGGTTTTCCATTCGAGATCGCGTCTAGATCGCGCGAGTGACTTTTTTCGCGCGCAGGCAAGCGGTGCAGACGCGCGCCGTGCGCGCGGTGCCGCGATCGTCGATTTTCACCGACTGCAGATTCGGCAGCCAGCGGCGCTTGGTCTTGTTCATCGCGTGGCTGACGTTGTTGCCCGCCATCGGACCTTTATTACAGACTTCGCAGCGTTTTGCCATTTCCTCGGACCCCTTGAACGGACGTTTTTGCCCGCGACGCAGTATGCAGCCGGCGGGACAACCCTGGTAGAGTAGCATGGCGGGGGGCCGTTGACAAGCAGCGGAGAACGCCTGCGGCCCATGGATGTCACCGCCTTGGACGGCCGAGCCTACGCGAGGTTCATCGTCGCGGGTTCGTACTTCTTGCGGAAGTACCGGCAAATCCTCAACGACCTCAACGTTTTTCCGGTGCCGGACGGCGACACGGGCACGAACATGTACCTCACCTGCCGTCAGGCGGCGGCGGAAGCAAGCAAGGTGCGCGAGCGCGCTCTGTCCGAAGTAGCCGCAGCGGCAGCGCAGGGCGCGCTCATGGGGGCGCGCGGCAACTCCGGAGTGATCATCTCGCAAATGCTGCGGGGGTTCGCGCACCACGTGCGCCGGCGCAGCGAGATCGACACGTTCATGCTGGCTACCGGCATGCGCGAGGGTGTCCAGGCGGCGCGCCACGCGCTCGTCAAAGTCGTCGAAGGAACCATGATCAGCGTCGCGGAGGCGGCGGCGGATGCCGCATATCGCCTTGCACTGCACGAGCGCGATTTTTTCCGCCTTGCGAACGGCGTGCTGCGCGCGGCGAACGAGGCGCTCGAGCGCACGCCCGAGCAACTTCCGATGTTAAAGGAAGCCGGTGTGGTGGATGCCGGCGGAGCGGGATTGGTGTACTTCCTCGAAGGCGTGCTGCGCTTTTTGCCGGACGTGAAGGCGCGCACCACGGCGTTTCCGCGGCGGCCGGTGCGTCAAAAGGTTTTCACGGAGGCGCAAGTCGTCGGCGAACACCGGTACTGCACCGAATTCATTCTCGATCGAGCCGATTGCGGCGTCGCCGAGCTGCGGGAAGCGCTCGCGCCGAAGGGTGAGTCGTTGATCGTTGCCGGCTCGCAGCCGACCCTTAAAGTTCACGTGCACACGGACGATCCGCAAACGGTGCAGACGATTGCACGGCGCCACGGTCGCGTCACGCGCTTGAAAATCGACGACATGGAGCAGCAGCACAACATGCTGCTCGTAGAGCCGCCCGCAATGCCGTTCTCCATCGTCGCCGTCGTGCCGGGCCCCGGCTTCGAGGAGATCGTACGGGAGCTGGGCGCTGAAGTCACCGTCTCGTCGCGAAATCCGAGCGTGCGCGAGTTGCTGCTCGCCCTCACGAAATGCTTGAGCAGAACCGTCTACCTTTTCGTCAACGACAAGAACGCCGCCCTCGCAGCTCGGCAAGCCGCGCAGCTTCGCCGCTCGCAGGACGCGGAGGTGATCGTGCACGTGCTGGAAACGCCGGACGTCGTCGCCGGCATCGCCGGGATGTTCGCCGTGCGTTCGACGGGAAACGGCGCCGCTCCGGATCCCGCGCGCATTTTAGCGTCCGCCATGCAGCCGCGCAGCGCGCAGGTGTTCTTTGCGGGGAAGGATGCAACGATGGATGGAACGAGTGTTGCACAGGGTAAGCCCGCGGCGACGAGCGCTGGGCAGTTGTACGGCGGCGCGACGCTCAAAGACGCCGCGCGCGCCGCGCTCGAAGCCATGGGTGCCCGCGACGGAGGGTTGATCACCGTGTACTACGGCGGCGCGCAGAAGGAGAAAGACGCGCAGCGCCTGGCGAGCGAATTGCAGGCCGCGTTTCCGAGCGCCGACGTCGAGTATTACTACGGCGGTCAGACGAACGCAGAATATTGGGTTTCGCTCGATGACTAGAGCTCATCTCATAAACCCACGCACCAGCGCCGGCGCCCGAAGGGTTTGGGCGGCGGAACGCCGTCTGCGTCGTCGTCGGCTCGGTTACAGACCCGCAGGGTATGCGCCCTCCCCGGATTCCAGCAGCCGTCATTCCGGCGCTCCAAACGCTGGGCGCGTGGGTTTATGAGATGAGCTCTAAGCCGCGCATCGCGGTCGATGCCATGGGCGGCGATCACGCGCCGGAGGAAATCGTCGCGGGAGCGCTGCTGGCGGCGCAAGAGGATTGGGCAGACGTCACGCTCGTCGGCGATGAAGCGCGCGTGCGCCCGCTGCTCGAGGGCCGCGCAGCGGAGAACATCGCGATCGTTCACGCCGCCGAAAACGTGCCGATGGAGATGCACGCTTCGCAAGCGCTGCGTATCGCGGACGGCACTTCGCTCGGTGCGGCCGTCGGCATGGTCAAAGACGGCGCGGCGGACGCCGCGGTTTCGGCCGGCAACAGCGGCGCGTTTCTGGCGATAGCGCTCATAAAACTGCGCACGATTCCCGGCATCGCGCGTCCCGCGATCGCCACCGTTTGGCCCGCGCTCAAAGGTCCGATGGTTCTGCTCGATTCGGGCGCAAACGTCGATTGCCGCCCCGAATGGCTGCAGCAGTTCGGCATCATGGGGTCGGCTTACGCCAAAGCCGTGCTGAACATTCCCAACCCGCGCGTCGCGATTCTTTCGGTCGGCGAAGAGCAAACCAAAGGCAACGCGCAAGTCCTCGAAGCCGCGCAGCTGCTGCGCGAAGCGCCGGTGAACTTCATCGGCAACGTGGAAGGCAAGGATCTGTTTCACAACGCCTCCGACGTCGTCGTGGTCGACGGATTCGTCGGAAACGTAGTGCTCAAGATGGGCGAGGGCTTGGTCGCCGATCTGCAGCGCGTCATACGCGAAAGCATTTTGGGGTCCGGTCTGCTTGCGAAGATCGGCGGCGCGCTGATCCGCCCGTCGCTGCGCAAACTGAAAACCCGCTTCGACTACGAAACGTACGGCGGCGCGCCGCTGCTGGGCCTTCGCGGCAACTGCATCGTCACGCACGGACGCGCCACCCGCAACGCCATTAAACACGCCGTTCACGCGGCCGCGATGGAAGTGCAGAACGACGTCATCGGCAAGATCACGGAACTCGTCAAGCCGCACATCGCGAAAGAAGCGTAAGGCTTGGCCGTAGCCGTCGTCACCGACAGCACCTCGGACATCGAGCCGGCGCGCGCCGCCGAATTGGGCGTCGACGTCGTTCCGCTCTTCGTCATCTTCGGCGAAAAAAGTTATCGCGATTACGTCGATCTCTCGCGAAGCGAGTTTTACGAAAAGCTCGCAACGGAACCGGTTCTCCCGACGACTTCGCAGCCTCCCGCGCAACTGTTCGAGGACGTGTTCAGGCCGCACGTGCAAGCCGGCGATGCAATCGTCTGCATCGTCATAAGCTCCAAGCTGTCCGGGACGATACATTCCGCGCGCTCGGCGGCGCAGCAGTTCGCCGGTGCGGAGATTGCCGTCGTGGATTCGCAGAGCGTCGCGGGCGGTCTCGGGATGCTCGCGCTGCACGCATCGGCTCTGGCGAAGGCGGGCGCGGACGTAGAAACGATCCTCGCGGCGATCGAACGCGACAAGCAAAGGCAGCATCTGTACGCGTGCATTCCCGATCTGTCGCACGTGGTGCGCACGGGACGAATCGGCAAGGCGAAAGCGGCGATCGGCACGTTGATGAAGATCGTGCCGGTCATTTCGCTGCGAGAGGGCGAGGTCGTAGCCGAGGCGCAGGTGCGCACGATGAATCGAGCCTTGCAGACGATGATCGATCTCTCGCTGAAGCACGTCACCGATGTATCGAGAGCACGGTTCCTCGTGATGCACACGAACGCGCCCGATCTCGCGCGCAGCATTCTCGAACGCCTGCGCGCGCAGCTCGGCGGCGTGGCGCCGGAAATGCTGGACATACTCGAAGCCGGCCCGGTGATCGCGGCGCACGGCGGGCCGGGCGCGGTCGGAATCTTCTCGGCGCAAGAGTAAACGCATCTATGAAAAATGCTTTGCGCTTCGACACGGTGGTCGCGGCATGCGCGCTCCTGATGAGTTCGGTAACGGCCGGCGCGATGGTGTATCAAACGCGGGTGCTACAAGACCAGTTTTCCGCCACCGTGTGGCCTTACTTGTCCGTGAACATGTTTTACGGCACGCACAACCTGGAATTGCACCTGACGAATCAGGGCGTCGGCCCGGCGTTGGTTCGCTCCGCCCAACTCGTGGTCGACGGAAAGCCGATGCTTGGATGGGACCGCCGGTTTTTCTCACCGTGTTCGGCAAACACGCGCTCAGCACGAAGGACCCACTGCAGGATGAGTCCGTGGATGCGTCCACTGCCCTACGCGCCGGCGACGACTTGACGCTGCTGAAGATGCGCATGCGTCGATCCGGCGTGATCGCGGGCGCGCTCGCGCACGACGTGAGCCTGCGGCTGTGCTATTGTTCGATCAATTCGCGGTGCTGGAAGCTGCAGTCGTCAACCCGCTCGGCGCAGCCTTCGGTGCCGCAGCCCGTAAGCGCTTGCACCGAGCACTACTCCATCGGTGCTCCCACCAGCGGACTGATCGATTAAGAAGCGCGCCATGGCGGGGATCTACGTCCATCTGCCGTTTTGCCCGTACATCTGCCCGTACTGCGATTTTGCTAAATGGCCGCATCGCCGGAGCGCGGCGCAGCGATATCTGCTTGCATTGTACGCGGAAATCGAAGCGACCGTTACCGGCGACGCGACGTTCGGCAGCGTCTTTCTCGGCGGCGGAACGCCGAACACGTATGCCGCCGCGCAGATAGCCGCGCTCGTGGGGCGTCTGCGCGATCGGTTCCCCGGCCCGCCGGATCGGGAAACCACCATCGAGGTGAATCCCGAACTCGTACGTCGCGACGATCTGCGCGCGTATGCCTCCGAAGGCATCAACCGCCTCTCCATCGGCGTGCAGTCGTTCGTTGCACGGGAGATCGCAACGCTCGGACGGCGCCACGAGCTCGAACAAGTGGCTCAAGCGGTTCGAGACGCGCGCGAGGCGGGTTTGCGCAGCGTCAGCCTTGATTTGATCTTCGCCGTTCCGGGACAAACGGAGGAATCGTGGCTGCACTCGGTTCGTTCGGCGATAGCGCTCGACGTGGACCACGTTTCGGTTTACGGCCTGACCGTAGAGGAGGGCACCGCGTACGCGCGATGGCAGGAACGCGACCCCGGCGCATTTTTCGACGACGTGCGCGAAGCGCGGTTGTACGAGATTGCCATCGAAACGCTCGAGGCGCATGGGCTGCAACAGTACGAGATCAGCAACTTCGCCCGGCCCGGCCATCAAAGCGCGCACAATAAAAACTATTGGGACAACGGCGACTATCTGGGTTTGGGTGTCGGCGCGGCGTCTTATCTGGACGGCGTGCGCAGCGTGCACACGCGCGATCTCTCGGAGTACGTCGCCGCGGCGATCCAAGAGCGTGTGATTCCCGGAGAATCGGAGCGCCTGGAGGGGATCAAACGCGCGGGAGAAGCGGTGATGCTGGCTTTGCGGACGGCGCAAGGGGTCTGCTTGGCATCGTTCAAAGAGCGGTATGACTTGGATTTCTTACGTTTTTACGCCCCCGTCGTCGAGCGATACACGGAGCTTGGTTTACTCGAAAGCGACGCGACGCACGCGCGGCTGACGCGGCGCGGGCGATTTTTGGCCAATGACGTATGCGCGGCTTTCGTGACGTTCGCGTAGGCCCCGGCATAGCCGCAGCGCTGCTGCGCTTCATCTTCGCGGTCGTTTTCGCGGTCACGGGCTTTCTGCTCGGGCGCGAAGCCTACGTGCACCTCTTCTCGCTGCACGTGGCGAGCGAACCTTTGCAGCTGGCGTTTACGATCGTGACGCCGGTGGCGGGCGCGCTCGCCGGCATCTTTCTCGCACCGCTCGCGCAGACGTTCTTCGAAGACGAACTCAATGCCGTCGAACGCGCAATCGAGCGGCTGGCGCCCGTCGAACTTGCCGGCGGCGCCGTGGGCCTCATCCTCGGGTTGTTGATCGCGTTTTTGATCCGCAGTATTTTGTTCGAATTCATCTCGACAGCCGGGCGCGCGGGCAGCTACATCGCCATCTTGCTGTACCTCATCATCAGCATCTTTGCGGCATATTTGGGCGCGCGCGTGGGGGCGCGCATGCACATCATGCCGATTGCCTCGGCCGTATCGGGGGCGGCCGCCGTCCCGAAAGTCATCGACACCTCGATCATCGTCGACGGACGCATCGTCGAGATTCTGGAAAGCGGATTCATCGAAGGGCCTCTTATTCTGCCGCGCTTTATTTTGCGCGAGCTGCAGCTGATTGCGGATTCGACCGACCCGATGCGCCGGGCGCGCGGCAGGCGCGGCCTGGAGGTGCTCAAGCGCCTGCAGGAGATCGGGCTCTTGGAGATCAGCGAACGCGACTACGACGACCTGCGCGCAGCGGATGCGAAGCTCGTGCGCCTGGCGCGGGATCTCGGCGGCAAGCTGCTCACCACCGACTACAACTTGAATCGCGTTGCGCACGTGGAAGGCGTTCACGTGCTGAACATCAACGAGCTGGCGAACGCGCTCAAGCCGGTGGTACTCCCCGGCGAAGAGATGCACGTGCAAATCATTCGGGACGGCAAGGAGCCGCATCAGGGC
>Ga0209810_1001322_pt1 | contig 38742 bp, 30 predicted proteins | sample Coa_R1_7_FD_187159 | JGI IMG/M metagenome (GOLD analysis project Ga0209810, IMG submission 187159) | Surface soil microbial communities from Centralia Pennsylvania, which are recovering from an underground coalmine fire - Coalmine... | ecosystem: Environmental > Terrestrial > Soil > Unclassified... | reverse complement strand
GTCGAGCAGATCAATCTGGCCGGGCAGGCCGAGATTCCCGTGGTTATCGTCGACGTGCAGCGGGGTGGGGCCAGCACCGGCATGCCGACCAAGACCAGCCAGGGCGATCTGAACCTGGCGCTCTACGGCGTCCACAACGAGTCCCCGCGCATCGTCCTGGCGGCCTCCAGCGTGGAAGACTGCTTCTGGACGGCCATCGACGCCTTCAATCTGGCCGAAACGTATCAGTGCCCGGTCCTTCTGCTCTCCGAACAGTCCCTGGCTACGCGGAAACGCACCCTGATCCCGCCCGACCTGAGCCGGGTGCAGGTGGTGGATCGGCTGCTGCCGACGCCGGAGCAGCGTGAAGCCGGCTATCGCCGTTACGAAGATACGGAGACCGGCATCTCGCCGATGGCCATACCCGGCATGGCGAAGGGCGGCTACGTCAGCACCGGCATCGAGCACGACGAAGCGGGCGATCCCGGCTACACGCCGCAACTGGCCCGCAAGATGAAGGAGAAGCGTTTCCGCAAGCTGGAAGGCCTCCGGCGCGATCTCGGTCGGGAGTTTGTGAAGCTCCGGGGCGATACCGGCGACCTGGAGGTCGGGGTCATCGCTTTCGGCTCGACGGAGGGGGTCATTCGCGAAGCCGTCGAGCGCGCCCGCGCCGAAGGCTACAAGGTGGGCCACCTGCACGTTCGCCTGCTCAACCCGCTGCCGGTCGAGCCGATCCAGGAGTTCGCGGCGCGCTGCCGGCGCATCCTCGTTCCGGAACTCAATTTTACCGGCCAGTTCGCGGGCTGGCTGCGCGTCCACACCGATTTCAAGCTCCATCCCTATCACAAAGACGAGGGCGTCCCGTTCCTGCCCAACGAGATCTATCAGCAGATCGTCATGCTGGCAGGCCAGGAATAAGAGGGGCCGCGCCCCTGCGCCGGAGAAAGATCATGACTATCAGCCCGACACAGTTTAGCCCGAAGGACTACAAGAGCGATCTCAAGCCGATCTGGTGCGCCGGCTGCGGCGACTTCGGCGTTCTGAATGCGCTCTACAAAGCGATGAGCCTATGCGGCCTCGATCCGGAACAGACAGTGGTCGTTTCGGGGATCGGCTGCTCGTCGCGCCTGCCGGGGTTCGTCACAACCTACGGATTTCACGGCGTGCATGGCCGCGCTCTGCCCATCGCGACCGGCATCAAGGCGTCGCGTCCGGAGCTGAACGTTGTCGTCGTCGGCGGCGATGGCGACGGCTATTCCATCGGCGCGGGCCATTTCCCGCATTGCGCCCGCCGCAATCCGGACATCACGTATCTGATCATGAACAACAACACCTACGGCCTGACGAAGGGCCAGGTGTCGCCGACGTCGATGGTGCCGCCGGTCTCGCAGCATCCCAAAGTCGATCCGAAGCGATGGAAGACCACCCCCTATGGCATGACGGAGGAGGCGCTCAATCCCATCGCGCAGGCCATTGCCTGGGATGTCTCCTTCGTGGCGCGTGCGTTCTCGTATAAGCCGAACCAGCTCGCGGATCTGCTGGCGCAGGCGATGCAGCACAAGGGCTTTGCCCTCCTGGATGTCTTCTCGCCCTGTCCGACGTTCAATTCGGACCAGACCGAGGACTACTATAAGGACAACACCTTCGACGTGCCGCCCGATCACGACCCCACCGACCGTGTACGGGCTTTCGAGATGGCGCTCTGTGCGGATGGGTACCCCATCGGCGTGATCTACAAGCGGGAAGGAAAGCATAGTCTTCTGGAGGAGCAGGCCGCCCTGCGCCAGCACTTCTCTGAGGAGCCGCCGGCCACTCTGGACACGCTGCTGCGCACATTCCGATAGCTTTTAGCCGGGCCATGAATGACCCGTATAGCCGGGCAATAAATTACCCGTCTTTTGGTCCTTCGGACAACCGTCCTGCGGACGGACCTCCCCCCTTTCCAATCGCCATCGGTGCGGGGTAACGGCCCCCCACCCCTCCCCGCTCCTTCGTAAGCAGAGGGGAATTCTTGTGAAGGATGAGTCCTCGCAGGGAACTTGGGGCATGGGGTAGGGGCACCAGGGGCCGCAGTTTTAACAGCCCGATTCTAACCATGTCAAGTACCTTTGACAAACACCATATCCTGAACCCCGGACAGCGCGCCGACGTTTCCCAGGAAGAGCTTCAATCCGTGCAGGAGAGCGAGGAGCGGCTGCGACTGGCTCTGGAGCAGCAGACGGCGTACCGGCAGGCCATGGAGAACGCCATCCTCGCCGGCATCGCCGTCGTCGATCTGCAGGGCCGTCAGACCTATGTCAATCCGGCGTTGGCCCAGGTACTGGGCTGGAGTCCGGACGAGCTTGTCGGCTGCCTGCCTCCCTTTCCCTACTGGCCTCCGGAGGAGATTCCAGCGATCACGGAAGCGTTCCAGACCACGCTGCGCGGCGCAGCGCCGCCGGGCGGCTTCGAGCTGCGCTTTCAACGGCGGGATGGCGAGCGCTTCGACGTATTGGTGTCCATCTGCCCGCTCAAGGACAGTCAAGAGCAGGTGACCGGCTGGCTGGCGGCCGTCCTGGACATCACGGAGCGCAAGCGGGCCGAGCGCGCACTGCGCGAGAGCGAAGAGCGGTACCGGCGCATTGTGGAGACCGTGCAGGAAGGCATCTGGATGCAGGATGTCGATGGCAAAACGATCTATGTCAATAGCAAGATGGCCGAGATGCTGGGCTACACGGTCGAGGAGATGCTGGGCCGGCCTGTCTCCGCCTTCCTGGATGCCCAGGGGCAAGCGGAACTCCAGAAGAAGATCGAAAACCGCCGGCAAGGAGTCCAGGAGCAGTACGATGCTCGCTATAAGCGCAAAGACGGCAGCGATCTCTGGGTAATCATCAGTACCACACCGCTGACGGACGACACGGGCGCGTATGCCGGCGCCCTGGCGGCCATGATCGACATTACCGAGCGCAAGCGGATGGAGGAGGCGCTTCAGGATGCGGAGACGCAAACGCGTCGCATCCTGGAGAGCATCTCCGACGCGTTCATTTCCCTCGACCTCGACTGGCGGCTCGTCTATATCAATGAAAATGCGGCGCGCCTGGCGCACAAGAACCGAGCCGAACTGCTCGGCCAGTGCATCTGGGACGTCTTCCCCGGCCTGGTCAACTCGCGTTTCCATGCCGAGTGCCTGCGCGCCATCCGCGAACAGACGCCTATCCGTTACGAGGACTACTATTCCCAGGTGCGCATCTGGTTCGATCTGCATCTCTATCCCACCGAGAATGGGCTGAGCGTCTTCTGCCGCGACATCTCCGAGCAGCGGCGCAGCCGGCTGGAGATCGAATCTCTGAACGCCCGCCTGCGAAGGGCGATGGCGGAGACGCATCATCGCGTCAAAAACAATCTACAGGTCATCTCGTCTCTCGTGGACCTGCAGGTGATGGAGAACGTCGATCACGTTCCCATCGGAGAGCTGCAGCGTCTCTCCCAGCATACCAGCGCCCTGGCGGTCATCCACGATCTGCTGACCGATGCGGCCCGGGCCAGCGGCGAGGTAGACATCCTCCACACGCAGACCATTCTGGAGAAGCTCTATCCGCTGCTGCAGCATCTGGCGCACGGCCGCGCCCTACACTTCCAGGCGGAAGACGCCGGGCTGTCGGCCCGGCAGGGCACCGGCCTGGCCGTGGTGGTCAACGAGCTGGTCAGCAACGCGGTCAAGCATGGCCGGGGCGACATCACCGTCGCCCTAAGAGTCAAGAACAGTGAGATCCGGCTGGAGGTGTGGGACGAGGGGCCGGGATTTCCGGAAGGGTTCGACGCCGTCCAGGCCGCGCATACGGGGCTGGATCTGGTTGACCAGGTCTGCCGGTGGGATCTGGGCGGCAAGGTCGCTTATGCGCGCGGGCCGAAGGGCGGCGCGAGCGTCGTCGTCACCTTTCCCCTGACGCCGAAATGAAACCGCTCTATGGCCGGGTGTTCTCATCACCCGGCTTGGAAGGGAACATTGGCCTGCTGCCGGCCCACGGCAGAGCCAGGATCCTCGATAGAGACGAAGGTCGGTATGGTGTAGGCATCGCCGGGGTTCACATTGAGGTGATAGCCCTGCGCCGGATCCATTTTGTCTTTGAAGCCGCGCACAAGAGAGGTGGCGCCGAGCGAAGCGACGTTCGGCCTGGGCCAGCCGGTCACCGTATAGGTGGCGTCCTGAACCCCGTCGTTAGCGACGAGCAGCAGACGCTCCAGCCGTCGGGCGGGCGGCGGCGGGGGCGCGCTCAGGCGCAGCCGCTGGTCGGCGGGATCGGAGAAGAGCACGTCTTTGATCACGCCGGAATAAGCCGCCGTCGCGGCGGTCAGCAGGAAGTCGGGACCTTCCAGCCGCGTTCCCCCCATCAGCTTGGCAAGCTCCACCGCGCCCTCGCGCCGGGCCAGAAAGCCGAACTTGCCCTCCATCCGCATCTCTTCCGCCGCGCAGATACCGCCCGTATCCAGAGTGAGGAGCGTATCCACACGCCCGTCCGCCGTGACGATCTCGACGGCCACCGGATCGGCGCCCGGCGTATCCGAGTGAGCCGGAACTAGGCGGGCCGAGCGCAGGAACGGCTCGCGGTCGTATGGCTCCAGCACGGTCACGAACACGCTCTCCAGCGCCACACCGCGCCGTGTCAGCAGGAGATACTTCAGGCGGCGCGGCGCGCCTTGCCGGTTCTGCGGCGGGTCGCCATCGGCGATCGCTGCCTCCTGCAGCGCCGTCAGGAGATGCAGACGCAGGTGCGGCTCATGGCCGGGCGCGATGCGCCCCCGCCCATCTTCCGCGCGGTAGTCCACGCAGAAAGAGGCCGGCGGCCGGCTGTCCCGCGCGACGTTATAGAGAAAAGAGAAGCCTGCATGGTCCTTCCAATCCGGGGCGAGCATCTCCGGAGGCACGCCGGGGCCGGCAAAGCTCCCGCTCTTCTGCTTGTTCCACGTCAGCCCGTCCGTGGTGACCGTGTCCGAAGGACCGTGCCATCCCAGCATGTGCTCCGCGCCGCCGCGCAGGCGCACGATATCCACCACATAGCTGCGGCGCGTGTCCACGTCGACCATCCAGACTGTCCGGCGCGTTTGGGAGGCGCCCGCGTAGATGCCGTCGCTCTCGACCTCGACAAGCCGGACTTTGCCCTCCGGCTCGAAGGCGCGCACGTGCCCCGTGTAGGAGGGAAGCTGCGCCGCCCCGTCCACGATGGGGACGTTGTGGGCGGCGTTGTTGCGGGTCCAGGCCAGGTCGCGGGGCCGCCCGCTGGCGTATTCCGGATAGCCGAGGTCGGGCAGCATGTCGATATTCTCGGCATAGAGGCCCAGATTCAGGCGGTCGAGATGGCCGTGCCCGGTGTTACGCCCGAAGTAGAGCCAGACGGCCCGACCGTGTTTGCGGTAGGGCGCCTGCAGGATCGCCAGACCGAAGCCGTCCATCAGCCGGCTCTCAAACGGAGGCGGATAGCCGTGAACGAGCGAATCGACGTGACGCCGGAGGGCCGCCGGATCGGAATCGAAGATCGAGCCGTGGATTTCCTCCAGCCGGTTATCCAGAAGGCGCACGGCATGGCGCGCCAGGTCGGGATCGCGATAGACCGCGAACGCGCGCAGGAGCGCCGCCGCATCCGGCCCGACGATGTTCCAGGCGCCCGTGCTTCCCGAATCCCCGATGGGCGGCGTCGCAGCGTCCAGGCAGGTCCAGCGCCGGCCGGCGTGGAAAATCTGGCGGAACTTGGGATAGTCTCGGTAGAGGCTATGACTGCGGTAGCGCGAATTGTTTTCCAGGATGTCCGCGATCTCCAGGAGGCTGGCGCCCCAGAGGGCCGCATAGCCAGGCGCGCCTTCGTCGCCCAGGCCGTCGCGGTCCATGCGGCTGACCAGCACGTCCTCCAGATCGCCGCCGGTCACGCCGTCGCGTCCGCGCCGGTCGGGATCGGGAGCGCGGGAGCCGGGCGCGAAGGCCCAGTCGATCAGACCAGGCGTCTCTTCGGGCCGGTCCAGGGCGAGCGCGGCGGCGATCAGGGCCGCCTGATGCATCCCCGGATTGCCGCGCAGCCGCCCGTCTTTGACTCCGGCGACGATCTCTTCGATCAGCCCGCGCTCGATATGCTCGCAGAGCCGGCGTGGTGTCGGAAGAGAAGGAAGTTTCGCCTGCGCGTGCCGTTCGTCGACGAAACAGGCCAGGCCGGTGTCTTTGATGAGGGCGTCGAAGATGCGGTCGTAGGCAAGAGACCAGCTCTTTCCGTTGGCGCACTCCCAGATGCAGCCTTCCACGCGTCCCCGGCCGCACCCGCCATCGGAGTGAGAGAATCCCTGCTGGTAGAGCGGCCACCAGTCCATTTCGGGATAGACGTCGGCCAGGCGCGCCAGCAGCATGCCGCACCGGTGGGCATCGTCCGGGTCGCCGGTGAGGGTGTAGGCTCTGGCAAGCGCCTCGATCCCGGCTTTGATCTGCGCCCAGAGTCCCCACTGGGCATAGACGGCGATGAAATCCCAGCGCTGCCCATCGGCATCGCGCCAACCGTAGCCGTCGTCTACCCAATGGGTATGCAGGGGATCGGCGGGATCGGGGTGGTCCATGTTGAACAACAGGCGCGCATCTCCCTGGCTCCGCCGGAAGAGTCCTTGCGCATCCAGGGCCGAGCGATAGTAGGCGCCGAAGTCGTTTTTGGGAAAAACCTCATGGCAGTGGGGACATTCGATCTTCCAGGGGCACCGGAACACATCGGTAAGCCAGGGATAGTTGCCGTAGGGAATGATGCCGTCCTGGCAGTTCGGGCAGAGCGCGATCTTATCGGTTCCGTAGACATTAACGATGTGGATGCTGCGAGGAAGCTCCTGGCCGGGGATAAGCGCCCAGAGAGTGTCTTCGTCGAGAAGGCGCCAGGGCGCGGCGGCTTCCTGGGCGGCGTCACGTTCCGCCGCGGCCCAGGCGAATCGCCCTGCATTGCGGACCGCGTTGGCGCGATCCGCTGCCGTGGTGGTGAGGCTGGCCGCTTTTGTCCGCCTTTTCCTTACCATGAGATTTGGGAATGGGAGTACATTAGAAACAAAGTCATTATAGCAAGGGGAGAATTCCCTGTCAAGCTAATTGTGCCGGCACAAGAGAAGAGGAAAGAGAACGAAAAAGCCCTGTCGAAACGTGTTATGCCCGCGCAACGCCTGCTGCCGCTGCGGAAAGGCGCGGCGGCGCAGCAGGCCCTGGAAGCGGCTCAGGCCCTCGCCGCCGCGCTGCGCGATCCGCCGGCTATCCCGTGGTGCAGTTGATCTGCGTGTAGGTCGTCGGGCACCTCACGCAGATGCTCTCCTTGCCGGAGGCTTTCGGCAGCATCCTGGCATCGGCGGAAAGCGTCAGGTCCAGCAGGGTCTCCTTGTTCAGAGAAAGCTTGCCTGCTTTGCGTGTGGTCTGTGTCGTGCTCTCGTGCGCGCTGTTGTCGATCATAGGGGATCCTTTCCGAATCGATGTTTTGGATCTACTCGCTGCGTCGCCATTATAGCAAGGGGGGTATTGGTTGTCAAGCCTTTGTGACGCCCTCGTTTGGATTCCGGGTCACTTTCTCTCCGGCTCGGCGAACAGCCCGAAATCGGAGAGCGCCGGGCAGACAGGACACTGCGTGATCCGCAATCGCACTTTGCTCGTGGTCACGTCGTCGGGCAGGCGGATCAGCCGGCAGGCGCCGATGCTCGTTCCCCGTGCGATCTCCTGCCAGGCGCCGTTCTGCCACGTGTCCAGCGCGAACGCTTCGATCCGCTGGCCGAGCTTGATGTTCTCCCGCAGGCGCACGACATTGAAGCGCGTCTCTTTGCCCATGTCCACGATCAGCTCCGGCGTTGTCACCGCGTCGTCGGTCGCCCAGTAGCTATAGCGGTCGTTGTCCAGCAGCTTGTCCGGGCCGTAGGCCGGGTCGTTGCCGCGCACGTTGGAGGCCGTCAGCGTTGCGCCATTCGCGAGGTTGGTCCGGAAGGTGGCATGGAGACGCGCGCCGAACTGCCGTAGCGATGCGACGTCGGCGGCGTACAACCGGCCTTCGCGGTCCGGTGGAACGTTGAGCAGGAAGCTGGCGCCGTGCCCGACGGACCGGTAGTAGAGATCGAGCAGTTGGTCCGGCGTCTTGACCCGATCGTTCTCTGCAGTGTGCCAGAACCAGCCGGGACGAATGGAGACGTCGCATTCGGGGGGCAGCCAGCGGGAGCCGTGACGCGTACCGGTCCCGGACAGCTCGGAGCGAACGTCTCCCGGAGCGGCCGGCCCGCCGTCCTCGCCGACCGGGTCGTAGGTGGCCCAGCAGGTATCGTTTGCATAGCCCGACTCATTGCCGACCCAGCGGATGTCCGGGCCGGCGTCGCTGAAAATGACGGCTTCCGGCTGCAGTTGGCGCACCATCGCCCAGGTCTGGGGCCAGTCGTAATAGGTCTTCCGGTCGATGCTGCGCGTCTCCCGCGCGCCGCCGTAGTAGCCGTCGCCGCCGTTCGCCCCGTCGTGCCAGACCTCGAAGATCGGGCCGTAGTGCGTCAGCAGCTCGGTCAACTGCGCGCGATAGATGCGGACATACTCCGGCGTGCCGTAGTGGGAGTTGTTGCGGTCCCAGGGGGAAAGATAGACGCCGAACTTCAGGCCGTGCCGGCGGCAGGCTTCCGCAATCGCCTTGACCACGTCGCCCTTGCCGTTCTGCCAGCGGCTTTTGGAGAGGTTATGGTCGGTGGTCTTCGTGGGCCAGAGACAGAAGCCGTCGTGGTGCTTGCAGGTGAGGATGACGCCCTTCATGCCTGCCGCCTTTAGCGCGGTGACGATCTGGTCCGGATCGAATGCCGTGGGAGAAAACACGTTCGGGTCTTCGTCCCCATAACCCCACTCTTTGTCCGTGAAGGTATTGACCGTGAAGTGGAGGAAGGCGTAGGTCTCCATCGCCTGCCAGCGCAACTGGCGTTCGGAAGGGAGGGCGCCGTAAGGCGCGGGCGGCGGGACTTTCTGCTCCTGGGCCGGCAGCGCGACACTCATAAGGAAAGCTCCTAGAATGGCGAAAAGCGAGAGGGATTTCAATGGAATGGCTCCTGGGCGGCTCACGCAAAAGAGTTCTTCTCACCCAGCCTGTAATCCTGCTTTGACCGCCCCGCTCTGTAAAGCTTGCCTTCTTTTAGGACTGTCTTTCATTGACACCGGATGACTCTCTGATATACGCTCAATACAGGGCAAAGGCACGAAGAGGACACGAAAATGACGGCCAGGCAGGATGGAAATGAAAGAATACACAGTCATTTTTGAGCGAGGCAAGACCGGGGAAGAGAACTGGGGCGCTTATGTGCCGGATCTTCCGGGCTGCGTATCCACCGGGGATACCCTGGAAGAGGTGAAAGCCCATATCGAGGCAGCGATACGCGGACATATCGCCGCCTTACAGCAGACCGGGCAAACGGTTCCTGAACCGACCACCGTGGCAACTACCGTACAAGTCGCCGCTTGATGGCTTCGTCGTCGGAGCAAGACAGCACTTTTTGTCTTGCTCCATAGGCCCCTCCCCTAAAATGGGAGGGGTCGGGGATAGGGGCCTATGAGAATCTATCCACAATTGATTGCAGACGTATCGAAATATAAGGGTTTTTCTGTATATGAAAAATACATAGATTTCCCAATTGACACAAAGGTAAAAGAGGCGTACAATTCGATCATGCTGGCAATAGTACCAGGCATATAACGCTAATCTAACAAAGGAGAACAACAATGGCTGCAAAGACACTCAAATGCATGCTTTTCGGTTTCCTATGGCTGTTCGTACTGCTACTGTCCGCTCCGGTTAATGCTCAGGAGAATGGAAAGCAAATCCATGCTGTCGATACCACGAAGTATACGGGTTCCGGTACAGTCATGACCAGTAGTTTGCTAAACTACCAATTCAGTGGCAGCGGCTCCGGACTATACAATGATTGCGGCCAGTCCGTCAACACGGGAGGGGCACTCCTGACATGGGTATTTACCAGAGATTGTATCCTTGATGGGACTACATTTCCCCTGCTCCTAGATCCGACCAAATTTTCACCTCAGCCAACTTATCTGGATGGAACAAAAGTTTCCAATTCATTCCAATATTTCGTTCTTCGATTGAAATTCAACACGACATCCTGGCAATCGTTAATTCCATCGAATGCCTGTGTCGGAATCAATTTCATTCACCTATTACATAATTCGGTGGGAAATGAGAGCCAATATCCAGGATCTTACGAGAATTACATGGTCCAACCACCCTATACAGCCGATCAACTCTTTGATGCGAATCCGCCTCCGAACGGTACGAATATGGGCATGATTCTGCTATACCCGACCAACTCGAACCCAACAGGTGTATGCAATACCTCCTACCAACGTTATGGGCCAGGCCAACCATATGTCCTTAATTTTTCGGATTCCTGGTATTCCGATCCGTATTCTTGTTATTTCATCTTTGCCATCGAACAAACAAACGGGCCTCTACCATTCAATCAACCCGCAACCACGACTCTGGATCCTGGGCATTATGGATTTTATAGCTATGTTGTCTTTTTCGTGAACTGTACGCAGCCTGGGGTTCAAGGTAAAAGCAAGCCATGGCCCGTATAAGGTATGCATCCGTGCTACCTTTTGTGTGACAGTCAGGTTCCAGCAAGCGATCTCTGGACCTGACTGTTCTATGAAGCTATGCCTGCTCTGTAAAAGTGTGGGGAGGCTTGCCGTCTATTGTTTCTTGCTGCTACCACCGCCAGCAGGATGGGGCAAATGGATCTTCCCATCCGCGCCGACCAAATTGGTATCCTCGGGATTACCTCGGCTGGCGCGCTGGCCGTAATAGAAAAGACCCCCTATGATGAGCAGCACGACGATCACGATGACGACCGCCGCCGTAGGGTTGAGCTCTTTTTTCATTTTCCTTCCCCTGGTGACCGGAGAACCCGATCTATCAAGCTCTTTCCCGCCCCAAGAACAACGAGGAGCGGGAAAGAGAGCGAGTGAGTTTCCGGTCAAAGCCGGTTAGTTATCAGGGTACCAGTAGTACAGATGCACGCCATCGGGATGCACCTTCAGGAACTGGGGACCCTTCATGGATTTGACATGCCCATCCAGGAAGGAAATATTGGCCATGCCCTTGGTGAAAGAGCGGGTCCCGTCTGCGTTGCTCGTATCGCAGGTGTTGAGACCGACGCCGCCACTATGCAGCGTATTCGGGCCGAAGAAGCCCCAACTCAGAACGACAGCCGGGTTGTTCGGCGGGTTCCAGGCGCCGCACCAACCGAATCCCTGGTTATTGACGCCGGAAGACTGGCCGCCATAGGTGCCGTGCCAGCCGTCGAAGTTGTTGGCATCATAGATGAACGCATACTCCGCCGGGCGTGCCACTCCGGCGAGCGTGCGGCTGGAGGTCGCGACACCTTTCAGGTAGTCGACCGCGCCCTCCCCAGAGTTACCCAATACGTCGGTGTAGTAGGCCGCGCCGCAGATCATGTCGTACTGCATACCGGCCGGAACGATCTTATTGATCCAAACACCGGGTCCACGGGTAATGTAGTAACCCAGGGTGTTATCGGTCGCTGCGGCCCGCGCCCCCATTCCGTAGGAAAGCCAGTAGTCGAAATGGGTCTTGTGGTCGGAGCTTTGATACGGGGCATCCGGGCAGATCAAGACGTTGTAGCTCTTGATGTAGGGCTGGACGGTGTCCTGCCAGGTGACTACGGAAGTGCCGAGGTCGGCGGTGAAGTCGTTGCCAGGGGTTGACGGGTTGGTCCCGATGGTCAGCGGCACGGCCTCGTCATAGTCCTGGATGTACATCTGGACGCCGGTGTTGAGCTGCTTGACGTTGGAGAGGCAGCTTGTCTTGCGGGCCTGCTCGCGGGCCTGGGCGAATACGGGGAAGAGAATGGCTGCCAGAATCGCGATAATGGCGATCACCACGAGCAGCTCGATCAGGGTAAAGGCTTTGTTGCGACAGAGAACATGGGTGTCTTTCATGGTAGTTGGATCCTCCTCTAGAGACTCGATGCAGTATGCATCATACTGCTTGGTAGAGAAGCGCCGCTGCCCTGGCGGCTTATGCCGGAAATCCAGGCACCGGCGATACAACTAGGACAGTCCTGGTGTGCTTTAGCTCCCTCCCTTCATAGCCTGGGCGGGCCGCACGCCCGCTCGCCGAATGGCCCATTATAAGACGGCTTTGCATTGTTGTCAAGCACATGCCGTCGATTCTTTTTGGAATAGTTGGCAAGTCGGTCTAAAATGGACACAAATGTGGAAACTATAGGCTTTAAGGCCCCATCGTCGATACATGAGAAAGCGTCTGATCGAGGAGATGGCGCGCGGCTGCGTGGTGCGGGTCTAATTCCAGCGTCTTGCGCAGCTCCACCAGCAGGAGGGGCGTGTTGCCCTCGTCGCGGTAGACCTGAGCCATCCGCCAGTGCGCTTCCGCGCTGTGGGGATTGATGGAGACCAGATAGTAGGCGGTCGTCACCTTCTCCCGCTCCGGCTGCAGGCGGCGAAAATCGGCGAGCAGGCGCTCGCCCTCCGCGGCGCGACCGGTCCGGACGTAAAGCTGGCCTAAGAGCAGGCGCGTCTGCTGGAAGTCGGGATTGCGGCGCAGGACCGTCTCCCACTCGTGCGCGGCCTCCTCCAGCCGGTTCTGCTGCTGGTAACAGAGGCCCAGATAGTAGTGGGGATCGGGCGCATCCGGCTGCAGCGCCAGCATCTGTTGATAGGCCTGAATCGCATGGTCGTAATCGCCCTGGGCGTAGTAAGCCTGTCCCAGATAGAGCCAGCCGACCGGATCGTGCCATTGCGCGGCGGCCTGCTGGGCAACCGTGATGGCATCGGCATAACGCCGGCTGAGCAGGTAGACGTGCGCCATGTTGCTCCACAGCGTCGACTCCGCCGGGGAGTGGCGGCGCGCCTCCGTCAGCAGGGGATCGGCCCCGGCAAAATCCCCGTGCTGCGCGTAAACCGCCGCCAGGGCGATCTTGATATCCAGATTGTCGGGCTGGGCGCGGGCCGCCTGCTTGAGCAGCGCCTCGGCTTCCAGGGGCCAGTCGAACTCAAGATAGAGATCGGCCAGATGCAGCAGGACCGGCGCGTTCTGCGGGTCCACCTTCAACAGACGCTTATAGGTATCGACCGCCAGATCCGGGCGGTGGATACGCACGTCCACGTCGGCGGCATAGTTGAGGACCTGCGGGTCCTGGGGCGCCAGGGCGACCGCGAGCGTGGTCTGCTGCGCGGCTTCCTCGTTCTGGTCGGCCAGAGCGCACGCCCTGGCAAGCTGAATGTGGGCGATCGGATCGGCAGGAGCCTGCTCCAGGGCATTCCGCGCCGCCTGCACGTCCTCCTGGAGCCGGTTATGCTGCGCCGCGGCCGCCTGTTGCACGGCAGTCTGACGATCCTGGCGCTCCTTCTCTTTGGCCGCCGCCATCTCTCCCCGAATCGTCATGACCGCCAGCGCAATAATAACGATCAGCAGCGCACCTGCCAGCAGCAGGCGTCCGCGGGGAGGAGGGGGAGCCGGGGCAGCAACCGCCGTCTTACGCATCACCTTACCGTGCCCTCTCCCTCGCGGACCGTCCAGATATGGTCGGCGGGCACGCGCGCCATCCGGTCTACCGTCCCGGAAGGCCAGTGGATCTCCACGTCGGCCGTCGTCGCCGTTCCCAGCCCGAAGTGCGGGCGCAGGTCGCTGGCCGAAAGGTAGCTGGAGCCGCTGCGGACCATCGTGCGCTGCCGCAGAGCGCCCGCGTTTACCAGAACCATCGCGCCGATGCCGTCGCGGTTGCTTTTCGTGCCCACCGGCTTGAGCGTCAGCCAGTGATAGGGCGTGGGCGTCTCATTGTGCCAGAGGTAGGCGGGGCCGGTGTTGCTGGTGAGGAGCAGGTCCAGCCGGCCGTCATTGTCGATATCGCCCCAAGCGCAGCCGCGCCCAACGAGAGGCTGGGAGAAGGGTTTCCCGCTCTTCAGACCGACCTCCTGGTACGTGCCGTTGCCCTGGTTGCGAAACAGCAGGGTCGGCTCCGCGTAGGACGCCTGCGGCTCTCGCTCCCGGATGTCGTCCTGCACGTGGCCGTTGACCTGCAGGATGTCCTTCCAGCCGTCGTTGTCGTAGTCAAAGAAGAAAGCGCCGAATCCCAGCACGGAGGCCGTCTGGGGTCCGATCCGGGCCTCCTGCCGCTCGTCGCGAAAGATTCCCGGCACGACCTGGCGGTAGAAGGAGGTCTGCTGGCCGAAGAAGTTGGTGAAGACCAGGCAGGTCTTGCCGTCGTTATCCGCGTCGTCGGCGTCGATGCCCATGCCGGCATGGACTCCTCCCTCCGGCTCGTAGGCGATGCTGCTTTCCAGGCCCACCTCCTTGAACGTGCCGTTGCCGTTGTTATGGAACAGGAAGCAGGGCTCGGTGTCGTTGGCGATGAAGAGATCGGGCCAGCCGTCGCCGTCGTAGTCCCAGACGGTCACGCCCAGCGATTTTCCGGCGGCAGCCGCGATTCCGGACTCGGCGCTGACATCGCGAAAATGGCCGTTGCCTTCGTTGTGATAAAGGACGCAGTGACTGGGAGGATAGTGCAGGGGAAGGCAGTAGACGCGCTTGTGCTCGACCCCGGCATAACAGGGCCGCTCATCCGCCAGCGAGCCATACCGCACGTAGTTACAGACGAGCAGGTCCAGGCGACCATCCCGATCGTAGTCCACCCAGGCGCAGGAGGAACCCCAGTTGCCCGCGTTGGCGACCCCCGCCTGCTGGGTCATGTCCGTGAAGGTGCCATTTCCCTCGTTATGGAACAGGTGGCCCGGTCCGAGCACGCAGGAGACGTAGAAATCCTCGTGCCCGTCGTTATCGTAGTCCCCGACGGCCACGCCCATGGCGTACATCACGCTTTTATCTAAGCCGGCCTGGTGGGTGACATCCGTGAAGGTGCCGTTATGGTTGTTATGATAGAGCTTGAGGGTCGGGCGGCCGGTCACGTGTCCGCCGGGCAGGGGCGCGCCGTTCAGGAGCAGGATGTCCAGGTAGCCGTCCCCATCGTAGTCGATAAAGGCGCAGCCGGAACCCATCGTCTCGACGAAATATCTATTGGGCGTCCTGGAGTTTTGATAGCGGAAATCGATGCCCGCGCGGGCGGTAATATCGACGAACTTCGGAGGCGTTTCCGGCAGGGTAGGGGCGGCCACAGGCGTTACCGGAGACGCCGGCTCCGTGTGCGACCGGGAACAGCCGGCGAAGAGGATCAGCCCCAGGAGGCCGAGGATACCGGCGACGGCGGGAAGAGGCGGGCAGTTGAAACTGCGGCAACAAAGGCCCAAAGTCCCCTCCGGGGACTCACCCCTCGGAAGCGTTCCCTCACGAAAGAGTAGAGGTAGAGTCAGGGTGAGGTCCGCCCTTGAGGGCGGTTGTCCGCCATTATAGTATTTGGATGAGTCTTTGTCAATCCGGCGTTCCCGCGCCGCAGGCGCGGTTTTAAGCCCCTGGCGGGAGAGAAAGCGAGAGGGAATGTCAAGTAAGCGATGTGAGCGTTAGCCGATCAGCGGGGGCATATGGAGGCGATAGTGCCACCAGGGGATACCGGCCTGCTCCAGCAGTCTGCCGACCAGGCAGAGAGGCAGGCCGACCACATTGAAGAAGTCGCCTTCAAAGCCGGCGATGAAGGGGGCCGCGTAGCCCTGCGCGCCGTAGGCGCCCGCCTTGTCCAGCGGCTCGCCGGTGGCGACGTAGTCGTCGATCATGGCCTCGGTCATCTCGCGAAAGCGCACGAGCGTCCGCTCCGCCGCCGTTATCGGCTCTCCTCCACCGGGCGCCCGAAGCAGCGCCACGCCGGTATAGACCACATGCGCCCGACCGGAGAGCAGGCGCAGCATCCGGCGGGCGTCTTCGGCATCGATCGGCTTGCCCAGCGGCATGCCTTTTTCTCCTAAATCCAGCGCGACCTCGGTATCGGCTCCGATCACCCAGGAGTCCCCATCGACCCGCGCGGCGACCTCCTGCGCTTTGTGCAGGGCCAGGGTGGTCACGAACTCTGCCATGAAGATCGGCTCCTGGGACGCCGTAGGCTCCTCGTAACGGCTGGGAAGGACCTCGAAGGGCAGGCCCAGCAGGGCCATCAACTCCCGGCGGCGCGGCGAAGCGGAAGCCAGCACCAACCGTGGCGGTGTTTCTTCGGGCGAACGGAGGGACGGCATGAGCGTCTAAATCAGATCGGCGGCGGTGATGATGCTCTGGGCGATCTCGCGCATCTTTTTATTCTGATTGCGCGCCTGGAAGTGGATCCGCTTAAAGGCTTCTTCTTCGCTCATGTGGTGCCGGTCCATAAGAATGCCTTTGGCGCGCTCGATCAGCTTGCGCGTCTCCAGCGTCTCTTTGAGCTCGTCGATCTCCTTCTTCTGCGCCTGCATCTGCCGGAAGCGGCGCACGGCCATGACCAGCGCCGGCTCCAAGTCCTCTTTACGGAACGGCTTCATCAGGTAGGCCAGGGCGCCGGTCTCGCTGGCCTGCTCGACCAGCTCCTGCTCGTTGAAGGAGCTGAGGAAGAGGATGGCGCAGGGGGTCTCCGTCAGAATCGTGCGCGCCGCCTCGATCCCATCCATCACGGGCATCTTGATGTCCATAATGATGACGTCCGGTCGATGTGTGCGCGCCGCTTCGACCGCCTGGGAGCCGTCGGCGGCTTCCGCCACGACCTGATGCCCCAGCTTTTCGAGACGGGCGCGAATGATCGTGCGCGTCAACTGTTCGTCTTCGGCGATGATAGCCTTCAAGGGTTCCATCCAGATACACTCCTAGGATCGCAAGCCGTCTCTCATCGAGGGAGAGAGGAGCGAAATCGGCAGCGAAACACCGTATTCCGGAACCGAGCCACCGCGCCTCGGGACGCCTCTCGATCACGCCCTGCTGCGAAGGGATTGCTGTCGATCCGGAAAGAACTGTGGCAGCCGGGCCGAAGCGTGCGGCAGGCAAGAGGGAACGCCCGTGCAGCCGGCGCGGCGGGACAGCCACTATATAATACTATCCATTCGCCGTGACCGAGCGCTTTTCCTGCCGAAGTCGGAAGGAATCGGGTCGAGGATGATTCGGGCTGGCAAAACCGGCAAAAAAAGAGACCGCCCCGCCGTCGAGACGGGAGGGTCCTTTTAGAATGGCTTAGGAAGAGCGGCGGTTGGAGCGCGTGGAGGTTTTCGGCTCTTTCGTCTGCTGCTCCTGATCGGTGCGCTTGCCGCGCGCCTGGCCGCCTTTGCGCCCGATATCGGCCATGTGTCTGCGGTCCTGGGAAACGGCCTCGCCACCCCGGCGGCCGATCTCGGCCATGTGCTCCCGGTTACTGGCGACTTTCTGACCCCCTTTGCGGCCGGCGGCGGCGTGGCCCTCCGGATTGCCGTGCCAGCCGCGACCCTGCCCGGATCGCCGGCTGCTCTCATGCTCCCGATTCCCGGAGGCAGCGCGCGTCTCGGCGCGGTCCTGCGTTCTCTCGCCTGCCATGAATCGATTCCTCCATAAAATTGATGCTGATGAGGGACCGCGCTGTGGATAGACCCTCCGGCGTCGGACAGCCCTGTCTCCCTACCGCAAATGAAGCGCGGCCTGTCTTTTGCATGGACGGTCCCGTTAGGTCTTAGGTTCCTCGATTTGAGAGGGAGAAGGGAAGGAGTTTTTCGCTGTCACCTGTAACCTGAAATCCAGGGGAAAGGGAAAAAGGGAAAAGGGAAAAGGGAAAAGTAAAAGATCGCTTCCTTTCTTTTCCCTTTTCCCTTCCATCTTTTCCCTTGTCTGGAGGCGGTGTGAATCAGGCGGACATAGTAGGAGCGGATGTCGGCGGGACGTTTACCGATTTCGTGTTTATCAGCCCGGACGGTCAGCTAAGCGTCCGGAAGCGCGCCTCGACGCCCCACGATCCTGCGGAGAGCGTGCGAGAGGGCATCCGGGAAGCGCTGGCGGCCGGGCAGACGCGGCCCGGCTTTGCGCTCGTGCATGGCACGACGGTCGCCACCAACGCGCTGCTGGAGCGGCGCGGCGCGCGGACGGTGCTCATCACGACGGAGGGCTTCCGGGACGTGCTGGAGATCGGACGCCAGGCGCGCAGCGAACTCTACTCCCTGCATCCCTCCCGCCCGGCTCCGCTGCTGCCCCGCGAAAGCCGTTATGAATTGAAGGAGCGTGTCGACTGGCGTGGTGAAGTCGTGACGCCTCTGGACGAGGCGCAGGCGGCCGCCTTGCTGGACCGGCTGGCGGCCGAAGGCGCGGAATCGGCGGCCGTCTGCTTTCTGTTCTCCTACCTGAACCCGGCGCACGAGCGGCGGGTGGGCACGCTGGCGCGGGAGCGCGGCCTGGCCGTCTCCCTCTCTTGCGAGGTCGCGCCGGAGCCGCGCGAATACGAGCGCGCGTCTACCACAGCGGCCAACGCCTTCGTCGCGCCGGTCATGGATCGGTATCTGCGCCGGCTGGATGGGCAGATGCGGGAGGTCGGGGCGGGCAGCCTGCGCGTGATGCAGTCAGATGGGGGCGCGCTCTCGGCGAGGGAGGCGGCGGCGCGGGCGATCAAGACGGTCCTGTCCGGACCGGCGGGCGGCGTGGTGGCGGCGTCGCAGATCGGCGCGGAGGCCGGCTGCCCGCGCCTGCTCACGCTGGATATGGGCGGCACCAGTACCGACGTGGCGCTTCTCCTGGAGGGACAACTGCCGGTCGTCACGGCCGGCACGGTGGCGGGTATGGCGGTCCGGACCCCCATGCTGGACATCCATACGGTGGGCGCGGGTGGGGGATCGCTGGCGCGCGTGGATGCCGCCGGCGGGCTGCGCGTCGGGCCGCAGAGCGCGGGCGCCGATCCTGGCCCGGTGGCTTACGGCAAAGGCGAGACGCTGACCGTCACGGACGCCAATCTGCTGCTGGGACGCCTGCCCGCCGATGTCCTCCTGGCCGGCCAGCTTGCTCTGGATGGCGCGCGGGTCCGGCATCACTTCGACGCCCTGGCGGCTGCCCTGCGCTGTACGCCGGAGGAGGCAGCGCTGGGTATCATACGCGTCGTGGATGCGGCGATGGCCCGCGCCCTGCGCCATATCTCGGTGGAGCGCGGCTACGACCCGGCGGAGTTCACGCTGCTTAGCTACGGTGGGGCAGGCGGGCTGCACGCCTGCGCGCTGGCGGAGGCGCTCTCGATGCCACGTATCCTGGTCCCGCGCTATCCCGGCGCCTTCTCGGCGCTCGGCCTTGCGCTTGCGGATGTGATGCGGGAGTACGTGCAGGCGCTTCCAGCCGGCGCAGCCGCCGTCGATTGGCGCTCCCTGAAGGTAGGCTCTGCGCTGGAAGCCCGGTTTGCCGCGCTGGAGAGTCAGGCGGCGTGTGACCTGGAGGCCGAGGGGTTCCGGCCGGGCACCTGGCAGGCGCAGCGATTCCTCGATCTGCGCTATGTTGGCCAGTCGTTCGATCTGCGGGTACCCGTCATCGAAAAGGACCTGCCTGCCACCGTCGCCGCCTTCCACGCGGCGCACCGCGCCCGATACGGCCATGCCGATGTGGGAGAGTCTGTCGAGGCCGTGGCCGTGCGTGTCGTCGCTATCGGGCGTGTGGAGCGTCCCCGCCTGGCTGCCGACCTGCCCGGTTTCCCAGGCGACCGCTGCGGCGAAGTGGAAGTCGTCTTCGAGACCGGCCGGCAGCGCACCGCCGTCTATGCGCGCGCATCCCTCTCCGCCGGTCAACGCATCGATGGCCCGGCCATCGTCCTCCAACCGGATGCTACTACGTTAGTCGCTCCCGGTTGGAGTGCTCAAGTCGATACGGCTGGGAACCTGATGCTCTTTCGGTCGGGCAGGTGAAATTCCCAGGTTGGGTCGGGCGGCTGAAGCCGCAGCAACAAAGGCACGAAGTCCGCCTGCGCGGACTAGCACTGTAAGCTCAGGAGGTTCAACGTGCGCGAACCCTATACCCAACTCTATGTGCATTTGGTTTGGGCTACCTGGGATCGCCTGCCTCTGATTACGGAGGAGATACAGCCTCAAATCTATGCCTGCATAAAGGCAGAATGCGAATCCCTCCATGCTGAGGTGATCGCTCTGGGAGGCATAGCAAATCACGTTCATTTGCTAGCGCGTATTCCCACTACGATTTCCATCGGCATCCTGGCAAGGCAGGTCAAAGGAGCCTCTTCCCACCTGATAACTCATCATGTAGGAACTCAGGGATTTTTCAAGTGGCAGGGCGGCTATGGAGCGTTCACTGTTTCCAAAGCAGACGTACCACGTATCCGTGACTATATTTACAACCAAGAGACCCATCATCGTGACCGAACCCTCGATGCGGAGTGTGAGCCTGACTGATCCAGTCCGCGCAGGCGGACTTCGTGCCTTTGTTGCTGCGGCTTTAGCCGCCCGATATAGGCTGCAGGGCCATCACCATCGGCTTTGGGACAGAGGGAATTTAACCAGAGAACAACGTATGAATGTTCCAATGAAGTCTATACGCGCTAAATGGGTGCTGCCGATCACCGGCCCGCCGATAGAGGGCGGCGAGGTCGTCGTGGAGGGCGACCGGATCGTGGAGGTCCGGCCGGCGCGGGGCTTAGCGTCTTCACCGGCGGTCTTAGACTTTGGCGAGGCCGTGCTGATGCCCGGCCTGGTCAACGTCCACACGCATCTGGACTACACGATCATGCGCGGGGTGCTTGAAGAGATCGAGTTTTTCCCCTGGATCCGCGAGCTGACCGCGCGCAAGGCCGCCCTGACGTGGGAAGACTGGGTCGCCTCGGCGACGTGGGGGGCGGCGGAAGCGGTGGCGGGCGGCGTGACAACCATGGGGGATTGTACGGACAGCGGGGCTGCATTCTACGGCGCGAAGGCGCTGGGACTGGGAGGAATTATCTACCAGGAAGTTTTCGGCATCGACGAGCGGCAGCCGGTAGAGGAGATCGTGGAGGAACTGGCGGGCAAAATCGCGCAATACCAGGCGGAAAGCGCCGGGACGCGGCTGACTATTGGCGTGTCGCCCCACGCGCCCTATACCGTGCGGCCCGCTCTGTTCCGCGCGCTGGCCGAATATGCGCAGCGGGAGGCACGGCCGCTCTGCATCCATGCCGCCGAATCGCGGGCGGAGGCGGAACTGCTCCGCCTGGGGACCGGACCTATCGCGGAGATGTTCGCGCGGCGAGAGATCGCCTGGGACCCGCCCGGCACGAGCGCGGTCGCCTATCTGGACGGCTTCGGTCTGCTCGGCGAGCGCACGCTGCTGGTGCATGGCGTCCAGGTCTCCGCGGCGGATCGGGAGATCGTGCGCGAGCGCGGGGCCGCTTGGGCGCACTGCCCCAAATCCAACGCGAAGCTCGGAGTCGGCGTCGCGCCGCTCGGCCTTCTGGGGCTGTTCTGGAAGGAGCGGGAGGAGCGCGTGCTGGAGCCGAACGCGCGAGTCGGGTTAGGCTCCGACAGCGTGGCGAGCAACAACACGATGGATCTGTTCGAGGAGATGCGCTTTGCGGTGCTGGTGCAGCGCGCCGCGCACCATCGCATCCACATGCTGAGCGCGCCGGAGGCGGTCGAGATGGCGACCCTGGGCGGCGCCCGCGCGCTGGGACTGGAGGCGGAGATCGGCTCTTTGGAGCCGGGCAAGCGCGCCGACCTGTGCGCGGTGCATCTGGACAGCCTGCACAGCCTGCCTGCCTACGATCCCTATAGCGCGCTGGTCTATACGGCCCACGCCTCCAATGTCGTCTGGACCATGATCGCGGGCGAGACGCGCTACGACGCTTCTCTCGGTCCACGCCCGGAAGACCGCTTTGCACAGATCAATCTCGCGCCTGTGCGTGCGCGCCTGAATGCGGCGGCGCAGAAGATGCGCGCCTGGAGACCTTCATCCCCATGACTTCTTCTGAATCTACCAACATCCTGCGCGGCGGCATCATCGGCTGCGGCGCGCTCGGACTGGTCCACGCCAGGCGCCTCCAGGGTTTGCCCGGCGTGCAGATCGTCGCCGTCAGCGATCCGGACGCCGCCGCCATGCAGCGCGTCGCCGACGCCCTGGCCGCCGAATCGACCGGCGCGCCGGTAAAAACCTTCGCCGACTATCGCGACCTTCTGACGCAGAGCGAGCTGGATTTCGCCTGCATCAACTCGCCCAACAGGTGGCACGTCGAGCAGTTGCTGGCCTCGCTGGAACACGGTCTGCACGTATTGTGTGAAAAGCCGCTCTCGATGGTCCCGGCGGAGGTGCAGCGGGTTGTGGAGGCGACGCAGAAATCCGGGCGCCTGGTCGCCATCGCCTACCAGTCGCGCTATCGGCGAGATGCGCGCATCCTGCGCCGCGCGCTCTACTCCGGGAAATGGGGGCGTGTCACTTCGGTCTCCATTTTCTCCTGCGAGGACTGGATCACGCCGAATGTGGGCACCTGGCGACACGACCCGGAGCGCTGCCCCGGCGGCTTTTTCGCGGACGCCAACGGCCACCAGCTCGACCTGCTGTTCTGGCTGACCGGCCTGGAGGCGATGTGGGTGCGAGCAACCACGGAGACGCGCGGCACGCCGGTCCCGATGACGACCTGGGGCGAATCGCGTCTGCGCGTGCAATCTCCGCAAATTGCCACCCAGCCTCTGCCGCAAGAGATCGCCTCCCACGTCCCGGTCGAAGGCATTCCGTTCACCTTTACGTTCGTCGGGGATGCCCATCACTGGAGCGAGGAGTTCCGCATCACGACCGAGCGCGCCGACTTCGTGATCCGGAACACCCGCCTGCTCTTTACGGACGGCAGCGGGCCGCTCGGCCCTTTCCCGGAATCGGAGATCGACCCAGCCGTCGCCGGCCTGCCCGACCTGCCGGACACCGCCTTCATCGCCGCCCTGCGAGGCGGCCCGCCTATCGTGACTCCGCCGGAGACGGTCTGGCCGGTGCTGCGCTTCACCCTGGCCGCCCTCGACTCCGCCACCAGCGAAGGCAGACCGCAGTCAATAGATGCCGGACCGTGAACGGACCGATGAGCCGGGCCATGAATGACCCGTATAGCCGGGCATTGAAATACCCGTCTGGGGGTCCTGCGGACAACCGTCCTGCGGACGGACCTCACCCCTGAACCCTCTCCTTCGTAAGGAGAGGGGGAATATAAGGAAGTGGACAATCGTCCTGCGGACGAAAATGCGATGGGGCGAGTGAGAGCATCTCAGGGTAGTAGTCCGCGAAGGCGGACTTCGTGCCTTTGTTGCTGCGGCTTTAGCCGCCCGAACCAACTGGAATGGAAAGACCATCTCGTGATTCTCATTTTATGAAACCGGCCTTCGTCGGGGCGCGTAGTGGGGCTTGAAAGCGCTCGCAGAGAAGGGGGAGACGAGGACGATAGCGCTGGTGGAACAGACAGACGCCGATCTCGTAAGGCAGACGCTTTGCGGAGACACGGCCGCCTATAACGCGCTGGTGGTACGCTACCAGCGCCAGGTCTATAACCTCGCCTACCGAATGCTTGGAAACGCGGAGGATGCGGGCGACCTGGTGCAGGAGACCTTTTTGCGTGCCTACGGCGCGCTTGCGTCGTTTCGCCAGGACGCCAGCTTTTTGACCTGGCTGTATAAGATCGCCTCCAATCTCTGCATTGACCAACTACGCTCGCGCAAAGCCAAAGGCGCTCTCTCGCTCGACGTGGAGCGGGAAGAAGGCAGAGAGCCCGCCGCCGACGCGCGCCAGTGCGCGCCGGAGGACGCGGCCATCCGGGATGCCGTGCAGGAGGTGGTGCAGCGCGCCATCCTCAATCTGCCGGAAAAGTACCGGGTTGTGGTCGTCATGCGTCATTTGCAGGACATGAGCGTAGAAGAGATTGCCCGCGCGTTGGATCTGCCGACGGGCACGGTCAAGACACATCTATTTCGAGCCAGAGAGATGCTACGAGGGCGTCTCCGCTCGGTATTGGAAGTGGAAACGGATGGAAAATAGACACCTGGAGAACACGCCTCCGGAGGAGCAGCCGGGCTGGGGCGCGTATGCCACGCCGCCCCCCAATCCCCTGGGAACGGCCGGCAATGCGCTTTCGGGAGGTCCCAATAAAGCGGAGCAGATGAGCCTGTGCGACCGGGTCCGCGATCTGCTGCCGGCGCTTTTAGAAAACGACGGCGACATCCGGCCGGAGATGGCGGCCACGCTCTACGGGCACCTGTCGGCCTGCCCCGGCTGCGCGCAGGAGTTCAACGAGATGCAGCGCGTCGTCGCCCTGCTGGAGTCGCTGGGTCCGGCGCCGATGCCGGCCGACTACTCCGACCTCATCCTGCGCCGCATTCGCACGGAGATCGGGCCGCTAACGGAACGCGCCGGACCCTTCCAATCGCCATCGGTTGCGGGTAACGGCCAACAACCCCTCCCTTCGGCCGCGGCCTCTTCGGTTTTTGGAGAGGCCGCCGCAACCGCCCCTACTGAGACCGAGCGCGCCGTGGCTGCGGCTCTCTCGCCTTCGGGGCTGCGGGAGGAAGGGCTTGTCACGCTGCCCAACCTGCGTCTCTGGGAGCGGCTGACGCTGACCGGCATATTCTCCGCGCTGATGGCGTTCCTGCTCTCGACGGCCTGGGGTCGCGAGATGCTGGGCTCCAGCTTAGAGAGCATCCAGGCCTGGTTCGGTCAGATCGGCGAAGTCCTGCGCCGCGTGCCGGTGGTGAACTGGCTGGCGGCGGCGGTCTTCGCCGCGCTGGCGCAGGCAGGCGATCTGCTGGAGGAGACGTATCGGAGTCTGGGCGGGACGGAGACCATGCACCTGGGGATGGAGATCGCCATTCTCGCCACGATCGGTTGCTTCCTGGTCGCGCGCAAGCGTTACGGCCGGATGCGGGGAATATAGGAGGGCATCACTATGCAGCGGATACTCTTTGCGCTTATGGCCCTGGCCTCGCTGGCGGCCGTCAATCTTCGCCCGGCGCAGGCGCAAAATACGATGGGGCAGACCGGCCTGGTGAGCGCCCCTCCCACGGAGGAGACCGTTACGCTCTCCAAAGAGGAAACGAAGGACAACCTGCGGGTGGACGGCGAGAAGCTGATCCTCGAAGGCCACGTTCAGCATGACGTCCTGGCGATCAACAGCGACGTGACCATCAAGCCGGGCGCCAGCGTGGGCGGGCATCTGGTCGCTATCGGCGGCCATGTAGACGATCAGGCGCACTCCGGCATCAACGTCATCCAACTGGACCCCGGCATCCTCTCCGGCTCGAACGTGCAGGCGGCCCCACTCCCACCGCCCGCCGCTCCACCGCAAGTCAACACGCCCGCGCCGGCAGCAAAACCGGGCCACCACCGGGGCAGTTGGCCCGGCCAGCAGTTCGCCATACTGTTGCTCGGGATGCTGGGCGGGCTGGTGCTGTGGCTTATCGCGCCACGCGCCACCGAGCAGGCTTCCGGGACCATCGTGCAGGAGCCGGCGCGCTGCCTGGTCGTCGGAGGCATCGGCGCGGCCGGGATGCTCTTTGCGGCGGTGGCCGACGGCGCGCTGATGCACTCGCCGCTCGGCCTGCTGTGGAAGCCCTTCGGCGCGGTCCTGGCCTTCGCACTGCTCGTGACGCTGGCTTTTAGCTGGCTCTGCGGAATGCGCTTTGCCGGCGATTTGATCGCTCGGAAATTTGGCCAGACGAGCGCAGGGCATGCCTACGGGCGCATGGCGCTGGGGCTGCTTGCCTTTTTCGTGGTCAATATGGTGCTGGGCGCCTGGCTGGGCGTCGTCGGGATGCTGGTGGAGGCTCTCCTGGCGCTGATGGGTCTGGGCGCGCTCTTCGTCACCGGCTTCGGCAGCGATCCGCAGTGGCTCAGCGCCCGCCTGCATCGACGGACCTAACCCCCCTGCCCCCTTCCCTACTTCGTTCGCTGCGCTCACAGGGAAGGGGGTGTCGCACGCTTGTGCCTCTGACTATAGCAAAGTAAAACTTAAGAATACATACTCCTGGGTACTAATTGTGCGTGGACGTTTTGATTAGATGTCTCTCAAACTTTACTGCTTCTTCGTCATACCAGGTTAAGGGGTACCAACCTGAGTCACTCCCTTCCCTAGCGAGAACGGTTTTTATGTTCGAGCGGTTAGGGACGGGGGTCAGGCCACAAGAGAGAAAGGCGTCTCCAGGGCGCGCTTGACTTCCTGCAGGAAGCGAGCGGCCATCACGCCGTCCACCACGCGGTGGTCGGAGGAGAGTGTCACCTTCATCTGGGAGCGGATCGTGATCTCGTCGCTGTCGCCCTGGACGACCGGCTGCCGGACGATGCCGCCGATAGCCAGAATGGCCGCTTCCGGCGGGTTGATGATGGCGATAAATTCGTCCACGCCCATCATGCCGAGGTTGGAGATGCTGAACGTGCCGCCGCTGTACTCTTCGGGCTTGAGCTGATTGCCGCGCGCTTTCGCGATCAGCGCCTTGGCTTCCGCCGAAATCTGCCGGAGCGTCTTGCTCTGACAGTCCCGGACGACGGGAATGATCAGACCCTCCTCGATACCCACCGCAAAGCCGATGTTCTTCTCGGCGTACTGGCGGATCGTGCCTTCCGGGGTCCAGGTCGCGTTGACCTGCGGCATCTTTTCCAGAGCGACCGCGCACGCTTTGAGGATGAGGTCGTTGACGGTGATCTTGCCGTCGGCGGCGTCCGCGTTCATCTCCTTGAGCATCGCCAGGGCGCGGTCCATCTCGACGACCATCGTCACATAGAAGTGCGGGGCGGTCTGCTTGCTCTGCACGGTACGCCGGGCGATCGCCTCGCGCATCTTGCTCGGCTTGATCTCCTGGGTCGATGGGGAAGGCGCTGGCGTAGGCGTCTTGACTTCCGAAGGCGCGGCAGGCAGCGTGGGCGCAGCCGGTCTGCGCTCCGTAGGAGCGGCGGCCTGATAGGCGGTGATGTCGCGCTCGACGATGCGCCCGCCGGGTCCGCTGCCCTGCAGGCGCGCCAGGTCGATGCCCATCTCCTGAGCCATGCGCCGGGCCAGCGGCGACGCTTTGATGCGCTCCGCTTCCGGTCCGCGCGCCTGAACCGGGGCCGGAGGCGTCTCCGTGGGCGGAAGCGTGCTCTCCTCCCGCGCCACTTTCGCGCCCTCGCCGCTCAAGACCGGCTCCTGGTCCGGAATTTTCTGCTCGGGGGTTGGCCGGTTCGGCTCGGCGACCGGCGCGCCGGCGCTGCGTCCGTTGCCGCCACGGGCAGCGGCGCCCGCCGCCTCGACCTGGGCGATCACCGCGCCGACGGGCACCGTCTGGCCTTCGGTGACGACGATCTTCGCCAGGACCCCGGACTCCTCCGAGGGAATCTCGACGTTGGCCTTGTCGGTCTCTATCTCCGCGACCGACTCGCCTTCCTTGACCGGATCGCCTTCTTTCTTCAGCCAGGAAAGGATCGTTCCTTCCACCATGCCATCGCCCATCTTGGGCATCCGCAGCTCCGCCATGGCGTCTCCTTATTGCCGGGCAATGAATTACCCGCCTGCGGGGCCCCTTCCCCGCTGTCCTTCGGACAACCGTCCTGCGGACGGAAAAACAAAGAAGGCGATCAGGCGACGGCGCGCTTGACCGCCGAGATCACGTCCTCTTCTCCCGGAATGGCCGCGCGCTCCAGAGGCTTGGAGTAGGGCATGGGCACGAACGGTCCGCCGACCCGCTCTATCGGCGCGTCCAGATCGTCGAAGGCGCCCTCGTAGATGCGACTGGCCAGCTCCGAGACGAAGCCGACGTTCTTCCACTCCTCCTGCACCACGACCGCCCGGTGCGTCTTCTGCACGGAGCGCAGCACCGTATCCATGTCCAGCGGAAGCAGCGTGCGCAGGTCGATCACTTCGCAGGAAAGGCCGGCTTCCTGCCACAGCTTTTCTGCTGCAGACAGGCAGACGCCCACTGCGTGCGAGTAGCTGATAAGGGAGACATCTTTGCCTTCGCGCCGCACGGCCGCCACCCCGAAAGGCACGGTGAAATTCGGGTCCTCCGGCACCTCGCCGCGCTGGGAGTAGAGGCCGGCATGCTCCATGAAGATGACCGGATTGTCGTCGCGGATCGCCGTCTTGAGCAGTCCCTTCGCGTCGGCGGGCGTGCTCGGCAGGACCACCTTGAGGCCGGGGACGTGGGCGTACCAGGCTTCCAGGCTCTGCGAGTGCTGCGCGGAAAGCTGGTTGCCGGTCCCGGCCGGTCCTCGGAAGACGACCGGCACCTTGATCTGGCCGTTGGTCATATAGAGGATCTTGGCCGCGTGGTTGACGATCTGGTCCAGCGCCAGGATGGCGAAGGACCAGGTCATGAACTCGGCAATGGGCCGCAGCCCGGCCATGGCCGCGCCCGTTACCAGTCCGGCGATGCCCGCCTCGCTGATGGGCGTATCGAGGACGCGCAGGCCGTGGTTCTCGTCCTTGAACCGGTCCGCCATGCCCTCGGTGACGCGGAACGTTCCCTGGTACTGGGCTACCTCCTCGCCACACAGAAACACATTGGGATCGCGCTCCATCTCCTCGGTCATCGCCAGCCGGAGCGCTTCGGCATATCGCATGGTCGCCAATGAAAACTCCTGATCACATATCGGTATACACGTGCTCGTAGAGGCTGTCCGGCGAGGGGAAGGGGCTGGTGTCCGCGAACTCGATGGCGTCCGCGACGATCGCCTTGCACTCTTCATCCATCGCATTCAGCTCCGCTTCGGTGGTCACGCCGGCCGCCAGCAACTGCTCGCGGAAGTGCTCGATCGGGTCGCGCTTGCGCCACTTGTCGATCTCGGCCTCGGTCCGGTAGAACTTCTGCTGCTGGGCGTTGTCCGCATAGCCGTGCCCGGCATAGCGGTAGGTGCGGGCCTCCAGAAAATACGGCTCGCCGGTCTCGCGCATCTGCGCGAGGATCCGGTTGGTGGCGGCGCGCACCGCCAGCACGTCCATGCCGTCTACGCTCTCGCCTTTAATGTTATAGCCTGCCGTAACTCGCTTGACGAAGTCCGTCTGCGCGGAGTGGCGCGCCACCGCGGTCCCCATCGCGTAGCCGTTGTTTTCCAGGACGAACAGGCAGGGCACTTTATAGAGACCGGCCATGTTCATCGATTCATGGACTACGCCCTGCTGCATGGAGCCGTCGCCGAAGATGCTGGCGCAGATGTTCTTCTTGCCCTGGTATTTGAGGGCGAACGCCGCGCCGACTCCCAGCGGAATGGTGCCGCCCACGATGCCGTAGCCGCCCAGGAAGCCGCGCTCCACGTCCACGAGATGCATCGAGCCGCCCTTGCCGCCGGCCACGCCGGTCGCCCGCCCGAACAGCTCTGCCATGACCCGTTTCGGATCGGTTCCCAGGGCCAGCGCATAGCCGTGGTCACGGTAGTGGGTGATCATCAGATCGCCCGGCTGGAAGAGGGGAATGATGCCTGTCGCCACCGCCTCCTGGCCGATGTAGTAGTGGATATAGCCGCCCATCTTGCCGGCGCGATAGTACTTATCGCATGGCTCCTCGAACCGGCGGATGAGCAGCATGATATGCATCAATCGCAGGAGTGTGGCGCGGTCTAGCCCCTGAAGCGCCTCCCTCGATGGAACATTGTGTTCTGTTGTTGCGGCTTTCGCCATCCCGTTCTGTTCCTCCTCTTCGTCCTTATTCTACGGGATAATCGCCTTTTTCCTTTACGCACGCCAGGGCCGAATCATTGGCGAGAGGCCCCCACCCCCGTCCCCTCCCCCAATTCTAGGGGAGGGGGGACTAAATTGTCTTCTTGTGCCTCTGCCAAAAACTTCTCTAGCGGATAAGCAGAGGTAGGAGCTATGGCTCTAGCTCCCCCTCGCCCCTTCCGAAGGTTCTAGGAGAGGCCAGGACCGTAAGGTCCGAGGTCGTGAGGGGGGTGAGGGCCGCGCCGTTGTGCGCCGTACGCGGCTTCTTCACCGAAGCCAGCGCCCGCTCCAGCACCCCGACCATCTCCTCCACCTGCGGCATCACCTTCGGGCCGGACAGCGGGATCGTCACGCCGTCGGCCAGGAACCGGTGCCCCTTGAACGCGTAGGTCAGCAGCTTGATGGCGTCCGAAGTCAGGCGCACGTGCGGCGCAAAGCGGATGGAGACATTCGTGCCTTCCGTCCGGATGCTGGCAATGCCGATCTCCTTGCAGCGCAGCCGCAGCCGCAAGATCGCCAATGCCTGCCAGACCGGGCGCGGTGGGTCACCGAAGCGGTCTTCCAATTCGGCCTGCAGGTTCTCGATGTCCGCGACCGAGCGGACCCCGCTCATGCGCTTATAGAAATAGATACGCTCGGCCTCGCCTGGAATGTAATCTTCCGGGATATGGGCGGTGACGGGCAGATCCACCTCCGGCAGAATGTCCTCCGTCACCTCTTCGCCGCGCAGCTCCTGTACGGCCTGCGCCAGGAGCTGGCAGTAGAGGTCGAAGCCGACGCTGAGCATGGCGCCGTGCTGCTCCGAACCGAGCAGGTTGCCCGCGCCCCGAATCTCCAGGTCGCGCATCGCGACCTTGTAGCCGCTACCCAGCGCCGAGAACTCCCGGATCGCCGCCAGCCGCCGCTCGGCGACCTCCGTCAGCAGCTTGTGCCGCCGGTAGAGCAGATAGGCGTAGGCCTGCCGGTTGGAGCGGCCCACGCGCCCGCGCAACTGATAGAGCTGGCTCAGGCCCATGTGGTCGGCGTTGTCCACGACGATCGTGTTGACATTGGGAATGTCCAGCCCGTTTTCAATGATCGTCGTGCAGACCAGAATGTCGTACTCGTGATGGTAGAAGTCGAGCATCACGCGCTCCAGCTCATCTTCCGACATCTGGCCGTGGCCCACCTCGATGCGCGCGTCCGGCACCAGCCGCTTAATATGCTGCGCGACGTGGTTGATGCTCTCGACTCGGTTATGCACGAAATAGACCTGCCCATCGCGCTCCAATTCGCGCAGGATCGCGTCGCGAATGAGGTCATCATCGAACTCCCGCACGTAGGTCAGGACCGGAATGCGGCCTTCCGGCGGGTCCTCGATCACGCTCATGTCCCGCAGGCCGGAAAGCGCCATGGAGAGCGTGCGCGGGATTGGCGTGGCCGAGAGCGTCAGCACGTCTACCGTCGTGCGCAACTGCTTGAGCTTCTCCTTGTGCGCCACGCCGAAACGCTGCTCCTCGTCCACGATCACCAGGCCCAGGCTCTTGAACTGCACGTCTTTACTGAGAAGACGGTGCGTGGCGATGACGATGTCCACCATGCCGTCCTTGAGGCCCTGGATGGTCTTGGCCTGCTCCTGGCGGGAGCGGAAGCGGCTCAGCAGCTCGATACGGATCGGGTAGGCGGCCAGGCGCTCGGTGAACGTCGAAAGATGCTGCGCGGCCAGAACGGTGGTCGGGCAGAGCACGGCGACCTGCTTCCCGGCGGTGACGACCTTGAAGGCGGCGCGCAGGGCGACCTCCGTCTTGCCGAAGCCGACGTCGCCGCAGATCAGCCGGTCCATCGGCTTTTCCTGCTCCAGGTCGGCCTTGACGTCGGCGATGGCCTTGATCTGGTCGGGCGTCTCCTCGTAGGGAAAAGCGTCCTCCATCTCCACCTGCCAGTTCGTATCGGGGCCGAAGGAGGCCCGCTGGGCCGCCTCGCGGGCCGCATAGAGCTGGATCAGCTCGCCGGCCATCTCGCGGGCCTGCTCGCGCACGCGGCGAGTGGTGCGCTGCCATTCGCTGCCGCCGATCTTGTTGACCTGTGGCGGGGCCGCATCCGTGCCGATGTAGCGCTGCACGCGGTCGATCTGGTCGGCGGGCACGAACAGGCGTCCGCCCAGGTAGTCGATGAGCAGGTAGTCGCGCTCCATGCCGTCGGCGGTGCGCTTGACCAGGCCGCGATAGAGGCCGATGCCGTGGTGGATGTGGACGACGTAATCGTTGTCGCGCAGGTCCAGAATGGACGAGATCGGCACGCCGCCCGCCACGCGCCGGCGGCTGACGACAGGCCGCGCCGTGCCGAACAGCTCGGCATCCGTGAGCAGGTAGAGGCGCAGATCGGCGATCTTGAACCCGGCGCGCAGGCGGCCCTCCTGTACGTACAGGCCCGGTCCGCCCAGGAAGCTGGCCTCGCGCGGCTTGACCGGCAGGCGCAGCTCGGCGCAAATCTCCCGTACGCGGTGCGGCTGGTCGGAGACGAGCAGGACGCGGCAGGTGTTCGAGAGCCAGACGCCGATCTCATCGGCCAGCGCCGGCAAGCGCCCTCGGTACGATTCCATCGGGGCGGAGCTGACCGTCAGCCGCTGCCCAATGGCGAAACCTTCCAGCTTGCGGCCCAGCAGCGACAGGATCAGCGCCGGGCGCGTCTCTACCCGTTTGGCGAGCGTCGCAAAAGGACAGGTGTTCAGCTCGACGTCCAGCGCCTCGCCGCGCTCCCAGCGCCGCTCTCGCGCCGACTGGATGTCAGCGGTGATCCGGTCCCAGTGGTCCACGATCTGGTTAGGCTCGTCCAGGATCACGATGCCGTTGGCGGACAGATAATCGACGGCACAGACGCTCTCCGGAACAAGGTAGGGGAAATACTGTTCCAGGCCGTCGAAGTAGGCGCCCTGGGATAGCTTCTCCAGATCGGCGTCGGCGCGCTCGATCAGGCGCTGGTAAGCGTCCCGGTCGTTGGCTCTGGCGAACGCGACTTTACGCGCCTCCAGGGCGGCCCGGATTTCGGCCAGCGCCGGCTCGATCCGCGCGGGCGAAAGCCGTATCTCGCGGGCCGGCGCCAGGTCCACCAGCGCCTGCCGGCCGGTGCTGCGCTGCGTAGCGACGTCGAAGGGCCGAATGGTCTCGATCTCGTCGCCGAACAGCTCGATTCGCACCGGCGCGCCCGCCGTGCTGGGGAAAACGTCCAGAATGCCGCCGCGCCGGCTGAATTCGCCGGGCCGGGTGACGGTGCTGGCCGGCTCGTAGCCCATCTTGACCAGGCGGGAGGCGATGTCGTCGAGATCGATGCTCTGCCCGGCCTCCAGGGTAAAGACGTAGGGAACGAGGTCTTCGGGCGGCGAGGTGCGCTGCAGGACGGCCTCGGCCGTGCCGATGACGATGGCGGGCATCTCCTGCGCCAGCGTCGTCAGGGCGCCGATGCGCTCGCCGACGAGCCGGAAATCGGTGACGTCGCCTTCCAGGAACAGGCTCTGCGAGGAGGGGAGCACGCAGACGCGGTCTTCCGGCACACCGAAGCGCACCAGATCGTCCCATAGTCGCTGCGCCTGCTCCTGCTGATACGTGATGACCAGCAGGGACCGCTCCAGCCGGGCGAACAGGCGCGCGAGCATAAAGCCTTTAGCCGGTCCGGCCAGCCCTTCGATAAGGGCGCTCCTGCCCTGTGGCGTCTCCAGATTGTTGACCAGCGCCTCGAAATCGGGCAGTTGGTCGGCCAGTCGCGGCAGATCGGTCAGTGCCATAAAACGGTTTGCCTCAGCAGCGCCGAGAGGGAGGCGAAAACCGGCTCACGCACGCCAAAACGCCGATTGCCCTGCGTGAAGAGGCTGTTAGCCCTGGCAACCGACGTCTGTAGTCGCTCCCTTAGCGCACAACATTATTCTACCTCAAATAGGCGCAGAAATTCTAAAAGTGGACCTTTTTCGGGTCCACCAGGCCCTCCCAGACGCGCGCTCCCTCGGCTTTGTCGAAAGTCAGGCCCAGGTCGGAAAAAGCCGCGTAGACTTTGTCGTACTGCGTGAGGAACTTCGGAAAGAGCAGCATTCGGAACGGGATGTTCTCTTCCAGCAGCGTCTCGACGCAGTCGGCGAACTGGCGGCGGATGAGGTCGGGCGTATTCTGGTTTCTGTGTAACAGACCCGGCAGGCGCTTCCGCGACTTCAGGCTATGCTCCGGCGTGCGGTAGGTGAGCAGCACCTTCAGATCGTTGCGGACGGAGCGCCAGGCGCGGATCAATCCCGGATGGAACGTAAAGCGGGGGTCTTTGATCACCGGATGGGCGATGCTCTGAATTGTGCTTTGGTAAGTCTCCAGCGTCCGGATGGCCTTGCCGGTGCGGTGAATCTCGGAGAGCATCGCGTCGTTCATCCGCACGATCTGCTCGTCCTCCAGCCCCGCGTTCACGCTGTCGTGCCAGGCGCCTCCAGGCTCGAAGCCCATCTGCCGGCAAAAGAGGGCCAGCACGCTCGTGCCGCTGCGGCCCGGTCCTGTAATAATCAGCATCATCCTGCTCTCAGAGCCTGTGCCGAGAAGCCGGAAAAGAGGTCGATGCGCCTCCGGGTTGCCTGCCACAAATCGGCACAGGGTATACTACGTATGGAGACGCCAATCTGCTCCTGCCGCATTGCCGGTAATCAGGGGCACGACTTCTCCCCGGTCGTCGCGATCGTGTTCGGCTCGTATCGGTTGCTGACGTCCCGATCTGGCTGAAAGGGGCGCTCCGCACCCATAAAGGATTCGCATCGAGAGGAAGCGGAGTAATGACTCAAGAAAAGGCCGCCGCGCCGCGCGCCGCAGGCGATAAGATCGTCGATTTCACGCTGCGCGCGACCGATGGGAACGAATATTCCAGCGCGAGCGCGCGCCGGAACGGCCTGCTGCTGACCGTGTTTTTCAAGATCGGCTGCGGGACGTGCAAGTTCAGCGTTCCCTATCTGCAGCGTTTTCATACGCAGTATGCCATGTCCTCCGAAGGTCGGTTCCAGATCTGGGGCGTCTCCCAGGACAACGCACAGGATACGCTCGCCTTCGCGCAGAAGCAGGGCCCTGCAACGTTTCCGCTGCTGCTCGATCAAGACCTGGAAGTGACCGAATCGTACCGCCTGATCGCCGTTCCCGATCTCTTTCTAATGGGAGCAGCGGACACGATCGAGGACGCAGTGACGGGCTATTTCTCGAAAGACGGTTTCAACGATCTGGCGCGCCGCGTGGCCGCCTTCCTGGAGGTTCCCTATACACCCATTGTTCGCGAGGAGGATGACGCGCCCCTTCTTAAGCCTGGTTGAGGCTCCAAGCATGCGCTTCGGTGAAGCGCGAGCCCAACCTGCCGCTTTTCTATCGAATTCACACGCCGCAAGGCTTATTCTTCACCTTCAGTCTCGGCGACCGCCCGCCGATAATGAGAAACACTTTGTAGACAACCTCGGATTATCCGGCTCTACGAAGGTTTCGGACATCGGACGTACACGTCCGAATGCCATGGAGGGCCGCCGAAATGCTTGTGTTGACCCGTAAACCCGATCAGAGCATTATGATCGGCAACGAGATCGAGATCACTGTGTTAGAAGTGCGTGGCGAACAGGTCCGCCTGGGAATCCGCGCCCCGCGTGACATAGCCGTACACCGCAAAGAGGTCTACGAGCAGATCCACGAGGAAAAACAGAAGTCGATCTCCCTACCCGAGGATACGCTGCCGCGCATCGATCCTCGTTAAGATAAAGAACCACCCGCTCAAAACCGAGCGGATGAGACTCCACTCCCAGAGACCTCATCCCCTAACCCCCTCTCCTTCAGAAGGAGAGGGGGATTTTGTTTTTCTCACCCGGTCAGCTTTTTATGGGGGCGGCATGTTCAGGACGTGCGTCAGAAAGGAAAGCGCGTCCACCATGACCTCGATCTGTTTGGAGATCGGCTTGCCCGCGCCGTGCCCGGCATCCGTTTCGATGCGGATGAGGATGGGCGCGTCGCCGGCCTGCGCCGCCTGCAGGGCCGCCGCGAACTTGAAGCTGTGGCCGGGTACCACGCGGTCGTCGTGATCGCTGGTGAAGATCATGGTGGGCGGATAATGCACGCCGGGGCGAATGTTATGCAGCGGTGAGTAGGCGTAGAGCACCTTAAACTCCTCCGGATCGTCCGCAGAGCCGTAATCGCTCGTCCAGCCCCAGCCCACCGTAAATTTGTGGAAGCGCAGCATATCCATGACGCCGACATGGGGCAGGGCCGCGCCGAAGAGGTCGGGCCGCTGCGTCAGGCAGGCGCCGACCAGCAGGCCGCCGTTGCTGCCGCCGCTGATGGCCAGTTTCGGCGTGGAGGTGATCCGGTTGGCGATCAGCCACTCGGCGGCGGCGATAAAATCGTCAAATACATTCGGCTTGTTGGCCTTCATCCCCGCCTGATGCCATTCCTCGCCGTACTCTCCGCCGCCGCGCAGATTGGCCACGGCATAGAGGCCGCCCATCTCCATCCAGGCGAGATTGCTGGGTGAGAAGGAGGGGGTGAGCGAGACGTTGAAACCGCCGTAGCCGTAGAGGAGGACCGGCGTATTCTCGTCGCGTGGCAGGCCTTTTTTGCCGGTCAGGAACATCGGGATGCGCGTTCCGTCCTTGCTGGCATAGAACACCTGCTGCGTCTCGAAGGCGTCCGGGTCAAAGGGCAGTTTCGGCGCGCGGAAAAGGATGCTCTTGCCGGTCACGGCATCGTAATGGTAGACCGTTTCAGGCCGCGTGAAACTGGTAAAGCTATAGAACGTCTCCGTATTCTGGCGGCGGCCATCGAAGCCATAGGCGGATCCGATGCCCGGCAGCGCCACCTCGCCCATTGGTCGACCGTCTCGCGAAAAGACGTTTACCTGCGTGTGCGCGTCCTGCAGCGTGCAGACCAGGAAGCGATCTGCCACCATCCCTACCTTCTCGATAGGGTTCGGCCCTTCCGGAACGATTTCGCGCCAGTTGGCCGGCTGGGGCGAATCGATCTCGAGGGCGATGACGCGCTTGCGCGGCGCCTCCTTGTCCGTGAGGAACCAAAAGAGAGGGCCGTCGTTATCGATAAACTGGTAGGCGGCGTCCCCGTGGAGCAGCGGACGCACCGGCGAGGCCTCCGGGGCGACGGCAGGTGAAGCTGGGTCCAGGAGGTCCTTGATGAAGATATGGCTTTTCGGATCGGTCCCGCGGTGGGCGCCGATCATAAGATACCGGCCGTCTCCGGTGACCGCGCAGCCGAAATACCACTCCTTCTGGTCCGGGCGCTCGTAGATGAGCGGATCAGCTTCCTGCAGGGTTCCCAGACGATGGTAGTAGATCTTGTGGTAGAAGTTCTGCTGGAGAAACTCCTCGCCGGGCGGCGGCGCGTCGTAGCGGCAGTAGAAAAAGCCTTTGTGGTCGTGCGTCCACGCGGCTCCGGAGAATTTGACCCACTGCAGCAGATCGGAGTGGTCTTCGCCGGTGTCCACGTCGCGCACGCGCCACTCCTGCCAGTCCGAGCCGGCTTTGGAGAGCGCGTAGGCGAGGTATTTGCCGTTCTCGCTGATGCCGTAATAGGAGAGGGCGACGGTGCCGTCAGGCGAGAGGGTATTGGGATCGAGCAGCAGGCGCGGGGTAGCGTCCAGGGCTTCCAGGACGTAGAGAGCGGGCTGGTTCTGCAGCCCGGTGTTATAGTTAAAGAAGTAACGGCCTCCCATTTGGGCCGGCACCGACCATTTCTCGTAGTTCCACAGCGCGCCCAGCCGTGCATGCAGATGGTCGCGGCCAGGCATTGGTGCCAGGTACTCGGAAGTAAGCCGGCTCTCCGCCGTGATCCAGGCCCGCGTTTCCGGGGAGTCCGTGTCTTCCAGCCAGCGACAGGGATCGGCCACCGTCACGCCATGATAGTCGTCCGTCTGATCGCTTTTGCGGATGTCCGGGTAGCGCAGGCGCTTTGTGTCCGAGAGGGGTTCATTCGTTCGCGCCGCCGCGCAGAACAGACCGGCCAGCGCCATAAAAGAGCCGGTGGAAATAGGGAGAGAAGCGTGCAGAAAAGTCAGGTCCATGGTTCGCCCTTAGATGAAAGTCATAAAATGAACGCCCGCCGTAGTTCTGTGGCGAGCGCATGTTTCTTCGGGCAGTATAGCATTTGTGATCGGCTTTGTAAACGTCAAAGCAAAGAGGGAGATCGGCAGGGCAAACCAGTAGAAGCGGCCAGGAAGGCGGAAATTATTTCCTTTTCGGTGTTCCATATAGATAATGATCTATGTTGTCACCGAAATCTGGCGGAAACGTTTCCCAGGCCGAATCTGGAACCGTATTCCATATCTTTGTTAGCGTAGCGTCTAGCGTACCCTCCGATTCTTCTTCCACCGGGCGCACGGTCACATGGAGACGCTTTCCTTGAACAACAGGCCGACTTAAAAATTCCTTCGGATTTAGCCGGCATAACGCGAGCGACATACCGTGCGCGTGAGAATATGTCAGATGCACTAGCCCCTGTCTGCTTTCGGATTGCCAAGGCAATTCGTGCTCTCGGGCTGTTTGAGGGCAAACAGTCAACCCAGCTAAATCGTGCAACACTTCAAATTGAAGGCGTTTCCCAAAAGGTGGTAGATCTGCTTACCTTGTTAGCCCGTTCACGTGCTGCCGAACTAGAAGTTTTAGAAAGGCAATTCGGACGTCTTATTGCACCTGACTTGATGAACAAGATCAAAACCGATCTGTCTGATTTGGTAGCATCTCTCAAAGCCGAATCAACTCAGGAGCAAGAGTAAGACTATTTGAGATTGAATAACTCACTGTGTCAACAGGAAGAGATAGGCAGCTTGAAAGTCGAAATACGGCAATCTTAATTTAGTTAGAGGCGTCAAGGTGAATGAGATGGCAACGACAACCTGGAAGCCTGAGTACACAGCCCAGGCAATAGAGATATGGGAAGCTTATCAGCAACAGCACGACCTGTCAAGTCAGCGCGGAAAGGTCGCTGCGATTGATCCTGAGAGCAAGCGCGTCTGGATCGGTGATACCGGCGTTGACATCGCCGAACAAATGAAAGCCGAAGGAGTTGAGGTTCCGGTATACCTTGTCCGCGTGGATTCCAACCATTTCATTCAGAAAGGCTGCCGGTTATCGAAGTCACTGTTGATGAGACCTCATAGGGCTATGTTAACGTGAGTTCGGGTTAAGCCGGTAGTCTCAGGACGGCCGTTTTGAGAATAGACGGCTTGTTGGGTCGGTGGCAGTAGGCGATCAAGCCGGCCACCAGATGG